>Ga0206129_10004287_pt1 | contig 15827 bp, 26 predicted proteins | sample Helgoland_Spring_8_FD_148616 | JGI IMG/M metagenome (GOLD analysis project Ga0206129, IMG submission 148616) | Pelagic subsurface seawater microbial communities from Kabeltonne, Helgoland, North Sea - Helgoland_Spring_Bloom_20160502_2 | ecosystem: Environmental > Aquatic > Marine > Epipelagic ...
AGAAATACTAGCAACTGCAAACAAGGACTCGGTATTTAAACTTGCCTAAACTGATTATACTAACTGGGCCGCAGGGCAGTGGTAATCATCTGTACAGTAAAATACTTGCACTAAATCCAGCGGTACATGGGTGGAGTGATCTATTAGATGAGTATTGGATTGGACATGATAGAGAACCATTTGCTGACTACTGGACTGATCCCGATAAGTTAAGTACATTTAACTGGACACAAAGCGAGTTCTTTGTAACCAGCATTAGTTGTCCATATGTACTTAATGGGGAATATGCATTGCCAGACTATGCTGGTTTTATTGAACATGCAAGCAGATATGCAGATATACAGATTGCTATTATTTCAAGAGATAAAACCATTGTAGAATCACAACAAGAGCGTGTGCGAGGACAAGTGTCACTTCCTGACTTCTATGACAAAATGGATTTACTAACACAGTATCCTCATATATTTGTAAGCCAGGAAGCATTAAAGATGTATGGTCCATGGTATTTGCATTATGTAGAACGTGAACTAGGATTGCCTGAAAGTACAATAACATTTCATCACAACAAAATCTTCAGCGAAGATGCAAACCACAAATATATTAAAAGTGTAGGCGAACAGTTTCTGGATACACTAGTAAAGAAAGCAAGCAGCAAATGGCGATAAATCACGTTACAGTAATAAAATACGCAAGTGCAGTGACTATCCTCATAGCGATGGCCCTGCATGTTGCTGGTATAACTCCATGGAATAGTTTTGCACAAATGATAGGCGCAAGCGGTTGGATTTATGCTGGTTGGCGTATGAATGAGAAAGCAATTATATTGAACTTTCTCCCACAATTCTTTATAATAGTACCAATGCTAATAGGAATGTATTTAATATGAGATTATTATGGTATGGCTGCAGCTGGGTCGAAGGTGTTAGAAGAAAAGATATTACACCTTTTCCAGATTTAGTAAGTCGTAATTTAGATTTAGAATATGAAAATCGTGGAGTGGGTGCTACATCAATTGATCATATGGTGGAAGCTTTTTCAAATGATTATAATACAGGCAAATTAACAGAATCAGACATTGTAGTTTTTTGTGCTACGTCAAGTTATAGAATTACTTGGTCCGGACCATATGATGAACATTTCAGTTTCGATTATTATGATTCAATTTCACATACTGGATTTGAAAGTTTAGAAAAAAATAAAGCCTGGATGCTTAATTTCGCCAATGATGATATAAGCAGTTTCTTGGCATTCAAAAATTTATCATTACTTTATTTTATGTGTAAAAGCATGAACATAAAATGTTTTTTTGTAAATAGTTATTATCCATTAACACCGCAAATTACTAATTTGATACCTCCTGAAAATTGGCTACTACCTTTTGATCAATCATGTGTAAATCTTTTTGAATTTGTAATTATTAAACCTGAACCGATGATTGATGATTTACCTGAATTTGAGAACGACGTTTGGATTAATCATAAAGAAAAAATAGAAAAATATCTAATACCCAATGATAATCATCCAAATCAACTAGGAAACGAAACTATAGCAAATTATCTTACACCCAAGTTAAAGAAAAAACTATGACAGTACTAATCAGCGGCGGAGATAGTTTTACTGCAGGTAACGAACTGCCTAGTCCGGAACATGCTTGGTGTGCATTATTGGCAGAACGAGCAGGATGGAATCATTGCCCTACTGCCAAAGGCGGTAATAGCAACAGTGCCATACGCCGTAACGTAATGAACACAGTACACGAGTACAGAGACTTGGACTTGTTTGTTGCTGTGATGTGGAGTTTTCCTAATCGTTATGAGTTCCGTTTCACATACAATACAGGGCAACGAGACACTCCGTGGTATAGTATCAATCCATGGACATTTAATGATCAAAACTTTGAAGATCATTTCTTTACCAAAGACGACAGTATACTAGCAGCACAACAAGCAAACAGAGCTAATGCAGAAAAAAGAGGCATAGCAGATTTTGCTCGTAGTTATATTAAAAATGTAGCAGAGACTGAATATTGGGAATTGTATACTAGTTGGTGTGAAATAGTAATGCTGCAAAACTATCTATTAGAAAACGGTATACCTTTCCGCTTTATGTATGTAGACGACAGTTTATTTGCATGCAACATACCAATGGATACAACACTAACCACACTTAGAGCAAGTATACACAGTGATTGGTTTATCAACAATGAAGGTATGTTTAACTGGGCAAAGCGCACAAAACAACAGTTTTATACAACTCATCCTAGAGAGAGTGCGCATGTAGAATGGATAAATATGTTATACGATAGGATAGTGTAATGGATATTGTTGACATCATCAAAAATACAAAACAGATCTACATGAGCGAGAGCAGTCTCGAAACCATGATGGACATTGAGCGTGTGCTTGATAGTTTGGACATGTATGCTTTTAAGAATTGGAAAAAGGGCGAACTAGTAGAAGGTCCTATCCGTAAAAAGCATTGGGTAGAAGCAACATTTATGTGGCCCAAGAAGGCAATGCCTGATCCAGATGGCGCAAAGCGCCTGCTAGGCTACAATGCTGCGGTAACATATGAACAAGCATCACTAAAGACTCCTGTAAAAGTTGAAGAATATGATGACTTCCGTCCTGGCACTAAAAAGGCTAAACTGCGTGAAGATCCTGTTTGGTTGGTAAAAGTTAAACTTCCAATTGAACTTATTAAAGAATTCCGTGATGGTTATATGGAAATTGAAGGCAGTGAAGTTGATCTACAAGAGATTGATGATGCCTACGAAGAAGGACTGGACCAGAGCGAACTAATGAACACAAAGTCAGATGAGGAACAGCAGGATGGCGCTTGATCCACAGGACCTAGAAGGTCGCATTGAAAGCACTATACACTTTGATGAGTACAAGCCTAAGATGGGCAAGGATGATGCAGTTATTGTTGCAACATTTAAAGTGTTTGGCAAGCAGCCTGCACTGGATCTAGAGAACTTTATTGAAATGGGTTACGACTGGGTCATTGATGCAGAGACTAGTGCTGGTGAAGTTAGTGAAGGTCGTTATATTGTTTTTGTAGAAGCAGAACGCCGTAGTACATATCCACAAAAGTTTATGAGTTTGATTAATGATCTAAACAACCTCACAGATGTAGAAAACTGGACCATGGTGTATTTTGATAAGCCAGACTCAAAGAAAAATCCAGTACAACCACTTAGCGCAGAAACAATTACAGCAAGTGTTCCACTAAGTCCCAAAAAGTACAGAGATACTAAAACAGCGGCTATATCAATCGAAAGCATACTAAACACTGCGAGAGTACCTCGCACCAAAGGAGATATCAATGAATTTAGAGCGTTTACAAGAAGACCTAGAGACTGACGAAGGCGTAGTATACGAAGTATACCTAGACCATTTGGGTCTACCTACAGTGGGCATTGGACATCTTATCCTTGAAAGTGATCCCGAGTATGGTGCTGAAGTAGGCACACCAGTAACAGAAGAGCGTGTTACAGAACTTTTCCAACAAGACTGCGAAATAGTACTAGCGGATTGCCAAATCCTCTATCCAGATTTTGATGACTTGCCTGAAGAAGCACAGTTGATTATTGCTAACATGATGTTTAACATGGGCCGTCCTAGACTGAGCAAGTTCAAGGGCATGAAGCGTGGTGTAGACAATCGTGATTGGGATACTGCAGCAGACGAAATGGTAGACAGTGGTTGGTATCGGCAGGTTACCAACAGAGCAGAACGCCTTGTCAAACGTATGAGAGCGTTGGCTGACTAATAAATACAACATAACATTGTATTGAGGAGAACTAACAATGGCATTCGCAGGCACATCAGTCGATCCAGTCGGCACAATTACAGAAGCAAATATTGATTCATACTGGAACACATTTGATGCACGTGGTGACACATCAAACCCAACTAACTACAACGACATGGACTATCATTTTCGTACAGTAGTATGTGCAGGTATCCCAAGTGGTCATACATGCAAATGGGGTGTTAATGATGCAGGAACAAAATATTTCCTAACCATCAGTGGACCTAACATTAATAAGACTTGGAGTTAATTTGAGTCAGGTAGAATACAAACCAATTAAATGCCAAAACTGCGGTGACAATAGTCACTGCGGTACGGCTAACTGGCGTGAAGAACGCGACTATGACGGAAATTATAATTTAATTAAAGCATGCGATGCATGTAGATGTAAGGGGTGTCAAGATGATAAAAAAGTGGATCAACAGTAGAATTGAAGAACGGACCTCATGGGACGGAGCAGTGTTAATTGCAGTAGGACTAGTAATTCTTATTGCAGGACCATTTGCAAAACTAGCAGCATACGGTGCAATTGCATACGGTGCTTGGACAATTTACAAGAGTGAATAATGGCTAGACTGTATCTTGTTTTATTATTGCTAGGTGTACTAGGTGGTGTAGGTTATGGCGCCTATGGTTATTACACCAGTACACAACAGCGGATACAAACACTAGCAGAAAATAATGCTAAACTAGAAACTGCTCTTGAAACAAGCGAGAGCAGTATCAATGCATTACAAGCACAAGCACAACAAACTGCAAAGCTCACAAACGAATTACAAGTTAAACTGCAAAAAGCAGAAGCATATGGAGACAATCTCCGTAATCGATTAAGACAGTTGGACCTACTTGCAGATGCAGTAGCAGATCCTAAAAACCTCGAAGGACGAATGAATGGCGCAACAGCAAAATTATGGCGTGAAATCATGGGCGAAACTGGCAACACTAACGGCAGTAACAGCGATCTTCCTAACTGGTTGCAGCAAAGGAATGCCGGAACCGGAAGTGAAGGTAGTAACCCAGGTACAGAAGATAGCAGTACCAATAGTAGCCAGACCAAAGCCGATTGATTTAACAGATACGAGAGTATATGTAGTCAACAAAGACAACTTAGAAGAATTTATCGCAGAGTTCACTGATGAGAATGGCGAGCTTGCTTTTGTTGCACTGAGTATAGGCGACTATGAAAATCTTGCACTAAATGTTGCAGAACTGCGCAGGTATATCAATCAACAAACAGACATAATTGTCTATTACGAAGAATCAATGAAACCTGATGAGACCGCAAAAACAGACTAACACTCGCTATGGCAACATTACATATTTTTTAGACGATCCTGTTATAGGGCGTAGTCTAGAACTATATGGTGAATACTGTCACGAAGAAATAGAGTGGATGACAATGCTTACCAATCCCAAAAGTTTTGTACTGGATATTGGTGCAAACATTGGCACACATACTATTGGTATTAGTCCTCATGTTAAACGTGTGATGGCATTTGAGCCTGACCCTGATAACTTTGATCTATTAGTAAAGAATCTTGCTGCAACAATGTGTGGTAACGTAACACCTGTACCTGCTGCAGCGAGTGATGTTCTGGGACAAGTAGGCACACAGTTTGACTACGGCAAAACTAAAGTAACAGCAAGTGGTGAAATACCTGCAACGCCCATAGACATGATTGAAGGATTGCCTCGCATTGACTTTGTTAAAATAGATGTTGAAGGCATGGAACTAAAAGTGCTAAACGGCATGCGTCAGACCATAGCAAGTTATAAACCGCAAATGCTCATTGAGATGCAGGATACAACAACTTATGCAAAGACCTATGACTTTTTAAATGGATTTGGATATAACATTTACTGGCTTCCTGTGAGAACTTATACAGAATTCAATCACAAAAACAACAAGGAAGATGTGTTTGGAGCACAGCATGGTGTAATTAATTGGATATGTAGCACGATTCAGTTAAATACAACACTACAAGCAGTAGTTGATAGAAATGACACTGTTGAAAGAATGGTTTGGAGGAGAAACCAAAATGTGGGAAATGATACAAAACATGGCGGGTGACCGTCTTTGGATTTACACTAGCATTGCAGGCTCACTACTAGGTGCAGCATTTTTATTCTGGTTTAAAGACACAAGAATGGCAACTTGGGGTGTAACCAAGTTTGATGCAACACTAGAGTATCTAGCAATACGCTGGGGTTGGACTTGGTTACAAAATGACCCTAATGCTTGGCGTGTAAAATATCCAAAGATTACAAGTAAAATAGATGAACTAGAAAAAAGAATTAGCGAACTCGAAGGAAAAAAGTAATGAGCTGGTACAACCCGTCTACGTGGGGACACGATATAGAAAAAGCCTACAATGATACTGCTGATGCAGTAAACAGTGCAACAGGATGGGTTGATGATAACATTATTGAACCAACTGCTCACTATGCTAGTGATGCATACAAAGATGCAAGCAAAGCAGCAACAGATGCTTACAACTACAGTTACAGTTTAGCGGCTGATCCACAAGCAACAGTAAATGTGTTAACACATAACGCGGGCGATTTAAGCACAGCATTGTTACAGGACGGCTGGAATAGTCTGCCAAAAGAATACCAAGATGGACTTAAAACCACAGAACACTATATGGAAGAAGGTGCAGAAGCAGTAGTAAAATATGGTGAAGAAGCATATGAATGGGTAAGTGCAAATGCATGTAGTCTAGCACTGGGTAGCGCACTGAGTACAGGTGTTATTCTAGCATTTACATACAAAGGTCCTGAGGATCCAAATGCAGGCAGTATCTTTAGCATCAACGGATTTGCAGCCAGTGCAAAAGCAGCGGCAGCAAGTTTGCCTAGCACCAGTGCTAGTATTGTATTCTATGGTGCTGCAGCAAGTATTGCTTACTTTATTACTCCTGTGATTTACAATATTCCAGGTATTAAAGGACAGGTAAGCAGAGATTTGTTGAACAGTGTAATCACAACCAGTATTGCTAACTCAATGAGTGTGTATTGGATGCTATGGAGTACACCAGCAACAGTTGGAGCAGCGATTGCAAGTATTGTTATTCCTGTTGTAACTACATTGGTTTGTAATGGCGTGGCACCAAAGCACACAGGACTTACAAACCCAAGTGGTGTTAGTGGCACATTTAGCCACAACGGTGCAAAACTAACAGTGCTTAACAGACAAATGATTGAGCAGAATAACTTCCAAACAAACAACGGACAGCATTTGTCAGTTCATCGTGTAACCAATGGTGCTTACTGTAACTTTATGAACAACAACAGTTTGTGGCCCACTGACAATCGTGCTACCTGGGAAGGTAGTGTTAAGTTTAACATTCCACTAGAAGGTTATTACACTATTGCTGTTGCATGTGACAATGAATGTGAAGTTTATGTTGGTGACAACAAAGTACTACACTGGAACAGATTTGACACAACATCACAGATTGATGTTTGGTTTCCTAGAGGCGAAGGCGCAGTGAGTTGGAAAGCAAGTAATTATGGAGGTGCTGCAAGCGGCAAAAATCCAGCAGGTATGAGTATTCTAATGGACAGTGTAATGGACAACAATGACATTAAATCTGCACTGCGTGGACAAGGCAATGCTACTAGTGAGACACAAAAAATACAAGCAAGTGAAGAAAGCAAGTAACTAGCCAAGGAGAGAAAAATGGCGGAGGAAGAAATTAAATCAGCAGGGTTTCATCCTGCAGATACAAACGGTGACGGAAAGGTTACTGAAGAAGAACATAAAATGTACATGGAGTTCAAGCGTAGAGAACTAGAAGATGCAGATGCAATGCGTGATGCACAGCGTAAGATGGCATGGTTTAGTTTAGCAGGCATGTTACTATATCCAGCAATTGTGTTAATTGCAGTGTTCTTTGGTATTGACCAAGCAGCAAAGATCCTAGGCGATATGGCTGCAGTATACTTTGTATCAGTAGCAGCAATTGTTGCTGCATTCTTTGGTGCACAAGCAATGCAAACAAAGCCTAAAAAGTAAATTTACAATCAAGTCCTAGTATAGTATAATTACAGTTATGAACTATTATGATGTGCTAGGACTCGAACCTACTTGTAGTCCTAAAGAAATACAAACAGCGTATCGCAACAAAGCAAAACAGCATCACCCTGACAGTGGTGGAGATGTTGACACTTTTCACGCGGTTAGCGAAGCATATGAAGTTCTCAAAGATCCGCATAAACGTGCAGCGTTTGACCATCGCAACAGTCGCAGACAAAACATAAAAATAAACACTGGTAACATGGACAGTGTGTTTGATGATATGTTTACAGTATTTGGCGGCGCAGGCTTTCATCCTAGTAAGCGCGAGTATCATAGAGCAAGAGCTAACAAAAATCTAGCAATAAGCATAGACTGCACACTGGAAGAAATATTAGAAAACCAAGAAAAAACAGTTAGTATCAGGCACACTGATGGAAGCAGGCATTTAGTTAATCTTAAAATACCCAAGGGAATTACTTACGGCACTAAAATAAAGTACAGTGGGCTAGGTGATAAAACACATGCAAACTTACCACCTGGCGACCTAACTGTTACAGTAAATGTAAACGAACACGACGTGTTCACCAGAGAAGGTGATAACTTAAAAATGCACTTGACACTTGGCGCTTGGGATGCTATAATAGGTAAGGTTGTTCAGATTAACACCATTGAAAACAAGACCATCAATCTTAACGTACCGTCGGGCACACAATATGGTACTACTCTTAAGATATCCAAACACGGAATGTATAATAAAACAGGCACAAGAGGTGATTTACTCGTACAAGTGCTAGTAAAAATACCTGAAAACTTAACCGAACAACAATTAAATATATGCAAAAAATTACGGGATGACGAATGAAAACCGCTAGAGAAGTAGATAAAGCATTAGAAACAGCAGGCAAAATTGCAGGCAAGTATGGACATGTTTACATTAGCACCGAACATATGCTACTGGGCATGTTTAAAAACGATGAGTTTGCAAAAATGTTAATTAGTTTTGGCGTACAATTAAACGAGCTGCAACTAGACATAGAGAGTCATGTTGCCGACGCTTTCCAATCATCACACACTAGAAGCCAAGTGAAAACGCAAGCACTGGAGCGTGTGTTTAATCGTGCGCTTACGAGTGTGTTGTTCAGCGGTAGAGAACTGGTTAATCTACTAGACATCTTTATTAGTATTATGAGTGAAAATAGTAGTCATAGCAGTTACTTTTTAATGAAGTACAACGTAAACAAAGAAGAGTTTATGCGTTTTGTAAAGCAAAACACTAAAAGCAGTCAACTTAATAAACAGCAGATGCAGTATTTGGATGGTGTTATTGATGAGTTCTGTGAAAACTTGAACGCACAAGCAAAAGAAAAGACACTTGATCCTGTTATTGGCAGAGATGATGTTATTGATGATATCACACAAACATTTGCACGCCGTAACAAAAGCAATGTGCTAATGGTAGGTGATCCAGGTGTAGGTAAAACTGCAGTTGCAGAAGGACTTGCTGTAAAAATTGTTAATAAACAAGTACCTGAATATTTACAAGATCATGTTGTTTACAATCTTGATGTAGGCACTATGCTTGCTGGTACACAGTATCGTGGACAGTTTGAAGAGCGTGTTAAAGAAGTATTAGGTGCGCTTATTCAAAAGAAGAAGTGTATTCTGTTCATTGACGAAGCACACACACTTAAAGGCGCAGGCTCAGGTGGCGGCGGCGGTACAGACTTTGCTAACATGCTAAAGCCTTACCTTGGTAGAGGCAAACTCAAAGTTATTGCAAGCACTACCTGGGAAGAATATACTAGTAGTTTTGAAAAAGATCGTGCGCTGATGCGGCGCTTCTATCACATTACTATTACAGAACCTACACCTGCCCTTGCTAAAAAGATTCTTATGAACAGTAAGAAGTACTACGAGAAGTTTCACGGTTGTAAGATTACTAAACAAGCAGTTGTAGATGCAGTTGACCTAAGTGTAAGATATCTCACAGACAAACGTTTACCTGACAAAGCATTTGATATGATAGACAGTGCTAGTGCAAAACAACGTAGACTTGGTGTGAAGGATGCAGTAATTGACAGGCAGAACATCCTCGAAGAAATTTCAAAGTTTGCAAAGATTCCTATTGCACAATTAGAGGACAATGAAGACACAGTCAAACCAGAAGATATCGAATCAAGTATTAAGTCACAGGTATTTGGACAAGACAGTGCAGTAGATGGTGTACTTGAAAAGGTCTGGGTTGCTAAAGCAGGACTTAACAAACGTGATAAGACATTGGGCGTGTTTGTGTTTACTGGTCCAACAGGCACAGGCAAAACAGAACTTGCTAAACAACTTGCAGATGCAAACGCAATGAAACTACTGCGCTATGATATGAGTGAGTATCAAGAGCGTCACACAGTAGCACGTTTTATTGGTGCACCTCCAGGATATGTTGGGTTTGAGGATAGTAACCTCAGTGGGGGATTGCTTATTCGTGACATTGAACGTAATCCGCACAGCGTTATACTATTTGATGAGATTGAAAAAGCACATCCGGATGTTAGCAATGTGCTGCTACAGTTGATGGATGAAGGCTTTGTAACAGGATCAAACGGCAAGCGTGTGGATGCTCGTAACAGTTATGTAATTCTTACAACTAACTTGGGTGCAGCAGAATCAGAAAAACGAGTTATTGGATTTAACGAACAAGAGCATCATACTGAAGCAGTCGATGATGCGTACAAAAAATTCTTTGCACCAGAGTTCCGCAATCGTATTGATGCAGTGTGCAAGTTTGGTCCTCTACCTGAAGTTGCCAAGCGTAAAGTGTGTATGAAGTTTATTAAAGAACTGCAAACACAGCTCAAAGAAAAAGGCTATGGCTTAATGATCGACGAACCAAGCATTGATCTTATTCTTGCACAAGGCTATGACGATAAGATGGGTGCAAGACCAATGGCTCGTGCTATTGATACTATGTTGCGTATGCCAATTGCTAAACAAATAACGGTTGACAATAACAAGAATGGCTGTAAAATTAAAATAAGAAATGTAGATAACAAGCTCGTTATTAGATTTAGGCACACAGATGGAACCATTACAGAAGCTGGAGGCTCTGAGCAATCAGTACAACCTTCCGTTAACGCTTAACGATAGACTGTTTTACGGCAAGTATCTGTATAGGATCAGCGTTCAAATGTATCGTTATCACTATCCACAACTAATGCGTGTGCCTACTATTGATAACTTTGGATGGAAAGTTGACACAGAATATCGCACAAGTTTTACAACTACACTAAGACGCTTTGCAGACAAGTGGGGCGATCGCATCCGTGTAGAATATCAAACACTAAACTATTACACAGATAATGTAGACAGGATACAAAAACTTGTCGAGTATGTTAATAGATTAAAGCGTAAAGAAGAAGATGTTACTGATCTTATGCTGGAACTGGTTGCAATTCGTTATTTTCCAGGCACAGTAACAGAACGCAATATACGCTATCGTAAAAAGCGTTTGCCACACGGCAAGTATCGTTTTCAGATACTTGGCGAAAGAATGAATATCGAACAGTATATGGATTGGGCTAACTGGGCAATGCAATACCCAGATACTATCCGCGTAAACGATAGCAGTACTGTTCGTAGATGGGGAACATGGTGTGGAGAAAGCATTGGCTACATCACTGACGAAAAGATGCTACAACTTGTACAATTTAAACTTGGCTCACATATTAACAAAATAATTGAATTTCAAATCAGGGAAACAGAATAAAATGATGAACGAATCGCTTCTTAATACACTTGTAGAACGTAAACTTGTAACAGAGGAAACTATTGTATATGCCAGTGTTAAAAGTAAAGGATTGGGCGGAAAAGATATCTTTATTAAAAAAGATGTGTATTGGTATCCTGGCATGCCTGCAGGTGCTATCAATGACATTGAAGGTATGATTCCAGAGCGTTTTGCTAAAGCATACAACATTAAACCAGATGGAACTTACAAAGAACATAAGAAAAGAGGACGAAAGCCAAAAGATGCACATATATCTTGATAATAGTTATACTGAAGAACAAATTTTTAAAATGCAAATGACAGATTCGCCATCTAAGATAGTTAGCGATTTTATTAATATGGATGAATTAAAACTTCTCAGAGAACTAATAGGTACTGTGGAATATCCGGAACACGGAGCAACAAGTAAATATGCAGGCAGCTCATACGAATACCCTCCGCATGGGCCGTTAATGAAAAAGATATTTCACGAAAAACTTGTCAATCACATTGGTGATCACCAATTAGACTTTTTTGCTTGGCAAGAAGCAATTATACCCTGGAAGATACATGCTGATCTAAGATGGTATGCAGATAAGATACCACATAAGGTAATTTTGATACCATTGGATGTTATTTCAGAGTCTGATGATTGGGCTGAAACTTACAGTCTTACTTTTAAACAGAGAAACTATTTAAGAAATAGACCTAATACTAATAAAGGAAAGTCTGCCAATACTGATCAAAAGAATTGGAAAAGACCTATAGATCATCCCTGTACAGAAGGATGCACAACTGGATATTCAATTGATGAAAATACTTGGCAGGAATACATGAGTCATGTGCCATATGATCACTTAGAAGGATTAGAAATAGATAGTATTTTTAAGTGGGAGCCAGGCAGTGCAGTGATTTGGGATGCTAATCAGCTACATTGCGCAGACAACTTTTTAGCAAGAGGAATTAAAACTAAACTTAGTATTCTAATTATGACTAACCAAGCAGATGCATAAATATACTATAAGGAGTATATTATGGCAAAACTCAATGAACAAATTTTAGTAATCAAAGTAAGTGAACTACTAAAAGACAATCAAGAAGCACAAACTATCCTTGACGCAGACACCGTGACACAACTAGAAGCAGTAATTGGCGAACTAGCTGGAGCGGGTAAAGTAGTAGAACTTATTCAGGAAGTATAATGCCAGCAACAACCAGCGTAACATTATTACCAACAACAACTTTCGGTACCTCAGCAGGTAACTATGATGGTGCCAGTTTGGCGTTTAACGGCGACAAAGTTAAAGGTGATGGTTACTATGGCTTTAGTGATGGTGTACACACAGTACAGACTCGTGTTACAGCATTAGTTGGCACAGTTAAAATACAAGGCACACTTGTTAAAGATCCAGCAAGCACAGATTGGGTTGATATTGCAAGTGTAGTTACCAGTGACGGTAGCACAGCAATCACCAACAGTTACTTTAATAACTTTACAGGTAACTTTGTTTGGATTCGCATTGCAGTAAGTGACTTTACTGCTGGTAGCATCAACAACATTTATATGGCACACTAATGAGTTATATTCGTTTTACAGCACCAAGTTTAAGTGAACAGCAAATGGAAACTATTGCTGCCGCTGTGGACATGTTCTGTGAAACTGTATGCCTAGAAGATGATGATGCGGATGCTACTTACTATAGCACAGAGCTTGGCGAAAGTATTGAGTTTAGTGTAGCAGAAGATTTAGACGAAGGTGTTGTAGAAGCAATCATTGAATCGCTGGCAGCACATATAAAAGATTTTACAGTAGAAGCAACCGGTCAATAAGGACCACATTCGATGATATTATGGTTGTTCGATAGAAGAAATCAGCACGGTTTTCTTCCGAACTTAATAAAAGATGAAACGCTAGTACCCAATACTAGTGCTTGGTGGGATTTGTGCATTAATGCACCTTTCTCATATGAATTCCGCTTCTTGAAATATTGTAGATTGGACGGTGTAGTACAACAGTGTACATTGGTAAGTGATTATATCAGTGGTACAGCAAGCGCATACTATCCTATTAACTTAAACTTTTGGGATCCTGACATAGACTATATTGCACTCATGGATGATCGCAGTCGTGAACGGTTTAAGCAAGGTGACTTTAAGGTGCTGTTTTACTACAGCGAAGGTGATAATCCCAATCCAGAGATATACAATAGCCTAGAACGTATGTATGCAACACATGGCATTACACAAGACAGCATACGATTTGTAACTGCAAACTACAAACTAAACAAACAAGATCCATTTGTTTACTTTCCCGACGATGAACTTTATTATAGATACTTGCAACTTTTAGACGGCAAGTATGTAAAGAAACACAATCCAAAACCACGTGATAAAAAGTTTACCTGTTTGATTCGTGCAGACAAAGCATGGCGTAAAATATATGCAGCGTTTATTAATAATTTGGATATTACTAAAGATGCCTACTTTAGTTACACAGGTTACAAATATGAAACAAGTCATGTTGGATTAGATGATTTTAGTCAATGGGAACAGTATGACGACACACTGCAACAGGACATACTAAGTTTTGAACTTAACATGCCATACAAGTGCGATGGACTAAGTGATCAAGAACACAACAATCACAAACTAGTTAATCATGACTTTTACCAAAATGCATACTTTAATATGGTAGTAGAAACACACTTTGATAATGACACATGTTTCTTGACAGAAAAGACATTTAAGCCTATACTTAACTTACAGCCTTTTGTTATTGTGGGCAACCCTGGTAGTTTGGCACTACTAAAAAGTCTGGGCTATAAAACATTTGAAGATGTAATAAAAGAAACATATGACAAGGAAACGGATCACAGAGAGCGAATGAGTATGTTATTAAAAATAACCTATGATCTTGCTAATCTAGGTGACAAGCATCACATGCGTATACAGAATATTATCAGTGATGTGCTTGTACACAATCAGACTAACTTTTTGTCACCTAAGGTACACAGAATTAATAACTTGCTAAACAGATTGGAATACAATGCCTAAAATACATTTTATGACGCCTTGCTATGGTGGACAAATAACTGAGGTTTGTTTTAGCAGTTACTTGCAATGGACCATACTTGCACTGCAAAATAACTTAGACTTTCAGATTGATACACTGAGCAATGAAAGCAATGTTAACAGAGCCCGTAACAGTTGTGCAGCAAAGTTTCTTGCAGGTGATGCAACACACTTAATGTTTGTGGATGCTGACATACAATTTAATCCCAAAGATATTGTAAAACTTATAGGACATGACAAAGACATTGTTGGCGGCATTTATCCACAAAAAACACTGCCTCCTAAAATGGTTGTAAATACACTGGACAATGCTAGAACAGAAGGTGATTTGATTGAAGTAGGCACACTAGGCACAGGCTTTATGCTAGTAAAGCGCACAGTGTTTGAACAAATGATTCAAGCAGGTGCAACACCTTACGGCGATGACATTGGACTTAGTGATGTTGAGAATAATAATCAATATGATTTCTTTAACTGCACAATAGACAGCAACGGCAGATACCTAACAGAGGACTGGAGTTTTTGTCGCAAGTGGCGTGAACTAGGCGGCGCAATTTGGGCAGACACTACAGTAGCACTAGCACATGTTGGATACTATAGATTCCAACCAGACATGGGAGCAATTAAAATTGGAAACAATTAATATTAAAATAGACCTAAGCATTATTACACATGATGCTGTAAGTGAACATCCGTTTGTAAATATTAGTCTCAATGGCTTTCCGCAGTTTGGCGAAGTTTGTGAAAAGGATACAGTGGTAGATATTGATGTTGAGATTGAAGATGACACTGAAAACTACTTAACTATTGAGTACATGAACAAAGATGCAAAGCAGGATGTTGTGTTAGGTGATGATGGCTTACCGGTTGCAGACAAATGTGTTATAATTAACAGCATTAGTCTTGACGATATCGAACTAGAGTTTTTTGAATTAACAGATCCAGATACATTTAAGTATGAACCCATTGAGCCTGAAGGTGTTAGCACAACAGGATTTGATGCAACTAAACTTGCATGGAATGGCAAGACTACGCTACGCTTTACCACCCCAGTTTACATTTGGTTATTGGAAAACCTTTAACGCATAAATACACTGTGTTTTAGGGATACCAATTAATGGATACAGTTGTAATCTATCCGGGGCGTTTTCACCCGTT
>Ga0206129_10004290_pt1 | contig 15824 bp, 12 predicted proteins | sample Helgoland_Spring_8_FD_148616 | JGI IMG/M metagenome (GOLD analysis project Ga0206129, IMG submission 148616) | Pelagic subsurface seawater microbial communities from Kabeltonne, Helgoland, North Sea - Helgoland_Spring_Bloom_20160502_2 | ecosystem: Environmental > Aquatic > Marine > Epipelagic ...
TTCCAGCGGTAATTTGGCGCCCGCACCACGAGACGTGCCGGTTGGTATGTTGCCCGATGGGAATGGCAGCTTCATGCCGGACCCTGATTGGATGCCACCATCTATGCCCGGAGCTTATGTGCCGCCGCCCTTACCATCGGGTGGGGAGCTAGACGATCTCGTTGACAAAGCGCAAAACAGCGGCCAAGGTCCATTAAATAAGGATGCGAGTGGTCAGCTCGTGAACCAATACGGCGAGATCATGGTGCTGGATTCCAGTGGCAATTTGGCGCCCGCACCACGAGACGTGCCGGTTGGCATGTTGCCCGATGGGGATGGCAGCTTCATGCCGGACCCTGGTTGGATGCCACCGAACCCACCGCCGGATTACGTACCGCCGGGTGGTGAGTGGATTCCGCCGCCGGGGGAGGAGTACTTCGAGCCCTTGGAGCCGCCACCGGAGGAGGGTTACTTCGAGCCCGAGGGTAGCGACGATAACGTTGAGATTGTTGGGCAGTACAGTGAGCCCCCATTGGCACACCAAAACGGGGCTTAAGGGCGACGACGACAAAAGGGGTAGATCAGGGCCTGAAGCTCATCGACGCACAAGGCCCTCTCTTGCGCGACGCAGGCAGTAGCCCAAAGACCATCGCCCGAAACGCGCGACTGTTTGGCTTTGACACCCAGCCCTTGGCTAAACTGGCGTCAGCCTGCGCCACTGTCTCGGCAGACTTGGGCCGCGCCGTTCAGCAAGCTAGCACCATGGCCCACACCAACACGGCGACCATCCAGATGCCCGTCTTGACCATGGCGGAAGAAAACGTAGGCCTGCTCGGATTGTCAGAATTGGCAATGTCACCAGCGGCGCCCGCCAAAGCCGAGCTTGTCGTCACAATCCAAAAAAATGATCAGGCCAGCAACCCATCGCTGGAACAGCTTTTGCAAGAGGCAAAAGCCAGCGCGTTCGAATACGTCGACAGCACCAGCTAGCTGGACAGCTTGTTCAGGCCATAAAAAAAGTGGTGTATCTGCGGTGCATGGTGCCGCTTGTCGGATTCGAACTGACGACCTACCGCTTACAAGGCGGGTGCTCTACCAACTGAGCTAAAGCGGCATAGGTTGTATTTTACACACACCTCACCAGCAACACAGCCGCATGGACCTGAGGTACACCCTCCACCAAAACCTCGATCACGTTCAGATCGCGCGCGTTCAGGTTAGCGCCATCTTCCAAGGGAATCCAGCCCAAGCTTCAAAAGCGCCTCAAACCATTCTTATTCGCTGGATGACCCCTGTGCTAAACACCCTCACAAGCGGGGGCCAGAGGATTCAGCGGGAGCCTGATGAACCTGAAGAAGCATTCATCCGCAGGGGCCGGGCATTGTTTGGAAGCGGGATTATGTTTGGGCGCTGGTGCCACGTCAGACGATCCACAACACATTAGCCCCAGCCATCCCCGAGTCGGCGAAGCCCACAATCTCAACTACCTCTTCGTCGCTACCAAGGTGCAGGTACGCGCCGTCGTCCAGCGGTATCCAACCCATGGATTCGGCTTCGACTTCTGCTAGCTCGCGCAGGAAATCTGCTTGTAATTGGTCGTGGTTATGCTGGCTCATGTGGGCATTGCCAATACATCGTCCAAACTGAGGGAATCAAACGACAAGCTAACGACAGCTCAACGACTGTGTCGTTGGATCACCTTCCCGAACGCTCCGCCACCAGCTAGTAGACAGGAAGCGAGGGCTCGAATTTATGGCGAAACTAACATTAAGCGATGACACTGTGGCGAGCCTGCGCGTGGACGGGGCGCAGGCTCATACCGAGTTTTTTGACGCCGACGTCCCCGGGCTGTTCGTTGATGTTCAGCGCGGTGGACGCAAAACCTTCCGCGTGAGGCACTCTGTGGCGGGGCGCATCAAGGTCAAGACTTTGGGCGATACGGTGCAGATTTCATTGGCTAAGGCCCGAGCTATAGCCGTCGAACTGCGCGGTGGCAATGCGTGGCGGTCCAACCCGTTGCCCTTCCCCTCCATTGTTGTTGACGCAGCGGCAGCCCCAACGCCCGACATGACGTTGCGCGAGTTCTTCTTGGATCACTACCTTCCATATGTAAAGAGTTACAAACGCAGTTGGACTACGGGTGAGTGCATGATTAGAGTGCACTTGGTGCGGCGCCTGGGCCGCTTTGTTATGGCTCAAATCAAGCCGCCGGCCATTGCGCAGTTTGTCGTGCAAATGCGCGAGGCCGGTTACGCGGTGGGCACGTGTAACCGGGCGTTGGTGTTGATTCGTTATGGATTCAGCTTGGCTGTGAGGTGGGAGTTCCCGGGATTTTTACTCAATCCCATGCGCGATATCCGCAACCTGCGCGATGACAATAAGCGCGAGCGGTTTTTGAGCGATGCCGAGCTGCATCAACTCATAAAGGTCGTCGCCGAAAGCGACAACACGGTGCTGATGCACATTGTTTTATTTCTAACGTATACCGGCGCCCGCAAGCGCGAGGTGCTGGATGCGCGGTGGGATGACGTGAATTGGGATAGCCTGTCGTGGCGCATTCCCATTACGAAGTCGGGTAAAGTAAGGCACATTCCCCTTTCGAAGGGTGCCCAACGGCTGCTGCTTGAGCGGCGCAACGCCCAAAATACGAAAAAAGTGGCGTTGGGTGACCTTGGTACACCCTTCATCTTTGCTAACCCTAAGACGCTAAGGCCCTTCGTGTCGGTCTACTACAGCTGGGACACCGTTCGGAAGAAGTCAGGTCTAGCTGGGCTGCGAATGCATGACTTACGCCACAGTTTTGCCAGCTTTTTGGTGAATGCCGGGCGCAGCCTATACGAGGTGCAAGAGTTGCTGGGGCATGCCGATATCCGCACCACCAGCCGTTATGCCCACCTGAGCCGAGAGCGCCTAAATGCGGCGGTTGAAGTGATTGCACCAGAGGTGCCTTGGCGGAAATAAAAATTCATATAGGAATGTGTTATAGTCGCGTCCTATATGAATTTTTTGATCCCTATCTCTTTGAACACAACGCCCGAGCAGTATGTGCGCCTTTGCGAGCTGCGGGCTGTTTTTGCGCAGGTGTGCAACCGCTTGGCGCCGGCAGTGCAGGCGTCGCGTGTGTGGAATCGGGTCACCCTTCACCACTTGCACTACCATTCACTTCGCGAGCAGTTCCCGGATTTAGGATCGCAAATGGTTTGCAACGCGATTTACGCCGTTTCAAAGATGGCGCGCCTTGTTTACCAGCACCCCAAAAGCCCTTACAACCTGGCCAGCCGGGGGGATGCGCCCCTGCCGTTACTGCGATTTGCAGGCAACTGCCCAGTGTATTTTGACCGCCACACCCTGAGTATCAAAGCCGAGCAGCTCTCGCTGTTCACGATGGACGGGCGCATGCACTTTGAGTTGACCCTGGCGCCCGCGAAGCGTGTCATCTTTGAGCAGGCCAAACTGCGGGAGATTGCGCTGAAAGAGGATGCGGATCACCGTTTTAAGTTGTCTTTTTTCCTCGAATCCGAAACTGCTGTGGTTACCAAGCGCCTGCCTGAAGCTGAGCCCGCCAAAGCGCTTTTCCCTGATTACGTCTCTGTTGAGGTTGCCCAATGAAACCCGATTCCCGATTGTCAGAACTCCGCCTGGCGTTGCTCGAATTAAAGCCGACGTGGATCTCCACGCTGGTGCTGAGCTGGAGCATTGCGCTGCTGGGCTTTGCATCCGCGGTCTACATGCTGCAGGTTTACGAGCGCGTGGTGAACAGCCGTGATGTAAATACCCTCGTCATGTTGAGTATCGTGGTGTTGGGCGCTTACGCCGTGATGGAGTTGCTTGAAAAATTCCGTAGCAACTTGTTGTGGAGCGCGGGTATTCAATTTGAGATGAAACTGGCAGATCGGCTTTACGCCGCCATGTTTGAAAGTTTACGCAAGCAGCCGATGAGCGGGGCGCAGATGGTGCAAGGCGATATGCGCACCATCCGAGAGTTTTTTTATAACCCAGCGGTTGGAGCGGTGTTTGAATTGCCCGTTAGCTTGGTGTCGGTGGCGCTGATCTTTGCCATCAACCCCATGCTGGGCTGGGCTGCGATTGTGGGGGCTTTGGCGCAAACTCTTGTAGCTTGGCTGATTCAACGCACCTCGAGCGCGCCGTTGCTCGAGGCTCAACGACGCTCGCGAGAAGCGCAAACCTACGCAGAAGCCTCTTTACGCAATGCACAGGTGATGGAGTCGATGGGCATGATGCCTGCGGTAATGGCTCAGTGGCAAAAAATGCAACGAGCTTTTTTGACACACCAGGCGAAGGCATCAGAGTCGGCAGGAGGCTTTAATGCCTTGTCGAAAATGTTGCAGCAACTTTTCGGCTCCGTGTTGCTGGGCATGAGCGCCTGGCTGTTGTTGCACAATGAATTGAATGGCGGCGCCGCCATGTTGATCATCAGTGGAATTTTGGGTGGCAAGTTATTGGCACCACTCAATCAGATCGCGCAGCAATGGCGGGCCTTTGTGTCGGTGGGTTCTGCGTGGGGTAGATTGACCGAGTTGCTGAGCCTGATTCCACCAGAGGTGCCACAAATGCCGTTGGCCGCGCCTAAAGGAAACCTGACGGTTGAGTCGCTAGTGGCCGCGCCACCAGGCCAACCCACGCCAGTATTACGCGGCGTGCAGTTTGCCGTGCCCGCCGGGCAGGTGCTGGTAGTGGTGGGCCCATCCGGCTCTGGTAAGACTTCCCTGGCCAAGCTGTTGCTGGGTATATGGCCAGCGCAAGCGGGCAAAGTGCGTTTGGATGGCGCAGACGTGCACGCCTGGAAAAAGACCGAGTTAGGTCCTTATCTGGGGTACCTGCCGCAAGATGTTGAGTTGTTGGACGGCACTATGGCCGAAAACATTGCGCGTTTTGGTGATGCCGATATGGCCCGTGTTGCGGATGCCGCCCGTTTGGTTGGCTTGCATGAATTCATCATTTCATTGCCGCTCGGCTACGAAACCTCGGTGGGACGCGATGGCGGCTTGTTGTCAGGTGGCCAGCGCCAACGGGTGGCCCTGGCGCGTGCCGTTTATGGCAACCCCGCACTGGTGGTGCTTGATGAGCCCAATTCAAGCCTTGATGAGGTGGGGGATGCCGCCTTGATGCAGGCGATCACCGCATTGAAAGCGCGGGGCACTACCTTCGTGATCAATAGCCACCGTACGAGTGTGTTCCCGGTCGCAGACTTGATGCTGGTGTTGCGCGATGGTGTGCAACAGTTGTTTGGCCCCACCGCCGAAGTCTTACAAAAACTAATGCCCGCTGCTGCTGCGCCAGCTGTGGCCGCTGCGCCTGGTTCACCATTGTTAGCCGCAGGAGAAGGCGCGTGATTACTGTCGTGAAACCCGCTTCCGGAGCGGCTCCGGCCAAAATGGCAACAACCCATCCCAACGCACTGACGGAAGTGCTGCTGACTTTTAAAAAAGAATTTATCGTTGTTGGTGTTTTCAGTGCTGTGGTGAACCTACTGATGCTGACGCCCACTCTTTACTTGCTTCAGGTGTTTGACCGCGTGTTGAACGGGCAGAGTGTAACAACGCTGTTGGTGGTGTCCCTCATAACGTTGTTCTTGTTTGCCATGATGGCATTTGGTGAATGGGCGCGGTCAATTTTGTTGGTCAAAACGGGGGTGAAGCTGGACCAAGCGCTGAGTAAAAAAGTATTTTTATCTAGCTTTTTATCGTACCTCAACCCGTCTGAGTCTGAGCCTTCAAAAGCATTTGGCTACCTCATCGCGATGCGCCAATTTATGACTGGCAACGGCATCTTTGCGCTGTTTGACAGTCCATGGTTGCCCATCTATATCGCTGTGTTGTTTCTGCTCCATCCGCTGTTGGGCTGGCTGGCGATTGGTTTTTCGATTGTTCAAGTAGCGATCGCTTGGTATGGCTATCAGGTAGGACGCGAAACGCAATTGGCGTCTGATGAATCTCAGGCTACGGCGCAAAAGTTCATGCAGTCCAAGTTGCGCAACATTGAAGTGCTGTCCTCAATGGGTATGTTGGCGCCGCTTTACCAGCGGTGGCAAGGTTTGCAATTCCATGCCCTGCTAAAAAATGGCAGTGCCCAGCAACGCATCGGTGTGATTACCGCTATCAGTAAGTTCGTGCGCTTTACGCAGCAATCTGCGAGCTTGGGCGCCGGTGCGTGGTTGGTGATTCACGGAGAGGTGAGCGTGGGGGCCATGATTGCAGGCAACGTTTTGATGACGCGGGCCTTGGCCCCGATTGACTTGTTGGTCGGCACTTGGCCCAGTTTCCTGTCCAGCAAAGAGGCCTACACCAAGCTGAACACCTTGATGAGTTTCCAGCCAATCGGCCGTAACAAGGTGCTGGCAGAGACACCGGTTGGTCGCCTGAAGGTTGAGAACCTGATTGCGCGGGCGAGTGGTCGTGAGAAGCCTATCCTGAACGGCGTGAATTTTGAGGCCTTTCCAGGCCTAGCAACGGTTATTTTGGGGTCATCGGGTTCTGGTAAGTCAACGTTGGCGAGAGCCATGTTGGGTATTTGGCCCGACTATGACGGCGATATCTTGTTGGATGACTACCCGATTGTGCAATGGACCCGCGAGAGCTTGGGTGTGCATTTGGGCTACTTACCGCAAGACATCGAACTGTTTGACGGCACGATTGCAGAGAATATCGCCCGTATTGGTGCTGTTGATTCTGAGCGCGTGATTGAGGCAGCCGAGGCCGCGGGACTGCATCAAATCATCTTACGCTTCCCGAAAGGATATGACACGCGTGTTGGTCAAGGAGGCGCGTTTCTGTCTGGCGGTCAGCGCCAACGGGTAGGTTTGGCGCGCGCTTTGTACGGCAACCCAGCGGTCGTGGTGTTGGATGAGCCCAATGCAAACTTAGACGATGCCGGCGAAAACGCATTGTTGCAAGCGGTTGAGTTGTTGAAGAAGCAGGGTAAGACCGTGGTGCTCATCAGCCATCGCCCCAGCGTATTGAAGGTGGCCGATCGCCTGGTAATCATGCAGGACGGTCAAGTGGTGGCGAGTGGTCCCCGCGACGGTGTATTGGCTAAATTAAAAGAGCAGCAAGCGCAGCGGGCGCTTGCGGCATCACAGCCCCCCATTGGTTGAAACGAAACGTTGATAAAAATTATTGAGGTCCAGGATGTTGAATCAAACAGTACTTAAACACGCGTCTCAAAACGTTGAGGATGCGCAGGTGAAGGGATCTTCCGAAGAGGAAGCTGCTCTGCGAGCCGCATCAGACACCCGTGGCATTGCGCGCAAAGGTCTCTTGGTGCTAGCGCTGGGCTTGGGAGGCTTTTGCTTGTGGGCTGCGGTGGCCCCATTAGACGAAGGCGTCCCGACTGCAGGAACGGTAGTTATCGATACGAAGCGCAAGGCGGTGCAGCACTTGGTGGGCGGCATCGTCGATGAGGTGTTGGTGCGGGAGGGGCAGATGGTCGAGAAGGATCAGGTGCTGATGCGCTTGGATGATGCCGTGAGTCGTGCTAACTTTGAATCGATCCGCCAGCGTTACCTGGGCTTGAGTGCTATGCAAGTCCGCTTGCTTGCCGAGCAGGCTGGTGCAAAAACGTTGAAATTTGGGGAGGATTTGGTGGCAGCAGCAGCAGCAGACCCGTTCATGGCAGCGCAGATTACCAATCAGCGGCAGTTGTTTCAGTCGCGCCGTCAAGCCTTGGCCGCCGACCTGGCCGAGATGGATGCTGCGATGGAGAGCGTTGTTACGCAAAGGGATGCAGCCATGACCATGCTCAAGCAGCGTGAAAGTCAACTAGCATCGCTGCAAGAGGAGCTTCGAAGCTTACGTGGTTTGGTTAAAGATGGCTATGCGCCACGCAACCGCTTACTCGAGCTTGAGCGCGCCCTAGCCGATGTGATGGCCAACAAAGCCAATTTGGACGGCAATATTCTCAATGCGGTGAGCTCTACGAAGCAGCTACGCCAGCGCAAACTCGCTCGTCAGTCGGAGTATCGCAAAGAGGTGGAAACGCAGTTGGCCGATGTCTCGCGCGAAGTGCAGGCGGATGCCGAGAAATTCAAAGTGCAAGTGGCTGATTTAAAGCGCGTCGCGATACGCTCGCCCGCTGCAGGCCAGGTGGTTGGTTTAGCTGTGCAAACGGTTGGTGCTGTGGTGCAGTCGGGCCAAAAGCTGATGGACATTGTCCCGGAGCAACAGACCTTGATGGTTGAGGCACGTATCGCGCCCCACTTGATCGACAAAGTGCACTCAGGTTTGGTGGCTGACATTCGCTTCAACACGTTTGCGCATTCTCCCCAATTGGTGGTTCCTGGTGAGGTGGTTTCGGTTTCTGGCGATTTGCTGGCAGATCAGGGCGCTCAGTCAATGCCTTACTTTTTGGCGCGGTTGCAAGTGACGCCTGAGGGTATGAAGAAGCTGGGCTCACGGCAGATGCAGGCTGGTATGCCTGCTGAAGTGGTGGTTAAGACAGGGTCGCGCACGATGCTCACGTATCTCTTGTCTCCGCTGTTGAAGCGCATGGCGACATCTTTGAAGGAAGAGTGATGATGACTCCCGTTCGCAACAAGGTCTTGGCGTTCGCATTCGGATTCGCGGCATGCGGCGCAAATGGTATGACGCTTGTGGAGGTGTATGAGCGTGCGCTGCAGGAAGACGCCGCGATACGCGCCGCGCGCGCGACGTTGAGCGCAACCAACGAGCGCCTGCCACAAGCTAGGGCACAACTGATGCCTTCTGTGCAGGCCAGTTTAAGCCGTAACTACAACGACCTGGACACCACGACACCCAATGCGTTTGGCCAGCAAACTACCACCAACAGCGCTTATGTGAGTAGCGGCAAGACACTCACGATGCGCATGCCGCTTTACAACGCGCAGCGTTATTTCGAGTTCGAGCAAGCGAAAGATGTGGTGGAAGATGCGCAGGCAACCTACGAGCGTGGCGTTCAGGATTTAATGGTGCGTGTGGGGGGGGCGTATATGGAGGCGTTGCTCAACCAAGAGCAACTAAACCTGGTGTTGTCTCAAAAAACAAGTGTCTCGACACTGCTCGATGCGGCGACCAAAGCACTGACCTCTGGTCAAGGTACACGCACCGATATTGACGATGCGCGTGCGCGCCTTGACATGGTCCTTGCGAATGAGCTGGAGGCTCGCCAAAACGCGGACTACAACCGTCGGCAGTTAGAGATTTTGACGAATGGGTCTGTGGGCACGTTGGCCCCACTCAGTCTTGAGGGATTCCGGGGGTTACCGGTCGCGTTGCCCTCGTTGGACGCGTGGACGACGCAAGCCGGCGAATATAGTCCCGAGTTGAAGGGGTTGCGCGCTCGTTTGTTGGCGGCAGAGAAAGAGATATCAAAGGCAAAGGCCGGTCATGGGCCACGGCTGGATGCGGTCGTTCAGTGGTCCGATAGTGGAAACGAAAACATCACACGGCCCAACACCCGTTTTGTCAACTCGTCTTATGGCTTGCAACTCAATATGCCCCTCTTTCAAGGCGGTTTTGTGAATTCGCAAGTGCGCCAGGCCATCGCCGAAAAGACGCGAGCCGAAGAGGTGCTGGAGGCAACACGCCGCGACTTAAACCTGCGCATTCACAAAGAGTACCGTGGTGTCACCGAGGGTATTCTTAAGGTGCAGGCATTGGAGCAGGCGGTGAAGTCGGCCGAGCAATTGGTTTATTCTACGAAACAGTCAAGACAGGCCGGGGTTAGAACGACGCTTGACGTGCTGAACGCACAAACACAGTTGGCACAAGCGTCTCGCGATTTGATGCAAGCACGTTACGTGTATCTGATGTCGCGTTTGCGTTTGGCGTCTTTGGTCGGCGTGCCACCGCTGGAAGTGGTTACCGAGTTATCGCAGGCGTTTCCGCAGCCACTTAACTAACTTGTGGTTTGTTAGCCAGAGGTACGTGGTGACGTAAGAGGTCACGAAAAGCAGGCAAAACCCCATCAGTATCGGCGTGTTCTGCCAAAAGATAAGGGCGGGTAGTACGGTGAGGATAGTCAGTCCGACGAGGTAAGGCGCGGTCCGGTTGTTCTTTGATAGTAGTTGCTGCGCCTCGTCTTCGTGGAACACCGTGCGCACGATACGCCGGTAGATCATGTGATGCAGGTGCAGGCTGTCGGCCATGCTAGGCGGTACGCCTTGGAGGGTTTTTCTCGCAATTGAAAACACCGTTTCCCAAACCGGGTAAACGAGCAGCAGGATGACGAACCAAGGCGAAACCTGCGCATGGCGTTCAACTAGCAAAATAGAAATGATGGCGATGTTGAGGCCCCAAAAATAGGCGCCACCATCACCCGCAAACAGCAAGCCGCGTGGGTAGTTCCAAATCAAAAATCCTGCAGTGCTGGCCAACGTGCACAGCGCATAAGTTGCCAATTGCCGATCGCCAAACTTGAGTGCCATGTAGACCAGCGCACCCGAAATCACGATAGTGACCAGTCCAGCCAATCCGTTGTAGCCATCGATGATGTTGAAGGCGTGCGGCAGGCCCGCGATGGCGAAGATTGTTAAGGCGACACCCAAAAACGGGTAGGCGCCCCACCAATCGTCTAGCCAGCTGATACCAAGCCGCCCAATGTGCGCATCGAGTAACCAAACCGCTAGCAGCGCGCCCGAGGCCGTGATGAACAAGCGCAGCACTACGCTGACCCGATGGGTGATGTCTTCCCAGACACCAATCAGTACCGGGCCCGCGAGGCAGCCAATGTAGGCGGCAGCGTCCCAGTCGCTCAACTCAACATTGGGACCATAGCCGAGGTGTTGTGCAACCACCGCGTAGAGCAGCGAGACCGAGAAGCCCATCAGCATGGCCAGCCCTCCCAGCCGTGGTACATCGCCAAAATGAAAGCGCTGAACCGCATCAGCCGGATAGGCGTTTGCGTGTTGTTGGGCTCGGCCGCGTACCCAGGTCGCCAGCAGCAAGGTGCTTATAAAAGAGATAAGTAAGAGAACTAGCAAAAGCTGCCCCACAAGTTTTTGGAGATTACGAGTAGTCGAAAAGGTTGGGGTGAATTTTTTATTTTAGCCTGACTGTTAGTGCAGGTGCGTGGTCCATGTTGGCTCGTATGTCGAGCTCCGTCGGGTTTCCGTGACCCACGTAGGCCACACTTCCAGTGACCACTGCGCGCGCTGGTACTGCTCGAAGACGATTTGTAACCACTGCCGCAGCGGTTGGGGCGCCATGGATAACCGCCCCACGATTGTTTGCTCCGCATCTTTAAAGGCCAGTTGAAGCGCTGAAGACACGGCCGTGACGTCGATGCTGTGTATCAAGGTGCCACTCGTGGTGTTTCTATCACTGCCATTCGCCGCCAACGCGCTGACCGGCGGCTGCGGCTCGAGCGCCGCCATCGCAGCCTGCTGTGCAAAGGTCTGTTGGATTTCAGCCTGCAGCGCGGAGATATTTTCCATCTCTAAGTGTTTGCAGAGGTTGGATACCAGTCGAGACAATAGGCGCTGCGAGAGCCACAAGACGATTACCTGCTTGGGCTCGTTTGATGAATCGAGCGCAAGGGCTTGCACAGGCTCGCCAATGAGCCGTATGCGATCTTCCGGTTCGCTGTACTCACAGGTGATTCGCTGTAGTTCAGGCATGGGCCTTTCTTGCAAACGTCAGGTAAATACCCATCAGCGATAGCGCTCCCGTTGCGATCCAAGTAAGTGACCAGTTGCCGTAGCCGCTGGCTAAAGCGGCGGCGACAGGCGGCATTGAAAATTGGCCCAACATTGACATTTGAGTGGTCCAACCCAACGCCGTTGACGCCGTGTCCTCGGTGGGTGCCGCTCTGACGGCCAGCGAGAACAACGAGCCTGGGATCATGCCGCCAACACCTGAGAACATCAAAACCGCCACGAGTTTGACGATGAGCGGGGTATCACTCGGCGTACCAAATACGACAAAGGCCCCTGCGGCCATGGTGGCAAAGGCGATGCCCAATACGCGTTGCGAGGGGACGCCTTTTTGCAGCAGACGGCCACCTGCAATATTCCCCACAATGTTCACTGCACTGGCGATAGCGGCGATGGTGCCCGCGAGGCCGGCCGACATGCCGCCGGTTTGCAATAGGGTGGGCAAGAAACCAATAATGACCAGCCACTGACCGCTATAGCAGGCAAATGCCAAAGCCACGCGCCAGACCTGCGGCGTACGCCAGACCAATCGTAGCCGCTGCAAGTTCGCGGCGGGGGGGCGAGCACCGGCAACTGCGACTGCGACTGCGACTGCGACTCGTGGAATCCCTATGTTGAATAACAAAGCCATGAGCAAGGCAATGGCGCCAAGCGTTTCCCACCAGGTTGCCCAGCCGAAATCGGCCATTAGCGCCGGGCCCAGCAACATGGCGGTGGCGGTGCCTGTGGGCATGAAGGTCCCCCAAAAACCCATGGCGGTGCTCAGGCGGTCTGGGGCGACCAAGCTGCGCAACAAGGCGGGCGCCGGGACGATGACCATTAAAATAGCGACGCCCTCGATCGCACGCATTAACAGCAGCTGTGGCGCGCTGGTCGTTAGTCCAGCAAGCCCACTTAACAGACCCAGTAACACCAGCCCCCACAGTACACTGCGGCGCAGACCAAACCCATCTGCAAACATGCCGACAAACACGGCAGTGAGCATGCCCGCCATCTGCGACAACGAGAGCAACCAGCCCGCCTGCACCAAGCTCACATCCAGTTGCGCACGCAGGATCGGGATGGCGGGTGCCACCTTACCCACATGCATGGCGGCAACGATGCCCGCAAGCACCACCAATACGGCAGGCCACAGCGGTTGGGTGGCTTCGGTGGTATTTGTCATACGTTAGCGACTCACCAGTCAACCAAGCTCACCCCAAAACGCAGCGAGGTGCGCTTGAAGTTGTAGCTGGCCAAACTGTCGCCGTGCCCTGAGAACAGTTGCAGGTGGTAGCGCAGACCGGCGTTGGGGTTGCTCAGCGTGACGCCTGGGCGGATATACCAATCCACGGTGCCACTGCCATGGCCTTCGCGGCGCAGGTTGTGCCGCACGCTCAGGCCCAGGCTGTTTTTGGGGTTGACTGGCCACAGCGCGCTCACCTCTGCACGGCCAATGTAGTTGGCGATATCGGGGTTGTCGTCGCTGGACGGATTCTCGGACATGCGTTTCCAGATGCGCACATTGAGTTGGCTGCCATCTGCACGGTCGGCGCCGGCCATCAATATCACGCGGTTCCAGCTGCGCGAGTAGGGCGCTGCTTGGCCATTGGACTGGTGGTTGAGCGACAACCCCGCGTAGCGGGCGGTAAAGCCCATGCCCACTGCTGCCTCGACGGGGTAAATATAAGCCAACTCGGGCTCATGGTCTGTTGTGCGAAATGGGCGTGATAGCCCACGACTAAACACCTGCCAAAAAGACTTTTGTGTATATCCAAACCATAGGCCATCGGTGCGGCCTGGGTCTGCTGGTAGCAAACCGGTTGCCAGCTTGGTGCGTATGGACAGTTGCAACAGCCCCTCGTGCCTTTGGTAGTCTTGGGAAGTGGTGGCCGACCGGTTGGCCGCCGTTGACAGGGGTTGCTTGTTCACGCCGTCGCTGAACACACCCATCACACTGACCGGCTTATAGCCGCGCAGGCGGAAGGTGTCGCAGTCATTGGCCGTGCTCAGCTCCCAGAAATGGCTTAGGGTGGAGCCAGCGCGTGTTTTACAGTCGCGCGCAAGGTTGACAACTTCCGCGGCCTGCGCTGTCAGCGGCATGGCGATGGCCAACATCAGCCATACCGCACACCGCACGGCCCAACCCAAGGGCAGTCTGTGGTGGGTGAGCCGTGATGTCACGCCAATGGCTCCGCATCGGCAGCCAGTTGGGCGCTAGCCGCCGCTTTGGCTGCAAACTCCGCACGCAGGGCGCGCAGTTTCTCGCGCGGGTCTTCGCGCGTGGTGGTGTCGTCTAGCCCCATCTCGGGTACAAAACGGCTGACCTTCCCGGCGATCATCTCGCGCCCTTTTTTGCGACGCATCAACCAGCTAACCGCGAGGGTACGTTGCGCGCGTGTAATGCCCACATACATCAGCCGGCGCTCTTCCTCTAAGCGCTGCGCCAGAGCTTCGGGTGTCAGGCTGTCGTCGTCTGTCTTGAACGGCAACAAGCCCTCGTTGACGCCCGCCAACACCACGTGTGGCCACTCTAAGCCCTTGGCGGCGTGTAGCGTTGACAGCGTGACCACATCTTGGTCTTGCTCGCGCTCCGAGATGGTCGATAGCAGCGCAATGGTCTGAATGACCTCCAGCAAGGTCTTCTTCTCGCTCTCCATGGTGACGCCAGCGGTGTCGTCGATGGTGCCGCCGCAGCGCTTACTCATCCAGTCGACAAAGTCCATCACATTGGTCCACCGCGCGGCGGCTAGCTTTTCACTGTCTTCACCGTCCATCAAGTGTTGTTGGTAGCCCATGTCGCTTAGCCAACTGAGCATAAAGGCTTTGGCATCTTCAGCGCCTTGTATGCGCCGGGCGCGGTATTCCATATCGTTAACGTAACGGCCAAACTCATGCAGAGAGCCCACCGCGCGGACCGATAGCGCGGAGCCAATGGAGTTGGCAAACAGTGCCTCAAACAAACTGAATTTGTGCGACGTGGCAAAGCTGCCTAATTGCGTTAGCGTGGTGTGGCCAATGCCGCGTTTGGGGGTGGTGATGGCGCGCAAAAATGCCGGGTCGTCGTCGTTGTTGACGAGTAAGCGCAGCCACGCGCACAGGTCTTTAATTTCGGCGCGGTCAAAGAAGCTCTGCCCACCCGACACCTTGTAGGGAATTTGGGCTTTTCTAAATGCTTTCTCAAACACGCGTGCTTGGTGGTTGGCGCGGTACAGCACCGCAAAGTCTTTAAAGGCCTTGTGCGCCGAGGTCGTTCGCAGACTTTGAATACGGGCAACAACACGCTCGGCCTCATGGTCTTCGTTGTCGCAGGCCACCACACGCACGGGCTCACCTTCGCCCAAGTCACTCCACAGGGTTTTGGGGAACAGCTTTGGGTTGGGGCCAATGACGTTGTTGGCGGCCTTGAGTATGGCCGAGGTGGAACGGTAGTTTTGCTCCAGCGTGATGACCTTGAGCTCGGGGTAGTCGACAGGCAGTTTCTTTAAGTTGTCCAGCGTCGCGCCGCGCCACCCATAAATAGACTGGTCATCGTCCCCCACCGCTGTCAACCTGCCCCGCGGCCCCACCAGCAGTTTGAGTAGCTCGTATTGCGTTGCGTTGGTGTCTTGGTACTCGTCAACCAGCACGTGGCTGAGCTGTTGCTGCCAATGCTGGCGCACGGCATCGTGTTCGGTCAGTAGTTTCAGCGGCAAGGATATGAGGTCGTCAAAGTCAACACTTTGGTAAGCGATCAAACGCTCCTCGTAACGGCCCATGATCACGGCGGAACTGCGCTCGTCTTCGTTGCTGGCAGCGGCCAGCGCCTGTGCGGCGTTTAAGCCTTGGTTTTTCCAGGCACTGATGGCCCATTGCCACTGGCGCGCAGTCGCGTTGTCGGTGGCGCCGCCACAGTCTTTCATGATCTTGGTCACGTCATCGGTGTCCAAAATAGAAAACTGTTCTTTGAGTCCGATATAGGTGCCTTGTTGCCGGAGCAGGCGCACGCCCAGCGCGTGGAAGGTGCAAATTAAAACCTCGGCCGCACCCCTGCCAGCCAGTTGTTTTGCGCGCTCGCGCATTTCAGCGGCGGCCTTGTTCGTAAAGGTGATGGCGGCAATGCGGTTGGCGCTCATACCCCCATTAATGAGGTGCGCAATTTTGTGCGTAATAACGCGTGTTTTGCCCGAACCTGCACCCGCCAAAACCAGGCTGGGGCCGTGCACATGGTTCACGGCTTCGAGTTGGGCGGAATTAA
>Ga0206129_10004306_pt1 | contig 15798 bp, 33 predicted proteins | sample Helgoland_Spring_8_FD_148616 | JGI IMG/M metagenome (GOLD analysis project Ga0206129, IMG submission 148616) | Pelagic subsurface seawater microbial communities from Kabeltonne, Helgoland, North Sea - Helgoland_Spring_Bloom_20160502_2 | ecosystem: Environmental > Aquatic > Marine > Epipelagic ...
ACCGATAAAGTCGCAGCATTACAAGCACTAACTCCAAACGCCCAATGGGTACTCCGTGGAGATGAATTAACTTGGCTTGACGAAGTACAAACACAACCAACAGACTCAGCTATCGCAGCTAAGATTGTTGAACTCCAAGCTGAATATGACGCAGCAGCGTATGCCCGTGACCGCCAAGCAGCGTACCCAAACCTGCAAGAGTGTATCCATGCCTTGCTTGATGGTGGTGACACCTTGACTGATCTACAGGCTCTACGGGCAGCAGTGAAGTCAGCTAATCCAAAGGGGTAAGTTATGACTACAACTATAACGGGTGCTACTGGCATTGATAACATCAAGGCAGCTACGGGTGCTGTGTTGCAGGTTGTTCATGGGGCTACTTCAACTCAAGTTGATACAACATCAAGCAGTTATGTTGATACAGGGTTAACAGCGACAATTACCCCCTCGTCCACATCTAGTAATATTTTAGCTATTTATAGCCCTAGTTTATATCAAGCTGTTGCAGGGTCGGCAATAACTATACAGCTAGTAAGAGGTTCAACATCAATAGCTGTTCATGGGTACGCTCTATTTGCAGCTTCTAGTCAAGTAATAGGACTTGTAACAGGTACTCACTTAGACTCACCCGCTACTACCAGTGCTACTACTTATAAAATCCAGATGAAAATAGGAGGTTCTAGCTCCTTATCTGCTAATTATGATGATAGTGCAGGGGATACCCTTTCATCAATCACACTAATGGAGATCGCAGGATGAGCTATCTGGGCAGAAGCGCAATAAAAGCGCAGGAGATTAGACGATGACAAAAAGTGCAACAAGAGAAGCGGCTGATACTAAAGCAAAATTAACTAAATCTTCTACAGCACCTTCAAGTCCTGCTCAAGGTGATATGTGGTTTGATACTACGTCTAGCGTAGTTGCTATGAAAGTATACAACGGCACTGCTTGGAAATTAATTAGTGACGCTCCATTCAGTGCTACTGGTGGAACAATCACAACAGTTGGTGGTTATAAGATTCACACCTTTACATCATCAGGTACATTTACACCTAACCAAAGCGGCACTGTTGAATACCTTATTGTCGCTGGAGGTGGTGGCGGCGGTAGTTATGGTGGTGGTGGTGCTGGTGGTTATAGAACATCTACCTCAAGTGCTGTTAATAGTGAGGCTATGACTGTCACAGTAGGAGCAGGAGGTGGAGGTAGTATTGTAGCTAATGTAAAAGGCTCAAATGGTTCAAATAGTTCTTTTAACTCCATAGTAAGTTTGGGGGGTGGGGGTGGTTCTGGTAGCGGAGGTAACGCTAGTGGACTTGATGGTGGCTCTGGTGGAGGTGGTGGAACTGATAGTTCAACACTTACTGGTGGTGCTGGCACATCAGGTCAAGGTAATGCAGGTGGTAGTGGTGGTTCTGCCCACCCAAGTTATTCGGGTGGCGGTGGCGGTGGTGCAAATGCAATTGGTGGTAATAGTTCTGGGTCAACTGGCGGTGCTGGCGGTGCTGGTTTAGCATCTTCTATATCTGGTTCTTCTGTTACTTACGCTGGTGGAGGTGGTGGTACTGGCTATGCTTATCCTAATGCTGGTACAGGAGGCTCTGGAGGCTCTGGTGGTGGCGGTAATGGCTCTACCTATGTTATTGGAACTAACAGCACTGGAGGTTCTGCAAACACAGGTGGTGGTGCTGGTGGCAATGGTCAAGGAACTGTAGCTAATGGTGGTTCTGGCATCGTAATTGTGAGGTACGCAGCATGAGTCATTTTGCAAAACTAGATAACAATGTAGTTACAGAAGTAATCGTAACTGAACAGGACTTTATCAACTCAGGTGCAGTAGGTGATTCATTTCTTTGGGTACAAACATCTTACAGTGGTTCATTTAGAAAGAACTACGCTGGTGTAGGTTTTATTTACGATGCTGGCAGGGATGCTTTCATAGCACCAAAGCCTTATCCATCATGGACATTAGTAGAAGATACTTGCCAATGGGAAGCACCTACAGCTATGCCCGATGATGGAAAAGCATACGAGTGGGATGAATCAGCAACAGCTTGGAAAATTATAGAAGGAGAATAACTATGCCTCAAGGCAAAGGTACTTATGGGACTACGAAAGGTCGTCCCCCATCAAAACCTACTAAGAAACCAAAGAAGAAGAAGTAAATGTGGTCAACAGTCGGTGAGGTTTATCCCGTCTTTATGCCTGCGCCAGTGGGACAGACAATCGTGGTTGAACCTCAAACAAGCCAGCGTGAAGTGACCGAGCGTTACAGCGTGGCAAAAGTTACGGGTGTCGTTGCTTACAAAGATCGTGGGCCTTTGTCTACGTTGCATTGGGTGGCTCGTTGTTAGCCGAGCTTGCTATTGCAAACGCTTCTTTTGCAATTATTAAGCAAACACTAGCCAATGGTAGGGAACTAGCTGACGCAGGCAAGGCGGTAGGTGAATATTTTGGTGCTGAAAAGACCATAGCCAAAGCAGCAGCGAGTGGTAAAGGGGACGTGCTTGCTATGTTCCAAGCCAAAGAACAATTGGCTAAGCAAGAAGAAGAATTAAAATTCATGTTAAATAAGCAAAGGCTTCAAGGCTATGCTGATTTCTTGAAATTTAAAGCAGCTTACACCAGAGAACAAAAAGAAGCTGAATTGGCAGAACGTAAAAGAAAGGCAGCAAGAGCAAAAGCACTTGACGAAAATTTAGCAGTAGCAATGAAAGTTTTTGGAATATTAATAGTAATTATGGCTGCGCTGTTTGGCGTTGCCGTTTATGTGAGATAGAAAAATGTCAGGTATGCCAGACTTTGAAGCAGGCCAATTGGTCAGCGCGGTTACTCAGTTAAACAAAGACGTTGAATCGTTGACCAAGACTATGGCTAAACTTAATGACCGATTAGCTGCTCAAGAAATACAACTAGCCAAAGGCAAGGGTATGGCTGCCGGGGTAATCATCTTGGCAGCGGCCTTGGGTGGCGTGTCGTCTTATGTAATGGGGAGAATCTAATGACGTTTCAATTAGGCAAGAACAGCATGAAAAACATGGAGGGGATAGATGATCGGCTTATCGACATTGTTGAACTCGCTATTACTATCAGCCCTATTGATTTTGGCGTCCCATCCAGCGGAGGCTTTCGCAGTACCGAAGATCAAGCATCACTGTACACCGCTGGCAAGTCTAAGGCCGATGGACGTACTAACCTCTCATACCACCAGACAGGGAAGGCCATTGACCTGTTTGCTTTTGTGGAAGGAAAAGCAAGTTGGGATAAACTTGCCCTTAGTCTATGTGCCGCATCTATGTTGCAAGCCTCAGCGCAATTAGGCTATGAGTTGAAATGGGGTGGACTTTGGAAAAGCTGGCAAGACTATCCTCATTTTGAAATTAAGGATTAACTATGAGCTTTCTCAGTTTCTTAAATCCTATTGCAAGTCTTGGCGCTACATATCTTGAAGGCAAGAATAATGTTGCTAAAGCAAAATCTGCCGCTGCCATTATAAGCATTGAAGCTGATGCTGATGTAAAAGTAGCCGGGGCAAAGGCAGCGCACAAGTTAGCAGATAACGGGCAGACTCAGGATTTTAATCTGGATCTTGTTGCAATGCAGGCAATGGATAAATCATTCCTTGATGAAATTATGATTGCGCTGTTACTGGTTCCTATAGCAGCGTCATTTTTAGGGTATCAGGCAGAAGTTACAGCAGCATTTGAATCATTTGCTTCAATGCCTGAGTGGTATCAATATTTAGTGATTGGCGTTTATGTGGTTAAGTTTGGTATGCGTGGACTGCTTACAAAGTTAGTTACAGGAAAGCTAGGCAGTAAATTAAAATAATTCCCCTGCTCCACCCTTGGCCCCGGTGGGGTCTTTTTTATGGGTGGTTCTAAATCACTCAGATTAACCGACTTAACACCACCTAAAAATAATAATATTTTTTCCCGATATTACAATCTTGTGTAGGATTCTGTGTAGTTACCAGAGCAATTGTGTACTATTGAGCGCTATTTTATTACACAACAAAAAAAAGCAACGCTCTCAAGTATCTGAAAACGCTGCCTTTTTGTACTTCTATGTGGTGGAGATGGGGGGAGTCGAACCCCCGTCTATACTATATGAATCAATGACTTACGAACCCGCTGTGTAGTGGTTGTGTAATATGTACCAATTTTAGACCATAATTGATCACTTTTTAATCAACTTTATTGGTTCAGTTCCCACTTGAGGAATCGAACCCCCGTCCCCGAATTTAGCATCTATTAGACTTCCCCCATCATGGCCTGCTAATTCTATCCACTGAGCGTAAATGCTAGTAGTGACGTTAACATTCTTATGACCTAGCTGGCGGCTAAACCAGCCTAACTCTTCGCCAGAAGTCAGCATCATCGAAGCGTAGGTGTGTCTTGTTTGGTAGGGTCTGCGATAACGAACCCCTGCTTTGCGTAAAATAGTAGTCCAGCGTTTACGAATTGGTTGATCTCCCACCCAAGGCTTGCCATGCAAAGAGTCGTGAAAGACTTCTTGCCCATTTAAAAAAGTATGCTCTTTTTGGGCTAGTAATGCTTTCCTTGCTTGAGGCAGCATTTTAATTAATCTTTCCCCGGCAATAGTTTTAGGTGGCTCGGCCTCATCAGCCGCCATAGTTAAACCTTTATCCACTTTAATAGTACCCATAACAAAATCAATATCTTCCCACAGTAAAGCGCATAACTCGCTGGTTCTCATGCCTGCCCAAAAAGCCGTTTTAAATAAGTTGTGCTCTTGCCCTGTTGCCGTATCAAAAATTAGGTTCATTTCTTCTAGGTTAAACGGATCAAGTTTTTTGCCTCTAGCTTTTATTTGCGCGGCAGTTTCTAACCGGGCATAAACAAATAGGTGTAAATGGTTTTTCTCAATGACTTGGTCTGTAACGGCAAGCGATAAAGCGCAACGAAGTGGGGATACCACATTCCGAATACGTTTGTTTCCCATTTTTGTACAGCTAATGATCCAATCTCTCATGTGGTGAGCTCGAAACTCATGCACAGAAATATCACCAAACTGAGGAATTAATTGATTGAATACTATTTTTCTGTATCCATCTAAAGTGGATGAATGACATTGAGGGGCTTTAACTTTGTACCATTTCTTTAACACTTCTTCTATCGTTGTGTCAGTTTCTACGGAGGCAAAAAGATGTAGGTTAGGGGATTCGGGAAAGACTAAGGCATATACAAAAGTACCGAGGTCAATCTCATGTAGGATTGACGCCCGGTGATTAGCGGCACGTTTTAGATTAGCGGCTGTAGGTTTGAGCCTGATTGTTTCGCGCCTCCATAAGCCTTTATACGAGAAGCCGATTTCAATCGAAGATTGCGCCCTTGCTTTGATTCCAACGTACTTGCTACCCATTTATCAAACCCCGACTTGCTTATAAAAATATGATTATCGGGGGCTCGGAAAAACTCTTTTCCCTCAGTAAATACCCCGTTAACACATTTCTTGTAAACAGCCGTATATGAATACCCTGACTGCTCACAAAACTTTTTAATCAATACACGATCCAGCATACTGTAACCCCTTCAATTCCAATCTTCAACAATAGTGCTAGGGCTCAATCCCAATTTAACCCAATCTTTCGGTTTTGATTCTTGAGCCTTTGCAGGCTTACGAGCCCATTTTATTAAAAGGTGTCGCCTATTTATCTCTGCCAATATTTGCTCATCACTAAGCATTGTTATGGGTATAGGCACTTCTATTATTACGCTAGTATTCATTTACTACCCCCATATCTTCATCACTCAAGGCTTCCGGGTGATGCCATGTAAAGTCGTCATGCTCTATGTGCATCCCGCAATCCAGACAAACGTCTGGATCACTCTCATCAATACTGTGAACAATTTGAGGTTTCATAACAGCCTCCTAAAATGAAATATCATCGTCAAAATTATCAGGCCCTTTATCCCATTGCTCCATATTGTTTGATTTAGCTTGTGCCATTTGTTGCGATTGTTGCGGTGGCTGTGAGTGAGGTTGCTTGTCTTTCACAGTGAAGCTCAAAGACACTATGGGCGCGTCCGGGTGACTACTTGGCCCTTTCTTCCATGCCGATACAAAATGATCTACACCATTGACTAACGCAGTCCCGGTAAAATCCGGGTGCCTGTCAGTCTTTTTTTCTTTGTTAGGCCAAACTGCGCCCCGGTTGTTGTTATCATAATTACTCATTTACATTCTCCTAGTTAAACGTACAAAGTCTTGTTGCTTACCTGTTAACTGTTTCCAGATAACCTGTTTTTCATTTTGATTTAGCTCACCTAAAGCCTCGACAAGCTCACTCGTTTCGTTTGTTTGCTGGCTCGACTGAACTAACGCCACAACATCTTGAACAAGTTTTTTGCTTACTCGCTTTATAGGTTGTGCTGCTGGCTGATTTTCTAGCCCCTCGAGACTCATATCCAATTCATTTGGCATACTTGTCATATCAATCACGACAGACTTATCTTCTTCCTTATTTTCTTCGTGGCACGTTATATCCTCAGCATCCAAATCAACTTGAGGGATTCCGCAAAGGGCTGAAAGTGCATAACGTCTTGCATAGGTTATGGCACTGCCTGCGCCTTGTGCCGACACCTTATCCATAGGGAGCAAATACTCACCTTGCAACCACTCACCTGATTCGTGCATTAACATCGTTGAGACACCAACACCTCTACCACCCTCAGACGTTACAGGCAGTTGAATAAAAGATAATCCATGCTTTGCAAAAGCTGGTTTGATTACTTTAATTACACTAGCAAGGTCAGCGTAACCAGAATTGAAGAAAGGATTAGTGCTATCTTTAACTGCACCGCCCATCATTGCCTGAGCCAAGCACAATGACTTAGCTAACTCTTGTATTGATTCACTTTGATTCATATTTCTACTCCACATAAGATTATTAAAATAAAAAACAGCCAAACATTAATTGATGCCCGGCTCATGCTGTTAACCCAATCCAAAACCAAATTGAACATATAGCCCATATCAAGCATCCGATTGTATTAATGATTAAAGTCTCTTTAGTCATAATCAATACTCCGAGTGCTTGTCGGCAAGGTAGGTAATAACTAACTGGTTATTTTCAAAATAAGATGTGGCACAATCATTTATGATCTTGGTTGCAAATTCTTTAGCGCTCTCAGGATCGCGGATCGTCATAAAGATTAAGTTGGCTTGATCGTCTTGATCTCCGTACTGGTAAAGATCCATAACGTGAATTTCTTCACCGCCAATAATGATTGAGCCGTGAGTTAACAACTCTTGAGTAATTTCTGAAATTGCGTCAATTAAAATTAAGTCAGGCATATCCTTTGTGTCGGTGTATGCGTTAACTTGGGAAGTCACATGACAGTAGTTTATAGAGTTCATTCTCTTTCCTTTTTAACAATAACGTACAATGTATGTTAGCACGCTTACAAATTTAAGCAAGCGTTTAAGGAAAGTTTTGAAAAAAAGATAGTTTTTGTAAGGTTTGAAAATGATAACTAGGAATAATTCTTAGATAATAGGAGGGGATTTAAGTTGTTGGAGGCCCTTGCTGACACTGCTCATTTTCGTTGTTTCCGAAATTTGTTGCCATATTTTTAAATATGGGCTGATCTAAAGCAACAGCAGGGAAGCAATTAAAGTATCGGTCTGTGTGGATAATCCACCAAGGCCAATCTTGAACCATCCATGCAAGCTTTTTTGCTCGGTTATTATTTAAGTTCATTACCAACATAATTATTCAGCCGTATAACTACCGACCACTACTCCTATAATTTCGGTGTGTTCATCACACTCTTTAGTTTGGTATTGAGTATTTAAAGGCTTCAAATAACTTACTGAGCCCTCAATTACATACTCTCTAAATACTGAGTCTAACGTTTTTAAGTTTACAGCTATTACCCTGTCTCCACTCTTTACAGGCTTATCCTGATCTACGAACACAAACGAGCCAACTGGGTAGCTTCTACCCAAATTGCTAGTCATTAGATCGTTTTCTACCTCTAAAGCAAAACTGTTTTCTCCAATATCGTCAGGACATCCAATCCAACGATCACTTTCTAGCACTAATTTTTCTCCTTTATTGATACTGCTCAAGGAGGCCCACGAAAGTATGGGGATTTTCCTTGTTAATGGTTTTGTTTTTACTCCTGCAATTAGTAATAATTCTTCTTTTGACAATAGCTTTTCGGTTGAAAAGCCTAATGCCGATGCTAAAGACACTAAATTAGCTCCTTTCACCTCGGCTAACGGGTTCGTTTCTAGCTGACCTATTCGGCCTCTACTCATTGATGTTCGGCTTGCTAGTTCTTCTTGCGACCAGCCTTTAGCTTTGCGTAAAGCCTTAACCCGTTTTCCTAAATCCATGTCTAATTGTTCTCTATAAATGTTAAAAATGTAAGCCAGTTTACAACGTATTAATGAAACTGCGTTTACAGGTGTTGCGTTATTATTGAAAGCGCGCTATCATTTTTCCTATGACGATACCTAAACAAATACAAACAGCCCAAGTGATTGCCGCTTATGGCAATAAATCCAAGGTGGCTAGAGCCGTTGGCATAACTCCCCAAGCTGTAATTCAGTGGGGTGAGTTTGTTCCTGATTCGCGGCTTTACCATATCCATTATCTGCTAACTCAAATAGCTCAAGCTGAATAGTCAAGGAAGAACCGATGGAAGGTAAGCTAAATAATCCCGTAACAGTACACCTAGACGACAAATTGTATCGGTTTGTAAAACTTACAGGGGAACATACGGGTACTGATTTATCTTCGGTCATTCGATTAGCCCTCTCTAAAGAATATAAACAGAAAATGCGTGATCTGACTCTATTCCAAACATTGTTAGATGAATAGCGATAGTTGAGATAGATGAGATAGGAAAGATATATGCACTACTACAGCCATAATATAGGCGACTTCAATAACTCTACCCGCCATTTAACACGCGTTGAACGTGCGTTGTACAGAGAGTTAATAGAGCTCTACTACGACACTGAACAGCCGTTACAGTCTGTTGACTTTGATCGTTTATCTAAACGAGTTTTAGCCCACAGCGAAGAAGAAAAAACCTCATTGTCTTATGTATTGAGCGAGTTTTTTGTTGATTCTGGATCTACTTATACTCATGCCCGGTGTGATTTAGAGATTGCTAAATACCGAGCTAACACTACTGCCAAGGCTAAAGCAGGCATTGCTTCTGCCAAAGCGAGGCAAGCGAAAAGTAAAAAGGTTAAACAGAAATCAACACCTGTTGAACAGACGTTGAACGGGTGTGCAACTAAACAAGAACCAGTAAACAAGAAACAAGAAACAATAAACAATAAAAGCATTGTCGAGCCTGCGCCTCAACCTGTCGATGAAGTGCAAGTTATTTTTGATTACTGGGTAATGGTGATGAAGAAAAACGCATCATGCAAGTTAACCCCTGAGAGGAAGAAGTTTATTGATGCGCGTTTAAAGCAAGGCTACGAACTTGATTACATTTTAAAAGCGATTGATGGGTGTTCTAAATCTTCTTATCACATGGGGCAAAACGACAAAGGAACTAAATACAACTGCTTATCCTTAATTTGCCGTGATGGAGGCAGGCTAGAACAGTTTGCTGAAAACATTGGGGTGATTCCAGAAGAGAATAGCCAGATATTTATTAACAAACTGAACAGTGGATTTAATGCCCGGGATATACAAAAACAAAAATTTGCAGCCACAGTGCTAGACATTGGAAACACCGATTGGGGAGAGGGTTTGTAATTATGATCTTTAGAGTCGAGCCGTTGCTTTATAAAGTTGGACATTTAAATAAATACTTTTATCTGTCTAGCTCTGGCGAGTGGCAGCTTTCAAATAATCAAATAGAAATTGATATTGAATTTAAAAATTTACAGACAAAAAAACCTAAAACTAATCTAAGCAAAGCAGCCACAGGGCGGTTGCGAATTTTAGACAAAATGAAAAACAGTGAGCCTAAAACTAGACGAGAAATAGCGGCAATTTTAGATATGGATGAATTAGCCGTTAAGCACCGACTGCAAGAGTTAAAGAAGTCAGGCGATATGGTTATATCAGGTGAAAGAAAATGCTCTATTTTTACAACACTTAAACGAAACACCTTGACCTACAAACTAGCATGAAAGACTACTTAGCCCCACCAAAGCCTGTAAGCCCTTGTAGCGATCAAAAGATCAAAGCCTACCTAGCTCAAGGGTTAACAATAAAGAAATGCTCTCACGGACAATCTGGCGGTTTAGATCCGATATTTAAATCAATGATGAATCCTAAATCAAAAAAAATTGCACAACGAAAGTTCAACCAGCGGAGAACACAATATGATTCATTCAAATAGTAAGGAAGCAATGGCTTCAATCGCCCCGGTAACTGGGCAAGCAAGGATTGAAGTTTTAAGGGTGATTAAAGAAAAATGCCCGATTACACGACAAGACATTAGTGCGGCTTTGGGATGGGAAATCAATCGCGTTACTGGACGCGTCAGTGAACTATTGGAAAAAAACAAAATAGTTGAGGCGGGCAATGACACAAGCAATCGCGTTAAGCGTGGCTTATTGTGGCCTACCTCACTATGAGCGAAATGATCTTTAGCGTTACGAATAACAATGTTGCCGATGTAATTCCTCGAATATCTCAAATGATAAACAAGGGGTTATTTGCAGGGGAAGTAGTTTGTACCTTGAGCCGTCCGTTAAGAACGCCTAAGCAAAACAATAAGCTTCACCCGTTAATACGGGACGTTCAAACCCAAGTTGAATGGATGAATTTAACCAATGAGAAAAGCTGGCGGGAGTTCTTTTGCGGCATCATCAAAGGTCAAAAGCCAGCAATAACGCCAGAAGGTAACGTCATAATGATTGGCGTTTCATCTCGGGAGTTAGAGGTCGAGCAGATGAGTGAGTGTATTGAGTATATATATCACTTTGGCAGTGAGAGACAGGTTAAATGGAGTGAGCCAAGCTTGAAATTATATTGGGAAACACAAGAGGTCGTTAATGTCGGCAATTAAAAGAACGCCAGCAGACAAGGCGTTTTCTGACTGTGTTAGATCAGCCGCAGAGTGGACTTGTGAGCGCTGCCATACTTACTACGAAGAGGGTCGTAGGATGGGCTTACACTGCTCTCACTTTCACGGGCGAGGCAAGTGGGGAGTAAGGTTTTGTGTGGAAAACGCTGAGGCGCTTTGTTATGGCTGCCACCAATACCTTGGTTCACAGCCTAACCTTCACGCTGAGCATAAGTTAGAAATGTTGGGCCAAGGCGCTATTGATATTCTCCGAGAAAAATCTAACGACACATCTTTAGGCCGGGCCGCAAAACGCGAAGTCAAAGATATAGCCAAGCATTACCGAGCCGAGTTTAAGCGCATATACGATCTTCGTAGCGAGGGCGTTACTGGAAAAATTACTATTGAAAGTTGGAGTTAGCAATGGCGGCAGTAAAGAAAAAAATGATTGCGGTAAAAGTTAAACACACAGGTAAGTTTCCGCTCCCGGATTATTCATCAAAAGGGGCGGCTGCAATGGATCTTGTTGCTGAAATAGGCCAATCACAACATATTATTCAAGGCACTAATCAGTTAATACCAACGGGGATTTATATCCAAGTGCCTATTGGTTATTGCGCCAAAATTTACGCCAGATCAGGAATCGCAGATAAGCGGGGTTTAGCCCCATCTAATGCGGTGGGTATCATTGATTCGGATTATACCGGGCAAGTGTTCGTATCGCTGGCGAATCATAGTGAGGTAACTCAATACATTGAGCCGGGAGAAAGAATTGCTCAAATCATGCTAGAAGAAACTATTTCTTTTAAATGGGATCAGGTCGATGAGCTAGATGAAACAGAACGTGGGATTGGTGGATTTGGATCAACGGGCGAAAAGACGCAAGCATAATTATCTGCGTGAGCGTTATAACTGCGAGACAAAAGAAATCTTGCAACTATTCGCTTTAAGGGGTTATACCCTTCGTGAAACGGCTAACGCTTTGGAAATGAAATATTCGACTTTAAAAACTCAAGCTTGGGAGTTAAACATTCAATTTAAAAATGGAAGTGCAACCATTGACCGCAATCATAAAGTAAACGTGGACGGGCGGGAGGTTGGCATTAAAGAACTAGCGGATAAGCACCAAATGAATTGGAAAACCTTATCAGACAGATTGAGGTATGGCTGGACAGCGGAAGAAGCAATTACTACTCCAATAAGAAACGGCAATTGGATGCACCGAGAAGGACAGGATAGGGTTCCTACCGGGACGGATATAACATCAATCTGGTTAAGGAAAGCTTGGAAGTTATGAGTCGAAAACTTTACGAGAGCAAAGAAGATTTAAACAGAGAGTCAGCGTGTATTAATCATTGTGTTAGTAAGTGGGGTACAGATTTTAAAAAACTGCCTATTTCCTACAGGCTAGATTTTATGGTGACAAGCTCAGGACAGGCCGCTGGTTGGGTCGAGATTAAATGCCGCACTCATAAATCTAACCAGTATGACACAGTGATGTTGTCGCTAAGTAAATGGAACGCAGGCATTGATCTGCATGAAAAGTCTGGATTGCCATTTATTTTCGTTGTCTCATTTAAAGACGCGGTTTTCCGTTATCTTTATTCAGTCGAAGATAGCAGTATTAATATACGTTGGGGTGGACGCACTAGAGCTACTAGAGATATAGCTGATATTGAGCCCGTAGTTCATATACCAATTAATTTGTTTAAGAATCTTGGAGCAATCAATGAGCAAGCGAGGGTAAATGAACGAGTTTGACCAAGACACAGTAAATGAAGGGTGCTTAATTATTGCCTTACTTTGCAAGTCTATGAAAGATTTGGCAGATAGGCCGATGGATGAGCGAGACGATTTATTAATTGCAGCGGCAATGGCGCACATAGAAGAATACGGGAAAAACTTATCCAACATAGCTGATAGGAGCTAATAAAATGGCAAAGGGAGTTAAGACCGGGGGCCGAGTAAAAGGAACCCCAAACAAGCCGACTCAAAACATTATTGATAAACTGGCAGAGCTTGGCTGCGATCCGATAGAAGGAATGGCGACTATCGCTAGGCAGGCAATGGATGAAAACGATTTAATATTAGCTGGCTCTATGTATAAAGAACTGGCTCAGTATGTTGCGCCTAAAAGAAAGTCTATAGAAATGACAGGTGATGTTAACTTAGACGTTTATTCCGACATTATGGTTGGCTTTAGAGACGTTCCCGAGTGACAATTCACACTGAAATGCCAGCAGTTTTTAAAGAGTTTGCTGTTTCTGATAAAAGATTTTTGATAGCTTATGGAGGAAGGGGCTCCGGGAAGAGTTGGGCCATAGCTCAACTTCTAATTATTGAAGCCTATAAAAAAAAGACTAGGATCTTGTGTGCGCGAGAAATACAAAGATCCGTTTCTGATTCTGTTATTCAATTACTATCCGATACCATTGACCGACTTGGGTTATCTTCATTCTTTGAAATACAAAAGACTCAAATTCTAGGTAAGAACGGATCTAGGTTTATATTTGAGGGGTTGCGATCTAACATTAATAAAATTAAATCAATGGAGGGTATTGACCGGGTATGGGTTGAAGAAGCTGAGGCGGTTACAAAATCTTCATGGGATACTTTAATCCCGACAATAAGAACGCCCGGCAGTCAGATCATGGTGTCATTTAATCCAATGCGCCAGCATGACGATACATATCAGCGCTTTGTTATTTCACCTCACCCGGATTCAATCGTGGTTAAAGCGAATTGGTCAAGCAATCCTTGGTTCCCCACCGAGCTAAACAAAGAACGCCTTTACCTCAAAGAAACTGATCCAGACCTGTATGAGCATATTTGGGAAGGGGAGTGTATGACGGCCCACAAGGGCGCTTACTATGCCGACTCAATGAGACAAGCTAGGGCAGAGGGTAGAATAACAAACGTGCCGTGGGAGCAATCTATACCCGTTCAAACGTGGTTTGACCTCGGGGTAGCAGATAGTACCTCAATCTGGTTCACTCAATCCGTTGGCAAAGAGATAAGATTTATAGACTACGAAGAACATTCCGGGGAAGGGCTGGCGTTTTATGTCAAGCTGCTTAAAGATAAACCTTATGTTTATGATGAGCACTGGGCTCCACACGACATTAGAGTTAGAGAGCTAGGAACGGGACGATCACGGCTAGAGTTAGCAGCGGAGTTAGGATTGCATTTTAGCGTAGTTAAGAATATTGGAATTATGGATGGGATACAGGCGGCACGATCATTGTTTAACCGATGCTGGTTTGATGAACAGAATTGCAAATTAGGTTTAGATTGTCTGGCGACATACCATAAAGAATATGATGAGATTAACCGGGTATATAAATCAAAGCCCGTCCATGATTTTTCTAGTCATGGAGCGGACGCTTTTAGGTATTTTGCTGTAGGTTGGAATGAACCGCAGTCAACTATGCCCTACGTTATCGGCAGTATTTAAACGCTGATCTTTTAGCTTGTTGGAATACTCCCTTACTTTATGAGTATCTTCAAAGTGAGCCCAAACAGTGAATTGCTTAAAGCCTGCTTCTTTCATTCGATCCCGGTACGCGTGTTGACGTTTAAGATTATGCTTATCAGTCATAGCTCAAGGATCTCTCATAAATTCTTTAATTGTATTTGTATCTTCCGCTTCTTTTTTCGCCTTAGCTACCTCGCTGGCTGAAAGCCTATTCGCTATCTCTTCTGCTATTACCAAGCATTTATCAGATTTTTCTTTACTGACTGTTGTGTCAATGGCTAACACAAGCGCATGAACTAGCGCCTCGTAGTCATTGGTTGGTTTTCTCATATTCATAATATTCTCCGTGGGGCCGAAGCCCCGTTATTAATGATTAGCCTCTGTACGCTTGGGTCTGTGCTTTCCAAGCTGAGTTGGTTTGCTTATCCCAACCTCTACAAAAATCGCTTATTTCGTGTGTTTCTGGATTTATCCAAGGGCCACTCTCGTTATAGTGATTATCAAATATGTCGGCTAGTACCACATTCATGCGGTCGTCACGCGCTCTAATCGTTGGCCTGTATTTCGGCCCTGTCTGCTCGATTAGGTGAGCGAAGTTCTTAAACGCTGTGGTTCTATTAATATGGGCATCTAACTGAGCAATAGTGATTACCTCGTATGCCCGGCCAACTTTCATTAACCAGCCGTAATGCTCTCCGAAATGATCGCAGTCGTAAAAATATCCGTCACAATTTACCTTCTTATAAACTATCTCAAGGTGCTTGAAATCGAATACAAATAAAGGCGCTGTATCGAATCTATCAGTCTGTTTATCTTTAATATTATCTTCTCTGCTAATTGTGCCGCTGCTATCCATTCCAACATTGCTAAGGCGCTGAGAAAAGTTAGCTTTGAAAACTTTAGTGCCTTTAATGTCTCGATTACCGATCAGCGTGTAAATGTAAATTCCCATAATATTCTCCAAGGGGCCGTAGCCCCGGTTAAGGTTAGGCAGTAAAGACGTAAGGCTTAATCCAAGTACCAATGTTTAAATCAACGTAGTGGCTGCGGTAAAAGTAATCAGTCGAAGAATCAGAGTGGTCAAAGAAATCTGCCCCTTTCATTGCTGCAATCATTTCAGCCATAAACTGCAAAACAATTCCAGAATAATGTTCATCCATCCAATACTCATTTACCTCAATATAGTTACGAGGATATTCGCCTCGCATCATGTACTCGCTAAAATCTAATTCACCCTTAGTCACTTTAACTACGAGAGTGCTGTTATGGCGAACACTGATAGAGCCTTTAACTTTGTACTTAGCTAATACA
>Ga0206129_10004311_pt1 | contig 15791 bp, 7 predicted proteins | sample Helgoland_Spring_8_FD_148616 | JGI IMG/M metagenome (GOLD analysis project Ga0206129, IMG submission 148616) | Pelagic subsurface seawater microbial communities from Kabeltonne, Helgoland, North Sea - Helgoland_Spring_Bloom_20160502_2 | ecosystem: Environmental > Aquatic > Marine > Epipelagic ...
AGGGTACCAGTCGATACCGCTCACAGGAGTCGAACTTGTCGAACCATCTTTGATAACGCCAGGTGCTTTTATATAAAAGGGTTCCCTGATACCACCTTCCCATTGACGTCCTTTTCCTCCGCGCAGGGGGAGGTTGGATGTCGCATAAGCATCGCCCGATGAAACTCCGCCATTATCTGAGGTAAAGCAAATTATGGTGTCTTTTTCCAGTCCGAGTTCTTTCAGTTTTTGCAGAACGATTCCGATGGACTTATCCAATAATTCAATCATGCCGGCATAGACCGGGCAGTCTTGGGCTTGACGAACATTCAGCCGGCGATCGAAAAGAAAACGATTTTGTTCTTTGATAAGGCCCATCTTTTCTGCCTTCTCGCGGTATTTGCTCCAGAGTTTTTCGGTGGTTTGAATCGGTGCATGGACGGTGTAAAATGAGAGATAGGCAAGGAAAGGTTGGTCCTTGTGCTTTTCAATGAACTTGGCAGTCTCCTGCCCAAGGCGCCGGGTGAGGGATTCTCCTTTGGGTCCAGAATTTAGGTTGGGGTTGGTGTAGGGGGAAAAGAATCCGCCCCGAGGTCCGCCAACATCCCATCCTCCACGATTAATTTTAAACCCATGATCCGTGGGCCACGAGCCCCTACCTCCTAAGTGCCATTTTCCTGCAAAAAATGTATGATACCCTGCATCCTGCATCGCTTCTGCAAGTGTAATCTCAGAAGCTTTCAGGTTTCCCTCATAGTCAGGGGGGAGGTGACTGTCATAACGACCCCTTTTTCGATGGTGTGCACCTACTGGGCCCCCTATATATTCAGTGATTCCATGATTGGTTGGGTATTTTCCCGTGAGAATGCTGGCACGAGACGGACTGCAGACCTGACAGGTTGCATAGCCCCGAGTAAATTTCATGCCCTCCTGGGCAATTCGGTCAATATTTGGGGTCTCATAAAAGGTGGAGCCCTCATTGCTAAGATCTCGGGCACCCAGATCATCTACAAGAATAAATAAAACATTCGGTTTTGTTGAGGCTGAGGATAAACAGAAAAACGAAAACCATAGAAATACAAGAACGCATGACTTTTGCATGGTTAATGTAAAACCCCGAATCTTTGTTCCAAGCAATACTTAAAGGCGGAGAGAAACCTTAAAAACGATTCCCTCCGATTTTATCATGAGCCTAGTTGGGCCAAAATCTTATTGAAAGTTTTGCTTGGTCGCATCGACTGAGAGGCTTTGGCTTCATTTGGGAAAAAATACCCACCCAGATCGATTGGGTTTCCTTGGGCAGCATTTAATTCATTCACAATGATTTGTTCTTTCTCACGCAGGCTCTGAGCCAATGGAGAAAAATGAGATTGAAGGGAGGCATCATCGGTTTGCTTGACCAGTGCTTCTGCCCAATAGAGCGACAGGTAAAAATGACTTCCCCGATTATCAAGCTCGTTGACTTTTCGAGAAGGAGATTTGTTTTCATCGAGGAAAACACCAATCGCTTGGTTAAGTGTTTTTGCTAGGATTTGAGCTTTAGCATTATCGGTTTTATTGGCCAAATCCTCAAGGGAAACAGCGATGGCTAAAAACTCCCCGAGAGAGTCCCACCGGAGATGTCCTTCCTGTACAAATTGTTGGACATGTTTTGGTGCTGAACCACCCGCTCCGGTTTCAAAAAGACCACCTCCTGCGAGGAGGGGCACGATTGAAAGCATTTTGGCACTGGTACCTAATTCCAAAATAGGAAATAGGTCGGTCAGGTAATCCCTTAAGACATTGCCGGTGGCGGAAATTGTATCCAAACCATCTTTACACCGTTGGCAGCTTACTTTGGTTGCCTCGATGGGAGCGAGAATTTGAATATCCAAACCTGCAGTTTCGAGTGTGGTCAACTTAGCTTCCACATACTTGATCAGGTTAGCATCGTGCGGACGGTTTTTATCGAGCCAAAAAATGACCGGAGTTTCACTAAGTTTTGCCCGGTTGACTGCTAATTTCACCCAATCAATAATGGAAACTTTCTTGGTTTGGCACATGCGCCAAATATCTCCTGCTTCCACATCGTGGCTGAGTAGAGGTGTTCCGTTTTGGTCCACCACCCTGACCGTTCCTGTTGCTTCTATTTCAAAGGTCTTGTCGTGGGAACCATACTCTTCTGCTTTTTTGGCCATCAGACCAACATTGGCAACATTACCCATGGTCGTAACATCGAAGGCTCCATTTTGTTTACAGAAATCAATGGTTGCCTGGTAGATACCTGCATAATTACGGTCAGGAATAACCGCTTTGGTATCTTTGGGGTTTCCATCGGGTCCCCACATTTGGCCAGAGGTTCGGATCATGGCCGGCATGGAAGCATCGATAATGATATCGCTGGGTACATGAAGGTTGGTAATTCCTTTGTCGGAATTGACCATAGCGAGGGGAGGGCGCTTGGCCAAAACTTGATCAAGGGTGGACTGGATTGATTCTTTCTGCTGAGCGGGCAGAGTATCAAGCACCCGGTAAAAATCTGAGAGTCCATTGTTAGGATTAAATCCCGCTGCATCTAGAGCATCTCCATGTTTTTCGATAACAAGTCCAAGATAAACCTCCACGCAATGACCAAAGATAATAGGGTCGGAGACCTTCATCATGGTTGCCTTCATATGAAGGGAGAAAAGTACATCCTCCTGGCCAGCCTTTTCAATTTGGTCGGCTAAAAAGGAGCGGAGGGGAGCTCGGCTCATAACCGATGCATCAATCACTTCTCCCTGAAGTAAGGCTAGATTTTCTTTAAGGGGGGTTGTTTGACCTGAATTATCTACAAACTCAATGTTTACGGAACAGGCTTGTTGGATAATGGTGGACTGCTCACTGCCATAGAAATCCCCTTCGCTCATGTGAGCAACATGAGACTTTGATTCTGGATTCCATGGTCCCATGGAATGAGGGTTTTTCTTGGCATATTCTTTGACTGGTTGGGCAACTCTTCTGTCCGAGTTTCCTTCCCTGAGAACAGGGTTAACCGCTGAACCAAGTACTTTGGCATAGGTGGCACGAATGTTTATTTCCTCTTCAGACTTTGGGTCGGATGGGAAATTTGGCACTTTAAAACCCTGGTCCTGCAATTCTTTGATCGCTCCTTGGAGTTGCGGGATGGATGCACTAATGTTGGGAAGCTTAATGATGTTTGCTTCTGCCTGGTTCGCAAGTTCTCCGAGTTCGGCCAGTGCATCTGGTACCCGTTGGTCGCTTGATAAATGTTCAGGGAAATGGGCTAGGATTCGAGCGGCAAGAGAGATGTCTTTGAGCTCATACTTTATGTCGGCATTGGTGGTAAATGCCTGCAAGATAGGAAGGAGGGAATGAGTTGCGAGAGCAGGTGCTTCGTCAGTTTTGGTGTAAACAATGGTAGAGGTAGGCATAGTGTTAATTGGATTCGAAGTGAATTAGCTATAAAGTTTACTCTCTTGTCCTGCAATCATCTTCCCTCGTACATTTTGATTTCCATCTTGGTTGTGATTAAAGTATTCACTTTTCCGTATAGTTTTTTAATAGAATTATTATCACGGAATTTATACTTTCCAATATTGACCGAAGGGAAAAATGTTTTAAAAAGTATTCTCTTGTCCTTAACCAAAAATAATCAAATTGAAGAAATATCTTCTCACTTTTGTATAGCCGGAGAGCCAGAAAGTAGTGGGCAGTTTGGAAACGGAAATGTCAATGACACCTACCTGATTACCTGCTCAGATAAGGATGGAAAAAATGTCTACACCTTGCAGCGGATTAATCATTTTGTTTTTAAAGATCCGGTTGCGTTGATGAATAATTTTGAAAGGGTAACTTCCCATTTACTTTCAAAATCGATCGAGCAAAATCATGGCAAGGATGTTCTGACTCTTATCCCTACGCGCGATGGTAAATCTTTTCACCTGGATGTGGATGGCCATTATTGGCGTATGACCAAATTTATTGCGGGCGGGAAATCTTTTGATGTGCCCGAGCATGATGGTCATGCCTTTGAGGCAGCCAAGGCATTTGGTCAATTTCAGGCAAATTTAAATGATTTGGGAGAGCCTGCTTTGGTTGAGACTATCCCCGCTTTTCACAATACAAGAAAGAGGTTTGACCGCTTCACTGAAATGGTTAGCCGTAATCCCAAAAACCGCTTGAATGAAGTTGAGGATTTGGTGGAATTATTTTTGAAACATGAGAAATTAGCAGATGCTATCAAAAGACCTGAATTTCCCAGACGAGTCGTTCATAATGATACCAAGTTAAATAATGTGTTGCTTCATCAGACAACTGGCAAAGCAATATGTGTGGTAGACCTTGATACAGTGATGCCCGGTTGCGCTCTTCATGACTTTGGGGATTTGGTCCGGACGGCAGCAAATGCCGCGGATGAGGATGAGACTGACCTTAGCAAGGTACAGTTTTTGCCTTCCCGATTTGAGGCGATTATGGATGGTTACTTGTTAGGGTGCCAGGGAATGCTGATAGAAAAAGAAATCAAAAAATTAGCCATCGCTCCGATTGCGATTACTTATGAGTTGGCCCTGCGCTTTCTGACCGATTTTTTAGAAGGAGATCTATATTTTAAAACCCACCGGGAAGGTCACAATATAGAACGAGCCAAATCGCAATTTACACTGATGAAGTCTATGCTAACATTTAGGGAAGAAATGGAAGAGCTTATCCGAACTAAACGGGATCTTTTTTAATCTTTTCTAAGATAGGAAAAATTCTGTGGGTAGCACCCAATCGTCTCCATTCCATTTGATGCCGTACTGGCTCTCCAGAGCCCTAAGCTTTTTTTTGCCTACGATCATATAGTTACAGGTCATAAGGAATCCGTTCACCCTTAGTATTTTCAAAAAACCAAATCTCCGTATTCCCTTTATCTAACTCAGTTGGATTGTTATCTGTGTGTTGATTGTTGGTCATGAGAAATTCAGAATTATTTTGGATATATTGTTCAGTTAATATTATCCTTAGCTTACTTTTTTCATAAAAAGCCAAATTAAGTCTAATATTAAATGGGAACATTTACCAAAACCAAAGCCGAATACTTGAACCTACTGTCCAACCACGAAACTGAGTTTCACCCTCTGACTTAAGTTCATCATGTTGGATACCACTAATAAGCTTAAGCTTTTCGCCGCATGAATAGTAATTTAGCCCAAGGTAGAAAGCTTGTTGTTCATCACCCCGACCATTATTTAAATCAATGCTGTTATCTCGTCTGTCCGAAAGGGGAATGTAACGGCTGTTTAATTTGAGTCCCTCTGGCTGGTCGGCTTGTTGATATAAATATCTTGCTACTATCTTTAGTTTTTTATCGTTAATCCAATACATCGGCATAAGCACAACGCCACTAAAAGATCCTTCTCGGTTAGGTGTCGCCTGTTCTCCATTGTCTCCCCACGCAACCGTGCTGTGTAGTGCCCAAGGACCATTGCCGATTCGATTTACCAAGGATAATGCCCATTCATTTCCACCAGCCAGCCGTTCCTCAGTAATCGCCCCGTCTTGTTTGTAGTAGGAAAGCCAATATTCGAGAAGTTCATAAGAGCTTCCTTTCGAGTAGTCTTCAAGCCAAGAGCCATAATAAGTTGTACTGTCTTACCAGCCCCCGATGTAATCATCATAAGTTCCAGAAAAGATAGCGGTGCCCAAGCTGTGCTTTCCAACAGTCCACTTCACCCATGCCGCTAATGGATTTCCTTTTTCCCTGTCGTAAAGCCATAATTTATTTGAGAAGGAAGAGCGTTCCAGGCAATTAATCAGGGTCGATGACCGTTGCCATTCATCCGCCATCCGTCCCGTTCGTCGACCATAGCCAAAGCTCATTGAGTCAATGCCTTCCCATTCCCAAAACTGATCGGCATCAAAGGTGATATTGGCGGCCCGGAAAGTTTCATGTCCCCACTGTCTGTAATCATGAGGGTAGGCATTGCGGTCATTGGAGATTTGGCTGACTACTTTAAACTTCCAATAGTTGGCAAATTTTCCTGTCACTCCAACCGAGACCCGCCGGTATTCTTCAAATGAATCATCAAAGGCTTTCCCTGTCTTATCCGTACCATCAATATGTCCAACTTGATGTTGGTAGGAGAGGAAAAGCTTTGTGCTTTGAAGACCTCGGGACTCTTGGTTCTCATAAAATTTACCTAAGTCATTGAGCTTTTCACAAAATGTGCTGGTAGTTTGGCCAACAAGGGAGGGAAGGAAAATAAAAAAGTAATAAGATAAAAATCAAATATCGCTCAAGCCCTTGCCTCAGGATCATTAATAATGTGCAAGACATTGCCTTGCAGTGCAGGGGAGGCTAGCGACTAACCAAGTTGGTGAGGAATAAAGGTTTCAGAACCTTTGTTTTCAATCCAAGTTCGGTGGTCGGATGTTGAGGAAGCACCGACAATATCAAGATCATTGTCATTGTCTAAATCAGCCACTTCAATTTGGTCAACCTCCGTAAGTCCTGTCGCAATCGTGCTTGCCGGGATAAATCCATCGGAGCCATCATTTTTCATCCAACCAACGAGTGAAGATGAATCCGATGAGTATACCAGATCATTTTTACCATCAGCATCAAGATCTGCAATTTCAAGATCAGAAATCCCAGAAACATTGGTATTGAGGTTTTGAACGCTAAATCCTTCAGTGCCTTGACTAGTCGCAAAACCAACTAAAGTGGATCCAGGAGATGAGTAATAAATATCGTCCTGGCCATCTTCGTCGAAGTCATCTACTTCCAAGGCATCAACGCCACTGAGACCACTAGAAATTGGACTTTGGACCGTAAAGCCTTCTGTTCCATTATTTTTAGCCCAGCCCACCGCATTAGGGGTTGAGTAAACAATATCGTTTTCACCATCACTGTTTATATCTGACAGGAAAGCTTGATTTACTTCAGAGCCGAAAGAAGAGGCATTTAGAGGAGCAAAGTTTTCAGAGCCATTGTTATCAATAACCTGCACTGCACCAGTGGATTGATCGATTACCACAATATCTTTATCTCCGTCTTGATCGACATCCGCAACCGCAACAAGATCTGTGTCAAAATTAGGAGAGTGCAGTAATTCTCTAGAAAAATTTAAACCTGTATTTCGAAGAAGGTACAATTTACCGCTTTGCTCATCTGCATCTAGGATGTCAACATCTCCGTCTTGATCGATATCAAAAGGGACAGAAGATTTGAGTTCGACTGCTTGCTCGGCCTTGAGACTTTCAGGGCTACTAATTAAAGCCAAAAGAGGCATACCGCATAAAATTGCGAGTTTAGTAAGTTTAATTAAAGAGTCAGAAAGTAGATTTAAGAGGAATTTTTGGAAACTTAAAGAATGTTTTTTTCTTCTGTAAGCTCCCAATACAAAAATCAAGTACTTTAAGTACTTGTCCTTGGTTTCATTTATTACTTTTTGTGAAGGCATTGTTTAATAAAAAAATAATAAGGGACGAGAGTCAAGACATCGATTTTATTTTCGAACGATCTTTGGTTGTAAAACAATCAGGGTCTTAGTAAGCATGTAATCTTTTACACAATGAAAATGAAAATTTGTATCATTACATCAGTCCGTAATTGTCTTACAGAGACCAAGGCTTACTTGGATTCTTTACGGCAACATGCTCCGAGTAACTTGGATCAAGTAATTATGATTGATGATGGAAGTGACAAAGAAACCCAAGAGTTTTTACATTCGCAACGATCTTCATTTGATTTGTATCGGAATTCGACAAGTAAGGGTTTTGCTTTTTCCAATAATCTTGGAGCTGCCAAAGCAAACGCAGAATGGCTGCTTTTTTTAAATAATGACTTGGTCCTACAAAAAAATTGGTCTGTTGGGTATGACTGTGTAGTAGAAGGAAACCAAAAACTTGCCAATATTGGGTGTGTTGGAAATGTACAACTGGATCCGTTTTCAGGGAAAATTGATCACGCCGGTGTTATTTTTAGTAACGGTATACCGGAGCATTTTCTTAAGGGTAAAAAACTTTCTCCCCAAAGTGGTTACACAGAGTTTCTTGCAGTAACCGGAGCATGTTTCATGATTCGCCGGGATTTATTTCTGGCAGCTGGAGGGTTTGACGAAACTTACAAAACTGGCTTCGAAGATATCGATCTTTGTTTAAGGTTATCGATGTTAGGCCACAAGAATTATGTGCTGAACTCAAGCATTGTGCTGCATAAAAGAAGTAGCACCCCGGAGAGAAACCAGCATCAGGATCATAACTCAAGAGTTTTTTACCGTAGGTGGGGCCGGGTTATTACCCGTTTCCAGGAATGGGAAGTTGCTCAAAGAAAACAGGAAGTAAGTAAAAGAAATTTACCGAAAGAATATGATTATGTTTTAAAGAAGAAAGAAAACTTTCTTTTTTCGGATAAGAAAATATTGCATGAATATTTCTCTATTTTCCTTCATCAAAGAAATTTAAAATTTGCAAAGCATATTCTTTCAATTCTTATGGAAAAGTTTGGTCATGAAGAGCAAACGCAGATAAAATTAGCCCGATTCCATGGTGCTTCCGGGGAATTAAAACAAGCCAAGGCAACCCTTTCCGATGTACTGCACGAAAACCCTCGCCAGCTTGAAGCCTCTCTACTCAAGCAAAAGCTTTGCTGCCGAGAAGGTGATATCAAATCGGCTCTTAGCATCCTTAGGGAAACCAAGGGATATCACCCTGCATCTGCCCGAGTTTATCTTGCCATAAGCAAGTGCTTGCAGGAGAGCACTAAGTGGAAGGAAGCAGAAAAAAATGCCAGAGTATCAACCTTGCTTGATTCTAGTTTTAAACCCGGGTGGAGAGCTCTATCATTCATTTTCCGGAAACAAGGGAAAATAAAAGATGAAGTTCAGGTTCTTCAAGTTCTACTTCAACAAGACCCCAGAGACTCAAAAGTTCTTGACCAATTAATTACTGCACTTGCCTCCCTTCATTCGAATAGAAAAATTTGGTTATTATGTAAGCAGTATGAAGGAAAGATTTTTTCTGCGAGTAGCGTGATGCACGGTGCCCATGCTTGTTATGAAATAGGAGATTTTAAAAGATCTGTACACTTTGTAGAAAAGTTACTGGATGGCGATCCTGCCAATGCAAATGCATTAATGCTTAGAGGAAATATTGCGGTTGCCGGTAAACAGTTTGCAAAGGCAATTGCAGATTATGAAAAAGTCTTAGAGATTATGCCTAATTCTTTGGAGGCATTAAGTAACCTTTCAAATTCAAAATCTTTTCTTTGCGATTGGGCAGATCGAGAAACTGAAGTTAATCAATTGAATACTGTAAGTAAAAAGGCTCCCGGTAAATTAGGACTCTTTGAGGTTTCTGGTTTGCAACTTGATGAGGCGAGTGAATTTCATAATGCTTTGGCAAAATCAAAGATATTTAATACTCGAGTGAAATTGCTTCGAGAAAAGCTAATGTTTACATATTCTCAAAACGAGAATGTTCGAAAAAAGGTTGGTTTTTTATCTTCCGACTTCCGAAATCATGCGGTTGGCCATCAATTCATTGGACTGCTGAATAATCTAGGCTCTGAAAAATATGAAATATTTCTTTTTGCATCCAATCCCAGTGAGGATAGCGACATTAGAAGGAGATATGAGGATCTTGGTGATAACTTTCAGGATATTAGTGGATTGTCCTTAACGGGTAAAGCAATTGCCATAAACCAAGCTAATTTAGATTTACTGATCGATCTGGGTGGGTTTTCAAGAGGGCATAACGCAGAGCTCTTAGCTCTACGACCTTCTCCCCGCCAAGCCCATTTTTTGGGCTATGCATCAACGATGGGAAAAGACCTTGTCGATTACATGATCGCAGACCGAGTCGTCATTCCTTCGAGTTCATCCAAGTTCTATGGGGAGCAAGTGATTCGCATGGATGGCTGCTTTTTCCCACCGGGCGAATTTCAGGGATTTGCTTCACGGGTAAAACGTAAAGATGCCGGTCTTCCCCCAAGAGGATTTGTTTTTTGTGCTTTCCATGCGGCCTACAAGTTGGATCCTGAAATTTGGGCGAGTTGGATGCGGATTCTTCGGGCTGTGCCTGAAAGTATTTTATGGCTAAAGTGTAAACCAGCTGTTGAGGCTCTTATAAACTTAAAAGCAGAAGCAGTCAGGCAAGGCGTGTCCTCGAAAAGAATTATCATGGCAGAGGATTTGCCTGACCGCGCTGCTCATTTATCAAGAATGACGGTTGCTGATCTTTACTTGGATTGCCCTTTATACAATGGACACGCCAGTGCTATGGATGCATTACATGCAAAATTACCGATCCTTACTCTTGAAGGGAAGCGATTTTGCAGTCGGGTAGGGGAGTCCTTGATGAAACATTTTGGCTTGCCGGAAATGGTTACTAAAAACCTTGAGCAATATGAACGAAAAGCCATCGAACTAGGCAAAAGACCATCGAAGTTGCTGCCGTTGCGAAAAAAGATTTCTAAAAATGCGGATGCGGTACTTTCACCGGCAGTCCATGCAGAAAGATTTCAAACTACGATCGAAGCCATTTTGACCAAGAAGCCAAAAGCCCAAAAAATTCCGCAAGGGAAAAAGTCGAAAGCTTCAATGAAACTATCCAGGACTTCTTCGCTTAAAGATTTTACACTGGTTATGATTCGCCCAAAGAGAATCACCAACTGGGCTTACAATGTAAATATGCTCGCCCAAGAATTGCGAAAAGAAGGTGGGCAAACAATCATAATCGAACCAGCGCATGCGGAGCATAAAAGATCTGACTTTTCCAGCTTTGTAAAACGGGTACCCCAGCTTGGGCAAAGTTATGCCGAGATATTAAATTTTGCCCTTAGTAAAGTCTCCACGAAATATGCATTTTATCTAGATGACCCTCTGCGTACTTTACCTGCCAGTCATTTTATTGAATGTTTGACTCAAAGTATAAAAACCTTGCAGGACTCCAAAATTGGCTTTCTGGGAGTTGGTTCAAAAATGGAGCCCAATACTGGAGTGTTGGTGACAACTACCAAGGATTCTTCTGGGGCATCAAAAGTAGCTGGTCTTTTTGCCCCCTTCTTTGCCCTTAGTATGGATGCTTTAATTTACACAGGAGGCTTTCGTCCGTATGATAAATCACTCGCATTATCTTGTTTAGATTTGTCTTTGAGAATGGAGCAGCAAGGAGATCGAAGTGCGTTGGTGGAACTGGATAAAATCACCTGCCCTGCTTACACAGGTAATGACTATTTAAAATCTGCTGGTGAAAAAATGCTTTCCCATTTCAGAGAGCGATGGAATCGCAAACCTGTTTCCTTAAAACCTAAATACCCAGCCAAAGAAGAGCAGGTAGGAGAGACCGCAGATTATCAGGAATGGATAAGGCTGTGCGATACCATTACCAAGGGTGACATACTTGCATTTAGGGCGGAGGCAGACAAACTTCAAAACACGCCTTTGATTTCAGTGATTATGCCAGTCTTCGATCCTCCGAAGAAGTTTTTGGTAAAGGCCATTGAATCTGTCCTAACCCAAGCCTATGAAAATTGGGAACTTTGTATCGCAGACGATGCTTCGAAAAAAAAATATATCCGTCCCTTACTCGAGACTTATGCCCGTAAGGATTCTCGAATAAAAGTTACCTTCCGAAAAAAGAATGGACATATTTCAGTTGCCTCCAATTCCGCAATAAAACTGGCGACGGGTGAATTTGTTGCCTTTCTTGACCATGATGATGAACTGCGCCCCCATTCACTGCTCGAAGTTGCGAAAGTAATAAATCGTAATCCGAATGCTCAATTGATTTATTCAGACGAAGACAATGTGGATGAGCAAGGCGGGAGATATAACCCATACTTCAAGCCCGATTGGAATCCTGACTTATTATTGGGGCAAAACTACATTTGTCATCTCAGCACATTTAAAACTTTACTGGTTAAGGAACTTAAAGGACTGAGGAAAGGTTTCGAAGGAGCCCAGGATTGGGATTTGATCTTACGTGTCACTGAAAAACTATCCAAGGAATCGATCATTCATATCCCTAAAATTCTTTATCATTGGAGAGCAATAAAAGGTTCTACCGCTCTTGGAGTATTGCAAAAGAAAAATATTTTTGAAGCTACAGCTCTCACCATTAACCAAGCCTTAGAAAGACGAGGGTTGAATGCAAGTTTAAGTTTTCCTGATAGAAGGTACAACTATCCTAAGATCGGCTTCAAAATCGATAAAAGGCAAAATCCCAAAGTATCGATTCTAATTCCTACCAAAGACCGAGTAGATTTGATGAAGAAATGTCTCTCATCGATTCTAAAAAATATTTCATACGATAATTATGAAGTCATTATTATAGACAACGAAAGCGTGGAGAGCCAAAGCATCAGTTTTTTCTCATCTATCAAAAAAGACAGAAGAGTCTCTGTAATTCGGGTGGAAGGTGATTTTAATTATTCAAGACTAAATAACATAGCTGCATCCAAGGCAAATGGTGAAATCTTACTCCTTCTAAATAATGATATCGAAAGCATTAAAGTTGGTTGGTTTGAAGAAATGCTCGTTCATGCACTGCGTCCTGAAATTGGATGTGTCGGAGCCAAGTTGTTATATCCGGATGGTAGGTTGCAGCACGGAGGAGTCATTGTCGGATTAGGTGGGGGTGCGGGGCATTCGCATAAATATGCTCAAGGAGGAAGTCTGGGTTACGCTGGTCAACTCTCAGTTGCCCGCAATTCAACGGCTGTGACTGCCGCTTGCATTATGGTTCGGAAACAGGCTTACATGGCTGCAGGCGGACTTGATGAGTCGCACCTGAAGGTAGCCTTTAATGATGTCGATTTTTGCCTGCGAGTAGAAAAAATTGGATACCTTAATTTCTGGACTCCTTTTGCTGAACTATATCACCATGAATCAGCATCTCGTGGGAGTGATGAAGCAACAACTCAAAAGAAAAAAAGATCAAGCAGAGAAATTCTAGGATTGAGAAATAGGTGGAATCTCAGATCTTTCAGCGATAACAACTATAATTCAAACCTAACCAACTGGTCAGAGCAATTTTGGTTTGGAATAAGTAAAAAATCTTCTGCATATCCTGCAGATTTGGAGGATTTTAAGATGGTTGAAGAAATCGATGATACAGCCAATTCTAAAGCAAAAATTCCAGACGGATCACTTCATAAAAGAAATGCTTCTTCAAGCTTAGGCAGAAAACTAGTAAAGCAAGGGCACCTAAAATTAGAATCGGGTTTGAGGTGCAATAAGGAAAAAAAGATCCCCCTAATATTTCCTCTGCTAAAGAAGCAATTCCAGGGGCGATGGAGGGAATACTTTTACGATTGTATGCCTCAGAATGCAGATAATCTGCACGGCGTGGTTGAAACGGAGAATATCTCTAAGCATGAGTATGACGGCCATGCAATGAACATTATCAATACAGTCGGTGGAAATGGGATGATTTTGGACTGTGGATCAGGACAACGTCCCACTTACTACTCGAATGTTGTGAATTTTGATCCTGTTGCATATGATAGTACGGATGTAGTGGGTGTTGGTGAGCATCTTCCCTTCAATGATAACAGTTTTGATGCAGTTTTCTCTTTGAATGTTCTTGAGCATGTACGTGATCCATTAAGATGTGCTAGAGAAATTGCCCGAGTTTTAAAGCCAGAAGGTAACCTTTACTGCGTTGTTCCCTTTATGTCACCTTATCATGGATACCCAGATCATTACTACAATATGACGAAGTCTGGATTGCATAATCTATTTAAGGATTTCTTCGAGATTGAAAAGCAAGATGTATTGGATAGTGGGCACCCAATTCACTCGATCACTTGGGTTTTGAGAAGTTGGGCTGAAGGGTTAGGAAAGAAAGCTCAAAAGGAATTTTTAGGAAAAAAAGTTGCTTCATTGGTAGGTGATCCCAATGGCTATTTTAACGAGTCTTTTGTGAATGATTTAAGTCTTGAAAAAAAGTTTGAATTAGGTGCAACCACAGCACTTTGGGGCAAGAAAAAACAATTTTCATTAGAAGACGAAAACCCAGTTTTAGAAAGTAAATGGAAGCAGAATTTTGAAAGAAATGATTACAAAGGGTCTTGGAACCGACTGTCTTTAGACTTTGATTCCGCACGTCATCATGTTACGGGAGATGCTGACGAAGAAGCCCTAAAAAAATCTTCCAATGAAACGATTTCCAAAATTGATAGATATGTCAAATTTAACAAAAATGATATCGTGCTGGAGATTGGTTGCGGAATTGGTCGGGTGGGGAGAGAGTTGGCTGCTAAGTGTAAAAAATGGATTGGGTGCGACATCTCAGGCAATATGCTGGGGCATGCTCAACGTCGCCTGTCCCATTTGCAAAACATTCAGCTGGTCGAGTTACCAGAATGCAACCTGTCTCCCATTGCTGATAGTTCCATCGATGTTGTATATTGTACAGTAGTTTTTATGCATCTCGATGAATGGGACAGGTATGAGTATATCAAGGAAGCTTTTCGGGTTCTTCGTGACGGTGGAAGAGCATATTTCGATAATTTTTCTCTTACAACAAAAGAAGGTTGGAGGATTTTTGAGGAACACTATAAAATGCTTGATCGTCCTAGTCACATCTCCAAGTCATCCACGACTGAGGAATTATCTCAGTATATGGAGAAGGCGAAATTTGTAGAAGTAAAAACTGAACTTGATGATCCGTGGGCGATCGCATCAGGACATAAAAGCATAAAGAATTATAAAGATGCCAATAATTTAAGTTTAAAAGCACAGAATGCACTGCCCATTTTCAGCCTACATGTTCCGAAGACAGGTGGCACATCATTCGGAGTATGCTTACAAAAAATTTATGGTAATAGTTTCATGTTTCATTATCCTGAATCGGACCGCCAAAGAGCGGAACCAATCGAGGTTTTAGAGGGGAAGGGATGCGTTCATGGACATCTCATCTTGGATTGTTATCAAGAGCTTTGCCAAGGAGCAGACATTGTGACATGGCTGAGAAATCCAGTAGACCGAACTCTTTCGCTATATCATCACATTTTATCGAATCCGGATTCTAGTAATGAATTTCATCAAAGAGTTTACAGGCAAAAACCTTCAATTATTGAATTTTGTGAAATGCCAGAAAACCAAAATCAATTATTTTATTGGATCGGAGATCGAAATCCCGAAGATTTCAAATTTATCGGTTTTTTGGAAACTGCACAGGCATCAATTGTCAAATGTGCTGCCGCCTTAGGATGGTCTTATGTACCCCAATTTCCTTGGGACAATAAAACTAAAAAAAGAGATCAGCTGAAGGTTTCTAGTAAGGATCGAGAATTCATCAAAGCGAAAAATCAGGGCGAGATGAGTTGGATTGAGAATGCGAAAAAATTATTTGGGTAGTGTTTATTCCTTACCAAGGTGATAGTCGAAATATTCTACCCAAAGTTCAGGTAATTCTCCATTTTTAAGGCCAGGAGGATTTAATCCTTGGGCCCAATTCAAAAGCTTTTTCTCAAGATCCACTGATACCAAAGGGAATTGGTGAATCAGGTTCTCTCTTTCCGAAAGATCTTCCTCAAGATTGAACAGGTATTCCCTATCTTCACATTTTAGGAACTTCCATTTACCCGCTCTAATCGCAGCCTGAGCGATCCATCGCCAGCAAAGGAATGCATGAGGTGGTTCTTCCTTATTACCTCGGAGATAAGGAAGCAAATTAATCCCATCTAGACCTTCTTTCTCGATTCCAACCTGTTCAAGAATAGTTGGTGCGATGTCCAAGGAAGTGACAGGATGATCATAGGATGACCCAGGTGGGATTTTGCCTGGCCAACTGATGGCAAAGGGGACCCGTATTCCGCCTTCGGTCAACATCCCTTTCTC
>Ga0206129_10004318_pt1 | contig 15761 bp, 16 predicted proteins | sample Helgoland_Spring_8_FD_148616 | JGI IMG/M metagenome (GOLD analysis project Ga0206129, IMG submission 148616) | Pelagic subsurface seawater microbial communities from Kabeltonne, Helgoland, North Sea - Helgoland_Spring_Bloom_20160502_2 | ecosystem: Environmental > Aquatic > Marine > Epipelagic ...
TGAAATATTATTTAGAGAACGTTTATTACTCAAATAAAAAAGAGTTAGCAGTAGGTGAAACGGTGAAAGTTCCATTGTTAGAAAAGGAAGCAACCGTGATCTCTGTGAAAGGAAAAAATTGTTTAGCTCAGTTAAAAAAACTAGGAGCCATTGTATCATTTCAACTGAATTAATCAGTTGTTTTTTTGTTATGAATTTCCATTACTGTGAGTAGTGAGGGCGAAGCCGTAACTTAAAGTAGTATTTTCAGTTTAATGAGCTGTAAAATAAAAAACGGACTACCGGTGGTAGTCGAAAAAAATCTAATAAATAAAAAATTATGAAAGCAGTAATTTTGGCTGGGGGTCTTGGGACTAGATTGAGCGAGGAAACAAATAGTAAGCCTAAACCGATGGTGGAAGTTGGTGGAAAACCAATTCTTTGGCATATTATGAAAATGTATAGTAAGCATGGAATAAACGATTTTATTATTTGTTGCGGATATAAAGGATATGTAATTAAGGAGTACTTTGCTAATTATTACATCCATCAATCGGATGTAACTTTTAACTTAGAAAACAACCAAGTTACCATACATAAAGAAAGAGCCGAGCCATGGAATGTCACATTAGTTGACACAGGTGATAATACCATGACAGGTGGAAGATTAGCACGTGTTAAAGATTATATTAAAGATGATGATGCATTCTGCTTTACATATGGAGATGGGGTTTCTGATGTCGACATGACTTCATTAATTCAATTTCATTTGAAACATGGAAAAAAATCAACTTTAACAGGGGTCTTTCCTCCTGGAAGATTTGGCGCTCTTGAAATAAAAGGTTCTCAAGTGTTGTCATTCAAGGAAAAACCAAAAGGTGATGGAGCACTTATTAATGGTGGTTTTTTTGTACTTTCTCCGGATGTAATTGATTTAATCGAAGACGACAATACCGTATGGGAAAACCAACCTTTATCTAAACTAGCTGAGTCGGGTGAGCTAATGGTATACAAGCACGATGGTTTTTGGCAGCCAATGGACACCCTTAGGGATAAAAAATATTTAAACAATTTGTGGCATGATGGAAATGCTGATTGGAAAACTTGGTAATATGAGGAAAATTGACGCTAAATTCTGGAATAATAAAAAAGTGTTTTTAACTGGTCATACTGGATTCAAAGGAGCCTGGTTGAGTATGTGGTTAATTGAAATGGGAGCTAATTTGAAAGGTTTCTCCTTACCCCCTAATACAACTCCAAATTTATTTGATGAAGTATTGCTAAAAGAAAAAATGAATTCACAAATTGGTGATATTAGAAATTTCAAAAAATTAAATCAGAGTATAGTAGATTTTCAACCTGATATAATCTTTCACCTTGCGGCCCAGCCTTTAGTGCGTGAATCATATTCGAACCCTCTAGAAACATATGAAACTAATGTTATGGGTACAGCAAACTTACTTGAATCTTGTCGAAACATTTCAAGTTTAAAGTCTGTAATAATAGTAACAACTGATAAGTGTTACGAAAATAAAGAGTGGGAATGGGGATATAGAGAAAATGAGCCCATGGGTGGGTATGACCCCTATAGTAGCAGTAAAGGTTGTGCTGAATTAATAACCTCTGCTTACAGGCGCTCTTTTTTTAATTTAGAAAAATCACCAGGTATAGCAACAGCTAGAGCCGGTAACGTAATTGGAGGAGGTGATTGGTCAGAAGATAGGTTGATACCAGATATTATAAAATCTTTTAATAATTTTGAAAAAGTCATTATTAGAAACCCAAATTCCACAAGACCTTGGCAGCATGTTTTAGAGCCGTTGAGCGGATATTTAATGTTAGCGGAGTCTATTTATGAAAAAGGCAATCAATTCGCGGATGCTTTTAATTTTGGACCAAGTGATGAAGGTTGTAAAACAGTAGAATGGATACTTAACAATATTTGTGAGAATTGGATAAATGCACCTGGGTGGGAACTAGATAAAAAGGCAAATCCTCATGAAGCAACGTTTTTAAAACTCGATATTTCCAAGGCTAAAACCCAACTAAATTGGAATCCAAGTTGGAGTTTGAATGAAAGCTTAAAATGTATCATTGACTGGAATGAAAAATTTATAGGAAATGAAAACATGTACAATTACTCTGTTAGTGTTATCAATAAATTTAATAATTTATAAATGAAAAATAATCAAGCTATTTCTTATCCATTGGATAAAATCAGTGATAAGAGAGGTTACTTCTTGAAAACTCTTACAAGTAATAAATTCGATATCAATTTGAATGAACTTGAGATATATGTAACAAATGCCAAACCTGGTCAAAGTAAGGGAGGGCATTTTCATGAAAAAGCAAAAGAGTGGTTTACACTTCTTAAAGGAAAATGTACATTAGTTTTAATTGATGTTAATACTTTAATTGTAAAAAAGATAAAAATGGATGAAAGTGAGCCTAAAACTATCTTTGTACCTCCATTTATTGCTCATGAATTTTATAATACTGGAAAAGAAGAGTTTCTTCTACTTGCAGCAACTGATCAACTCTATAGAAAGGAAGATACAATCCCATATGAAATTAGTTTAAAAGATAATTTATAATAATAATAATAATAATAATAATAATGAAAAAAGCAATTGTATTAGGAGGTGGAGGGTTCATCGGAGGCCATCTCGGTAAACGTTTAAAATCCGAAGGATATCATGTAAGGATAGCAGATATAAAGAATCATGAATTTTGGGATCATTCTAATATTTGTCATGAATTTATAAAATGTGATTTAACCGATCCAAAAGCTGTTGAACTAGTAATTGATGAAGGAGTGGATGAATTATATCAGCTTGCCGCAGATATGGGTGGAGCAGGTTATATTTTTACTGGTGAAAATGATGCTAATGTTATGCATAATTCAGCTTTAATTAACTTAAATGTTGCCAAAGAATGTGTTGTTAAAAAGGTTAAAAAAGTTTTTTATTCATCGTCTGCATGTATGTATCCAGAGTATAATCAATTAGACCCGGATAACCCAAATTGTGAAGAATCATCTGCTTATCCTGCAAACCCAGATTCTGAATATGGTTGGGAAAAATTATTTAGTGAACGAATGTTTCTCGCTTTTGGAAGAAATTACGGACTTAATATTAGAATTGCTAGATTTCATAATATTTTTGGTCCACAAGGAACATGGAATGGAGGTAAAGAAAAAGCACCTGCTGCTATGTTAAGAAAATCCGTAGAATGTGCCGAAGGTGGTGAGATAGAAGTTTGGGGTAACGGTTTACAAACGCGTTCATTTCTTCATGTTAAAGAATGTGTAGAAGCTGTTTTGAGATTAATGAAATCTGATTTTGTTGGTCCTGTAAATATTGGTTCTGAAGAAATGGTTTCAATTAATCAACTAGCAAAAATAGCTATTAAAGTATCAGGTAAAAATATAACTATTAGAAATATTGATGGTCAAGAGTTTGTTGACAAATATGGCTTCAAATGCCCTTTGGGTGTTAAAGGAAGAAACTCGCACAATAAATTATTTAGAGAGAAATTAGGCTGGGAAGTAAGTGAACCTTTAATTGAAGGAATGTTATCTACTTATTCTTGGATAGAAAAACAATATAAAAAATCACAAGTTTAAACTTGTTTTAATAAATAAATTTTAATTAAATGTTAGATTTAAAAGGTAAGTGTGTTTTAATAACAGGAGGAACAGGTTCTTTTGGCAAGATGTTTACAAGGTTAATTCTAGACAGACACCCTGATGTGAAAAAGCTAGTTATCCTATCTAGAGATGAGCAAAAACATTTTCAAATGGCTCAAGATTTTCCTGAAAATAAATATCCTGCAATTAGATATTTTATTGGAGACGTTAGAGATAGAGAGAGGTTGAAAAGGGCTTTTGAAGGCATAGATATCGTGATTCATGCAGCTGCTATGAAACATGTTCATCTAGCGGAATACAATCCAATGGAATGTGTTAAAACTAATATTAATGGTGCAGAAAATGTAATTGATGCAGCCTTAGAGACTAATGTTAGTGACGTTGTTGCACTGTCTACAGATAAAGCAGCAGCACCGATAAACTTATATGGAGCAACAAAATTAGCTTCAGACAAGTTGTTTATTGCTGCCAATAATATAAAAGGAAAGCGAGATATTCGATTCTCTGTTGTAAGGTATGGAAATGTAATGGGTTCAAATGGCTCGGTAATGCCATTTTTCTTGAATAAAAAGAATACTGGTTCAAGTTTCTTACCTATTACGGATAAAAAAATGACACGTTTTAATATATCTTTACAAGATGGTTGTGAGATGGTCTTTTATGCCATTGAAAATTCTTGGGGAGGCGAAATTTTTGTGCCAAAAATACCTTCATACAAAATAGCTGACGTTGCTACAGCAATTGCACCAGAATTAGAGCAAAAAGAGGTAGGTATTAGACCAGGAGAAAAATTGCATGAAGAAATGATTACTTCGTCTGATTCTTACAATACTGTTGATCTAGGGAAGTATTATGCAATCTTACCTCAGAAGTCACCTTACTCGAATTATACAAAAGAAGAGTATAAAAAAACTTTTAATGGAATAGATTTAGAAGAAGGTTTCGCTTATAACTCTGGTAATAATGAGGAATGGGAAACTGTTGAATCTTTAAGAAAATTGGTTAAAGTTCACGTAGATCCAAATTTTAATTTATAATGAAGAATATACCTTACGGAAGACAAAGTATAGATCAGGCCGATATAGATGCTGTGGTATCAACCCTAAGATCAGATTATCTAACTCAAGGGCCTAAAGTTAAAGAATTTGAAGAAGCTTTCGCAACCTATGTAGGGTCAAAATTTGCAGTTGCCGTTAATAATGCAACTTCTGGATTGCACCTTTCTGTTCTTGCATTAGGTCTTAGTAAGGGAGACAGAGTAATTACAACCCCAATAACTTTTGCGGCATCTGCAAATTGTATTAGATATGCTGGTGCAGAAGTTTGGTTCGCTGATGTAGATCCTAATACTTATTTACTAGATATTAATTCGGTTAAAGAACTTATAGAGTCAAAACCAAGCGGATTTTTTAAGGGAATAATTCCGGTAGATTTTGCTGGGTTGCCGATAAATATGGAGGCTTATCGAGATTTAGCAGATGAACATGATTTATGGATTATTGAAGATGCTTGCCATGCACCTGGGGGCTATTTTATTGATAGTGAAAAAAAGAAGCAAATGTGTGGTAATGGGAGTTACGCAGATATTGGTGTTTTTTCTTTTCACCCAGTTAAACATATTGCATGTGGCGAAGGCGGAATGGTAACTACTAATTCTAAAGAATTATACGAAAAAATTGCTTTGCTCAGAACTCACGGTATTACCAAAGATAATATGACTATAAATCATGGAAACTGGTATTACGAAATGATTGAATTAGGCTTTAATTATAGGTTAACTGATTTTCAATCTGCTTTAGGCATTACACAGTTGGCAAAAAATGACCACGGAGTTCTAAGAAGAAATGAAATTGCTAAACAATATAAAATAGCATTTGAAGGTAAAGTAAAATATCAAGAATTACCTGAAAATTTTTATAATGCTCATCATCTATTTATTATTGAAGTAGATAATAGAAAAGGATTATATGATTTTTTAAAAGAAAATAACGTCTTTGCTCAAATTCATTATATACCTGTGCATACGTTACCCTATTATAAGGCTATTGATTACAGTGAAGCCAATTTAGATAATTCAGAAAAGTATTATTCTAATTGTATAAGTTTACCAATGTATCCTAGTCTTTCAAATGAAGAACAGGAGTATGTTATTGAAAAAGTAATTAAATTCTTATATGCGTAATATATGTATTATACCGGCTAGAGGTGGAAGTAAGAGAATACCTAGAAAAAACATAAAAGATTTTCTGGGAAAACCAATATTAGCCTATTCAATTCAAGCAGCTTTAGATTCAAACTTATTTGATGAAGTAATGGTCTCCACTGATGACCAAGATATTGCTGATATTGCAATTAGATATGGTGCTAAAGTTCCGTTTTTAAGGTCTAAAAAAAATTCTGATGACTTTGCCACGACATTTCATGTTATAGAAGAAGTAATTCAAGACTATAGAGAAAAAGTTAATATTGAATTTGATAATTTTTGTTGTTTATATTCTTGTGCTCCTTTTGTTACGTCAAATACACTCAATTTGGCTTATGATAAAATGGTTTTGAATAATTTGGATTTAGTATTTCCAATTTTAGCATTTAGTTTTCCAATCCAAAGGGCGTTGCGAGTTGAGAATGGTAAAGTTAAAATACTAAATGAAAAGTATCTTTCTTCTCGTTCACAAGATATGGAGGATAGATATCATGATGCCGGTCAATTTTACTGGGGAAACACAAGTAAAATTTTAAAAGAGAAGAAAATTTTGACAGCTAACACTGGTGCAATTATAATATCGGAATTAGAAGCGCAAGATATTGATAATGAGGATGATTGGAAGCTTGCGGAAATGAAGTTCCAACTTAAAAAATGATGTTTCCTTTAAGATATTCTTGTTTACAAAATAACGTTTATTCAAATTGCGAATTCAAAATAGTTCCAATTCGGTTTGAAGACCGCGTGGATATTATGAATTGGAGAAACGAGCAAATGTATCACCTTAGGCAGGCAGAACCTTTAACAATAGAAAATCAAAATTTTTATTATAATACAACCGTATCTTCATTATTTTCTCAAGAAAGACCAAACCAAATACTATTTTCTTTTCTTAAAAATGATGAATTAATTGGCTATGGTGGTTTGGTGCATATTAATTGGATTGACAAAAATGCTGAAATTTCCTTTATTATGAAAACTGATCTGGAAGATGATTATTTCAGTTTATATTGGTCTTCATTTTTAGATTTGATTGAGACTGTTGCCTTTCAAGATTTGACGTTTCACAAAATTTATGTTTATGCTTTTGATTTAAGACCTCATTTGTACTTAATGCTAAAAGCGAACAAGTATTTTAAAGATGCAGTTTTAAAAGATCATTGCTACTTTAATGATAAATTTTTAGATGTTGTTATTTACTCAAAAATAAATAAAATATAATGGTATTAGGTGTTTTAACAAGTGGTAATTTAGGTTTCGACACTTTAATCCAAATAGAATCTCGGTTTACAATTGGTTTTGTATTAACCGATTCTAAATCTATGAGTATAATTAATTTTTGTAAACTTCATAAAATTCCTTACTATTCTGGTAATCCTAGAAACAATAGGGCATATGATTCTATAAAGAAAATAAATGTAGATATAATTGCATCAATAAATTATCTTTTTTTAATTGAAAAGGATATTATTAATCATGCGCGTAAATTAACTTTTAACATTCATGGCTCTCTACTTCCTAAATACAGGGGAAGAACTCCACATGTTTGGGCAATAATTAATAATGAAAAAGAGACTGGCATTACTGCCCATAAAATAGATGAAGGGTGTGATACAGGAGACATCATAAAACAAGTTACCATACCTATTAATATTTCTGATACTGGAAATGATATCCTTCAAAAGTATAAAAATTATTATTTTAAATTAGTGCTAGATGTAGTTACTAGCTGTGAGAATAACAATTTGAATTTAGTCAAACAAAATATAGATCATGCCACCTATTTTGGTAAAAGGACTCCTTTAGATGGAAAAATTGAATGGACTTGGCAAAGAGAGCGAATTTATAATTGGGTTAGAGCACAAGCAACTCCTTACCCCGGAGCTTTTACTTTTTTTGAGGGTGAGAAGTTAATCATTGATGAGGTTAAATTTTCTGAAATTGGTTTTAATTCAGAATTAAAAAACGGAACTGTTTTGGTAAATGAACCCAACATCGTTATTAAAACACCGAATGGCGCATTAGAAATAACAAAATTAAGAACCCCAATAAAGTTAAAGGTTGGAAGCAAATTAAATTAATTATGGAAAATAAGACATTTATTATAGCAGAATTATCTGCAAATCATAATGGAGATATAAATATTGCCCTAGAAACAGTGCGAGCAGCTAAAAGAGCTGGAGCTGACGCTATTAAATTACAAACTTATACTGCGGATACATTAACTATTGATTGTAAAAATGATTATTTTAAAATTAATCATGGAACAGCATGGGATGGTGAGTATCTATACGACCTATATAAAAGAGCTTATACACCATGGGAATGGCATGAAGAAATATTTGCTGTGGCCAAGGAAGAGGGTTTAGTGTGTTTTTCTTCTCCTTTCGATAATTCTGCAGTGGATTTCTTAGAAGAATTAGAAGCGCCAATATATAAAATAGCATCTTTTGAGATACAAGATATTCCTTTAATAGAGTATGCAGCGAGTAAAGGAAAACCGATGATTATTTCTACTGGTATAGCTGAAATTAAGGACATTGAATTAGCAATAGAAACTTGTAAAAAAATAGGGAATAATGACATAACGATATTAAAATGTACTTCAGCCTATCCTGCCTATCCTGCAGATGCAAACTTATTGACGATTCCAGATATTAAGAAAAGGTTTGGCGTAAAGGTTGGTTTATCAGATCATACAATGGGTATAGAAGGACCGGTTGTTGCTACATGTTTAGGGGCTACAGTTATTGAAAAGCATTTTATTTTAGATAAGGAAATTGGTGGCGCTGACGCCCATTTTTCTTTAGATGAAAAGGAGTTTACTGAGATGGTAACAGCCGTCCGAAAAGCTGAGTTAATGATGGGTGAGGTAAACTATAAGTTGACTAAAAATATAGAAAAAAGCAGACAGTTTTCTAGATCATTATTTATAGTTCAAGATATTAAAGCTGGAGAGAAATTAAATAAAGAAAACGTACGATCTATAAGACCTGGTTTTGGACTACATCCAAAACATTATAAGAATATTTTAGGTAAAATAATAAAAGTTGATATCGAAAGAGGTAATCCTTTATCATTAGATCAAATAGAGTTATGATATATTGTCAAAAATGTTTATCAACAAATAATAGACCAGGAGGAAAATTTATTGATGGATTATGTTCTCCTTGTTATTTTACAGAAAATACAGAGAATATTAACCATAGAGTTCAACTTGAATTGTTAAGAGATTTATACAAGGAAAGTCGCAAAAGACAAAGAAACAAAGGCTCTTATGATTGTATAGTTGGAGTAAGTGGAGGTAAAGATAGTACAAGGCAAGCACAATGGGTTAGAGATCGTTTGGGTTTAAGACCTTTATTGATTTGTGTAGCATATCCACCTAAACAAATGACAAACATAGGAGCTCAAAACCTTACTAATATTATAAATCTTGGCTTTGATTTAATAACTGTTACTCCCTCACCAAAAACTTCTGCTCAATTATCACTTGAAAGTTTTCGAAATTTCGGAAATGTAAGTAAAAGTTCTGAAAAGGCACTTTATTCAACAGTGCCAAGAATGGCAATTGATTTGGGCGTAAACACTATTTTTTGGGGAGAGAATAGTGCAACTCAAGTAGGAGAAAAATCAGTTGAAGGAAAGAGTGTATTTGATGCAAATAATTTAAGAAAAATGAATACTCTTTCAGCTGGAGGTAATGAATGGATATATAAAAAGGCTGGCTTAAAAAAAGGATCACACTATGTTTACCCTGATGAAATAGAATTTCAAAAAAAGAAAATTAATATTTATTTTTTAGGTCCGGCTTGGGATGATTGGTCAAATTTTAATAATGCAACCTATGCTGCTTTACATGGATTGACATTAAGACCTTCAGAGGAAAATAAGACAGGGGATATTTCAAATGCATCAATGCTAGATGAAGAATTTACAAATATTAATATGATGATAAAGTATTATAAATTTGGTTTTGGAAGAGCTTCTGATATTGTTAACGAGTCGATTCGTCTAGGAGAAATGTCTAGGAATGAAGGTATTGAAATTGTGAAAAAATATGATGGAGTTTGTGATGATTCGATAATAGCAAGTTATTGTAGCTATGTTGGAATAGAAAAAACTGAATTCTGGGAAATTGTTTATTCATATACAAATAGACAATTATTTGATATTAAAAAGGGTGTTTTACGTCCAATTAGAAAATTTAATATAGGTTAATGGTAGGGATTATTAATGTTGGTGTAGGTAATATACGTTCTATCAAAAATTGGCTCGATAGAAGTATTGTAAATTGGGATGTAATAGATAATCCTAAAGATTTAATAAATTATTCTTTAATAATATTACCGGGCGTTGGATCGGCTAGTTTATTTATAGATAGATTAAAAAAAAGTGGTTTTTTTTTAGAACTAAAAAATGCTCACACTCGAGGACAAAGGATGCTGGGTATATGTTTAGGTGCGCAAGTATTTATGGATTACCTCGAGGAGGATGGTGGTGCAGAAGGACTTGGTTTTATAAAAGGGCATGTATTAAAGTTGCCAATAAAAAACAGTAATACTGGCTGGTTACCATTTTCATTCAACCTAAATGATCTTTCTAAAGCATGGCTACAAAATAAGGTTTCTATCTCCCGTAAAACTAAAATAAAAGGAAGAGTTTTTTATAATCATAATTATGGATTACTATTGACTGATAATAATGTTTTTAGCCAATTTATTGATTGTGATAATTTGTCCCCATTTTCATCTATTATTCAGAAAAAAAATGTAATTGCTTTACAGTTTCATCCGGAGAAAAGTCAAGAGTTAGGTGAAACTTTATTAAAAATGTTATTATAATGAGGACAGGAAGTGTTATTTTATTTAAAAATGGGTATTGCTATCAATCATATGGTTGGAATTTATTTCGCCCTCTAGGCGGGTTACAAAATATTGTTTCACACTTAGATAAGTACCTAATTGATGATATAACAATTATAAGACCTGTTCGTGATAATGATAGTAGTGCTGATTTTTTAAGCGATATTGAAGAGCTTAAAAAATTAAAATCTTCTTCGCCTATTTCTTTCGGAGGAGGAATTAGAAATATTGATCAACTTCATTTATTATCTGGGTTACCTTTTGAAAGATTCATCTTCTCTAGTATTCTTTTTAATGAAAATAATAAATTATTAGAGGTTGCTACTAAACTTTATGGGAAACAAGCAATAGTTGGTTTGATTCCATTTAAATTAAAACCAAAATTAAGTATGTTTAACTCTGAAATAAATAAATTTGTGCCATTAGATAAGCTCAATCGGAATCATCTGGATTTTTGTGACGAAATTATACTTTATGATTGTGAAAGGGAAGGATTTCATTCTGGATTTTCTAAAGAGATAATCGATAGATTTAAACTTGATCCAAAAAGCTGTGTATTCTCTGGAGGAGTAGCAGAGTTGAAAAATTCTTTTAAAAATACTTCTTATGCCCCGAAAGCAATAAATATTGAAAACTCTGTATTACATAGAGAATATTCTATATTAAATTATTATGAAAAACTGTAAATATTGTTTGTACCCAAAAAGTCACCCTTTTGGGATGGCCTATAGTGATGATGTGTGTTTGGGTTGCATTACACATAAAGAAAAGTATAATTTAGATTGGTCTGAACGTTATAGCTTTTTAGAAGAGGAGGCTCGAAAAAATAAGAAGCGTACTAAAACATATGATTGCATTGTACCAGTGATTGGTGATGCAGAAGATTATTTTGTGGTACAAGAAGTCTTGAAATTGGGGTTAAACCCACTTATTGTTTCAGTAAATTCTTATTTTTATAATGATATTGGTTGGAAAAATCTCCATAATTTAATAACGCATTTTGATTTAGATAGTTGGGTTTATAATCCAGAAATACAAACATATAAAGAATTGATAAGAACAAGTCTTAGGAAATACAACCATATGTATTTGCCATGGATTCAGCTTCATACTAGTTTTCCAGTTCATGTTGCGAAAGAAAAATCTATTCCTTTAATAATATGGGGATCAAATCAATCTGTTGAGCAAGTAGGTAAGTTTTCACATAAGGATTCTGTTGAAATGAGTTCTTGGTCTCGAATAGAACATGATTTGTTTAACAAAGATATTTTTAATCTCATAGGTAATGGAGCACAAGTTAATGAGCGAAAACTGAATTACTATATTTACCCCGAAAATTTACAAAAGTTAAGTAAGAAAGTTAAAGGGTTGTATTTAAGTAATTACTTGGCTTGGGATCCACTTAAACAGAACCAATCTATTATTAAACATGGTTTTGTAGCTGAAGAAAATTCGTATAGTTTTGATCCTTACGAAAGAGCAGGGTCTTCTGTTTATTACCAAATTCATGACTTACTTAAGTTTGAACGATTAGGTTATAGAAAAATTACTGATCACTGTACAAGAGAAATTAGGCATGGAAGGCTTTCTAGATCTGAGGCAATTGAAGTTGAGAGCCAGTTTATTCAGAATAAAATAAATGTTAATCCTTTTTTTAATTGGTTAGATGTTTCTAAGACCGGAAGAGAATGGTATATAAATCATAAGTTAAAAAAATCGAGCAACTTAATTTCTGATTCTAAAATTGAATATAAACATCACAACTTTCCACAAAAAATAAAGTCATTGTTAGTTAAATCATCAAAACCAAATGAAAACTTTATCACTTATGGGAAAGGAATTGAAATTTAACATTTACTATTATTCCGAAAACATATTATAACCTTTTATATTTATTAAAATATTTCAAGTATTAACTTTTTTTTTAAATATTTTTTAAAAATGACGTTTGTTAGCCTTTCTTTTAATTTGATTAAAAAAATATTTTCAAATCAAATTGTGTTTTATTTATTCTCAAGATATTTTACTTATTTCATCCAATTTATTATTTCAATAATACTTGCGGTTAAATTAGGGGCCTATTATTTGGGGATTTGGGGATTCATTTTGTTAATTATAAACTATTTTGGCCAAATTGATTTTGGAATATCAAATTCTTTAAATGTTCTTTTGGTACAAAATAAGGACGATTCTAAAATTTCTGCAGACTATATTAAAAATGCTATGTTAGTATTATCTTTTATGTCATTAGTTGTTGTTGCTATTGCATTATATAATTGTTATTTTGGTTTTCAATTAGTTGAAAAGTATAAAGTCAGTTCACACTTCTTAGCAATATGTTTTATTGGAATTTTACAGTACTTTAATACGTTGTTTATGACAATTTTTAGAGTTTATAATAAATTATTTCAAGTGATTATTAATCAATCCATAATAGTTTTTTTATCATTTATTATAATTTTCTTTTTTGATAAAAAACTTCTTGTATTAGCTCTTGTATCAACTTATGTAGTGGGTAATGTTTTGTCGATAATAGTATATTTATCCACTTTTCCAATCAGTATTAAAGGCTCCCATTTTTCTTTAAATTCATTCTTAAACTTAGTAAAAAAAGGAATCTATCTTTTTCTTTTTAATGGATGTTTTTATTTTATAATTACAAGTACTCGATCTCTTATTAGTTACCACTATTCTATTGAGAAATTTGGTGTATTCTCTTTTGCCTTAACACTCTCGAATTCTATAATGCTTTTGTTAAGTGCTTTTTCATTTATAATTTTTCCTAAGCTCATTTTAAAATTGAGCTCTCAAAATATGGAAGATGTTTCAAAATCTATAAACTTTATAATGATAAATTACGTAACATTCGCACATATCTTAGTTTATTTATGTATGATATTTTACCCCTTTATATCAAGATATTTTTCAGAGTATCAAGGTTTATTCAAGATGTTAAATTTTATATCTTTAGCTGTACTTCTAAATTCTCACAGTTTTGGACATATTTCTTTTTTAATTGCTCAGAATAGAGAAAAAACGGCTGCTTTTATTTCACTTATTGCACTTATAATAAATTTATTATTAGGAGTCCTTCTGATCAAATTTTTTCTACTTCCTATTCAATTTGTAATTGTTGCATCTGGCTTCTCTTATCTTATATTTAGTTTTTTGTCAACTTATTTCGCAAATTTAATTTTAAAAAAGAAAACAGATTTATTTACGATAATGACTGATTCTTTCCCTATTAGACTATTTTTGCCATTTATATTAGGAATGATTGTTTCTTATTTTGATTTAGAATTTTGGATTATTGCTGTCATTGTAATTTTTATTTTATTAAATATAAGTATTTTAAAAAAAATTAGTCAAACATTTAAACTTTTACTTAACACTCCACAGATTATTAATTTGTAATTATATTATGTCTGATTTATCTAAAAAAATACGATCTATTTTACTCAAATATGATATATTAAAAGAAGCTAGAATTAATAACAATTCGTTAGATGCATTTGTTGATTCCATGTTATTGGATATTAAATATGAAGGTCATAATGTTCGTCGTATTCCTTTTATGAATAGTCACTTTATTTTAAAGATTTTTATTGTGTTTTTTGGTGTTATATATTCAAATTTTCTTTATTTGATTAAGATCCAAAATAAACCAAAATTAGATTTCTCCAAGGTAAAGTATATTTTTCTACCATTTAGTGATTCTCGCTTTATCAGATTTAAACATATTCCAAGTATTTTGGAAAATGAATACGCTATCATTTATCCACCAGCTTTTCATATCGATGGAATTATTAACCACTTAACTTTTTTTAGTAAAAGAAAAACATCTGTTTTTACTCCTAATTTTGGCTTTATAAACGCTTTTATTTTTCTTTACCATTCTATCAAAAATATATATAAAATTACAACTGTATCTAAAGAGTTTGCTAAAGAACTATCATACAAAGCAAAAAATTCATTCGAGTTAGGTATAATGATTTCAATATTGTACCAAGTTTATATGAAAGATTTTCTAGATACTATATCAGTTAATAAGAATAAGATAATTTGGTTTTTTGATTTCGATAAAGATTATAAATACATTGCTTTTAATTCTGAGATAAAAAAAACACGTCAAGATGATATTACAGTTCATATTCAACATGGCTTATTTTGGGGAAATGATCTCTGTTATGTTTCTCCAAATGTTGATTATATTTTTTGTTGTAATAATAGAGAAAGAAATATTATTCTAACTACCATTTCTGATCCAAAAAGAGTTTTAGTAACAGGTGCTCCATTTCAAGCTTTTGATAACATATATGACGAAAAAGTGGAAAACGAATCTACTAAATATGATTATTTAGTTTTGTTATCTAGTAGTTTTGATAACAAGGTATTTAAAATTCAATGCGAAATTCTATCTTATTTTAAGAGCCAAGAAAGCTTTTCATATATTGTTAGATTACGTCCTATGTCTAGAGATAATGATATAGAAAAATTTGATTCTTTTTTAGATAATAATTGTATAACTTCAAACACTACTCTTTCAGAAGATATAAATAAAGCTAGATCTGTTGTGTCTTTCTCCGAAGATTCATTAATAGAATGTTTTAGAAAGAAGAAACCAACATTTTTTGGTAATCCATTTAATTTAAAATTTATGGATGATCATAGACCTTCTGATATTCCTTTTAGTGTATTTAAAAGTATTTCAGAATTTGAAAAGCAAATAACAAATAGAAATTTAAATTACCATTTTGATTTTAATGGAGATAAATATATAAGAGATAACTTTGGGGAATTTGATTTTGAAAAGATGAAAATTAACTTTTTAAATAACATTAATATAATTGATTAAACTATGATATTAGGCATTCTGTTTTTTATTATAGGTTTGCTGTGGGGGCTTAAAAATAAGTATATAGTGCCATTCTATTATTTGATTTGGCTTACACTTCTTCCTTATTTTGTTGATGTAGTCTTTCCTTTTAAAGAAATTGAAAATTTATTTTTGTTTAGAACTTTTGCAGCGTATTATATTTTTACAATGTTAAGTATACAATTACTA
>Ga0206129_10004320_pt1 | contig 15755 bp, 14 predicted proteins | sample Helgoland_Spring_8_FD_148616 | JGI IMG/M metagenome (GOLD analysis project Ga0206129, IMG submission 148616) | Pelagic subsurface seawater microbial communities from Kabeltonne, Helgoland, North Sea - Helgoland_Spring_Bloom_20160502_2 | ecosystem: Environmental > Aquatic > Marine > Epipelagic ...
TTTATATCGATTATATTTTAATTCTAATATTTTTCTGTATAAATTTAGTTTGCGTTTTTTTTCTTTTATATGATTTATTAATTCATCAATACAATTTATATCTGAACATACATTTCCTGTAATATGTATGTCTGTATTAGTGTCTAATATTGTTTCAGGAATATTAGAACCATTAATCATAAATTATAGTATATTATTTTTTCAGGATTTTGTTCGTCTGTGACACATATTAAATTATAAATTAAAGTACCACGGCTGATATTTAAAAATATTTTGTATTTATATAATAATTATATATATGATAAATATTAACCCATCTGACAAATATTATAGTATACAGGAAGTAGGGGCAAATGACACCCCTTATAAAATATTTGGAAACAAAATGTTCCGCTATTTAATTTATAATAAATGGTTAATAACAATTCACATGGATGAAGAACCATGGAATTTTTCTTCACCGGTAAAAATAGTATATGACGAAAGATACCGATCAGAAAATGAAAACATAAAAAAAATATTTGAACTATATCCGGATATAAAAAATGAATTAGATAATATAAAAAACAAAATAAATATTGATATAATATGTAATGATGTAATTTTAAACTTAGCAATTGAATTTAAGAACATATTTGAGAAAAATAATTATAATGTAATAATAAATTGTACAGATAATTTAAGTGAATATAAATTAAAAGATGACGGATTTATCTTTATGATTACACCACAACACTATTATAATCGTAAAAATATGACTTATTTAGAAAATGTAACGAGAAATGGCAAATGTATATTTTATTTCATGGAACAAGTATCCGCAAGAATTAACGATACTAAATATTCTGAACAATATATGGATTTAACGAAAGTATTAATAGAATCGTCTATAATTAGTTTTGATTATAATAAAGACAATTTACAATATTTTGATAATATACATTACTCACCGCCACCAATTATAACTAATAATGTTAAAAGTGGTAAAATTTATGATATATTATTTATCGGGATTGTCAATGATGATACTAGAAGAAAATATATATTAGATAGTTTGAAAAGATTTTTTAAAATAAAAATAGTATATGATAAAACAGGGCAAGAATTAACTAAAATTATAAATCAATCAAAAGTTGTATTAAATTTACATTATTATAATGAAAATACTTTATTAGAAGAAGTTCGATTAAATGAAATAATTAATTCAGATACTCATATATTATCAGAATTACCTCATATTGATGTAGATGCTATGAAAGAAAAATATAAAGATAGAGTAACATTTATAAATATAATAGAAAAACCAAATAAGATTATAAAAAAAACTGATCCAATTGTAGTAGAATTAAAAAAATTACTTAAAAAACCAAATAAAAAATATGAACATAATTTTAATAATGATTTGACTGAAAAGATTTTAATAGAGAATATTAGGGGTAGTATTGAAGAATATAAAAAATATAATGAATATCCTCATTTATTTCATAAATACCTTTTAAAAATAAAAAATCCAAATACGGAAATAACATATAATATTGAAAAAGAAAATAAATATAAAAATTTTTATGTTAAAAACTTTGCACATTTACATTGTTATGATATATCTAAATTCCATGAAATTTATGATGAATATTTAGAAAAAATAGATAAATATTTTAATATAATAATTACATATTCAATTGGTGAAATAAAAGATATAGATTATACAATTATTAAAATTCCTAATAAAGGTATGGATATTGGTGCTAAATTTTGTATGATAAAATATTTAAATGATAAAAATTTAGAATATGATTATGTTATGTTTTTACATTCTAAATCAGACCCTAAACAAAGAAAAAAATACTTTCAAATCGTAGATGATTTAAATGATAAATTTATAAAAAATATTCATGATTATGATAGTTATTTCCCTGATATAAAATGGGAAATAATAGATGGGAGACTCAAAATGTTAAGTGGTAATCCTGAATATGAAAATAGTAATTTACCAGAAAGAAACTTATTATACAGAAATGAACTATTAAAATATTTAAATTGTGATAATGATAAAAATATATTTACAGAAGGAAATGTATATATATTAAAAAATACTGTAATAAATAAATTATTTACTGATAAATATCTTTATAATATATTAAATGAACCAGAAGATTTCGATTATAATTGGATAACATATAGATATGGTATTAAAGGAGATATAAAACAAGTTTATGATGAATTTAAATTAAAAAAATTAAAACCAAGAGATGAAAAATCATATGATGGATATATAGAACATGTATTTGAAAGAGTTGTACTAAATTGTTGCAGTAATTCTAAAAATAATAATATTGATAATAATAATTATCAATATTATTTTATTTGCACTTCTATTAATTCTGGTGATTATTGTGTAGCACATAGTTTATCACAAAATATAAGTAATTCAAAAGTTATAACTACTTATGAAGTTAATTTTTATAACTTTAAAAAAGAAAATATTATTATTTTTTTAGATAATACTCAAATGCAAATACTAGACATAAATAAATTAAATTGTATTAAAGTTGCATGGGTTCGTAATTGGGAAAGAAAGTGGTTGAAATATTTAAAGATATTTGATTATGTATTATGTTGCACAAATAAGGCAAAAGAATATATAGAATCAAAAGGTATTAAATCTTATATTTTACCTATCGGATCTAATTTTAATAATTATAATTTTAATCAAAATTTTGAATATGATATACTAATAGATTGTAATTTATTTAATCGAAGGAAAATTGTAAATAATGTAATACAATTAGTTAAACTTAAAAAATATAAAATTCTTATTATTGGTAAAGGATGGGATAAGTATTTATCAAAAGAAGAATTTAATTTAATAAAAATGTTTTATAAAGAATTTACAAATTATGATCAAATAAAAAATTATTATTTACAATCTAAAATAATTATAGATGACTGTAATATAAATACGGTGGAATTTGGTAGCGTAAACAAACGAGTAATTGATACAATAACTTGTAAAAGAATTATTATAACTAATAATAAAGTAGGAAATAATGAAATATTTAATAATATTTTACCATATTATGATTCATTTACTACATTAAAAAATATAATTGATTATTATATTAATGATAACAATTTATATAGAAATAAAATAAATGAACTATATTCATATTCTGTAAAATTTTTAAATAATGATAAATTTAAACATGTATTTACGAATCTATCTTTATTTCAAAAAAATAACACTAATATAGATTTAGTAATAAAAATATGTGGTAGAGGAAAAGTAAATTTTACATTTACAGATTCATATCAATGGGGTGATTTATTTATGGCAGGTAATATTAGAAATGAATTATATAATTTATATGGATTAAATTGTCAGATTTGTTTAATTAACGATTGGTATAATTATAAAATGTATAATTGTAAAAATATTTTATTTTTGCGAGGAATTAGTATTTATAATCCAAAACCAGAAAATAATAATATGGTATTATTTATTTCACATCCAGAATCATATACAGACAAAGAATTTAAAGAATATAACAAAATTATATGTTGCTCGAAAATATTTTACGAAAAAATTAAAACAAATTTAAAATTAAGTGAAGATGAAATAATATTTGCATTACAACCTTTGCATTCATCTATTCCTGATAAAATTGATAAAGTAAAAAAATTAGAATATGAAGCAGTGTTTATTGGAAATAAAATAAGAGAAAGAACTTGTATAAGTGGGTTATCTCAAACTAACTTAAAAAAAGTAAAAATTTATGGTGATTATTGGAATAGTATATCTACGCCACCAGCCCTAGATAATATTAAACCAATAAATTCATCAAAAGTTAATAATATTTATAAATTAAGTCAAATAGTTTTAAATGATACTTGGGAAGATATGAGAATTAATGGATTTGTGAGTGATAGAATATTAACAGCATTATTATTTTCAAATAATGTAATAACTGATGATGTTTATGGAATTAATGATTTTAAATTTGAAAATATTTATATTTTTAAAGATAGTAATGAATTAAATCATTTATTTGAAAAATTATTAAAAACTCCAAAAAATATATGTAATTCAAAAAATAAACATATTATTTTAAATAATAATAACAAACTATATGATTTTATTTACACATCTTTAAATTTTAAAATAAAAAATAGTGAAACTAAAGATTTTTACTATAATTTTACATTAAGTCAGATAAATATTTTTAATAAAAGATTAGATCAAATAAAAAAAGAATATAAAAAAAATGAAAAAATAAATATTCCAGAATTTAAATTTGACGATTCTCCACTTATAAAAAATGCTAAAGTATTCACTATGGTAAAAAATGAATTAGATATTATACCTTATTATTTAAAACATTATTCAACTATTTTTGGTATTGAAAATTTACATATAATTGATAATGATTCAACAGATGGAACATATGAATATTTACAAAACATTAAAAAATTATATCATAAATTTCATTTAATGAGGACACCAAAAAAATTTACTTTTATTAATAAAAAAGATTTTATCAATGAACAAGTAAATAAATACAAAAATTACAGTAAATATATATTTATTTTAGATGCAGATGAATTCCTATTTTCTTTAGATAACAATATTAAAAAACAATTTGAAATATTAAATTCCAAAAAAAGTGATGATTTAGTAGTTAGATTGCCAGATTATTTGTGTTATAATTATAAAAATAATTTTTTTGAAAATACACAGTTTATTGATGATGATGAATTATGTTTTAGAAAAAATTATTCAAAATGCATGTTTACAAATAAGTCGTTTCGTAATCTAACAGATAATGGAAATCATAATTTTAATATAAATGAATACTTAATTACTGATTTAAGAATATTACATTTTCATACACGAGGCAAAAAAAAAACTATTAGTAAAAAACTAAATTTATTAAGTTCTTATTACGGTAATTTTGACGTAGAAAAATTGAATAAACTAGTAATAGGGTTTAATGCAAGACATGTTGCGGAAGACTTATTAGACTATATAATTAATACAAATAATTTTAAATATTCAAGTGATTTAAATATAATAAATATAAATGTTTTAACAAGTTTAGGATTTTAAATACTACATAAAACCGTATTATTATTTTCTAGTTTAGGATTATAATACTAATTCCACGTAAAAATAAGATATAATATATATATATATATATATATATATAATGAAATTTGAAGATTTTCTAAAATTAGAATATAAATATTTAAATTTAGGTTCATTACAAAATGTTCATCCAACCAAAAATTATTTACATTATATTGGAATAAATCCCCCTAGTAAATTTCAAAACAAAATTATTGATTTAAAAACGAGAAAGTTAATAGATCATCCAGAAAACACTGGACTAAAACATGGTTTAAATATTCATTCATTAAAAAAATATCCTAATCTAATTTACCATGATATTGAAAAACCGTTTCCTTTACCAGATAATTCAGTAGATAGAATTCATAGTGAAGATTGTTTTGAACATATAGAAATTAATAAATATCCTAATATACTTAAAGAATTATTTAGAATATTAAAACCAGGGGGATTATTTAGATTTTCAGTTCCAGATTACATGAATCCAAAATTGAGCCATTGTTTAGAAAAAGGGTACGATCCTAATAATTGCTTACATATTACGCTAACAAGATATAATTTACTAAAACCAATTTTTGAAGATTCTCCTTTTAATGTTGAATTTTTACATTATTGGAAGAACGAAAATGAATTTATACAAAAAAAAATAGATTATACAAAGGGATATATAAAAAGAACACCTGATAATGATCCACGAAATAAAGAAGAAAATAAGTGGGCAAATTTAAGGATAACCACTGTAGTATGTGATTTAACTAAATAATTTATTTAAGATTAGGTATAATATAAAAAAATATAATATATATTATATAATGGAATCTAATAATTATGAATCAATATGTTCAGTTTGTTCAACCTTTAGCAATTTTGTATTAAATAATAGGAGTTTACGCGAAGGATACAGATGTAATTATTGTAATAGTATTTTAAGAGATAGACATTTAGTTGAACTTTTTTTAAAAGTTTATAATATTAAAACAAAATCTAATTATACTTCTTTAAAAATAATAAGTGAAAGTTCTGAGATCAAAAAAATAAAAATTTATTTTATTGGAATTACAGGACCATTCATTAAGTATTTTAAAAATTTTGAAAATTTTACTTTTTCTTTTTATTCAGATAATGTAAAAAATGGCGACTATGATGAAAATGGTGTATTATGTGAAAATATAGAAAATCTAACATTTTCTAATGATAGTTTTGATATTGTCATAAGTGCTGATGTAATGGAACATGTAAGGAAACCTTTTCATGGTTTTAAGGAAATATATAGGATTCTTAAACCTGGTGGATATTATTTATATAGTATACCAGTTCAATTACCACTTACTTTAAAAGAATCTGAATATAGAATCGATACATCAAAAGAAAAAGATATTTATATTAAAGAAAAGGTATATCATGGAAATGGTAAAGGGGGGAAATCAATAGTATATATTGATTATGGAATTGATTTAATTAATAAATTACTTGAAATTGGATTTTTCACTATGCTATATACTACAAAAAAAGCAGATACAGATGATAAATATAATCCTGTAAAAAATGTAACATTTTGTTCTTTAAAAATATAAAAATTAAATTTTTAGTTATGGTAAATATTATAAATTTTATATATTACTTTAAATAAGTTTTTTATCTATCTTTAAAATTATTTGAATACTCCAACCTAGAACTTTTAGTTTTTGATTACTTATATAAATTATTATGTCTAATCTAAATTAAAACAATTCAGGAGTCCATTCTGGCCATATTTTATTCATATCTTCTTTTTCTATTCTATTATAAGGTCTGATTTTATATAATTGTTCCATTCTTTCATCATATTTATCTTGTGGTCTTTTAATAAATGTTGCTTTTGTTCTATATCCTGAACCATCATTACCTTTTTTTTTTCTATTATTATGATTTATCAATGGAGAAATATAATAGTATGCTAAAGATTTACGAAATACTCCTTCAGGACACATAATTTTTTCAGGAACTCCATGCCATGATGATTCATCTGTTTTAAAAATAATTGCTGAATTAAATTTAGGATATGTTTTAACTATACATTCTTTCATATCTTTATCCCATAATTGATTATCACCATACCATTCTTCTTTCCAATCTTTTGTTAAAAATAAAATAATATTTAATCTTCTTTGTCTATTTTTTAATATTAAATGTTTTTCATAATCAAGATGCATATTTAATCTTCCATATCGGGGATGAACATGAAGTCCTGCTCCATGTAAATAAGGGTCATATTCTAAATCTTTTATACCTGTAATTTCAGAAAATACTTTAATTAATTTATCAATAGACAATAAATAAAATATATATTTTATTGACTTATTAAATTCATCAATGTTTTCATTAGCATATTTTACTTCAAGAGGATTATAATATTTATGCCAATTTTCAAAATCTGTTGGAAAATTTTTAAATATTTCTTCTGCATATTCTTCTTTTAAAAAATTATCTAATTTAATATGGTCAAATGGTAAAGCATTATTATATTTTTTTTTAAATTCATCTATATTATTAACCCAATCACCAAAATATTTAAAATTATCATTTTTTATATTAATACTTCTTAAATATAGTTTATTTATTTTATATCTGCCATAAATTAATTCTTGTATACCATCTTTAAAACTAATATTTATATCCCATCCTAAACTTCGTATTTTTTCATTACTTATATAATACCTTTTATCATTAAATGGTCTATCTTCAATATATGTAATCCATTTATCATAATCATCTGTTTCATGTATTTTATTTATTAATATTTTAGCAACATCAATTACAGAATATTCCATTCCTTCATCACAACCTATATTATATATTTCACCCACTACACCTTTATTTAATAATGTTTCAAATGCTGATGATACATCGTCTACATGTAAAAATGCTCTTAAACTAGAACCATCACCTTGAATAGTTACTTTATTACCTTCTTTTAATTGTTTAATAAATTTAGGAATTAATTTTTCTGGATATTGATTTGGTCCATATACATTATTCCCTCGTGTGATTATAATTGGCATTTTAAATGAATGTAAATATGAATTAGCTATTAATTCTGCTCCTGCTTTTGATGCTGCATATGGATTAGTAGGACATAGTACACTCATTTCTGTTTTAGATGATTCATTTAATTCTGATTCACCATATACTTCATCTGTTGATACATGAATAAATAACTCTAATGTATTACAATATTCTCTACAACTTTCTAATAAATTATGAGTTCCTAATATATTATCATTAGTATATTGAAGAGGTGTTGAAAAACTATTATCCACATGAGATTGTGCAGCAAAATGAATTATATTTGTTATTTTATTATTTTGAAATATATAATCTAATAAACCTTTATTTTGTAAATTTCCTTTTATTAATGTATATCTATCAGAACTTCTAATATCTTCATTAATATTATTTTCATTGGCACAATAATACATTGCATCAAAATTAATTAATTTAATTTTATCATATTGTTTCATAATATAATTAATAAAATTGGAACCTATAAATCCACATCCACCTGTTATAAAAAGAATATTATCTGAACTATTAATCATAATAAGTTAATATGATTTTTTTTATATAAATATATCTTAAAACTTTAAATAATAAATTTAAATTTTTAGATTTAATTAAAATTAATTAAAATTAATTAAATATTATATATATATACATGACAACTTTAATTAAACACATAGAAAAATGTTTGAACTTAACTGAAGAATATAAGTCTAAAGTAATACCCGAAATTTTAAATATGGATGGAATGTCTGGTAAAAAAACCAGACATTTTTATAATAATATTTGTTCCATGGACGATGCAAGATATTTAGAAATTGGAACTTGTAAAGGTTCTTCAATATGTTCAGCAATGTGTAATAACAAAATGACTTGTGTTGCTATAGATAATTGGAGTGAATTTGGTGGTCCTAAAAATGAATTTTTAGAAAATTTTAATAAATTTAAAGGTGAAAATTATGCTACTTTTATTGAAAAAAATTGTTGGGATATAGATACATCAGTATTAGGAAAATTCAATATTTATATGTATGATGGTAATCATACTGAAACAAGCCATTTTCAAGCATTAAATCATTATTTATCTTGTTTAGATGATGAATTTATTTATTTAGTTGATGATTGGAACTGGAAGCAAGTGAGAAATGGAACAAATAAATCAATAAAAGATAATAAATGTAAAATTTTATATCAAAAAGTTATAAGGACTACTAATGATAATTCCCATGGAAATCCTCATGGCAAAAATTCTGACTGGCATAATGGTATTTCTATTTTTGTATTAAAAAAATAAAATTATTTATTCATAATATAATTAATAATATTGGAGCCTATAAATCCACATCCACCAGTTATAAAAAGAATATTATTTGAATTGTTCATCATAATAAGTTAATATTGTTTTTTTTTTATATAATAAACTTAATATATGAATATAAATATATTTTTAATGTGTTATAATGAATCTATTATAATAGAAAATACTATTAATCATTATAAAGAAAGATTTCCTAATTCTATTATATATATATTAAATAATTATTCTACTGATAATTCTGTTGATATTGCTATGAATAAAAATTGTAAAATAATTAATTCCACTTTTGAAAATTTAAAAAATAATCAAGATGAATTAGAATTATTAAAATTAAGAAATAATTTTTGGAAGGATTATGAAAAAGGTTGGACTATCATATGTGATATGGATGAATTATTAGATATAAATGAAAATGATTTAATATATGAAAATTCCCAAAATGTTACAATAATTAATACATTAGGAGTTCAAATGGTTGGTGAAAGTAAAGAAGAAGATTTATCTGATATATGTATAAAAAATATAAATAAAGGATATCTTGATAGAGCATTTAATAAAAAGATTTGTTTTAATTCAAGTTATATAAATGATACAAAATTTTCACCAGGGGCACATCAATGTAATCCAATGGGAGAAATTAAATATTCACATAAAAAATATTATTTAAAACATTATAATTTTTTAGGTGAAAAATATTATATTAATAAAATATTAAATAGACATAAAAGGAGACCAAAAGAATATTTAAATATTGGATACAATTATCATTATATAAATGATATTAATAAAATAAAAGAAACATATAATGATTCATTAAATAAGTCAAAAAATATTGATGAATTATAATATGATTATTAATAATTTAACACCTGTTATAAAAAGAATATTATCTGGATTATTAATCATAATAAGTTAATATTGTTTTTTTTTTATATAATAAACTTAATAATATGAATTTAGAACATTGAAACTTAGAAAATATATAAAGGAATAATTATATCCCAAAGGGCACATGCTGCTATTATATTATGCTTAATCATATACATACTTATCACAGATACCTCAGCTTACTGTATTTGGTGCCGACAGCAGCGCGCATCGCATCGACGGACGGCATGGCATCACCTTTGGAAATTTAAAATGCCGATTTTTATTATAGTAATTATTAACTATAATAAAATTATAATTTAATTATTTAATTTGTCAATTGTAAAAACAATATCGTCATAACGATTTTTGTTTTGTCTTAAATCATATACTTTGATATATTGTTTTAAATTTTCTGGAACTTCATTTTTAAGTATATCAATCCAATCCCACGACTGAACATCTTCAATTATTAGTATTCCATCGTCAGTCATTATTTGCGAATATAATTTTATAAATTGTTTCATACTTTCTAAACTATGAGGTCCATCATCTAACATAAAATCACACTTTATATTTTTATTTAAGAAATGAGTAATAAAAAAATCATTATTGTATGCGTCCGTGGATGTATGTAATATAATTTTATCATTATTTTTTATACATTCACAAATATCATTAATATTCATTACATCTAATCCATAAACATTCGCATTTGTAAAAAAATCACTCCATAATTTTATACTTCCGCCCCGAGCTATCCCTATTTCTAATACATTTTTAGCAGTTTCCTTTTTTGATATCAATAATTTTTGATATAGCGGTAAATAAGAATGTACTGTATTTTTGTCGGTTTTCATATTATCAACTATTTCTTCTAAACTCATATTATATAATATTTATATATAATAATTATATATAATAAACGGCGCGGCGTTTTAAATTTCCCGCTGTAAATTTATGGAAGAGTTTTATTGATGAAGTTACAAAATGAATTTAACGGATAGAAAATGGAGGTTATCCCCTGCTGATGAAAAATTACTGAACTTGATTGGTATGAAAGTTAAAAGTGGTATATATAAAAGTTTATATATACCAACAGTATTAGTCAGAAAAACATCTGATGGTAACTCGGGTAATATAAAATAATAATATTAAATAATAATAATATTTTATATAAAAAAAAAGTGACGGTGGAAATGTAAAGGATTGTGTAGCCCAATTTATTTTAGTTTTTTCATAATATTCAATACCTGATATTATAGAATGAAGAGCCACCGACCCATTCGTCACTACTACTACACTTTTACTATCATCTATATTTAGTTTGGTTTTTATGAAATTTTCTAAAAGTTTTACATTTACTCCTCCATTTGTGAATTGATTTGTTTTTAATGGTATTGTCATTAATTCATTAACAATATTATTATTACTATCTTTATTTGAAATCCAATTTACAGAAGATTTATGATTCATATTTATATAAATTAATTTTTATAATTAATCATAATATCCTTAACACTTTCTTTAATATTTTTTATTTCAGGAAATAATTGTTCTAAACATGTTGTATCTAATAAATTATTAGATCTTTCTGATTTTAATATCTTATTTTGTTCTTCTATTGTAAAGTTTTTCCATGTAAAATCTGGATCTACATATTCTTTATACATTTCTAATATTTCATTATGTGATATACTTCCAGGATTTGTAAAATTTAATGTTCCTGTATGATTAATATTCATTAACTCAATAATATATGGTAATAATTCTGTTAAAACTGTCATTGAATTAGGTATGGAACATATCTTATCATATTTAGTTATTTTTGTTATAAAATTACGTGGATTATCATAATTAACAATGGGCATTCTTATTCTTAAATTTAATGTATTTGGCATTAATTTCATTAATCTATCTGTGAATCCTTTTACAGTTGAATATTGTGATCCAAAAAAATTAGGTAAATCATTTTCTTTAAAACCATTTTTATCTGATATAATTCCATCTTTATATGAAAAAATACATCCAGTCCCTAAATATGTATAATGAATTTTCCTTTCATTACATAATAAAGCTAATTGTAATGGTGAAAATAAATTATCATTAATATTTTCTTTCAATTTACCCGGTTCTTCTAAATAATCTATTGTTGAATAAGTTTTATCATCGATTTTGCCATGTGTTCTTCCAATAAATGATATAACATGTGTTGGTTTAATTTCATTTAAATCATTAATTAAATTATCATAATTATCACATCTAGTATTTGTTATATAATAATTTAAACCTTTTTCTTTTAAAATATCTATGAACATGGAACCAATCCAACCTTTATGACCATAAACTAATATTTTCATTTATTTTATATGGTATATTAATTTTAAATATTACATAAATTCATAAATTATAATTATATTATTTTTTCCCAGTATATTGTATATCAAAATCTTTTAGTTCTTTTACTATTTTATATCTTCTATATTGTATAAATAATCCTGATAAACTTAATAATATATATAATCCACTATATAAATATAAATTATAATAATTAGATAATAAATGGAATGAATATAATGATAATGCTGGTCCTATAAATGATGTTGTTAATAGAGAGATTTCTTTTTCCTTGAATATTGATATTACACCAGAAATTAATCCAGGGATAAATATACATATCCAAAACATATTATCATATAAATATATAATTCCTAAATGAATATTTTTACATAATAAATTCCATATAAGATATCCAAATGAACCTCCGCATGTAAATCCAATTACAAAATATGAAAATTTATATAATTTAAGTAATAAAAAACCACCCGATAATCCTGATAATAGAGACCCACCTGCATGTACTAAACAGTTTTGATATTTAAAATGATCCATTATAAAATCTATTAATTTATAACTACTTCCTACTGATAAAATTGTTCCTAAACAAAAAATAGTTGGTTTAACAAATCTATTACCAAAATATGTAATAATTAAACCAGCTGCACATGTCAACGGGTATATCAAATTAGTGTCAATATTATCTGTAATTTTTAAATCGAAACATTCCATTTATATATTAATAATATTATTATAAATATTATCATTAAATAATAATTATTAATAATATTATACATCGTTTTAAATTCATTATATTCTTCGTCTGTGAACATTTTGATTTATTATTAAATTTATTATAATATAATATCAAATTTAAATAATTTCAGGTAAAATAGGATGTCCTTCCCAATTATATCTTTTCATTATATAATTTGTTTTAAATGATTTGGGATAATAATAATCAGGGAATTTTTTAACATTTTTAGGTAATAAATAAAATGATTTCTCCGGCAAGATTAAACGTAATTGTTCAGACGATTTAAGTGGTTCCTTATCTATTTTAATAATATTTAAATCATTAATATTTTCTAAATAGTTATTAAAATCTTTCATAGATGGAGCAAAATGATATTTATAATACCATTTCCATGAAATACAATCATCGAAATAATAATTACTTGTCCATACAAATGATTCTAAATAATTTTGACATATATCATTTATTTGTATTTCTAATATATCATCATAGCTAGGATTATAATTATGATGGTGATATATTTGGAACATATAATATCTTCTATGCCAAGTATCAATATCTTTGAATATTTTAGATTCATCTTTGTTATCTATTATAGGAATATGATTCATAAAATCTCTTTCATATTCTTTATCATATGAGTTATATTTATCTAAACATTCATTATTAATGTAAGCATTATAAATATCATGGAATTGATTTTTAAACTTATTGTGTTGTTTATTACGAATTAATAATATTTTTTCTAAGAAAATATTTTCTTTTAAAGATATTTTATGAATTAATTTTTTAAAATTAGTAACATCTAATTTATTATTATGAATTAAATAAAATATTCCGGCATGTTCTTCTTGTAATTGATTATAAATTTTTAATAAGTTATCCAATCCTCCATATCTAATATTAATGCAAGGAGAATTATGAATAAAATCATTCCCTATGAAAAAACATAAAAATATATAATCATTTATGATACATTGATTAGGTAAATGAACAAAATCTTTTTTTATATCTTGAACTAAATACCATTTTAAAAATTCTATATCCAAATAAACATATTCTGAATTTAATCCTTCAATATTATATTCAGTTCTTTCTCTTAGTAAATAAATATGATTATTTTTGATTAAAGATAACATGATTAAATCAGCATCTAATCCGTGAACAATGTTAATATCATTATTATTATTTAATTTAAGATATTGCATAATTTTGTGTTCGCCTTCACCATGTTCAGATGAATCTGAAAACATAGTTTTAATAGGATATGATTTGTTTTTTAGGAAAATATTTAGTTCGTTCATAAATTTAGTGCCGGGTGAAATGGCATTTGTATCCCATATTTTTTCTTCATTGGCAGATCTGAATCGGCGATATTTTTGTTGTTCAATTTTAGATCGCGGACAAACTCCATCTATAGCAATATAAATTAAATCTTGCGGATTACATATTTCAATTATTTTAATCATATTTAAATAAATATTATCAAACATTTCTTTTTCATCTGTAAGACCTTGACAACATGGATGAATTAAACAATTTAAATCAAAAAAAAGATTATTAACTTTTTTATTAAATAAATCTTGTTGAATTAAAATATTATTATAATCATTTATTATATTTTTGAAATATGATGGGATACCCATTTTATTTATTATAATTATTAATGTTTGTTTAAATAAATAATTTAATATTTATTATAAAAAAAATATATGTTATAGTATATAAAAATGGAAGGAGGTGGTCAGATGGGTGGTAATCAATTAACTTTTGACGCGATAATGACTCCAAATGCTTTATATTTTGTAATTACACTTGCTGTAATTGGTTATTTATATCAAACTAAAATGGTTTTAAGTAGAGAAAGAAGTATTAAAAATAAGTCATCCAACTTATTTGATAAACAATTATATTTAGAAGTAGGTTTTATGATTTTAATAGGTTTATCGTTATATATATTAAATAATGGGGATAATAATATGTTTGTATGGGTATATATAACAATACCTATTGTATATTTAGTAATTAAAAGTTTGATGGTTTTTAATAAAGTTACAGGATATATTAGTGAGGCTCCAAATGTTGTAGACACAGTTGATTCTGATTTAGCAGATTTAATTAGTCAACAAGCAAATTCCAAAACCAACACGCAAATCCCGGTGACTAATCAAAATAGTAATACAGCTGATATTTCAAATGCATTAAATAATGCGTTGAGTCTAAATAATTCTGTTAAGAGTGTTCCGAATACTCAAGTCCCTCCATCACAATTTCAACATAATGGACCTGAAGGTTTTTCACTATTTTAAATT
>Ga0206129_10004323_pt1 | contig 15742 bp, 26 predicted proteins | sample Helgoland_Spring_8_FD_148616 | JGI IMG/M metagenome (GOLD analysis project Ga0206129, IMG submission 148616) | Pelagic subsurface seawater microbial communities from Kabeltonne, Helgoland, North Sea - Helgoland_Spring_Bloom_20160502_2 | ecosystem: Environmental > Aquatic > Marine > Epipelagic ...
TTAAATACATGGGCTTTCTTGATGTCGTGATGTATAATGAGACAACAAATAAATTCATTATAATTGACATAAAAACATCTACACGTGGATGGAACGATAAGGCTAAAAAAGATAAATCTAAACAACATCAATTAGTTTTATATAAAAAGTTCTTTGCTCAACAATATAATATCCCAATTGATGATATTGATATTGAATTTTTTATTGTAAAACGTAAATTATATGAATCACAAGATTTTGTAATTAAACGCATTCAACAGTTTAGACCACCCTCAGGTAAAACTTCAGTTAATCAGGCAACTAAATCATTAAATGAGTTTTTAGATAATTGTTTTACTTCTGAAGGTTATAATACTAAGGATATGCCTGCTCTAATTAACAATAATTGTAAATGGTGTCCCTACTTCAAGACTCATTTATGTTCCGCGACTTTTGAAGGATAATAATATACGTATATAAAAATATAATAAATAATGTTATGGCTACTACAGAGAAAACACTAACAAGTGTTAAAATTAAAAGTGATTTATTTAATGAATTTAAAATTGAATGTGTAAAACGTAAGTTTTCATTCCAAAAACTTGCCGACCGCGCTATCCATTTGTATCTTACAGATGAAGATTTTAGAAAAACAATCACGTCACACAACGATTTAGAACTTTAAGTAAATGAAAGAAGGTTATATTCCAAAGAAACAACGAAAAAATATTTTGTTGTTAACAGATGATATTCGTTTCCCATCAGGGGTAGGGAATGTTGGTAAAGAAATAGTTATACATACTTCCCATCATTATAATTGGTATAATGTAGGAGCTGCAATTAACCATCCCGATAAAGGTAAAATATTTGATATATCTCAAGATGTTAATAAAGAAGCTAATATAGATGATGCTGAAGTATTAATCCAACCTAATAATGGTTATGGTGATCCTAGATTACTGCGTCAATTAATGGCTCAACGAAAAATTGATGCTATCTTTTTAATTACAGATCCTCGTTATTTTACTTGGTTATTTCAAATTGAAAATGAAGTTAGACAAAAAGTTCCTATTATTTATCTAAATATTTGGGATGATTTACCTGCTCCAATGTATAATAAAGGATTCTATGAGTCTGTTGATACTTTATTAGGTATTTCAAAACAAACAGTCAACATCAACAAAATGGTTTTAGGTGATAAAGCTAAAACAAAAATTATTGATTACGTTCCACATGGGATGAATACTAGTAATTTCTATCCTATTAAAGTAGAGGATCTAGAATATACTACATTTAAGAAACAAGCAGGTATAGAAGATAAAGATTTTGTTTTATTCTTTAATTCACGTAATATTAGACGTAAACAAATCCCAGATACAATGTTAGCGTGGAAATATTTCCTTGATCAATTACCTAAAGAAAAAGCAGATAAATGTACTTTCATATTACATACTGAAATAGTAAGTGACCATGGTACTGATTTAAAAGCAGTAGCAGATGTTATATTTGGAGAAAATACAGATAAAATAAAGTTTTCAACTAATAAATTATCAACTCAACACTTAAACTACTTATATAATTTAGCTGATGCTCAAATTTTATTAACATCAAATGAAGGTTGGGGTTTATCATTAACCGAAGCATTATTAACGGGTACCCCTATTATTGCTAATGTAACAGGTGGTATGCAAGATCAAATGCGTTTTGAAGATGAAGATGGTAATTGGATTGATTTTGATGCTGATTTCCCCTCAAACCATACAGGCAAATATAAAAAGCATGGCAAATGGGCCTTCCCAGTTTTCCCAGCAGCTCGTACTTTAAAAGGTTCTCCTCCAACTCCTTACATTTGGGATGATATTTGTAGAGCTGAAGATGCTGCTAAAAGTATTATGAAATTATATAAAATGGGAGATAAAAAACGTAAAAAAATAGGAATGGAAGGTTATAAATGGGCTACTAGTAGTGAAGCAGGATTTACAGCTGAACATCAAGCTCAACGTGTAATCGAAAATGTAGATAAAACATTAAAAACCTTTACACCTAGAAGTAAATTTGAATTTATTAACACTAATGAGTATCAAGTAGATACTATCCCACATAAAATTATATATTAATGAAACCGTTATTTTTAATTAGTTGCCCATTTGATACCTACTCAGGATATGGCGCTCGTAGTCGAGATGTGATTAAATCCATCATAAAAACTAACAAATACAGGGTTAAACTTATATCTCAACCTTGGGGTAATACTCGATTTGATTTTTGTAAAGAAAACCCTGAATGGGAATTTCTATATGAACATGTTTTAAATGAACAACTTGTAGATAAACCTGAAATTTGGGCTCAAATTACAGTTCCAAATGAATTTAAACCTATGGGTAAATTTAACATTGGCTTTACAGCAGGTATTGAAACTACCTTAGTAAATGGAGAATGGGTTGAAGGAATGAATAGAATGGATTTAAATATAGTTTCTTCTGAACACTCAAAGAATGCATTTTTAAATTCTAAATTTGAAAAAAAGAATCAACAAGGTAATGTTTTAGGAACAATCCAAGTAGAAAAACCCATTGAAGTACTATTTGAAGGAGTTAACTTAGATACTTACTTCCCAGATAATTCTCCCTGTATGATTGATCTTAATATTAAAGAATCATTTGCATTTTTATTTGTAGGACATTGGTTGCAGGGTGAGTTGGGTCATGATAGAAAAAATGTTGGTTTATTAATTAAAGCATTTTTTGAAACCTTTAAAAACAAATCCAAACAACCAGCATTAATTTTAAAAACATCAGGTTCTAATAGTTCTTATATGGATAGAAATGATATCCTAAGAAAAATTAATTCTATTAGAAATAGTTGTCAAGGTAAATTACCTAATGTTTATTTACTACATGGTGATTTTACTGATGAGGAGATGAATTCACTATATAATCATTCTAAAGTTAAAGCAATGGTTAGTTTAACTAAAGGTGAAGGATTTGGTAGACCTCTATTAGAATTTACTACAACTAAAAAACCTTTGATAACAACAGCTTGGAGCGGTCATATGGATTTTTTAAATCCTGAATTTACTACTTTAATTGGAGGTAATCTAGAAAATGTCCATTCAAGTGCTGCTAATAATATGTTAATAAAAGATAGTCAATGGTTTGCCCCTAATCATGGAGAAATAGGCAAATCATTGAAATCAGTATTTGAAAATTATAAAAAGTATAGTGAACTAGGTAAACGCCAAGCACATTATAGTAAAACAAACTTTGATTGGGATAAAATGTTTACTACATTAGAATCTATATTAGAAATAAATATTCCTGAATTCCCATCACAAATTGAACTAACAATACCAGAATTAAATTTACCAACATTATGAGTGTAGATAATTTAACAATATGCGATCGTTGTGGCTCTGATGCTTGCTACGTTCAAGAAATAAACGATAAAATCAAAAACCATATGTGTTATGGTTGTGGATTTATCACAAATTCACTAATGAAACAAGGTGAACAATTCTGGGAAGAACAATTCCCATTATTACCTAATTTATATAAAGAATTATGCGGTGAAGACGAAAAAACAGGGTTAATTTGGATGCCTAACACAGTAAATTTATCTGATAAAGGTATGGTATTTGCTGAAGGTCAAAGTGCTGAAAAATGGTCTTGGGCTGCTGTTAAAGCTGTTCCAATGCCTGAAGAAGAAAAAGAAGCATTTCAAGCAAAAGGTAAAGATTACGAATTTAAAATGGATATGACCACTATAAAATATTTTGATGAAAGTGACTTTATAGAAGCGTTAGATTATATAGGAGTATTTGAAAATTAAAATTATATGAAAATTAGTTATGCAGTATTAACTCATAATGAGGGTGAGTACGTAGGTAAAATTCTAAATTTTTTAGTTAATTTTAAACGCCCCCAAGATGAAGTAGTTGTATTAGACGACCATTCAACTGATAGAGTTACTTTAGATTATATTAATGATTATAAACCATCAATTAATCTATTTCATAGAGAATTTGATGGTGATGCTAGTCAAAAAAATTACGTAAATAGTTTATGTACAGGTGACTATATCTTCCAGTTAGATGCTGATGAATTAATTACACCTGAGTTTATTAAAGCATTACCTGAATTATTAGAACAAAACTCTCAGGTAGATTTATTTATTTTACCTCGAATTAATACTGTAGAAGGTCTAACTCAAGAATGGATTAATAAGTGGAGGTGGAATGTAAATGAAAAAGGTTGGGTAAACTTTCCTGACTGGCAAATGCGTTTATATAGAAATTGTGATTGGGTTAAATGGGAAGGGTTATTACATTCAAAAATAGTAGGACATAAAACACAAGCATTTATGCCTACTGAAGAAATATTTGCTATAATCCACCCGAAACAACTTGATAGACAAATCACCCAAAACGAGCTATACGATAAAATCGAAGCAAACGGAAAACAAAAATATAAAGTATGATTTCAGTAATCATTCCTACATACAAAGAACCTGAATATTTAGATTTATGTCTTCGTTCTGCTTTTGAAGGGCAAGTGAATGAAAATGAAATTATAGTAGTTGTAGATGGGTTTTTAGAATTAAATAAATCTGTATTAGACAAATATCCTAAAGTAAATATTTTAGATTTAGGAACTAATAAGGGGTTATCTGTAGCCACAAATTGGGGTGTATATAATGCTACTAATGATTATATTTTAGTAGTAAATGATGATAACGTATTTCCCAAAGATTGGGATATAAAATTAAAACCCCACCTAAAAAAAGGTAAAGTAATTACACCTAATGAAATGGAACCTCATCCTTCAATGTTTGCTCAAAAACATATTAAGGATTTAGGTAAATCACCTAGTGAATTCGATTTACACCATTTTTGGGAATACGAACAATCATTACCAGTATTACCCCCTGAAAAATCAGGTTCAACTTTGCCTTTCGCAATGTATAAAGCTGATTATTTAGCAGTTGGTGGTTGGGATATTATGTACCCATCTCCCCACGTTGTTGATTGGGATTTTTTCTTAAAATGTGAGTATTTTGGGATGGAAATGGTAAGAATATATAAACATTTTTATCACTTTTGTGGAGCTGCTACTCGACCTACCCCAGAACAAAGTGAGGAATCTACACGTAAAGAAATGTTAGCACATAAATTCTTTACTACAAAATGGGATGGTAAGGCTGAACATAATCCACAAAATAATTCTAAATTATTATCTAAATTTAAATCAAAGTTTAGGTATATAATTTTAAGCCCGGAGTATGATAAAAATTCAGGGGGTATTACTATACTTCATAAGTTATGTCATATGTTAAATGAACTAGGAGAAAATGCTCAAATATTCCCCTTTCACCCTAACCAGACTAAAACTAATCCTAAATGGAATACTCCCTTAATCTCAAATAATTTCAACCCAGAAGAAGATATTGTGATTTATCCTGAAATTATTGAAGGAAATCCTTTAAATGCCAAAAAAGTAGTAAGGTATATTTTAAATAATCCTCGCCCTAAGGAAAAGCAATGGGGTGATAATGAGTTTTGGTTATATCATAATAAATTTTTCTATAATTACACTTTTGATTTTAAGACTAATCAAAGTAAATTAGTAAATGAAGGATCTCCTGAAAATTATTTACATTTAATTGAAAGTAGAATTGATTTTTTTACTAATGAAAACTTACCAAGAAAGGGAAATTGTTTTACTTTAAGAAAAGGGGAAGAAAAGGGTTACAAAGTAGATAAAAAATTAAAAGGAGCTATTGAAATAAAACATAATACCTCTTTTGAAGAATTAAAAGAGATATTTAATAAAACAGAAAGATTTTATTGTTATGATACTTGTACTTATATATCTACAATTGCTGCTTTATGTGGGTGTATTTCAATCGTAATTCCTGAAAAAGGTTTAGATAAAGAAATTTGGAGAAACAAAAATCCTGCATTATATTACGGAGTTGCTTATGGTGAAAAAGATATTCCATATGCTTTAGAAACTTTAAATAAAGTTAAACCTTATTTAGAAAACTTAGAAAATGAGATGGTCCCTCAATTAAAAGAATTTATTCAAAAAACTAAAAAAATATGGCAAACGGAATTTATAAAGTAACAGAAGAATTTGAACAAAAATTAGCAGATTACACAGGTGCTAAATATGCGGTAACTGTTGATAATATGAGTAATGGATTATTCCTAGCTCTATATTATGAGCATTACGTAAATAAAAGCATTAAAGAAACCACCATTACTATTCCTAGTAGAACATATCCCTCAGTACCTTGCGAAATCATCCATGCTGGTTTAAAAGTAGGATGGAAACCTGTTAATGGGGAAACTTTAACAGGAGCTTACCCGCTAGAGGGTTCTAATGTATGGGATTCAGCTTTATCATTTACAGGTGATATGTACAAACCTAAAACACATATGTGTGTCTCGTTTACAGGTCCTTATAAACATTTTAAATTAAGTAAAGGTGGTGCTATTTTAACTGATAATTATAAGGCTTATTCTTGGTTTAAACGAGCCCGTTATTCGGGACGTAGAGAATGTGATTACCATACTGATAATTTAGATATGTTAGGTTGGAATTTTTACATGATGCCTGAATTAGCAGCTCGAGGTTTATTATTAATGGGTCAATTTTATAACAGGGATGGTAGTAAAAAATACAATGAAGATTTAACATTACCTTACCCAGATTTATCCCAATTTAAAATATATAATCAATGAAAAAATATTTTGGGGTAGGTGCTCATAAAACAGGTACTAGTAGTTTATTACAAGCGTTTAAAACTCTAAAATATAATTGTCATACCGATTTTGATTCCGAAAGGTTATTACCTGATTATATAGATCAATATTTTTCTTCTATTCAATGGGCTTCAAAAGAATCAACAGTACATTTTTACCAAGATTCACCTTGGAATATAGGTAATTTTTATAAGAAATTATATTTTTGGAACCCCCAATCCAAATTTATTTTAACTATTAGAGATAGTGAAGATTGGTTTAATTCTTTATGTAGGTGGAATCAAAATCAAACAAATATTCACCCTTTTGGTAGTTGGCTTCATAGAACTGAATATTATAACTCTAATATAGATATTTTACCTTATAAAGATACTTATATTAGTAGATATGAATATAGAAATAACCAAATTATATCTTTCTTTAAGGATAAACCTGATCAATTATTGATCTTAGATACTAAAGATGAAAATAAATGGGAAAAATTATGTAAATTTACTGGTGACTTTATACCAACAACCCCATATCCCCATAAAAATCTAAATAAATAAATATGATAGTAGGAATAATGCAACCTTATTTTTTTCCTTACATAGGATATTTCCAATTAATTTATGCGGTTGATACTTATATTAATTTAGATCATGTATCTTTTATGAAAAGTAGTTATATGACCCGTAATACTTTAAAGAATAATATTCCTATTAATCTTCAAGTTTCCGGAGGAAGCCAAAATAAAAAATGTAATGAAGTTAGTATAATTAAAGATGATAAATGGGTTAATAAATTCTATAAAACACTAAGTTTAAATTATAAAAAAGACCCAAATTATTCTCAAATTATTGATACAATTATTGATCCTTTAATCTATTGGAAACAAACCACAATTTCAGAGTTTAATTTAGATGCTATTAAACTAATTTGTAATTATCTAGATATAAAAACTAAATTCATTAGTACTAGTGAAGGTATAACTTCTAACCCTAAAAATAAAGGACTACAAGATATAACTAAACATTTTGAGGGTACTACTTATATAAATGCTATTGGGGGGCAGAAACTTTATAATAAAGAAGACTTTGCTTCCCAAAATATAGATCTTAAATTCATTCAGATGGATGAAGTTGAAGTAGACAATCAATATGCTTCAATTTTAGATTTACTTTTTAGATATGATAAAGAACACTTAAAACAACAATTAAATAAATATACATTAATATGAAAAATAAAGTAGTTATTTTTGGAACCTTAGATACCGCCGAATTAGCCCATTACTATTTAACAAATGATTCTAAGTATGAAGTAGTAGCATTTACTGTTAATCAAAAATATTTAGAAGAAGATACTTTTGTGCCTAGAGGAACAGATGAAATTTATCCTGTAGTAGCATTTGAAGATCTAGAATCCAAATATCCCCCTTCAGAGTATCTTTTATTTGCTCCCATGACTGGAGTTAAAATGAATACATTACGTAAAAAGATTTATGAAGAAGGTAAAACTAAAGGATATAAATACATTTCTTATATTTCTTCAAAAGCTACAGTTTGTAATAATAAAATTGGAGAGAATTGTTTTATTTTAGAAGATAATACTTTACAACCATTTACTGAAATAGGTAATAATGTAGTTATGTGGAGTGGTAATCATATTGGCCATCATGGTAAAATTGAAGATCATGTATTCTTTACTTCGCATGTAGTTCTTTCGGGTCACTGTCATGTTAAAGAAAGAGCATGGTTAGGGGTAAATGCTACTATTAGAGACTATACTACTATTGGAGAAGGTTGTCTTATTGCTATGGGAGCAATGATTACTAAAAACACAGAAGATGAGGGATTTTATTTAGGTTATCCTGCTAAAAAACAATCTAAACTAGCAATCGAAGTATATTAATATGTGGAATAAACAAGGAAATATATTCAGCGAACATCATGCCCAAGTCCCAGTAGTAGATATTACTCCTGATACTTATAAAATTTATTATTCTACTAGAGATAAAAATGGGAAAAGTATTCCTATGACTATAAGTAGTTTTAAAGATGATCCTTCTCAATATTTACATCCTATTAAATTAAACTTAGAGTTAGGAAAACCTGGATCTTTTGATTGGTCAGGGATAATGCCTACTGATATTATAACTTTAAAAGATGGGACTAAATATCTTTATTATATAGGGTGGTCTAGAAGAATAGATATTCCTTACCATAATAATTTAGGTTTAGCTATTAGTTACAATAATGGAATTAATTGGGAGAAATTTTCCTCAGGACCTATATTCCATACCAGCAATTTAGAACCAGGTTATATTGGAACTGTTGATATTTTAGTTGAAGATGGTCTATGGAAAATGTGGTACTTGTCTTGTCAAGATTGGATACAAAGTAATAATAAAATGGAACCCATTTATGATATTAAATATGCTACATCTACAGATGGGATTAATTGGATCCCCACAGGTAAAGTTTGTATTCCTTTAAAAAATAAAGAAGGAGGAATTTCATCAGCTCGTATAATCAAAGATCATGACACATACCATATGTGGTTTTCAGTCCGTAATAAAACAGATTATAGAAATAATCCCGATAATTCATATCGAATTAAAAAAGCTACTTCTAAAGATGGGATTAATTGGGTTAGAGAACCCCAAAATGAATTAGATATTTCAAATAACGAATGGGAAAATATTATGGTTTGTTATCCTGAAATAATTAAAGACAACGATCAGTATTTAATGTTTTATAATGGAAATGGTTTTGGTAAAACTGGAATAGGATATGCTACAAGAAAAACAATTACTTGATAAACAGGGATATATAATCCTTAAAAACTTTTTTAGTAAAGAATATATTATTACTCTTAGGAAACAAGCAGAAAATATATTCCAAATCCAATTTGATAAATTTGGATACAATGAAAGTTTTAAAGATAATATGATTCGTTTATTTAATGAACAAAATGAAACTTTTATTAATTGTGGAAAAATTATCCAAGCAGGTCTTTTAGAATTATACAAATTACCTTTAGAGGATAAATTAATTAATAAAATTCAAGAATTAGGAATTAAATTTCCTAATATGTGTAATAGACCAGTTTTATTTTTTAATCATCCTAAACTAGCTAAATCCGAAGTTTACTATAAAACTCCTGCCCATCAAGATTGGTCATCAATGGAATCTAGTATGAATTCTCTAGTAGTATGGGTTCCCTTAGTAGATGTAAATATAGATAATGGGACTTTGGTAATTTATCCTGAATCCCATAAATTAGGCCCTTTACCTTTTAATGTAGATGGAGGGTTTGCCTCAGTAGATATTAAGGGTAATCAAATTCGACCCGAATTAGAAATAGGAGATATAGCTATATTTTCAACCTTATTAGTCCATTCCTCTGGGGAAATTTTAGATGATAGTATTAGGTGGTCATGTCATTATCGTTATACTGATATGTTAGAAAAAGATTATATAGATAGGGGATTTCCTAACCCTTATGTATACAAACCTTTAATTCAAAAATAATGAAAATTCACATATTTTATAGACACTATAATACCTCAGATAATGGATCAAATTATCGTCCTAAAGGATTTAATTATGAGAAATGTTTTATTAATTTATTAGATACTATTAAAAATACAAACGTAGAATTACACGTAGTATTTGATGGTAATATTAAATCTAATTTTATAAATAAATATAAAGATGAATTTACATTACATGAAATAAAAGCTGGTAATGACTATAAATCAGCTATACAAACTTATAATCTTGCTTATTCTATTGTTAAAAAAAATAATGATTTAATATATTTTTTAGAAAATGATTATTTGCATGTTAAAGGGTGGGTTGAAAAAGTAACTGAATTATTTTCAAAGTATAAATTATTACATTATATTTCATTATATGATCACAATGATAAATACTTTTTACCTATGTATGAAAATTTAGTATCTAAGGTATTTGTTACCCAAAACCATCACTGGAGGTCAACTCCTAGTACTTGTGGAAGTTTTATAATTACTCGTGAGCTTTTAGAATTAGATTTCAACACCCATATTTCAACAATAGGGGACCATAATAAATTTATTCAATTAAACAAAGAAAAAAATAGAATAGTAATTACCCCTATTCCTGGATTATCGACTCATTGTATGGAAGGATTAATGTCTCCTGTAGTTAATTGGGAACAAATAAATAATAAAATTGATATCTAAATTTAAATGAAAGAAATCCTACAGAGTAAATATGGAAAAGGTTTAGATGTAAAAGAATCACCTAAAACTGAGGCTGAACGTGAATTAGCTTTATTTGTTGATACAATAGAGACACTAGAACATATTTGGCACTCTGAACACGAACTACACGAAGACTATGGAATCGATTTATTAGGATTTAGCCAGTTCTATTATCATGCTATAGAAAATTTAGTTGTAGCTAAATATGGGTATGATATGGCTGATGTAATTTGGTGGTGGGTTTTAGATAGATTTGATGCTGATGGTGAATTATTAGGTGTAGAGATGGAAGATGGTAAAGTTCATATGTTAGAAACTCCTACAGACTTATGGAAATTTCTTCAAAGTTTATGATATGTATAGGGAAACTTAAACATATTAACACATGGACAATATAACTTACATAGATTGTATAGTATGTAATCAACCCATGCCTGAATTAAGATTAATTAAATTTGGGTATAAAAATTGTGTTAACTGCTCAACAACAAAACCTAAACAAGCAGTAAACGCTCAATTTGGAGAAGGTGATCATACTTTTAATGAAATAGTATTTGTAGAAGATTAATGCCACAAGCAAAACCCATAAGTAAAGAGCAAATATTAGCTGCTATGTCTCAAACATTGAGTAACAAAGCAGCTGCTCGCTACTTGCATGTTTCGTATACACACTATAAAAAGTGGGCTAAAACATATGATGCAACTGAAGATGGGTATAATAACCTATTCGACCAACATTTAAATCAAGCAGGTAAAGGTATACCTAAATTTTTAAGAGCAGATGGTCCTGAACCCGCATTATTAGATATAATTGAGGGTAGAATAGACGCCTCATCATTTAGCCCAGATAAACTAAAATATAGATTAATAACTGAAGGTTACTTAAAAGAAGAATGCTCAGTATGTCAATTCCACGAACGTAGAGTAAACGATTATAAAATACCATTGTTACTTAATTTTAAAGATAATAATAAAAATAATTATCGTAAGGAAAATATAGAGTTACTTTGTTATAACCATTATTTTCTACAAGTTGGAGATATATTTAGCGACAAACAGATTAAGGGTATAGAAGATCACGTACCAACCTACCAGAGTGAAGTAGAATGGGAATTAGATGATTATCAAAAACAACAACTTGAACGACTAGGATTAGGTGATCCTACAGATGAAAGTGATGATCCTTACTCATTAGTATCTAGACGATGAAAAAACGAAAAAGTAAATTAGCACGTAAAAAACGTAAACACGATAAGTTAGTTAATGATTATGATAATCAAAAATCTAAACATTTAGAAAAATTAGCTGATCGTATGTTGGAAGACCAAGAAAAACTTAGTAAATTACGTGACAAGAAATCAGATGGTAAATTTTTAGACCTATTTTAAATGGCAAAACGAATTAAAGTAAAAAGTGTAGAGGAATTTGAAGATATGCTTCAAGAACAAGACCTTAAAATCTCTAAAGCAATAGTTGAAGTTGCTTTAAAGAATTTAAAGGCTAAAAAACGCTTTATACCTGTTTTAGAAGTTTATGTTGAAGAAGATGATACTATTTTCGATATTACTTTGGATAGGCAAAATCTCCTTAGTACATTACAGCAGAATTTAGAAATTCATGAGCGCAATGAGGACTATGAAGGTTGTGCTCGAATTGCTAAAGCAATGCAAGAATTAGAAAAATAATTGTATGAAAAAGGTTGTGTTATTAGGTTTATTACCTTTATTTATTAATAGTGGTAATGTAAAAACATTAGAAGTTAGTTATGAAGAAGCTATTATCGAACTTAAGCCAAAAAACATTCAACCTATTATTAAGGATGGAGACCTTCTCACTGCCCTTATTTTTGTTGAGTCTAGGGGTAATGATTCTGCTATCGGCGATAGGCATCTTGTAGGTAATGAAGCCGTAGGTGCACTACAGATTAGACCAATAATGGTTAGAGAAGTAAATCGCATCCTAAAAATACAAGGTAAAACAGAACGATTTGATTTAAAAGATAGGTTTGACCGCCAACAATCAATTTGTATGTTTATGGTTTGGAAAAATTACCATCATAAAGATAGTGAGCCTGAAGTAATTGCTCGTAATTGGAATGGTGGACCTAAAGGTTATAAAGTGAGTAGAACAGAAAAATATTGGTTAAAAGTACAAAAACAACTAAACAATGAGTAAAACAAGCGCAAAACAACGTTACACAGCATTTACAGAATGGCACAATTGGGCTAAATCAAAATACCCAGCATTCCGTACTAAAAAGAAAAAACCAACCGAACCACGCTTTAGTGAGTATGGTAAGTAAACTTTCAGTATTACAAGTAATGCAAATTATGTCTGATGATGATTTTTCCTATTTAATGGAATACGAACCTCATACAATTGAATCATTATGTAATGCTTTAAGCATTGAACTACAAGAAGCAAAAGAAGATGAAAGTACTAGTAATAGGAGAAACTTGTGTTGATAAATTCGTTTACTGCGATGCTAAACGTTTATCACCCGAGGCACCAATACCTGTAGTTAACCCAATTAAATCCGTTGAAAACCCAGGTATGGCGGGTAATACTTATGAAAATGTTAAAGCATTAGCTCCAGAATCTATAATGGCTAGTATTACCCAAAAATCAAAAATTACTAAAACACGCTATGTAGAAGAAAAATCAAATCATATGTTCCTTAGAGTAGATGAGGGTGAAGGTTTTGATTGTCAATTCAAATGGGGTATGTTTGCTGATTCAACTATTGCTGAGGCTGATATTGTAATTGTAAGTGATTATAATAAAGGATTTTTATCAAATGCTGATTTAAAAGAGATTGCTCGTAAATCTAAATTATCTATTTTAGATAGTAAACGTAAATTAACTAATGATATAATTGAAGGATTTACATTTGTAAAATTAAACGAATCGGAACGTTTAAATAATCCTGATTTAACTACAGATAATATTATTACTACATTAGGTAAAAAAGGTGCTGAATATAAAAATGTATTATTTGAATCACCTGCACCACAAGATACAATTGATGTAAGTGGGGCTGGCGATACATTTACTGCTGCTTTTATAGTAAAATATTATCAATTACAAGACGAACGTGCTGCTATTAAATTTGCTAATCGTAAAGCTTCTGAAGTAGTCTCGCGGAGAGGTGTGGTTACCCCAGAATAGTTTCGTATATTCAACGTGTTGAATAAGGCGAGACGCCGCAAAATAAAGGTTATGTTTACAACAATAAGAATGAGTGAAGAAGATTACATGGGTTTTACTTGGTATGCAATTTTAAAAGATGGTGTGAATACAGGTAAGCAATTTAATGCTTGGACTAGAGAGAGTGCAATAGCAATGTACAAACAAATTCACGAGTAATATGCCGTTATTCGAATTTACAAATAAAACCCAATATGGTCAATTACGCAAACGAATCGTTTATAATGAATCATCTCAATTTACTATTAAACCAGGTTTTGGCAATTTTGTTGCCGTTCGACCCTTCAGATATATGTCAAGATCCCCATACCAACCTGGTCTTGTTACCCGTGATGGTAAAAAATTCATGATACCTGATTGGGTAGAAGTATTACCTGAGACCACAATCAATGATATTAAACCATTTGAGGAAGAAACTCGTGGTAGAAAAAAGGGTAGTAAAAAAGTTGACAACCCAAATGAATGGAGATTTGAATCCAAATCTGACCCAGGTAGTTATTACGTTGTAAAACAAGTTAGTGATTACAAAGTCAGTTGTACTTGTTCAGGTCAATACAGAGCAAAGGATCGTAAGTGTCGTCACATGAAGCAAGTGATGGCTGAATTAGGTATTAAATAATAGGTTATGAAATATAGTTACGGAAAAGAAGATCTAAAAACTTGGTTAAAAGAAAATATTGATACTCTAATGGAGCGTCAAACATTTCAAGCATTGATCGTAGAAGTTAAGGTAGCAGACGATGCCAATAATGTATTTGTTAATAAAGCAGGTCATGATGAGGTAGGCAAAAATGGTAGAATTGAAACCAAATTTACTAATTATATAATGCCTACAGGTGAATTACGACTTAATAGTGCTGGGGATAATAAATATGGTGGGTTTGATTTTATGCGTGTTATTGATGGAGTTAATAAACGTATTTTTGAAATTCCCCATGATGAATGGTATAGTCAAGGTAAGTTTTATGGGAATGAATTTAGATGGAGTGCTTCATATAATGAAACAGATTGGAAACAACCAGGAAATACTATGTTATTACTTAACCACGAAATTACAGAATAATGAGTAGAGGAGTATCTAAAGTAATGCAGAAGGAATTTGATAAAGCTAAACTCGAATTCCCATTCGAAGGTGATTTATTTGAAATCCAAAACGAGAAAGGTAAATGGTTACAAACAACCAGAGTTACATTTCGTAGCTATGATGGTCCTAGACGTATTACTACTTACGATACTAATTTAACTATTGACCCACGTAATATTCAAATGGTTCATACTGAGAGTTATAGTCAACCATACGAAGGTCCTGTTTATTATTACGGAAGTAATCGCGAAGGTGGTTGGAGAGGCACCTTTAAGGTATTATATTCACAGGAGTTAGAAATGGATGAGGTAAATAACAAATACTATTAATATGGCTCAAGGTAGAATTAAAGAGAACGATACAGTGTTAGATAACTGGGTAATTACCAGCTATGAATATCCAACTAAACCAGAGTTAGGTAATAAATCGGTTTGGCATTTTGATCGTAGTAAAAATCCTAATGGTTGTTTTAGAGTAGATC
>Ga0206129_10004330_pt1 | contig 15715 bp, 13 predicted proteins | sample Helgoland_Spring_8_FD_148616 | JGI IMG/M metagenome (GOLD analysis project Ga0206129, IMG submission 148616) | Pelagic subsurface seawater microbial communities from Kabeltonne, Helgoland, North Sea - Helgoland_Spring_Bloom_20160502_2 | ecosystem: Environmental > Aquatic > Marine > Epipelagic ...
TCGTTGGATTCGATATGCACCACACCATTATCGATCAGAGTGGGGACAAGACCATTGGGATTGATGCCGAAGTAATCGTCTGTGATGTTCTCTTTCTTCTTGAGATCAAGGTGATGGCTTTCCCAATTAAGGCCCTTTTCGATCAACGTCATCCGTACGCGCATGGAGCAGTTGGAAATGCCCCCATGATAGAGATGCAGGCCCTCAAAGCCTTCGACAGTTTTGTTCGTTGGTGTAATAATCGCCATGCTTTGAGTTGTCTTCCCACTGATTGGGGTCCGATAGTCTGGCTAAGGATCCAAAATTGGGCGCAAATGCCCGTACTTTGAGTCAAGCTTACCCTTTTTGGGATCCTATTACAAGAAATAATTGACTATATTGGGCCGTTTCATTAAGGTTTTTCTTGATTTCGGGATCCTGAACCGCGTTAATGATCCCAGCTTTAACTAACTGTCGCGGCGCATTTCAAGTCAGGCCTGCGACATTGCTTCAAGAGGGACATGACAATGCATCCGGAACTTAAAGCCCATCCAGAGTACTTTCAAAAAGAGATCGTGCAGCTTGCCGATAACGTCTATCAGGCTTTCGGATTTGCGGCTTCTAATGTCTATATGATCATCGGCGGCGATGGTTTGATCATCGTGGATACGTCCGAAACGACAACAGCAGCAGAGAATATTCTAGCAGAGTTTCGCAAGATCAGCGATCTGCCAATCAAGACGATTATTCTAACCCATTCGCACCGCGATCACGTCTCTGGCGCGAGTGTGTTTGCTGAAGGCGGCAGCCCTGAGATACTTGCGAGCACGCGCTATTCAGAGGACTCGCTCTTTGTTGCGTCGGATCATCCGCAACCTGTGAAAGCTATGCAGGCGCGCACGAAGCGTCAGTTCGGAATTGGTTTGTCTTATCCAGACGAGATTATTGGAATTGGCGTGGGCCCAGGTGCGAGGCCTCTTAAGGGCATGGGCGCAGGGTCGCTACCCCCGACACGACGCATCGGGGATGAGGGCGCAAAGCTTTCTGTGCATGGAATTGACTTGGAACTGGTCAGGGCACCGGGTGAGACGCCCGATCATATCGTTGTGTGGTATCCAGAGAAGAAAGTGCTGATCAGCGGTGACAATTTCTATCGCTCCTTCCCGGCTCTCTATCCACCCCGCGGCTCTGCATATCGCGATTTTGATGCTTGGGCGGATACGATGGATTTGTTGATGAGTTTTGGCCCCGATGTGCTTGGACCCGGTCACACCAAAGCAGTTTTTGGCGCGGATGCAATTAAAGATGCGCTGACAGATTACCGCGACGCGATCCGTCATATTGTGAATGAAACGCGCAATGGCATGGATGCGGGCCTCACGATTGATGAGTTGGCCGCAAGTGTGAAATTGCCGTATCATCTGGCGGAAAAACCATATTTGCGTGAATATTATGGTCGCGTGGAGTTCGCTGTACGCGCATACTTCGTGGGAACTTTGGGTTGGTTTGATGGCAATCCGACGTCGCTATCGCCGCTTGCGCCCAAGGATGAGGCGGCAAAAATCATTGCGCTCGCAGGTGGCGCTGCAAATGTGCTTGCCGCTGCGCAAAAGGCGCATGAGGATGGCGATTATCAGTGGGCGTTAGAACTGGTAGACCGTTTGCTGAATGTTGGGCATGAGGTTGCTTTGGTGACGCAGTTGAAAGTCGATGCGTTGCGCGCGCATGCAGTTGCGCAGATTAATTGCCCGACGCGTCATTACTATATTCAAAGTGCAAAAGAGCTGGAGCAGGGCGCATAGATGTCTGCAAGGTCAAGCGCTCTCGTCACGCTTGGCCTGTTGATGCTGGTCCTCGACAAGACCAATTTTCCAATAGCCTGAGATATATGTGTCCGCGCGTGGCACATGTTTGTCGTTGGCGAGAAAGTCGCGTAAAGCTCGGATGACGGAAGATTCCCCCGCAATACACGTTTGCACGCGCCCCTCTGGCCAAGGCATAGCTTTGATAAAGTCGATTTGCGCAGTTGAGGGTGTGTGGGGATCAGGGTGGATCAGCCAATGCATTTCAATTCCCTTTGGTGCGTCAATGTCCTGACGGTCCTCAGGGGCTGTGATCTCGAATACTGCTATGCCTTTTGCATCACGTGGCATCGCTTCTAAGGCCACAGCAGCGACAGGAATGGCAGACGGATCAGCGCAAACAAGATACCAATCGGCGTTGAATTCAGTGACCTTTGCGGGGCTTGGACCCATGAACCCAAGAAAGTCACATGCTTTGGCATGACGTGCCCAACGCGAGGCCGGGCCTTCATCGCCATGCGCCACGAAGTCAATGCTCAACTCTTGCAGCGACTCATCGAATTTGCGCACTGTATAGGTGCGTTTGATGGGGGTAGGGCCGTTTTGCAACCGCTCTAGAAACTGCGTTTTGCTCTCTCCCACGTCAGGGATTATTAGTTTACAATTCCCGCCGTCACGACCCGATGGAAAGCCGTTTAATTCAGGTCCCGCAAATACAACGCGGATCATGTTTGGCGTCAGATACCAAGCGTCCTTTACGCTCAAAACATGGGGTGGTTTTTTCATGAGCAAGGGCTTTCGTCAGAACTGATCAAGATCATCCGCTATCGCGATCGTGCCAGAAAAGCGCTGCGCAATGCGGTTGACGTATTCAGGCGCGCTGTCGCTGTTGATTCTGTCGAGCGGGATGTGCACGGCGACCACATGATCCACACCCGCGTGCGCTGCTAGATCGCCAAGATCTTCGGGGCTGAGGTGGTGCTCATGTAGATGTTTACCCATCAGCGCAACACGCTCGGCACTCATATGCGGGTTCTTGGATTGCAATTGCGCAATCACGCGCTCTGCGACCATCATTTCACCCACCAAAAGCTGCGCGCCTTTGGCGAACTCTGCGACTTTGGCGCAAGGGCCTGTATCGCCCGTGAACACAATGGAGCGATCAGGCGCGTTGAATCTAAGCGAAAGCGAGATAGGGCCGTCGGTGCTGAACTCCGCTTCAGAGCGGTAATGCGTGTTTTCGCAGCATGAGATTTCGATGTCATCAATTGCGAAACAGTCACCTGGCGTGATCTCCTCCACCTGCACAAAATCGCGTGGATGTGGGAAAGATTGACCCTTGAGACCGAAGCCAATTGCATTGGGCACATCGCAGGCCTTTGCCAATCCTTCGACAATCCGGCGTGTTCCGACGGGGCCATAGATCGTGATCGGCTGGGTGCGCTGCAGCATCATATTGATGCCAAAGCATGTGAACAGGCTGCCGATATGATCGAAATGATGATGTGTCAGGATGATCTTGTGGATGCGGCGGAAATCGATACCTGCACGCATGAGTTGCTGCATCGCGCCTTCACCGCAATCGATCAAGATCGCCCGCTCGCCCCGCGTGATCGCATGGGACGGGGCTGCACGGTGGAGCTTTGGCACAGGCCCGCCCGCAGTGCCGAGGGTTGTAAATGTTGTTTTCAGTTCCAACTTGAATTACCCATGTGTTATGCCTGCGCCGTTGGCAAAGGCACGCGGTCCACAGCAGCTATTTCTAGTTCGGCGAGACGTTCCAGTAAGTCTGCTTTCACGTCTTTATGCGCGTCGCTTGTCCAAAGGTTGCTCATCTCATCGGGGTCAGCGGCAAGATCAAACAGCTCGTTTGGGCATTTACCGAGATACATCGAAAGACGCCAATTCTGGTGAACAATCGTGTGCACACGCGGGCGCGTGCCGAAGGCTTTTTGCGTACGTTGAGTTTCATATTGGATATGCGCTGCATCGCGACCCGCGCCTCCGACGACTGGCAAAACAACGCCTTGCATACCGATAGATGGCTCGATCTTGGCGTGTTCCAGAATGGTGGTTCCAATGTCGAGCGTTTGGGCGAGATCATCGCTTCGCGTGCATTGCGCACCCTTTGGATCGGCCCAGATGAACGGGACATGCGTTAGGCTGTCGTATTGCTCCGCACCTTTAAACAAGAGGCGATGCTCGCCCAAGTGATCGCCATGATCGGATGTGTATATCTGCACGGTGTTCTCTGCGACACCCGCATCACTTGCCGCTTTGCGCACTTGGCCCACCGCGTCGTCAATCATCGAGATCATCCCGCAGGTCAGCGCGCGTGCTTGCAACGCTTCTTGCTTTGATACGGCCAGCGAATAACCTGCCATCTGTCCCAAGGTTGGATCGCTGGCACGCGCGTGCTCGGCGGATTTCACATACTCAGGGGGATCCCAATCGTCAGTCTCATAAGCGATAGGCACAGGCATATCTTCGGGCTTGTACATGTCCCAATATTTGCCGGGTGGTGTGAAAGGGTGGTGCGGATCGGGGAAGGAGACGACCAACAGAAATGGTGTCTCGTTGTCTTCTCGCGCCTTCAGCCAGTCAGCGGTACGATCAGCGATGTAGCTGGTTGAATAATGCTCTTCGGGAACCCTAGTGCGGATCGCTTGCGGCACGGTGTAGCCATGTGCGAATTGCTGATCGCGCCCGCGCAAGCCAAGCGTGTCAGACGCGTTCGCCTTCAGCCATTCGAGGTGATCGCCACCAGTGTTGAAGCCGTGTCTCAATACTGAGACATATTCGCTAAACCCGTAAAACGGCAGTGGCACCGTTGGGTCCGCTCGGTCCCAATAGGCCTGCCGTTCATATTGAAACGTCTCATTGTCCAAGTCAGAGCGTTTCGCCACGGCAAGCTCTTTAGGTGGCACCGCATAGCCCTCACGATGCTCTGGTGGTTCAATCTGCACATCCCAATCAGAGACGTTTTGCAAATGACTTTTGCCAATCAAGCAGGTGTCATACCCTGCAGCGGCCAAAAGCTCGACAAAGGTCACGTTCTCTCGAGCCAAAGGAATGCCAAGCGAGCGCGTACCGTGGCTGGACGGCATACGGCAAGTCATCAAACTCGCGCGATTGGGCATGCATACGGGCGAGGCCACGTAGAAGCGATCATGGTTCACACCCTCAGACGCCATTGCGTCGATGTTGGGCGTTTGCAGAACTGGATGACCATTGCAGCCTAAGTGATCATAGCGCTGCTGGTCTGTGATAAAAAGGATGTAGCTGGGCCGATTCGTCATGTGTTTCGTCCTTTGTTATGCGGGCACACCGTCACGATTACGCAGTGTGTGCCAGCCGACAAGCAAAGCTGCGGCAGCCAAGGAAATGCCGTAAACTTCCATCGGTCGCGTGAGGATCAACACGGCGAGAGCAAGTCGCACTAAGATCTCCAAAGGTCTAAGAGCGGAGCGATCAAACGCAGCAAGTGCGCTCGACACCAAGTAAAGCGCAACTGCTACGCGCAGCACCAAGAAGCCAAGCCGGCCTAAATTGATCATCCCGTCATAGCCCGTCAGGAACAAGCCGTCGTTGGGGTTGATCACTGCTTTGTCGATGAGCAAAAGCTCTGGGTAGATCGCGAAAACGAAAGGGATCGTGAACATCACAATACCTGAACGCACCGCGGAGAAACCTGTCTTCATCGGATCCGCCTTGGTGATACTCGCCGCTGCAAAAGCAGCAAGCGCGACAGGTGGCGTAATCGCCGAAGCAACGGCGAAATAGAAGATGAACATATGCGCTGTGAACGTCGCGAGGCCGAGACCAACGAGCATTGGCCCCATTAGCAAAGCGACGTTGATGTAAGCGGGCACCGCAGGCATCCCCATGCCGAGAAGTACAGCCAAGAGCATCGTTAGGAATAGCGCAAACAGCTGGAAGCCGACAGAGTTTGTTGAAACATCAAACGAGTTGAGGAAACCAAGCACATCGACGGCCACGAATTTCGCAAGGCCAGTGAAGTTCAGGCACACGTCGATCACGGTGACGGCCATGAACATCAAGAAGAGCGTGGAAATCGTCACGCCCGCTTGTGACAACCCGTCGAAAATCTTCATCGGCTTGGCGCGAAACTCTTTGTCGAGGAACATCAGGATCAACAGCAAACCTACGGCCCACCAGCCCGCAGCACTCGCATCACCGGCTGCGTTTTGGAATAGCTCGATGATCCAGGGAAGTGAAGTGATCTCGCAAGTGCCGCTGCTTTGGTCGACAACTGCGCCGAGCAGGACTGAATACCAGCTGCATCCAACCGCATCTTTGGGAGTAAGTAAGAGGACCAGAACCAAAAGTACAGGGCCAAAGATTTGCATCAGATGCAAACGATTTTCGCGGGTCAGTCTCATGTCGTCGCTGAGCTCACCGACGGCTTCGATATTCTGTTTGCGCGCCTGAAATACAACGGACAAGAACAGGCAGAAGAAATAGAACATCGCAGGGATCGTCGCTGCGATGATGATTTCGCGGTAGGGAACCCCTGTAAGCGCGGCCATGATGAAAGCCGCGACACCCATGATCGGCGGCATGATCGCCCCGCCAGAGGAGGCCGCCGCTTCAACGCCGCCTGCAAAGACTTTGGAAAAGCCGCGCTTTAGCATCATCGGGATGGTCAAGACACCGGTTGAGAGAACGTTTACAACAGGGCCACCTGTGATCGTGCCAAACATTGCAGAGGAAACAACAGCCGCATGTGCAGGACCGCCGCGCAAATTGCGGGTCGCGCCGAAGGCTAGTTTGATCAAGGCTTGCCCGCCTGCGCATTTGCCGAATAGCGCCCCTAGGATGACATAGGGAAAGACCAAGATGAGCAATACGTTGATGAAGCGCCCAAGTAATCCTGCGGATTGATTGACCAGCGCGTCTTGGAAAAAGCCAAGGCTGGATCCCAGGCTTCGCACCTCCTCGCTGCTGAGGATCGTCACTAGGTACTTGTTCTGATCCTCCGCGCCAAAGACGTACCAGTTGAGGATCGTGAGGAAGGTGTAGGTCGCAATCAGGATTGAAACCAAAACCAACGGAAGGCCCCAAACCTTGATGTTGTAGCCTAGAAAGACGACGACAGCGCCGAACATGATCAGGATCAGCCAACTGCCCGTCGTGTTCAAACAGCCCGGATCATCTGCGGAATCGGGTGCAGGTAGGCCGTAAAGCTCAGCAAAGTCGATTTCCGCTTGCAGTGCTTTCAAGACGAGCCGCTCACGATCGCCTGTGAAGACGTCGATCAAGCAAACCGCCTCGATTTCAGTGAGATATGTGAGTGAAATTGCAGCTGCGACGACAACTAAGGTCACGTCAAAGAGCAGGCCAATACGCCTCACAACCACCCGCCTGTCAGCCCAGCTGCGCCACATAGAGTGTTTCAAAGCAACGATTAGCATCATCCAGAAGAAAGTGATCGGGAACAACCATTCGGTCGGGAAGCGGCGAATACGGAACAATTCGTTGCCGGTGAGGTCTTTCCAAAGACTGTCCCAGCCGGGGATCGCGGGGGTCACGTTTACCAATCCAAGCAACACTAGGAGTAAGGCCAAGATATAGACAATGCGCTCTACATAGGCCGGTTTTTCGGTTGTGATAGTGGCCGGGGCGGCGTTTTGATCTGACATGTGCGGGCGCAACCTTGGCGAATGTTAGGAAGGGCAGGTATGTGGGACAAGAGAAAAAGGAGGGCATGATCGCGCCTCCTCCTTCGATCTGTCAATCAGGGACTTAAGGCTTGGCGCAATCAGGCAATGTATAGCCCGCTTCTTCCCAAGCGCGCACAGCGCCAGGGTGGAACTTCACGATGTTCGCGCCGCATAGGCCGTTTGCTTCCTCAGATACGTCACCAAAGTTCAGCGTTGCCATGAATGGGGCCATCCCTTTGATGTTGTCGAGGTTTTCGATATGCGATTTGGTCAACTGGTAGGCCAGCTCTTCGTCCATGCTCTTGTTAACAAGATCGCCGCCGGGAACCGCTTTGCCGCGGAACATGTCGTCTTCGGAAACAACAGTCCAACCCTCACCCATTGCCTTTTTGATGTCATCAAGAGGTACAACAAATGGTGTGGAGCCAGGTTTGTTCATGAACTTCTGCGTTGCTGGATCTTCGAATTTTTCCTTTGGCATCGAGTACATTGTCATAGCACCCGCTGCAGAGGCTTGGGTTACGCGTGGACCAGGGAACATCGCAGGGATAACTGCCGCATCTACCGTGCCGTCGATGATCGCGGAGGGCATCTGGCCCCAGTTGACAGTCACTGTGTCATAATCGTCTTCAGACTTTAGGCCTGTGAATAATTGGATCAAGCTGCGCGAGTTCAGCGCCGCTGTACCGCGTGGTGGGCCATTCAGAACCTTCATACCTTTGAGGTCTTCCCAGCCAGAAACCCCCTTTGCGTCGTAGGCATACATAGTGAAGATAGAAAAGGTGTAAGGGTAGAGCATCGCGATGCTGGTGCCGAGTTCCTTGGCTGCATCTTTCTCGAGATTAGAGTAAGGACCAGCCGCCTTGGACAGCAAGAAGGGCAGAATGAAAGGGCCGGAAGCGAGGTCGATCTTACCCTCCGCTAATGCCATCACATATTTGGTGCCGGTCTGGCCGTCTTTCAGTTGGATGTTCGCGATGCCGCGCTCGGCTGCGTTTTCAACCAAGGATGTTGCTGATAATGCACCCGCTGTACCAGCACCAGCGGCGTTGGATGTCAAATTCACTTGCGCGAAAGCCGCGCTTGCGCTGAGCGCAAAAGTAGCGGCAACAGCTGCCGTTGTGATGGTTCTGAGCATTGTGTTCTCCCTAAAGCTCTTACTTTGCGCGGGCGTTGTTGCGCCTTTGCTGGTGTCGTCAGGTGACGGCAAAAGGAGCGGCAATTTTTTGCTTCACTCAATTTCTAACAAAACCGCTGGAATACAAAATGAGTACTCGTCGCTCTTTGAAAATTATTCTTCTGGCTCATAGTACATGCTTTAAGGATCCTTAAGTCAAGAAAATTTAGCTTTTAAGGGCAATATTCAGACAGATTTCTATTTTTGGGATCCCAAATTAATTTAAAATGCCGGCGTGCTACGACAGAAACGCACTTTCAACGAAGTTTGTGGATTGATGCGAATATTTAGAGCTAAAAGAGGTCTTGCCTTGGGTGAAATGTGTGGATGTAAGATGATTTCTCAATCAGAGCCGGTGTAACTATATCGATTTGTGGGAATAAGCAGAAATGGTTGTGAGCAAGAACTCCGAATAATTATGGCGTTAGAAATAGTTCAATTTGATCTGGTTTTGACCAAGGGCAGCTTAAATCAGCGAGTCGACTTACTGCTGCAGTCATTACGAGTGGTTGCAATGCGGGCTGCAGCTTCCGTGAATGACAAAACATTCTCAATTCTGCTACTTTATAACGAGCCCTGAAGTCATCCAACTTGTATTCATACTGTACGTTCGTTTTCCGCTTTCGCTCCGTAATGTGGAGGATCTTCTTCATGAGCGGGGTATCGACGTTAGCCATGAAACGGTCCGGTTCTGGTGGAATCGCTTAGGGCCAATGTTTGCATCAGAGATCAAAAAGAAAAGGCGTAAGCAGGCACGCTAAAATTATAATTTGGAATGGCATTTTGATTAGGTTTTTGTGAAGTTCAACGGTGAACGGTGCTGCCTTGTGCGTGCTGTAGATAACGAAGGTAAAGTTCTGGAAAGTTATCTAAGTAAGCGCTGAGATCGCAAGGTTGCGTTGAAATTTTTTAGAAAATCAATAAAGTGCAATAGTCAGCCTAGAATCATAACAACGGAGAAACTGCGTGGCTACTGCGCAGCTATGATGGTCATGTGAAATTCTGGCCAGCAAGAAACAGGCCGCTGGGTAAACAAAAGAGCTGAGAATTCTCACCTACCCTTCCAACGACGAGAAAGGGCGATGCCTAGCACCGTTAGTATGATAGTCTCAGGAAGGCTGACAAATGTCTTAGCCCCAAGAAACATGCCAGATACGGTTCTGATTGCGAACAAATAAACGATCCGCCATTAGATATAGCGCTAAAAGAAAAAGGTGAGCGGATGCCAAGATGCAGCTGCAAACGCGGATTGTAAGAGAATAGCGGCTTAGACTGACAGTACAGAAAGAGATACAAACAGCAAGTTGCAGGCTCCACCTATTGCGAAGGCAGAGTTTACGAAAGCAGCGCAAAAGCTGCCCAAGATTATAAGAAGGGCCATAGGGTTTATTATGGTGGTCCTTCTCTGTGTTTGTTAGTCTATCTGAACGATTTTTCGATCTGGTCCAGCGTACGCATCGCATTAAGGGTATCATGGACCGATCCATTCGGTTCACGGCCTTCACGAATGGCTGCAATGAATTCGCGGTCGATCAGTTCGATCCCGTTGTTAGATAATGCCACATCGCTCAGGTTAATTTGGTTTTCACGCCCGTCATACAGGTCGTCATACCGCGCCAGATAGGTACCATTGTCACAGATGTAGCGGAAGAACGTGCCTAAAGGCCCATCATTGTTGAAAGATAGCGACAACGTGCAAACCGCGCCGGATGGTGTTTTCAGCCCGATTGACATGTCCATGGCAATGCCTAGTTCCGGATGGCGCGGCCCCTGCAGGCCGAAACATTCAGATGCCACTTCGCCCGTTTGATATTGAAATAGGTCCACCGTGTGGCAAGCGTGATGCCACAGCAGGTGATCCGTCCAGCTGCGCGGTTCACCTTTGGCGTTCATATTGGACCGGCGGAAGAAGTATGTTTGCACATCCATCTGCTGCACCTTCAATTCGCCTGCAGCGATCTTGTTTTGGACCCACTGGTGGGATGGGTTAAACCGGCGTACGTGACCGGCCATGGCCAGAACGCCCGTTTCCTTTTGCACTGCACAAATGCGTTCGCTGTCTTCCAAGCTGTCAGCCATGGGAATTTCGATCAACACAGGTTTGCCTGCTTTCATACAGGTTACCGCTTGATCGGCATGCATTTGGGTTGGTGTTGCCAGAATGACCGCATCCACGTCATCGCGGTCGAGGCAGTCATCCAAAGAAGTGGATGCATGATCAATACCGCGTTCCTGTGCCAAGGCTTCGATCTTTGATTGTTTTGGGCCCATTATAGAGGTGACTGTTACACCATCAATGACGTCCAAAGCTTCCAAGTGCTTCATTCCAAATGCGCCGTAGGCGCCTGCTACGCAAATTCTCATGATTTCAGTCCTTGGTCGTTTACATTTTCAAGAATGATGTGACCTACAGCGGTGTTGGATGCAGGGACGTGATAATGACGGTGCACCTCTTCCACTTCGTCATCGAGTGCTCCGCGCATCACGTGCCACATCACCATTTCCACTCCTTCGGATCCTGCTTCGCGCAGATATTCAACATGTGGCGTTTGGGAAAGGGCAACCGGATCAGACGTCAGACGATCCAAAAACTGTTTGTCCCACTCGGCATTAATTAGTCCCGCGCGTTTGTATTGCAACTGATGGCTCATCCCGCCGGTGCCAAAAATCACAACATTCAAGTCTTCGTCAAAGCTTTCTACAGCGCGGCGGACCGCCTTGCCAAGGTTGTAGCAGCGATTGCCTGTTGGCGGTGGATACTGCACCACATTCACACACAAAGGGATCACCAAGCAGGGCCATTCGTCATCAACGCCTTTGTCACCAAACATCACAGAAAGAGGCACGGTCAGACCATGATCGACTTCCATTTCGTTCATGACGGTTATGTCGAACTCATCTAGAATCAAGGACTGCGCGATATGGCTTGCAAATACCTGGTGGTTTTTGACTAGAGGTACAGGCCGCGGCCCCCAACCTTCGTCCGCAGGTGCAAAGTCTGCAGCGCACCCCAGTGCAAATGTTGGAATGTAAGATGCATCAAAGACAGTGCAATGGTCATTATAGACAAGGAAAATAACGTCCGCTTTTTGCGCCTTCATCCATTCACGAGATTTTTCAAAACCATCGAAAACTGGTACCCAATACGGTTGATCTGTGATGCCTTGATCCATCGCCACGCCGATGGCCGGGACGTGGGAACAGCCCACACCTGCGGTTATACGTGCCATTAACTTTCCCCCTCTTTATCCCATTCGTGTTGATACCGATTGCCGTCTGGTGAACGTCCGCCCGCAACCATCATGGCGCGATAGGCTTCGTTGCCCATGCCCGTCATTAATCCTGCTAGTTGTTGAAAATTAATCCCATCATTCGCAGCCAATTTTGAAGTGTAATAAATATTGCCGCCCAGCTCGAGCAGACGATTCCAGTCCCGGTCAAGCACCGCTCGCCGCTGCTCAGCGGTCATCGGATAATTGTCCAGGTAGCCATCCTCATCCGCGTTGAAAGCATCCCGGTTCACTTGCAGTCGCAATGAGATACAGAATTGGTTTAGCTGGTATCCCTCACGACTACGGTCCGCATCGAAAACGAAAGTCCCAGGGATATCTTCGTAGTCCTTCTCAAGCGCCATTATTACATGCTCCATGTTGTTTGTTGAGGGTATGACGGACAGGCTTTTGCGCATTGCTTGGGCCGGCGCTTCGAGCTCCTCTGGATAGTCTGACTTATGGCGAGACCAAGCGGGTCCGGCACACCCAATCTCTCGTTGCTGGCCTGTGTCGCAGCTGTGTCCGCACTGATCATCGTGATATCAACAGCATGCATTCCCAAAGGTGTGCTTTCTTCCAGCATTTCGTTGGCGAAGGATTGCACTGCCTCCTCAAAACTAGTGAATGAGTTATTCGTGTCGCAGGACATCACGAGCGTTCCCTTTTTATCTTGTTCCCAGATTATAGCAGTCAGTTACAGATCTCGCCCAATTCGAATGATCTGTCGAAAATTGGAAAATGCTATACCGAGCGTAGAAAGAATAGCATTCAGGCTACCCGATTGTACCGTACTTTCGCAGGAAGTTTATGAACTTTGATTGGCTTTCTGTTGGTTGCCAGCCCCTGCGGTAGGTCAAGCCGATATCACGAATATGGCCCTCAAGAGGTACGTCCAGCGTAGCAATGACGCCCAGAGCCGCGTCCACATTGATCTGGTGTCGCGAAACGACAGACAAATATGGCCCCTCCGCCAGCACTCCACGCAGGATAGCCATCGACGATGAAACAACGCGTATCGGAGTTTGCGGCAAATCTTGAATGCGGAGCGTCTCGAATAGATATTGTCCTGCAGGCGTCTCCTTTGGCGGCGCTATCCAGGGAAAGTCTAATGTTTCGTCCAACGAAAGATGAGTACGACCCGCAAGCGAATGATTGGGGTGTGCAACGATTGCCAGTGCATCCCGAAACAACAGTTCTTGCTCTATGTCTTCTGCCGGGGCAGGGTGCCTGAGCGCGCCGATGAGGCAATCCAGGTTGCCTTCACGCAAAGAGCGCAACAGCTCCGCATAACGCCCTTCAATAACTTGCACTTGAAACCCGTTGACAGTGCTGACCATGGCGTGAATGGCCTTTGGCACAACGGTCGTCCGGGCAAGCGGCAAACTGCCTAGAACAAATGTTCCGCGTTCCTGGCCGAGCTCGCGGCTGATTTCTTCCACGCATTGCCGAATTTCCGATTGCGCAAGTTTGGCCCCAAAGACAAAGGCTTCAGCTGAAGGTGTCAGGCGTACACCGGAGGAGCGCGCAATGAAAAGGGGAACACCTATAAGCGCCTCCAGACTGCGCGCCGTCCTGTGTACAGTTGGCTGCGACAGGCCAAGGAAATTTGCAGCAACGGAAAAACTGCCCGCATTAGCTATCGCGATGAGGATGCGCAGTTGGGAAGCTGTTACGTACTGTTCGAACTGCTGTCTTCGCGGTGTCTTTTTCTTGCTCTCTCGTAAGACTGCTTGTGCACTATCCTTGAGATGAGACAGTGCTTTTGCGGCGCGTTCGGCAAAAATCCTGCCGCATACGGTCAGCGCGGCTCTTTTTCTTTTGCGCACCAGAAGTTCTGCCCCTATGTCGGCTTCAAGCCGCGAGATGGCCTGCGTGGCAGCGGGCTGTGACAGATGACAAAGGACGGCCGCCTTGGACACAGAACCAGTGCGTGCGGTTTCAAGTAAGATCCGCATATGCCGGATGTTTGGAAAATCGCCTTGCATACTACCCTATAGATTTTTCCTATTCTATCGTCTCAATTCGAAATAGGCAATTTGGTTATGTTGCCGTTAGGGTCGCCTTTGACCGGCACGTTGCGCCGGCCATCTGGGAAAGAGGGGACTTCTGTGATGTCCGATAACAAGACAGCGCTGGTGATTAGCGCACATTCTGCAGATTTCGTTTGGCGTGCTGGCGGTGCAATCGCGCTTCATCAGGCCAAGGGCTACGCGGTCACCGTCGTGTGCCTGTCTTATGGCGAACGCGGCGAAAGCGCCAAGCTTTGGAAACAAGAGGGCATGAGCCTCAACAAGGTCAAAACCGAACGCCGCAAAGAGGCCGAAAACGCCGCCGCCGCTTTGGGGGTAAATGATATTCGGTTCTTTGATGTCGGGGATTATCCGCTGAATCTGGGACGCGAGACTGGAGACCGCATGGTCGATGTGATCCGCGAAGTGCAGCCTAAATTTATGATGTCCCATTCGAAATGGGATCCCTACAATACAGATCATATGAACACGACGCAGTTCGCGCTGGAATGTCGGATGATCGCGCAGGCCTGGGGTCACAATCCGGAGCAAAAGGTGCTCGGCGCGCCACAGCTTTACCTATTTGAACCACACCAGACGGAGCAGATGGATTGGAAGCCGACTACGTTCTTGGACATAACTGAAGTTTGGGACAAAAAATGGGCTGCAATCCAATGCATGCAGGGCCAAGAACACTTGTGGAATTTCTATAAGAATGTCGCGGAAAATCGTGCCAATCATTTCCGTCGGAACTCGGGTGGGCAAGCGGGCGGTCGCGCTGCTAAATACGCGGAAGGGTTCGAAACGGTCTTTCCCCGCACTGTGGATGAATTGGAATGACCTACCCTGCAGGCACAACAGGCGTTGTGGTTCGAAACATTGACCGCGCGGATCCAGCCGTTGTTGACGGTCTGGCCGCTTGCGGGGTTGCCACGGTCCACGAAGCGCAGGGGCGCAAAGGGTTGCTGGCTGATTACATGCGGCCAATCTTTATTGGCGCGCGGATTGCTGGGTCGGCTGTTACGATCCTCGCGCCGCCCTGTGATAATTGGATGATCCATGTGGCGATTGAACAGTTGCAGCCCGGCGACGTGATGGTGTTGGGCACCACCACGCCATCGAACGCTGGCTATTTCGGTGATTTGCTTGCGACCTCGGCCATTGCACGCGGGTGCCGTGGATTGATCATTGATGCCGGCGTGCGGGATGTGCGAGACCTGACTGAAATGGGCTTTCCTGTATGGTCCAAAGCGGTGCACGCGCAAGGTACGATCAAGGAAACACTGGGGTCCGTAAATATCCCAGTCGTCTGTGCCGAAGAACTAGTCAATCCGGGCGATATAGTTGTGGCTGACGACGATGGAGTTTGCGTGGTGCGCCGCAATGAAGCAGCAGATGTTTTGGCCAAAGCCCAAGCACGGGAAGCGAACGAAGGTGCGAAACGGGCTAAGTTTGAAGCAGGCGAGTTGGGCCTTGATATTTATAACATGCGCAGACGTTTGACTGAGAAAGGCTTAAAGTATGTCTGACGGCATTCGCTGCATGTGGATGCGGGGTGGGACATCAAAAGGTGGGTATTTTTTGGCTAGTGATTTGCCCACTAATGTAGCGGCCCGCGACGCGGCCCTTTTGGATATCATGGGTTCACCAGATACCTTGCAGATTGATGGAATGGGCGGGGCAAGCCCGCTGACATCTAAAGTTGCGGTTGTTCAGAAATCTGAACGTATAGGCGTGGATGTGGATTATCTGTTCCTACAAGTTTTCGTTGATCAAGCGATTGTCACCGATG
>Ga0206129_10004336_pt1 | contig 15700 bp, 34 predicted proteins | sample Helgoland_Spring_8_FD_148616 | JGI IMG/M metagenome (GOLD analysis project Ga0206129, IMG submission 148616) | Pelagic subsurface seawater microbial communities from Kabeltonne, Helgoland, North Sea - Helgoland_Spring_Bloom_20160502_2 | ecosystem: Environmental > Aquatic > Marine > Epipelagic ...
AAAAAGTTAGCTATACAAATAGCGGAAGCAAATATATCAAGCCTCTACAGAGATGCAGATGCAGAAATGTTATTCATAAAAGCTATGGATACAGAACAACAACAACGTGTTATGCACGAAGAACAATTATTAGAAAAACAGATAGATGACGACAAAAAAGACAACAGATAAACCAAAAATGGTTACAGAAACCACTGATGTATTACAATTTGGAAAGGTTGGTTTGACAGGGGGTTACTATAGTAGTAGTAACAACAGACAAATGAAAGCATCATCAAGTTATTCACATATGTTAAACGGAAAAAAGATTAAGTAATGACTAGACAACAATTTTTACACAACGGAGGGTTAGACTTTACCGTTGAAAAAGTGCCTGTACATACATATGATGTGCTACATGCAGACGACTATAACAAAACACCATTCTATGCTACAGTGAATGTTAATTCAGGTGAAGCATTAGGTACAGTGAAAAGTAAATACACTGTAAAACAAAACCACGAATTGTTAGATTATATATTAGAAAAGATTGGTGATGGTAATTACGACTTAGCTGAATCTAAATGTGGACATTTTAACCATGGCCGTAAGGTATACTTCTATATAAAGACAACTTATACAGCTGACTGGGGTCAAGAACAGGCAGATACATTTGTATATGGATTATCATCACATGACGGCAGTCAAAAGTTAGTGTTTGGTGTATGTAATAAGATACACAGTTGTAGTAATATGTTTGGTGTTCTTATGAACGACAAAGATAAAGCTCATATTGTTAAACATACTAAGGCTATATCAAGTATTGAAGGTAGTAACACACTTGAAGATATGATTAATAGCAATATACGTGGTATATCTAATCTTATGAAGAAGATGCAAGGTCATAGGTTGTTAATAGAAAATCCGATAATATCTGAAGTGATGGATATTGTTGCTAACTCTAAAGGTAAAGTATTACGTACACCTTACTACACCAGACGTAAGTTAGTAGAAGAGTCAGTTTTATCTGAGATGCAATCTAAAGGTAATACTTACTATGGATTATTCAATGGTATGACTCACTACATAACTCACAACATGGAGTCTGATGACAACGTGATGAATAGTATAGTAGGTAAGGGTAGCGAAATATCTAAGAAAGTTGTTCAAAAGATTGTTAAACATATGAAAGAAAATGGATGTCTAAACTAAGCAAAGTAACTGATAGCTTGCTATGTGCTTACGAAGATGCTAAGTTAGAAATATCTTTGCTTTCATTTATACTTCTAGAGTACCACGTGTCGACTGACTTACAAGAAATGAAGCACGAGGTACTTAGAGGTACATATGGTTATACGGATGAACAGTTTAATGAAAGCTACAATGAGCTGGAGTATTATGGTTACGTTGTAATTAAACATAACTTTATTAGCTTTACACGCTCTACTAAAAAGTTATTTAATACCAAACATGCAAGGTTATCTGTAGTAGATAAAAAATTGTTGGAAGAAAGTTTTGATTTATTCTGGGCAAAATATCCTATTAAGGTAGGTAAGAAAAAAGCCAAGTTTGAATGGATGAAACTAAGACCTAACAAAACATTATCTAAGCATATAATCGAATCCATCGACGTACAAATACAGTACAAAATAAAAGAAGAAAGGAAAGGAAGATTTGTTCCTGAGTTTCAACACGCAGAAAGATGGATAAAAAACGAAAGGTACAATGACGAAGTAGTAGTAGGACAAAACTTCATAGGTAAACTATTTACTAAACCAACAAGAGATGAGCGATGACATAGAAGAATTATTGATTAGCAAACTAATCAACAAGAAAGAAGACTATTACACATACAATGAACAACTAAAGCCACATTTATTTAGTACAAATCATTGGTGTAATATATTCAAATGGTTAGATGCAGAGTATCAGCAAGGCAATAGCTTTGATTTAGTCAAAGGCTTAATGGAAATTAAGAATGTGACTAATATAGATTATTTGCTGTCTAAGTGCTCTACTAATGATAGCTGGATGCATAACACAGAAACACTTATTAAAAGCCTTAAAAACAAGTATAAATACAATAAGGTTAAATCCATGTGTCAAAATGTATTGCTTCAGCTAGATAGCGATGATGTAGATAAACAAATTGAATCTATAGAAAATTCTATTATTGATATGTCACGTAGTGAGCATGGTGGTATAGTAGAATTGTCAGAACACTTGCGTGACACTATACATTTGATTGAGCGTAATTCACTATCACCAGGACTTTCAGGTATCACTTCAGGCTTTCCGTCGATTGATAAATTTACAGGTGGTTGGCAACCTCAAGACTTAATTATAGTCGGTGGTGCATCTTCTATGGGTAAAACTTCATTTGCTTTAGCGTTAGCTCATAATGCAGCTCAAGGCGGTCATGGAACTGTAGTGTTTTCATACGAAATGTCAAGTACACAGCTAGTATCTAGACTGTTAAGTGCAGAAACATGCATTGACAATAGATACCTAATCAAAGGTACTCTTACAGATGAAGAGTGGCGTTCGATACACAGTGCAACAGGTGTAATAGAAAAAGCACCTTTGTATATAGACGAGTGTAAAAGTACTGAGTTACGTTATCTGTTAAATAAAGTGAGACAATATGTAATAACTAGAGATGTAAAACTTGTAATGATAGATTATCTCCAGCTTGTGAGCAATATGCAAAAAGGCAGAAGCAGGGAACAGGAGGTATCTGTCATTGCAAGGTCTCTAAAGAATTTAGCCAAAGAGCTAGATATTACAATCATTGCGTTATCACAACTATCTAGAGGTGTTGAGCGTAATGAAGGTTCAAGACCTATGCTGTCGAATCTTAGAGAATCAGGTGAGATAGAGCAAGCAGCAGATGCAGTAGTATTTGTATACAGACCTGAATATTACAACATCTTAGCAGACGACGAAGGTAACAGTGTTGAAAACATGGCAGAAATAATATTTGCTAAGGGTAGAAACATTGGTATCGGCAGTAAATGGTTGAGATGGATAAATTACTTAACAAAGTTTGAAGACTTAAGTCAAAAATATTAGTTTGTTAATAAATTATTCATTATATTTGTAAACCATATGAAAACATCGAAAGACATTATAGATTCTATAAGCAAAAACATTCCTTACAGCAAGCAAGTTATTAGAAAAGTAGTTAATAACACGTTTGGCGAAGTAAAAAAGAGAATGAACAACAAGGAAAAAATAATGCTTAGAGGTTTCATAAAGTTTGTGTGCGCAACCAACAAGAAAACCAAAACGTATACACTAAAAGAATATCAAAAGTTAAAAACCAAAAACAAATGAAACCAAACATTATCATTGTAGGAAAGAGTGGCTCAGGTAAGTCGACATCACTACGAAATCTCAACCCAGAGACAACAGCTGTATTAAATACAGAAAGAAAACAATTACCTTTCAAAGGTGCAAGTAAGTTTAAGAATGTACCTGTACCTGACTTAAACACATTCAATGCAGCATTCAAAAAAGCTGTTGAATCAACTGAAATCAAAACTATTGTAGTAGAATCATTCACTTCTTTAGTAGAAATGATATACAGAGAAGCTGACGTACGATTCAAAGGTTTTGATGTATGGTCATTTTACAACAAAGAAATAGATAGAATCTTAAACATGAGTAAGAACACTGATAAGCATATCATATACTTAGCTATTGATGGTGCTTATGAAAGCGAAGACGGTGTTCAAGAAAGATTTGTTGCAGTGGATGGTAACAGATGGAAGAAGCGTGTAGAGAAAGAGTTTGTTGTATGTTTATTTACAGACAACCACTACGCAAACGAACAAACAAGCTATAGATTTAGAACACAAAGCCAAGGAAAAGACTCAGCAAAAAGTCCTATGGAAATGTTTGACAACCTATATATAGACAACGACCTAGCACAGGTTATCGAAAAGTGCAACGAGTATTATATTTAATAACTAAAACCAGAGACAAATGTTTCCAGATTTAAACAAAGTAGAAGTAAAAGAAACTACAAGTTACCTAACAGCAGGTATACATGAAGTTAAGATTGATGAGATGCGAAACTCTAATCAAAAAGAAGGATACACAGGAACTCCTTATGTAGAGTTTAAAGTGTCTAACAAAGATGGTATATCATACCTAAAGTTTAGTGGAGTAGACGCTAACACATCAGAGAATGCAGCACGTGTACGTACTGAAATCTTTAAAGGTTTCTTACAAACTGCTGGTGCAACATCATTTAATAGCTTACCTACAGCATGTAAAGAAGCATTAGGTAATAAAATTAATGTATGTTTAAGAGAGCGTGAGTATTGGACAACAGATAAAGATACAGGTGCGCCTATAGTTAAGACTGTTGTTGAATATAAGTTTGCTAACCCAATTGGTAAAAGTATATCATGGCAAGACAAGTACAATCAAAAGCTAAGTCCTGCTGACCAAGCAGCATACAAAGCTGCTAACGACGCATTCTTAATGAGTCAAGGTAATGTACAAACAGATGACATGCCATTCTAAATAATAATATAGGGGTAGGTAACGCTACCCCTTATATTAGTAATTAAGTAGAAACTATGACAAAGAAAAACAACAAATCTATTGCAAAGAAAATTGCAGATAAATTTACCGACACTTTTAGTGAACAAATAAATGATTATCTAACAGCTTACAACTTAGATGTTAACGAAGATAATTATGATATGGTAATAGAAGAGATTGTAAACATATATAAAGAACCAAAACACGATTATAAATGAAAAAACTAAAAGACAAAATTGTTATGTATTATGAAGTTAAAACATATAGCAAAAGTAACCAAGTGTAAACTACACTTTGGTGATGTTGCCAGACTTAACCAAGACATTTGTAGATACGAAGATAAGACTGTCGAAGTAACTATAAAAGAGTACAAACCTAAAAGAAGTAATCAATTGAATCAATACTATTGGGGAGTTGTTGTCAAGATTATATCCGACTATACAGGGTATACTAAAGAAGAAACACACGAGCTGTTGAAGCAAACTTTTCTAAAAAAGAAAATCCTTATAGATGATGAATGGTACGACACTACGGAGAGTACTACTAAGATGAACAATAAAGAAATGTTAGAGTTCATTGATGAGGTTAAGATGTGGGCATCACAAACACTAAGCGTTTATATACCCGACCCACATGAAAAAGAATGAAATATTTATACCATTTAATGTTAGTTCAAGCAAGAACAGCAAACAATGGACAGGTAAATACCTTATAAACAGCAAGGCAACAAGAGAGTACATAAAGAAAAGCAAGAAATATTACGTCGAGCAAACAGAGCGTTTTATAGAGCTTACTAAAGAACTACCTAAACCTTTGCATATATCCTTCTATTTCATACGCAATAGCAAACGAAAGTTTGACTATATCAATCCAGCACAAACAGTACAGGACCTAATGGTAAAGTACGGATGGATTGAAGATGACGATATACACAACTTAGTACCATACTTTCATGGATACCACGTTGATAAAGAAAACCCAGGAGTAATTATAAAAGTTTTAAAAAATGACAAAGCTAAAAAGCACACACAAGACTAGACTACTTTCTTATTTAAAAGAATTTAAAAGCATAACATCATTAGAAGCAATTAGAGATTTAGGTAATACTAGATTGTCTGCTACTGTATTTAAGCTTAGAGATGAAGGTCATCCTATTGTATCAGAGGATATAAGAGTAAATACAAGATGGAAAAACGAGGACGGCACAAACAAAACAACAAGAGTTACTAACTATATACTTGACTAATGAGGGAAATCAAAAAACTTACAGACAGCTACATCGTAGATGATGAATCATACTTTGCAGATAATATGTACGTTACCAACAGTATGCTTAAACAGCTTAATAACGGTAGTACAATAGAGCTAGAGCATTACCTGAACACTGAACATAAAGAATCAGAATCTTTATTAGTTGGTAGTGCATTTCATTGCTACGTACTTGAACCAAAAGAATTTGATAAACGTTACGTATATGCACCAAAGGTTGACAAGCGTACTAAAGCAGGTAAAGAGTTATATGCAGAGTTTTTAGAAACTATCGGAGATAGAAAGCCAGTACCAGCACATTACGAATTAATATTTGAACGTATGGATACAGCTCTTATGGCTAACCCTAACTCAAGAAAATTACTTGAAGGTGCTAAACAACGAGAAGTGATACACTTTTGGGAAGATGTAGAAACAGGTATCAAATGTAAAGGTAAAGTAGACGCAGAAGGTGATGAGTATTTAATAGACCTTAAGACTACAAGTAAAGGAGCTAACTTAAAAGCCTTTCGAAAGTTTGCTACAGACTATAACATAACACAGCAAGCAGCTTTCTATTTAAATGGTACACAAAAGAAAAAGTTCTTCTTTATAATGTGTGAGCTAAAAGCGCCATTTGGTATAGGTATATATCAGATGAGTGACAAAGCAATAGAACATGGTAACAAAGAAGTTGCAGGTTGTTTAAATTTCTATTATAAAGTTATACAAGAAGATATGGTAACTGACCTTAACGGAGGTAATATAGTTGTTGTGTAATGGAGTTAGTATTTGTATACGGTACTCTAAAGCAAGGCTTTAGTAACCACGGGTTGTTAAAACAATCTAAGCTAATAGGTAGAGCGCAAACTAAAGAGAAGTTTGTAATGTATTCTAGTGGTATACCTTACGTTTCTAAAAGGTTTAAGTCTTCTTACATATCAGGTGAAGTATATAGTGTTAGCAATGACACTATGTACAACCTTGATATTTTAGAAGGACATCCTCAATGGTACGTAAGAAGTAAAACATCTGTAGAGGTTATAGATAAAAAAGGTAAAACAATAACAGTAGATGCATGGTTGTATTTTAACGAACACATACCACAAGGTGCAGACTTAATTCAATCAGGAATTTATGGACAAAATAAAACAAGTAGATTTAACTCCTTACTATACTAGTAAAGAAATCAAAAACAAAATAGATAAACTATTGCAAGAAAACGCAGTAGTTCAATCTAACTTAGGTATAGATAGCACTAAAGAAGAAAGAAAGAATGCAAAAAAAGAAACCAACAGAATCAAGAGTGACATCAAGACCATGGACAAAGTATTCGCAGAACATTGCTTCCCTCAAAACGACTGATAAAACTAAATCAATTATAACAGGTATAGTAGAGATTGCATACAGACATAACGGGGTTACATACGAAATGTTAAACACAAGGAAAAGAGCTATTGTAGATGCTAATATAATAGCATGCAAAGTAATACATGAGTTCTTTAACTTATCAACTGTAGGTATAGGTAATATATTTAATAAACATCATGCTACAGTTATACATTATGTAAACTTATGGAACAATACTTTAGCTTTTGATAAAGAATGTCACCAGCTTTACAGTTTAATATGTGACCACACTATAAGAGAATTGTACGGTGATAAGCTAGAACTTAATGACGTAGAATTAGATAGGTTAAACATATTGCAATTACGTAGAGTTGTTCAAGACTTGCGACTAGAGAACAGTAGTCTTAAAAACAAATTGTTTAACATACAAGCTGCATACAATGCATAGTGCTCCAATATATTTTTTAAATTTGACATATGAAGTTAAGAAATACATTAAAAAACGTGGAGAAATTGTTTTATCTACGTCGTTTGTAACTAAAAAATCTCGTGAAGTTTGTATAGGTAAATCAATAGATATACTTAACAATAACTACTGGAACGCTAACTTATTGTCTAGACTTAATAGAGAGAATGAAGGTAAGCATGGTTGCGAAATTAATATAGTATCTTTTGATGTTATATCCGAACTTGGATTAACAACAAATAGATTTAAAGAACGAGAGTTTCCTGCGTGAGTGGAGCACAACTAAAGTCCTACGGATTACTTTAATACCTTATGGGATAGGCGTTAATTGAAGTAGGCAGTCAGTGTCAAAAGTAGAGCCTAAGTCACTCTACTCTTGGCCATGGACTAACTTAAAAAAATTAGACATGCTAGAAAATGTAGTTATTATTTTAGTATTCATCGTAGCCTTAATAGTTATAGCAGAAAAATTTACAGATGAATAGAAAACAATCAGATATAGACCTTATAAATTTTGTTGTAGACTTATACTCTAGCTCAGGCAAAGGGTTTAATAAAGCTAAAAGATTTTTAAGAAAGAAGTTTGCTATAATTGTAAGTCAAAATGAATTAAAAACTTATCATAGTAAACTTAAAGTAAAACGTTTTGAACATTTAGAAGATGATACAGAGCCTATCGATAATATATAAAACTTTAAAAAATGCGTGGTATAATATCAAGAATGCTAAAAGCATCAATCAAGAAAGGTACAACCTTAAAGGTTTTACAGAGATACCTGAAGATGAAATACAGAATACATGTAAGCGAAGCTGTACTTGTAAAAAGAAAAAGTAATGGTTAAACACAAAAAGGTATATACTACCTTCTTTAATTTAGACATAAGTGACCACATTCTGTGTACCACGTGTGGACAAGTAGCTGTAGATATTCATCATATTCAGCCTCGTGGGATGGGGGGTTCAGAGAAAGACTATATAGAAAATCTTGCAGCACTATGTAGGTCATGTCACGATAAGGCAGAGTCAAGTTCTTCATTTAATAAATCCGTTAGATTAATGCACTTGTCTAAAGTACTTAATTTTTTAAAATACCAATAAGGTATGCACCGTAATAATTATTTGACAGGAACGTTGTAATAGTATTCGCATTGCATACCATCCTTCTTATGCCATACAAATGCATGTGCTCTTTTAGTTGTAGATAAGTATCCACTATCATCATGCCATTGGTCAGTCGGACTCATACTTCCTAAATGTCGTACAGCTATTCCATTAAGCTCTTCAACTTGACCCATTATACTTGATTTAAGGCTATGTAGATGACCTCTATGGACTTCAATGTGTCTTACGCTACTCCATACATCTCTAAAACGTTGGGATATAACAGAGGCAAGGTTTTTATAATTCTTAACTCTGTGTCCATGGTCAAATATCAGTAGACATTCGCCATACTTATATGCTTTCATAAGTGGTCGGCTATTGTCTACTGTTACATGGGGGGTTTGTTCGTATAGTGCTTCAAGTGCATCACCCATATGTAACATAGACTCTTCGTCGTGGTTACCTGGAACTACAACTACTTGTACAGGAGCTTGCTGAGCTAATGCATTAATACATTCTACAAGTAATTTTCTACCAAATCTGTAAGCTTCGTATGCAGAAACATTATTACCTTGTGGAGTACCAGCCGTAGTAGAGTTAAATGGATGTGCTTTATCTATGTTTAAGAAATCATTACCTACAACAAAGACTATTTCTTCGATTTTGAATCCCCGCGCTCTATGAAAAAGGGAACGAATAGCAGAGAAAAGCCTATCCCGAGCCACATCAAGATTATAGTTATCACCAGAAATGCCCAACTTACCAAGATGCAAGTCGTATGCCCCAATTTCGAGCAGATAGCCTTCGCCTTCTTCTTTATCAGTATTATAAGTAGGTTTAAGTGCATAGGATTGAAATGAATCGAATAAATCTTGTTTTAAATCTTCTTTTAATTGAGCTACATTCTTCCAGATGTCAATCTTTTTAAACTTGGCCTTTGTTCTATACATAGTTACTGTAACAGGTTTTCTGTCGTTATCAAACCCTGTAACTTCGTATGTACCAATATCAAACCAATCAACCTCCCAAGTAGATAAATCTACTTTACAATTACTTATAAGGTCATCTAATGATTTTACTCTACTGCTATTCTCTACAGATACAAGTAATGAATCTTTTTGTTCATTAGTTATAACTTTCTCTTCAGGCACTTCTGCCGATGAGTATGATGCAGCTTTTAGCTCTTCATCGAATGCAGCTCTTAGTTTTCTTGCTTGCATTCTAACAGCTTCATATGTACTGTCAAACATCTTAGCTGTGTATCCGTAATCACCTCTAAGCTTTTCTGGATTCTTTAATAAGTAGTCACGTAACTTATCATTTTTGCTATTTCTTTCCACGATTTCTTGCTCTATTCTTAGATTGACCTTCCCTCACCATCTTTCCATTTTTTTTATGAGACATGTCTTTACCATCTTTATTACCGTAAGTGCCTGCTTTACGGTTCTTGGCATTTAATTCAGACCTGTATTTTTTACGCTTATCACTAGAATGATATTTCTTGTCATAAGCCTGCTTTTTTTTACGAGCTTCAGGGTTTGCAGCGTAGTATTTTGCGCTTCTACTCTTGCCTTTACCATTTCCAGCTAATGAATTTCTAGCCATAACTAAACAGTTTCTGAATTTATAAAAGCTATATATAAAAAAGGTATGTAAAAATGAGTTTCTGTATAGGGATAACTTTCATCTTTAGAAAAACTCCTCATCCCAAACAACACACCGCTATATAATCCTATCTCTATTCTCATTACATTATATTTTTTTTATTTACTCCTATGTCTGACAACCATTGACGAACCTTTATACCTGATTCATTGTCAAAAAAAAGTGATGAACTACCTACTTTTAAATTTTGATTGTAAAGTAAGTGATACATCACTATATGTTCCATGCTATCGTATTGCTTCCATGTAGCAGTGTCAGATGCTTTGCCATCTATTTTACCTCCTATATAAGCTATATGCTTGTAGGTTTCATTTGTGGATGGGTGCTCTGTAAGTGCCTTATACTTTGAAAGCTGTCCGTTAAAGTGAACTATATCACAAGATACGCATAAATTATATTCTTTTTTTTCAGGTACATAATCCTTTTCTGTACCAGTGCTGTGTATAATTAAATACTGAATCATGATTTTGTTTTTTCAGTAATCAGCTTTTCAAGGTACACAGCTAAATCCATTGCTTCCTCTTGAGCGTGTTTTAACCATTGTAGCTCAGTTAAATCTTTTCGCTCCATGGTAACACCATATTTCTTTTTACCTTCTTCAGAACGCTTTAAAATCTTATAGCATACTTGTTCCTCTATTGCCATTATATATTATTTTTTTGAAGAACCTCCAAAAAAGAAATCGATTATAGTATTAACTTTACTAGACATAGCACCAAAAACAGTACTAATAAAACCTATTTCATAATCAGATAATTCTAAAGTATTCATTACAAAGTACTTAAACATGGTGTAAGATAGAAAAAAATATGCTGCAGTAAAAATAATTGCAAGAAGTTTTTGTATAATGCTATCATCAGCAAATAAATTACGTGCACTTTTACGGTCTTCCACTTCTAACTTAAACACCTCTTGTTCATGTTGTTGACCTAATTGTTCTAGTTTATTTTTAAGAACTAATCTTTCTTCGTCAGTAGTAACTACCTCATCTATTATAGTAGAAGCCTGTCCTACTAATTTTCCTATTATATTTTTAAACATCTGCATATTTGTATTTAGTATCTCCATCCTCATCTTTATAGGCTTCGAGTACTTGTTTTCTATTATTGACTCCTACCAAAGATATATGTATCCACGAAAAGTCAAACTCATTAATCATCTGGTCAAACTCTAAACCTGAATCTAAAACCCATTCATAAATAAGTTCGTTCATCATTTTTCCGTTTTGCCAAAACTGTATGTCTAAAGCCTGACCTTTACAGTGCTGGCTTTTTCTACTACCACCAATAGCTCGATTTAAATCTTTACCTCTGTATCCACTGCTTATACGTATAGGTCCTATAGAGTCTCGCATAGGTTGTATAAGATTGTTTATCAATAAACTCATATTAGCTAAATGCTTTTCATTAGGAGTGTTGTCTATACCTAATCGTTTAGCTGTGTTGCTGTGCGTTATTTCAGACAACGCAAAGTTTTTACTTAATTTCATTATTCAGTTTTTGCTTGTTTAATTTCTAAATCTTTAACTACTTTACGTAGATAGTCCACCTCTTTTTGTAGGTAGTGTATTTTTAAATCCTGTTTAGCGTCATCAGGTAAAGCACCCATTTCACCTCTAGGCCACTTAACTCTAAACTCATGATTAAGTTCTACATTGTCTTGCATACGTACAATGTCTAATTGTAGTTGGTCAATCTCTGCAGTAAGTGTAAACCATATACCTGCAAGAGAAACTATGCCAGCTACAATACCTATTAGACTTTTTACATCTAACTGTACTTTAGAACTTTCATTTATGTCAATAGTATCTTCCAATTAAGAGTGTGTTAAAAATATAAATCCTATTATATAAAATAATATCATGACTGTCCAAAAAAACGCAATGGCTATAGTTGATTTATGCAGCTTATAAAAGCCTGTTTTTAGTTTTTTCATTAGTGAAACTTACTGAATGTTATATCGTCTATTGAGTTTTGTACTTTCTTTTTATTAGCATTTAACTGTAACATAATGTTAGAGATAAATCTCTTTTCTTCAGTACCGTTGTTTAATACAACAACTGTAGGCACAGAAGTAATGCTAAATTTTTTTTGTATTGATGAGTGCTTAACTATATCTACTCTGTATACATCGCAATCTTTTAGCAAAGATAAAAAATTAACTTGATTACCTTTGTTCCACTCAGCCCAGAACTCAATTACCACTGTTCCTTTAGAAGTTTTAGAATCAAAAGTGTTAGTAGAAATAAAGTCTTGAGCGTGGGTAATCAGGGGGAATAGTAGTATGTATACAAACTTATTCATAAAGTTTTTGCTTGATGAGCTTTAAATCATCTTTGATTTCAGTTACATCTTCCTGTGTAGACATTATAGTTTGTCTTATTAGTTGGTCTTTCATGTCGAACTCAACTCTACTTATTTCTGGGTCTAATGGTTCAGGTAAAGCTCTTGCTTCTGCTATATCATTCTGAAGTGTAAACCACATTGCACATAAAGTTGATATTAATACAGCTATGCCAGCTAATGTTTTTAAACTTACTTGTACTTCTGTGTCTTCACTAATCTTTGTAGCCATGTTAGAATATTAAGTAATTTATTCCTGTTTTTAATTCATAAGACGGTAAACCCCAAAACTTTAAATGTTTACCTTCTACGAATATACTAAAATGCTTATTAAAGTTTACTCCAAATATTAAACCCGTATCCCATTCTTCTTGAGATGAATCTCTTTGATAAGCAAAATCTGTCAACCCTTTATGTATAGGGTATACAGAGCCCCAAGCATGCAACCAATAGTTATCTCTGTATAAATAATAGTCTAATCCTAATACTGCAGAAACCTCTTGTTGCAAACCTAAACGGTCAAGTATTCTTTTATTGTAGTTATTGACTGCTTTTCCAAAGTGATACTTATAGAACTCATTATCACTTCCTGCTATCCATTCAGCACCCTCATCAGTTATCTCCATCCATATACCATTTGAAGTAGGTAAATAACTTTCTTCTATAGCAAACTCTTCCCAAGTACCTTGATAATCATCCATAGGATTACATCCATATACAGGATGTGAACGATGGGCTACGCCAAAAGTAAAGTCCAAACTACCAAAACTTTTGCGTAACCTAACCTCGCCCAAAGAATACTTTAAATCTATCAACTTGTTGTCTACATAATTAACTTTAGCTGTAAATATATTTGATATATACCTAATATTATATTCTTGTTGAGAAACGTCTACACCATTATTACGGTTAAAAGAATATTGAAATAAATATTCTAGACCAGGCGCATTAGAAATCGTAGCGTAGTCACTAGCCTCATGCTCGTTACCTGTATAAAAATTGTTTTGTTTTCTTTGATAGTCAAATCTTGCTATCTTACGTAAGCCAAATGTGATAACTATATTTGGTTCGTTTATTTGTGTAGTTTCTACGAGCTCTCCATCTACAAAGTTGTCTACATGTTCCCAAGGATTGTCTGGGGGTATACCTTCAACTTCAAAGCTAGTAGGCATCACTTGTGGAGTATTAGTAGTAAAGCTAGCGTAGAATGTAGAAAACCTAAGTATATCTAACTGCGCATAAAGATTATGTGCAGTCATAAATAATACTATATATAATAACTTCTTTAACATTTCCATCTTCTACGGGCTTGTCTTATTCTGCTGTTAGGGTCGTTTTTTGTTTTAGCACTACTTTTTTTAAGTTGCCCTAATGAACGTGCACAGTATGATTTGCGTCTTCCTGCAGCTTTACTACCTTTCTTTACTTTACCTGTTACAGCTGTTTTAAGCTTACTTCCAGGGTTCTTTTTTCTATACGCAGCAACTCCTTTTTTTGTCATTCCTGCGCCAGATTTAGTAGGTCTGTAATTAGCACCTTTACCCTTAGTAGTTTTTCTTATAGGTTTTTCTTTACGTTCTGCCATAATATCATTTTTTTGGCTTAGTGTGTGTATAGCCTTTAGCTTTTAATGCTAGGTGTTCTTTTTTAGTCTTTGCTACTTTTTTAGTGCCTGACTTACTATACATGTTGTGTTTCTTAAACACAGCCATTAGTCCTTTTGATTTTTAAGTCTACAAGGACAGCCTATCATACCACCACCTTTATAGTTTTTCATTCCAGCATATGCTTTTGCAGATATTGTGCTATTCTTTTTTGAACGTGATGTACCTGCTTTTTTTCTTTTGTTTATGTTTTCTACTAAACTCATTATATATTGTTTTATGACCCGCAAGCCTCGCAATCAGGGTCATCTATATTGCAAGTTTCTGGTTGGTCTGTTTCTTCTAAGTCTTTTATCCAACTATCCCAAGTATTTCTAGCTGTTTCTTTATTTTTTTCTTCAAAGTCTTTAATGTGTTCCATTTTTTTAATCTTCATTGAGTTTAAAATTTCCATACATCCAGGTTTGCGTAGAGCTACCTTTAGATAAAGTTAGTTTATGTTTATATGTACTAGGTATTATATTAAAATCAGCTGGAATAAAAGATATAACTATTTTACCTGTGGTATCAAAATCACCACCACCTAATGCGGTAATGCCATCACTACCAGTTTTTGTTATATACGTACTATTAGTATCATATACAATATGGGTTATAGTATACCCTGTTAAATTAAAAGCAGTACCATCAGAGTTTGTAATAACTAAATTAATAGTAGCAGAATTGTTTTCTCTAGCTATTATATTAATCTTCTGTGCTATATCTGTGTTTATTGTTGCCATTTTCTATAATTTATTATGCTAGTTCCCCACTAGTTGTTCTACCCATTTGTGTGTAATCAAATTCTAAAACAGCTGTTACATTGTAAATTTGTGTACCACCTGAGTCTGCAGAGTCTTGAACACTTATCTTTATGGAGTCACCTGCTTGAAAATGCTCTGCATTATCAAAATAAAAAGCAAACACTTCAAAATCATCGCTAGAACTTATTGAAGTTGCTTCAGCTTCTTGCTGAACTTGACTTTGCTGAAAACCAGCATTTTGAGAATACACCCTAACTGTCATTGTTCTAGTAGATGTCCTTGAACCTACCCTTATATAAACACATTTTACTCTACCATTAGCTGGCACTAAATAATTTGTGTCAACAGTATCAGCGTAATTGCTTGTTGATGTTTCGTATTGGTCTCTCCAAGATAAGTAATGTTGAAGATTTGATATATCGTCTGTGAAACTTAAATTAAATTGCTGAAAGGACTTGTTTACACTTCCATTAACTGTTAAGTCTCCTGCTACACTAGTATCACCTTCTATAGTTAAAGACTTGTCTTCTCCCACTGTAAGTGCAACTGCTTCTGCACTAGAACCGTTAGGCGTTGTTTTAATTTCTA
>Ga0206129_10004340_pt1 | contig 15698 bp, 13 predicted proteins | sample Helgoland_Spring_8_FD_148616 | JGI IMG/M metagenome (GOLD analysis project Ga0206129, IMG submission 148616) | Pelagic subsurface seawater microbial communities from Kabeltonne, Helgoland, North Sea - Helgoland_Spring_Bloom_20160502_2 | ecosystem: Environmental > Aquatic > Marine > Epipelagic ...
AGCCAGTAGGAAGAAGAGTAGAAAAGCCAGTAGGAAGAAGAGTAGAAAAGCCAGTAGGAAGAAGAGTAGAAAAGCCAGTAGGAAGAAGAGTAGAAAAGCCAGTAGGAAGAAGAGTAGAAAAGCCAGTCGTAAAAAGAGTAGAAAAGCCAGTAGGAAGAAGAGTAGAAAAGCCAGTAGGAAGAAGAGTAGAAAATTTCGATTTGCATACGTGGCGGCAGCTAGGAAGAAGTATGCAGGCATGCAAGGGTATACATCATATGATGAGTTGATGCGAGCCAGAGCGGCGACATCTGAGCGTGCGAGGGCAGAGAGGGAACGTAACATCGGAGGGACCCTCAAAAGTAGAAGTCATGCAGAACTACACAAACGATTAAAGCGCATGGGACAGAGATGCTCACCAGACAAGAGGTGGTCAAGAAGTCGACGTGGATGCGTTCGCAAAGGTATGTCTAGTAGTAATAAACGTGAAAATGAAAGACTAGCAAGAGACGCGCGAAACAGTGTGGTCAGAGAGCGGCTCCGACAACACGAGGCTAACGAGAAAGATAGACAGAAGCGTAAACACGCGCAAGACAGAATGATACATCAACAAGCACAAAAAAGAGGTACCTCGATGTTTGCTGGGTTGAGCGGTCCTAGAAGTCCAGTACAGCAACCACGCAAAAAAAGGGGTGAGCAATGTAGGAAAAATTCCATCCGAATAAAAATGTTGGGTGATAAACTTAGAACTCTACACAAACGGCATAACTCGATGTGTCCAAATTAATTTTTAATCCATTCAAAATTAATATATATATATATATATATTTAATGAAATATATATTCTAAAAATGACGAGTAAACCTGTAAAAAATAAAATATGCGGCTGGACCAGACCGCCTGAAAATGCATTAGAGGAGGAGAAAGCCTTATACAATGCTACCTTAATTTATTCAGACACCATGTACTGTCACCACCTGACAAAAGATGGGAAACACTGTGTGTTGAACAATTTACCCAGCACGCATGCTCGAAGATGTAGTGGTATTATGTATGTAGCCTTTGATTGGGGAGTATCCCTGACATGTGATAATTTCCGACCTAGTTACACCCATACACGGTGTACAAAAGAGCGATGCCCATATATGAAAGAGACTGGGTCATGTCCTTACATGCCAGACCAATAGATATATGAATAAAACTGTTAAATTATATCAATGAGATATAATTTACAAAAAAATATTAGATATTAACTACTTTATCAAAAATACCGAGAACGACTTGATGGGCTACCAATAGAATAGGACGGGAGTGTTGATACTTTTTAACGACGTGAACAACTTCTGAAGTCAATTCTTGGTCCAGATTGCTAGTGCATTCATCTAGTAGTAGAAAAGGTAGGTTGAAGCGCTCAGTAAACGCCAATGTAAACGCCAGAATTACTCGCTGTAATTCTCCACCACTCAATGACGAAGGATCACACTCGCGACCCTTGTAGTCTATAGTTATATTAATCTCGGGTTTCGACGCCCCCTTTTTGCTGATTTTCTGAGTGCTTAGTTGTAAAGACAGTGGGTCCTTGCTAAAGAATTCGTCGAGATACATTTGTACCTCCCCCTGAATGCTTTGAACAAAGGATAATAGACACAAACCCTCCGCTTCCTTGATCTTGGCGCGTAGGATGGATGCACCAGTAGTTCGATGTTTCATTTCTTGCGCTGTTGTTTTAGTAGTTTTCAACTCCTCCTTTAATTTTTTCTGTCTTTCTCTCTCCGACGAGTATATATTAAATGTTTCTATCCGGTGAAGAATCCCTGTGTACTTTACCTGCTTTTTCAATAACAAGTCCACGTGTTGTTTCTTCTCCTCAATATCCCGTTGCAGCGTAGCCATTGATTTTTTAGGTAGTTTCCCCCTCAAATCCATTAACGTTTCTCTGCACTCTACCTGTGATAGCGATAACTTTTTCATCTTCCTTTCAGCAGTGTCTTTAATATATATCACCTGTTGCAGCCTCTCCTGCTCCACCAGTAAGTCCTCTTCATTACCATCCACCGTAGTTTCGCTACTGTTCTTGTACTTCTCCTCATACCGAATCCTATCTTTTCCTAATTTCAATTTCATTGTAATAATAGATTTGGAAAAGATATTGTTTTCAATCTTTTCCAATAACTGCTCCTTCATTGTTTCATTGCGAGTACCCTCACGTAAATAAGTTTTGAGTTCGGTATTACGACTCTTCGCTGTCATCAATTCGGTATCAGATGTTAGCAAATCACAGTCGTGGTCGTGGTCGTGTGATGTGGTGGAGAGCAATTTTAATTCCTTCTTTAAATTCTCATGTGTTTCTTTTTTACCACGGTGACGCAAGAGGGATGCCGATGCACCTTTTGCTTTTGATGTCAGGGTTGTTACTGTCGTGGTAATTACCGGGATATTTCCACCATCTTCTACGCAGCCATCACTTTTACTCAAGGCATTTCCCACCATCTTCAAAGATGCCTGACATGCCGGACATGTTAAAATTTCATTAGCAATTCGTGCTTTGCGAAGATTTTCCTTGGCTGTCTCCAATGCATTATCAGTAGCCACCTTCTCCTGTTCTTTCTTTAACAAGATTTCCGGGTTAAAAGATACTTTAGCAATGGCTGCCTGAAGTCTGGATTTTTCAGACAACATGATAATTTCTTCCTCGTTTTTCTTTATTTTTAACACCGTTTCCCTACGGGTACCATTATCCCAACATTTTAAAATATTAAGGGACTCTCTCATTTCCACCATCTCTGCCTCTTCCAATGTGTCAATATTTTTCTGATTCTCCTCAATTTTATTCTTCAACGCCATAGCCTTTCTAGACCTACGAAGTTTCAACAAATTACTCTTTATAATTTCCAGTTCCTTCTCAGTACCTGGATCTAATAGTAGCAGGGAATCTTCCACTTCCGATATTTCCTCCCGTAGAGACTGCTCCAACTTACTATTAAACTCGATTTTTGTTTGTATCATCTCTCCCTTTCTCTCGGTATACACCAACTGTTCAATAAGTCTCTGATTTTTCAATATACTACTTGTTACTTTTTCCAGATTTGATGAAACCGTGAGTGCTGCTTCCTCCCTCTCAATTGCTCCACCTGAAGTTTTGATGGGAAAGGTGGACTTTGCAATGTCCGCCAACTCGTCAACCTGCTTCCCAAGTATTTCTTTTTTAGTAGATTCAGCGGTAAATATTCGATCCTCGTCCTTATACAGTTCGTATGCCTTATTTTTCAACTCGACAATGTTGATTTGTTGAAAGGCCAATTTTTCAATGAATGCCAATTTGTCAGCAGGACCTTTCAATACAAATGAAGAATTTTTATTCTGTCCGAGATAGCCCAATGTCTCAAAATTTGACGTAAACATTGTGTTAATTATTCCCTCTGCTGCGTCATCCTCATATGTTTTTCCACCTGGTATTTTTAATGTTAATATATTTGGTCTTTTCCGTCGCAAGATGGTGGTACCATCGTTAAGGACCAATTTTACACTACACTTGGTTTTACCCTGCATCACAATATTTCGACCCTTTCCGATAATAGCAAAGAGAATCGCTTCAAGAATCGAGGATTTTCCAGCACCGGAAGGGCCCGATAGCAGAGTTATCCCGGATGGTGCTAATGAAATAGTCTTTTTTTCCCAACATCTAAAATTTGTAAGAGTTATTTCCATTTTCTCTTTTGGCGTAGGACGATATATTTTCATTTTAGAATTAAATTATTATAAATATTATAAATATAATAAATGAGCGCTACCAAAAAGAAAATTAGAAGCGCTACCAAAAAGAAAATTAGAAGTTCTGTCAATACCTACTTCGACAAAGTATTTGTCATTAATCTCTTTGACAATGAAAAACGATGGAAAACGATGGAAAAATCGATGAAACGTCGAAATATCACGGCAGACCGCTTCATAGCTATCGACGGGAGATGTAAAAATCAAGGTCTAGCGGCCTGTAAGCAGAAATTAAAATCATTGGAACTTACTCATAATGTAACCATTAAAGTACCCAAGGGTTACAAACACCAGGAAATTATCCCAGCCTCATCTCTCACTATCGGTACCATCATTCTCATGCGTGCAATGGTAAAGAACAATTGGAATCGTATGTTAATATTTGAGGACGATGTTGACTTTGGTAGAAATTTCGAGAAGAAGTTTAGAGAGGGTATCAAAGGCTTGGGTAAAAAGTCCTGGGACATGCTATATCTGGGGTGTGGGTCGCTGTGTGGGCACAAAGATGTCTCAGAAAATAAATCTAAAAATACACCCTATCTATCAACAATGTCTCAAGTATTAGGAGACGACAGTACATGGGTAAAGTACAAGAACGACCTGCGAAATACATGTGAGCAAGATTCCTGCTCCTCAGTAACTGGTAATATTTCTAACGCCGAGAGCCCCGGGGGGACGTGGTGTTATGCTGTCTCATTGAAAGGTGCTAAAAAGATACTAAAGTTAATTGGAGATGCTGGTCAACATATCGATCAAATCTACAAGAACGAGTGTGGGAAGGGTAACTTAAAGTGTCTGGCTTTTGACCCACCTATTGTCTGGCATCAAGAAGGTTATTTCCGAACCAATACTGACATTCCATGGAAGGATTAGTGATAACCGTATAAATATCGCATCGACATTTACTTTACAAATAAAGTAAATGAATAACTAGTATAATTGTTTTAGTCGGTCGATTGCTGCGAGTGTGCCGTATCCACGTGCTTCATCGATATCTGCTGCTAAAATTCTAAAATTCTTATTTTCTTGTTGTGCTTTTGCGGCGAGAATTATACCATTTAATTTAGGTCGTGCATTTATTCGAAAGTCCCATTTTTTAACAAAGCCCTTATAGTCTGACTCGTATCTAATAGCAGCCATTGAACCACATGATGTAGACTTTTTTAGGAGATACTTATTGGGTAGCAATTTTGCCAAGTACCTACTAAAACTTTTCTTCCACTCAGCGATTTGGTAAAAGATGTTTTTAGAAGCACAACAGGATATTACATCGGTGAAACTCTGGTCTCCAGTGACAAGTACATCGTCTAAACTATATCTAAACAATGTGGTCATTGTAGTGTTTGCCACGGGGTAGATATCAGTGCGAAACGTAAGCACACTCTCCTTCTTCCTACTAGTCTTCCTACTGGATTTCCTACTAGTCTTCCTACTGGATTTTCTAGTCTTCTTTTCCACTATGATATATGCTTTTTTACCTGGTAATTTTAACATTATTTTGGAATAGTACTGAAGTAACTTTCTAGAGTGCTCGTAGTAAAAGTGATCGTATTCTTTAAAAGTCCAGGCTGGTAATACCACATCCAGTTTTGAATGTTTCAAATGATATTTTTTTGCGACCATTTCAAGAAATGCTAGCATACATCGATTGGCGCGTGGAACACTATGCTGATTGGCAATATAGGTCATAACATATGGATTTTTCAACTTACGGTAACGATTATAGTTGGTTGGTTCGGTGAGTAGCAGTCCCATTTTATTCCCACCGATGCCAGTTGGGAAGTCTGTCTCCCACTCCCACTTATTATTGTACTCTGAAAAGAAAAATGTGTTCGTCTTACTGGCATACGGTATCAAGTATTTAACATCTTGAAGGACTGGATTGAATTCAGATGTAATGGGTGCTACAAAAATAAGGTCCTGTTGTGGTAAATTACCACTAATATTAAGTTTTTTAAATCTTCTACAATTGGGATTGTGTCCAGACTCGAGATTCATTACCTTGATGTTTCGAGAATTTAATGAGTGAAGAGCAAGTGGTTTGGTAGTTGCTATAGTGACTTTAGCACCGTACCATTGACGCATATAGTCACCTATTTTTTTAGAGAATACTATGTCCCCCATCCCCATACATGGAGCACTCAGGATTAGTATCCTAATATTTTTCCCACATGCCTTGCCACACTTGTCTTTTGAAAATACCTTCCATAAAATATTGCGAGCATTATAAATATCGACCGTCTGGTGTAATTTTGTTACGGCCTCAATAAATTTTATTACATGTTTCATATTTTTTATTGTGTAAAATATATTTTATACTAAATAAAATAATGCCTTTAACAGTAATACCAATACCTCCACAAATAGTTATCTCAGCAGCCGAGGCTTCTGTCGTAACAACTACTTTACAAGTAGAAACTACTCCATCAGCCTCTGATGCAAGAGTACCAAAATATATAAAATCCAATTTTTATCACCATCCACGTCAACAGGTAAATCTTCAGACAAAAAATCCATATGTTGGAGCAGCAACATCAGCAGGTACCTCCATTGTCACATCAAATGTCTCCATGGGCTCATTACCGTCAGCTCAGTTTTCATCTACGCCCTTTCTAGATTCTGCAAGTGGGCCCACTGGCCTGTCTAACAACGTCATGCCCAACGGTTCCACGATGATTTCCTATCCTTCTGGAAATCTACCAACTTCAGGAGCTGCCTGCTTAGGTAATCAACAACCTTGCTACACTGGTACTTCAACAACTGGAAATCAACCACTCTTTAAAAAAGCCTTACTTATTGGCTTGACAGGACAGAAACTCTACGAATTTAGTATGGGTTCAAGTAATAGTGTCGGTAACCACTCCAGCATTTATTACAATCCATTGTCTGAGAAAGCACTTACAAGTGACGGTCACCGAGTATCGCCAGGATTCACAATGTCTCACTAATTTTGTCTAATTGATTTTTGTAATATTAAGAATTACAAAAAAAATAATGGAACTCAAAATTAAAATTCATAACATAAACGCGATTGTCCCCACAAAGGCGGGAGATGATGAGGTAGGTTACGACCTTACCGCTATCTCATTTGTCAAAAAACTCTCACCAGTCACCTTCATGTATGATACCGGAATTTCGGTAAAACCACCAGAGGGTTACTACACTGAAATCGTACCACGCAGTAGTATTGTTAAGAGTGGTTTTATACTGGCAAATAGTGTGGGAGTTATCGACCCAACATACAGAGGCACATTAAAAATTGTCCTCCACAAGGTGGTGAAAGATGAAGAAGGTCAGCGGAGTGGGAATGGTGTACAAATTGCATGTCGCCCACTTACAACACCGTTTACATTGTGTCAACTTATCATCCGAAAGATGGAGCGGGCGGCAGTGATAGTCGTTGATTCTCTGGACGAAACATCTCGCGGCGATGGCGGTTTTGGTAGCACCGACAAAGAACGGATGACTGTGGATAAAAAAGATTGAGATTGAGAATGAATGGAAATATATTATATTTATGAAAATAATATATCTAGAGAAAAATTGCTCTAAACAAAATGGAAACAGTACACTTATTTTGTGAGACTCTAAAAGAATCCCCACTAAAAAATCCTGAGAATATATTAGCAATAAAATCACACGAAGAAACGGTTGAAAAAGATTCGGTAGAGAAATGGAAAAAGATTGTAAAAAATATAGTTGACAAAGAACCCGATATACTTATTCGAAAACGTAATATTACGAACGCTCTCGTCGGTCATCGAAAAAAGGTTAATGCATCTATGAAATCATATACTGAAAAGTTGGTGAACGCACATGTAAAAATTATTCAAGGATATTTTGACGAACTCCCAGTTCAAGCACAGAGGATAGCGGTATACGACGGTTATCTAACATTGGTTTATCCAGATGATAAATCAGACGCGAGAAAATTCATGAGTTATGCACTCTACCAGTTAGTATATCTTAACACGTCGGCCAATAAACACCATTCAGCGTGGGCTAAAATAATACCAGCGTTAAAAAAACTCAAACCAAAATACGAGGCTCTAAAAAAGTATTTTACACTATTGAGTGTACCAGTTGGGGAAGGAGAGCGTGAGAGTAGTGATAGTAGTGATAGTAGTGAGAGTAGTGATAGTAGTGAGAGTAGTGAGAGTAGTGAGAGTAGTGAGAGTAGTGAGAGTAGTCAGAGTGAATCACTTCCCGACAATAATGAATCAACCTATCAATTCTTTTCTCGTAGCTCGGAAAAAAAAGCACCGGTTGAGATGGGAAACATTAGTAATTGGAGACAAAAACTGTCTAATTTCTGGCCCTCGAAAATACCGGGTATAGAAGGTGTTTTCCCATCGGTAGAACATGCCTTTCACTACGCAAAGTTTGGGTTTATTGCCTCACCTGACAAGTTTACTGAGGTGGTAAAGACCGCTAGGAAAAAATACACGGCTGTATTACCAACTAAAAAGGATAGTGAGGACAGTGCTGAATGGTTCAAGACAACTATTAAACCATTAATGCTTAAAATAAAATCCTCATCTGGAAGAGCAGCCATGAAGAAAATGAAGATAGAATTGTTGGTAAATGAGTGGGACGAGAAGCGCGTTGGTATTATGAGAATATTGATAAAGAAACGATTCCAGAACGACGAGGAATTCAGAAACATTATTATGGCTACCGGTAGCCACCCACTTCTTCACTTCGAGAAAGGTCGCAGTTCTACCCCCTCATTTTGGGGTGGTTATATAAAAAAAGATACAGGTAAATTGGTGGGTAAAAATACACTTGGTAAAATATATATGGAACTTCGACATAAGCATATGACGAAGAAGACACCAGTGAAGACACCAGTGAAGACACCAGTGAAGACACCAGTGAAGGTTAGAAAGAAGCCAGATAAAAAATCCAGAGTAAAGAAGTTCGATAAAGAATTCCAAACACGCGAAAGTTTAGATATTGGTAATCCTCTATCATTATACTATATATCACTATATGATGAGAACGGAAAATCAGAGGTAGCTATCAGGTGGTTAACAAAATATGGAATGTTTTCTGACAAGAAACGAGAAAATTTAGTGAAGAAATATGAAAAGTTGAAGAAATAAAAATATTTTAGAAAAATAATTATTCTAATCAAAGATTAATTATTAACACATTTGATTACTGAGTGGATTCCAGCCATCTTCATCTTCACAGAAGACACATAGTTTAAGTTTTCCTGTTTTATCGTAGGTCTGCCGGACTTGTGATTCATTACAAGTACAAGTATTTGTTGGTTGAAATCCTAGATATTTTTCAGGTGTCGATTCCAGCGGGCCCTGCATAAACGGTGACATGTTATCTGCACTGCCATCGAGTGGTCGTCCACATATTCCTAATTTATAAATTAAGTCTTCCGCGCTCTTTGTCCCGGGTTTGAACGGAGTATTTCTTACATCTATTATTTCTACCGCCCAGCTCCCACTTTTGTTGGGCTGGGTGTGAAAAATAATACTATCTAAACCTAAACTACCAGCGAGTGCTTCAATGTGAAAGTCAAAATTCTGTATCATACCAAGACTGTTTGTTAGTAAATTATTACCATTTCTACTAGAAGTAATGAAGGCGGGTAGTGTTAATCCCGACTTTTTCAACGCAAGATCCAATGTCATATAACCAAACCCTGTCAGCATTCCATCTGATACTACAAAATACCAGATAAGCAGCATTCCAAATACCGCTGCTAAAGACCCTACTAAAATACCAAGAGTAACAAACCCATTCCTCTTACCCTTGAAACTTTTTACTATACTAAGTGTGATATAGACAAGTAGGACGACCATTGTTAAGATCACAACCACTGTATAAAATATCCAACCATACCATGAACCAAATGACTTACTTTTTTCCATGCTGCGAAAGGCAGTTATTGTTGGGACTTGTACCTTGTTCTGCATCGCATCTATTACTTTTTGCATTGCGGCAATAAGACTCAAGCCACCACCTGTTCCCTTTAATCTGGTGGTTAAAAAGGAAAGCGCTGTTGGTTCACCTAACCTCTTCATATATTTGGTTCCCGTTGTGGTTTCTAACATTTTAAACATAGCGTCGATCTTATTATTGGCGACCAAGCATTTCGGTCCCGGGTCCCAAAAAACACCCGAACCTGGTGTCATATAAAGCCAGTAGCCACCATCGTCGCAGGTGGGGTATTCATAGTTGGGAGGTGGGTAGCACGCGTGTGTAACCTCCATCATTACTTTTTTCTGATTAACCACCGGGCCGGTATCTGCATCCCATGGTATTTGTTTATTTAACCACATTCCATACGCATTGCTATTGGGTTTGTCGGGGTCGTAAATGGAAACCAACCACCCAGGGAACGTTTCCGAATTAGATGTATTATCCAGCAATGAACTTACACCCGTGATAAAATTAGAGAGCCATGTACTACCACCACCCTTGGGATAGGGAAACGCGGTTAGTTTGGCTCTTGACCCCAGTGGTGGTGGCCATTCAAACGACAAATTATAAGCGACTGGTATTTCCTTCTTCAAGTCATCTGGTATATTGTTCCAGAAGAAATTTAGGTCTCGCGGGTCGACATTTGTTTCTGTAGCGTTTTTATATACCATATTTAGATAATCTCCAGCATTGTCGGCCTTTGGAACAGTATCTACATCTTTAGCATATCCTGGTAGTGATAAAATATATAGGATAACACTAATGTAAAACGATATGACAATAACAGATATTATCAAAATAAATTCTATTCTCATTTATTCTATCTAAATTTATTAATAAATATAATAACTTAAATTAATCATATGAATCAACTAAATGACATCTTTGAGTGCTTACATTCAGGGAAGAATTAAAAATAGACATAATAAGGAAGATGATAGTGAGAAATTAACTTGTTACAACTACCGATACAGTTGTGACATGTGGTGGGGATATGTAGTGGGTGTGAGAAATATCTCATACGATGGTACCGAGGACGAGGTAATTGTTGAGGGACAAAAAACAGCGAGAAGAATTACTGGTTCCAGCAATTGTAAAATTGAGCTACTAGAAAAATTCTTCATGATAATTGAAGTACCAAGTAAGTAAAAAAATATACCGACATCTAAAATTGATTTTTTCCCATCTCTCCGTCGAAAATAGTATGAATATCTTAACTCAATTAGATACTCATCAACAGAATAATACACCAAGTACCCAGCAAAAGATGTACTGTCAGAATAATACGACGGGTAGACCACCAATGTTGCACTGGCAGAATACAAATGTTTGGACATGCACGTGTGGTGTCGCGTACGACACCCCGTATTCAGGCAGTCTTCGTCATCTATGTAAAAAGTGCGGGGAAGATGTGTCGCGGCGATTACTATTGTCGAAATATATGAAGATTGTTAATGTCGAAACAAGTTTTTATAGTCATAATCAAACATATCACATTGAATCAACAGATGTGTTGTCGTGGGCGGAGTTAAACTGGTTGATTGTAAGCGGTGGTTTGAGTACTGTTTATCTGAGCAGTGTACAAGGAGTAGAATAGAATAATACATGTGAAAAAGAAATCGCCCGGAAATAGTACTTAAACTATTTCCGGGCTTTTTTGCCGTCACTTTTTTCTAGCGGTTGTAATTAAATTATGTTTCTATATTTTTATTTGAAATATAGAAAAGTAAATATGGTACGAAGTAAACTTTACAACTTTTTGGGTCGCCATTGAGTGTTTTTATTCCATCTTTAGCCCATACATATCTTCATGTGAGAATTGTAAGAATAAAAATTCTTACAATTCTTTTTTATGTATATTAATTTACATGACTAGATTTTGACTCGCGACAATGTCTCATTTTCCAATTGAGTAGAGAAGAACAATCATACTCTTTCAATTAAAAGAACTCTTTTCTATGTCAAAATTATTACGATATTGGGTTACCAAAGGTGGTGAGTATTTTCAATTGTTTAAGAGATGCAAGACCCGTAATGTCGGTGATTAGATTGTTCCTAAGGTCGAGGTATTCCAATCGCGTGAGAGCAGAAAGACTTGTAATATCTGTGATTAGATTGTAACCAAGGTCGAGGTATTCCAATTGTGTAAGAGCAGAAAGACTTGTAATATCTGTGATTTGATTTCTAACGAGAACGAGTTTTTTCAATCGCGTGAGAGCAGCAAGACTTGTAATATCTGTGATTTGATTTCCACCGATGAAATAAAGGGCTTTCAATCGCGTGAGAGCAGCGAGACTTGTAATATCTGTGATTTGATTTCCACCGATGTTGAGTGATTCCAATCGCGTGAGAGTAGAAAGACTTGCAATATCTGTGATTCTATTGCTATAGAGGTTGAGTGATTCCAATCGCGTGAGAGCAGAAAGATCTGTAATATCAGTGATTTGATTGTGAGAGAGGATGAGTGTTTTCAATTGTGAGAGAGAAGAAAGACTTGTAATATCTGTGATTTTATTTTTATCTAGGTCTAGAGTTTTTAATTGCATGAGAGCAGAAAGATCTGTAATATCAGTGATTCTATTCCAATTGAGATAAAGGGTTTTCAATCGCGTGAGAGTAGAAAGACTTGTAATATCTGTGATTCTATTGCTATTGAGGTTGAGTGATTCCAATCGCGTGAGAGCAGAAAGACTTGCAATATCAGTGATTTGATTGTAACTGAGGTCGAGTGATTCCAATCGCATGAGAGCGGAAAGATCTGTAATATCAGTGATTTGATTGTAACTGAGGTCGAGTGATTCCAATCGCGTGAGAGCAGAAAGACTTGCAATATCAGTGATTTGATTGTAACTGAGGTCGAGTGATTCCAATCGCGTGAGAGCAGAAAGATCTGTAATATCGGTGATTTGACACTCTGTCATTTCCATATGTTTAATATTAAGATTCTTTAATACTTCGACGAGTTCACTAAGATCCATACTATCACTAAGATCCATATTATGAATCTTAATCTTTGTAATATCTGAAATATGACCAGAAGTATCCGTTGGTTTGTTTTTATTTATAAAAGCCATCATTCTAGGAAATGATACAAAGTTATCATCGTACTTATACCCAGAAAAAGATAACGATTTCGATGTAGTTTTAATATTTTCTTTGTTTACAGAGCGAAGCGCTCGTACGTCTGACGAGTTGAGAAATCTTCCTACCGTTTTTTCTGATTGGAACAATGCATCACGTCTTCTATTTTGGTTGTTTGACATGCGAAATTTAGATTTCCGTTTTTTCCGACTCGCTAACTTTTTCCTACTCTTCTTCCTCACTAACTTCTTACCACTTTTCATCTTCCTACTCTTCTTCCTCACTAACTTCTTACCACTTTTCATCTTCATACTCTTCTTCCGCACTAACTTCTTCATACTCATCTTCATACTCTTCTTCCTCACTAACTTCTTCCTACTCTTCTTCATACTCTTCTTCCTCACTAACTTCTTCCTACTCTTCTTCCTACTCTTCTTCCCCACTAACTTCTTACCACTTTTCATCTTCCTACTCTTCTTCCCCACTAACTTTTTCCTACTCTTCTTCCTACTCTTCTTCCTACTCTTCTTCCTCACTAACTTTTTCCCACTTTTCTTCCTAGATTTTTTTTTAATAATACATCCAGGGGTAAATCGATTTTCTGAATTGTATTTTTGATCAGCATTTGCTTTCAGTTTTTTTATCATTTCTTTAGTTCAAGAAATATTAAAAAATAACTAGTCCACCATATTTTTATTTGGACTATAGAAAAGTAAAATAATACAACGTTAAACTTTTTTGGGTCTCTATTGAATGTTTTAAGTTTATGGGATCAAATCAAGACCAGTAATATCAGTGATTATACACTCTGTCATTTCTAGTTGTTTAATATTAAGATTCTTTTTTAACGATACAGCAAAAGTTCTATAACCATCACTAAGATCCATATTACAAATATTAACCGTTTCTAACCCTGAAAAAAGGATATTTACAAGTGTATAGTTTTGGGAGTATATTCAGTATTATATTTGTAATTGTTCATACTCATTTGTGATTTGAATATATTTATATTAAATATATTCAAATAAATTTTTGTTAAAAATTGAGTTTTTATCTTTATTTCCAATCCTGTAATATATTTGGAGTGTACTTGATGAGGTTAAAAAGACGTAATATCGGTGATTTGATTGCTATCGAGGTTGACGTTAAGTGTTTCCCCTTCTGTTAATTCAGGAGATGGATTATGGGGCGCGCAATTCATCTCTTGACATCTCTTCACGAAAGTCGATGTCTACCCATTCGTCGCAAACATCGCTCACTGAGATCTTCTTCGTTTTTGGCAATTTGAGTGAAAAACCACATGATTTAGACATAAATAGAATAAATAGATTCAATTCGTCTTGACCGACTCCTCCTTGGGAATTCGTATTTTTTAAGACATCGTATATTAAGGTTGTTGCACCATTTGCACCATTTGCACCATCCTGAGGTCTAACGGCTGCACTGTTCCTTTCGTCATACACAAAGTCAAATTGATTTACAGGGTTTGTTGAATTAAGATCAGCCAACACCATAGAATAATCATTAGTTAGCGTTTGTCCTGGGGACGTAACTATTTTCAATTCATACATTGGTTGCGGGTTATTATGGGGGTCACAGATTTCCACAGATTTTGATGCATCCCAAGTACCAGACAGGTGCGCAAGTACCAATCTCTTATCATTATTTTCCAATCCTGTAATTGTACCGGAAGCTGTCTTTTGCCAATTATCATCATATTGAACAGCTGTATGCTCTGCTACGATTCCTGTGAGTTTTCCGTCAAAGTTCAACGAGACTACGTCGCCAACTTTAGTAATAGTCGAAGCGACTCTAGACATACTTGGTTTTTTGCGAACCTGACAGGTAAACGATGGGTCAAAATCAACCTCCTCGGTGTGTCCTAACACTGGGATAAATGAATGGTCGATCTTTAAAGCTCCTACCGCAACAGCAATAGGAGCATATGTAAAAGACGTATAAATCTCTGATGCAAAACTGGTAAGTTCTATTAAAGTTCCATTCTCACTCCCACTCTCACTATTTGGATTTTTGCCTGGAAAATTTTTATCGTTAACGTATACATTCATCATATTATTAACATCAAGTACTTGGCGGACAACTGAAACATTTACCGGTACACCACCATTTGCTGACACTGTACCGCTTCTTTCAGGTTTAGATGACGTATAAATGAATGGGCCTAATTTAAACGTAGTTTCAGCTTTTGCGTTGTCAACAATTGGCGCTGGGTCCTGGAAACCAAACGTATTAACGTCGTAAGTTGTAAAATCTAAATCCCAAAAAGTTTTTAATACATTGGACGCACTTGTGTATCCGACGCCGGCGGCGTCGTCGGCAGATGCTTCATACGTTGCAAGAACTCGTGTATCGGTAACAATACCACCAAATAACATGTCCTCATAAGGAGCCTGATCACTTCGGGATTCAGCAACATGTGTTCGAGCAGTCGCATTCATAGTTAAAGTAAAGGTATTTTTTGCATCATTATTTACGCTAATGTCGACTACGGAGCCCCTCGTGTGCAACGAAGGCATGTCGTCAGTACCTTGTACTAGGCCATCAGTAAGAACACTTTCAACTGACCATGTTGCTCCTGAAATATAGTTAACAGGAATAAACTCATGCTTATCCTCTTCTTTAATTTTCTTTGTTATATCAATTTTTCTTTCTGTCCTACTAGACTCTTCCAGGTGTTGTGCATGTGGAACTGTCTTTGTTTGAATATTATAAACTACAGACGCTGCGTTTAGGGGTAAATGTGTAGTAGAGTTTTTAGGAATGCAAGATGTCAAACGAAATTTCGTCTGGACATCTTTGCCTAATCTGTCGTCAGTGTACATGATTTGGGTGGGATCAGAGCCGCACTCATTGTACGTCCAAATGCCTTTTGTGTTTGTAAAGCAAGCGTCGGCGAGGGCGGC
>Ga0206129_10004341_pt1 | contig 15694 bp, 14 predicted proteins | sample Helgoland_Spring_8_FD_148616 | JGI IMG/M metagenome (GOLD analysis project Ga0206129, IMG submission 148616) | Pelagic subsurface seawater microbial communities from Kabeltonne, Helgoland, North Sea - Helgoland_Spring_Bloom_20160502_2 | ecosystem: Environmental > Aquatic > Marine > Epipelagic ...
TTTGGTCGGGGCGACAGGATTCGAACCTGCGACCCTCTGCTCCCAAAGCAGATGCGCTAGCCAGGCTGCGCCACGCCCCGTTTCCAAAAGAAGACGACAAACCATCACAATTTAATACCCTGTCAATGCTGTTTCAAAAAATATTTTCATTAATTTCTGTTCGCGCTTTAGAAAGACAGTGACAATACTGACGTTACTATAATGAGGCAAAATCGATCCATAGCCATTCACACCTTTGTAGACCTAGGAATGGTGTCGATTTGCCTCACTCTATTACTGCCCACACAGGCGTCCACAGCCACGCTTCAGCAGCAATTAGAGCAAGCGATCACGAGCTTCGGTAGCGGTGATTACGCCTCTAGTTATTGGCAATTTGAGAACATGGAGCTCGATTATGGCACCGAACCAGAGTTTTTGGCGCGCAGTTTCCAGCAAACCATCCTCCCCGTGCGCGGCTATGCCGCGCTCATGGCAGATCGTCCCACCGATGCGCTGATCTACTTCGGCGAGTTGCTCAGTCAATACCAACCACACCCAGGCTTACAGGCTTTCGCACTCTACAACGCGGCGATCGCACAGTCGCAAACCCATGCGCTGGCGGCGGCTGCGCAGACCTTTCACAATTTTCAGCTGACGTTCCCAGGCTCCAACGAAGCCGCACTCGCGCTGCTACAAGAGGCAGATCTGCGCTATGAGATCGGCGACGTCGCGACTGCCACCGCTTTACTCGACGCATTTTATGAATCGGAGGCCCCCGAGACGCTGCGTATGCAGGCGCGCCTACGAGCCCTACAGATCGCAGGTGAAACCGACTCGACCAACCGTGCACGTGAAATCTTATTTGAGTCGGATTGGAATGTCGCCGCGATGCCGGACATCGCAGTGCTCAGCTTCGCGGCGCTGGACGCGGGCGATCTACTGCTCAACGCAGGCCATTACAGCGAGGCGGTGCGCGCGTACCGACTGACATTGCCACGCAAGGTGCTGATTGATAAGCAACGTGAGCGGCTCCAGGTGGTCGAAAGCGCCCTTGCCCAGCAATCACTGTTTCCCTCCAGCATCTGGAAGAGTCACTCACAGCAACTGGTGGCACGCCTGACACGTCAGCTGGAGCTCCTCGAAAACATGGCCGACTACACGCCAGGGCTCTACTTGCGCTCGGGCCAAGCCTACTTGCTCGGGCTGCGCTATCGCGAGGCGACCATCCTGTTTCGCACCGTCGCACAAACTCCCGAGTTCGAATCCGACACCCGTGCCGAAGCCCACTACCGCTGGATATTGTCCTTGAGCGAAGCGGAAGACTGGCAAGGCGCGCGCGACACCGCGCAGTTATTTCTCAACGACCACCCAGGCCACAAACTCGCTAACAGCGCCCTCTTCCTGATTGCCCGCGCCTATCAGAGCGAAGGTCAATTCCTCGAAGCGATCGCGGTACTCGATGAGCTCATCACCCACTTCCCCAACGATAAGCAAGCGCCTCGCTGGTATTTCACCCGCGGCTACAACTTCAGTGCGCTGGAGCGACAAAGCACCGCCCGTGACGATTTCAACACCGCACTGAAGCGCTTCCCTGAGAGCAGTCTGGTTGAGCAGCTTAAACTATGGCGCGGCCTGACCTTCTTCTTCGAGCGCGACTACACCGCTAGCTTAGATGCACTCGAAGCACTCAAGAAAAGCAGCAAGAAGCATCCACTGTATCCGGAAATAAACTACCGAATCGCCAACGTCACCTATGCACAGCGCGATTACGACACAGCGCTCAAAACTGCCGATGCCCTAATTAAAGGGTTTCCCGACCATCACCGCGTGCCGGAAGCCCAAGCTCTACGCGGCGACATCTTCATGGGCCAAGGTGAACTTCTGCAAGCTGCCAATGCCTTTCGTCAAGTGCCGCCCGACGACGCGCAACTCTACGACTACGCCATCTTCCAAGCCTCCAAGATCTACAAGGCACTCGAACGCTACGATCTACTGCGCAAACATCTGCAAGCCTACATCGACCGCGAAGATGCCAACGAACGCCCGCGCGTGAGCGAAGCACTCTACTGGATCGGCTGGTCGCTTCAGCAGGAAGCACGCGGCACCGAAGCATTTCCATTATTTGAACAAGCGATTACCCGTTTCGGCAACGATCCCAACGCGCGCGCCGTCGGCTCCATCATTTCCGCTTACGCCGACCTCCATAAACGCCTCGGCAAAACCGACAGCACGCTGCCCGCCTTTGACACATGGCTACAAGACGCCACCGAGCGGAGCCTCACGGAGGGCGAGCTCACCTGGTTTGCACGTCTAACATTATTCAAGTCCCTGCGCCAACGGCGCAGCCTCGGCGACGAACGAGCCGACGCCACCCTACTCTCGATTCACCGTTTTGTGCCAATCGACCAACAAGACGCTGCGACACTCGCCAGCGTCGGCCTCGTATTGATTCAACGCGGCTACGACTCGGCCGACGATTACTGCGAACAAATCCTGACCGAATATCCGAAACGCTTTGAGCGTGGCACCGCCTATTTCGGCAAAGCGCAACTCGCCGCCAATGATGAACGCCTCACCGAAGCTCGCCGCTGGCTACTACGCTTTCTCGAACAAACACCCACGCACCCACTGGCCGCGGACGTGCGCCTGCTCAGTGCCGACATACTTACCCAGCAAGGCATCTACGACGGCGCGCGGGCAGTACTCAACGAGATCCTACAGATCAAAGCCATGCGCGGCCGCCCGCATGCCCGATCACTCGCGGGGCTTGCACGGATCGAAACCGCGCAGGAAAACCCCGAACGAGCGATCCCCTACTGGCAACGTATCTACACCCTCTACCGCGCCTACCCCGAGATCATCATCGATGCCTATTGGCAGAGTGCCCTACTGTTTGAGCAGATCGGCAACAGCACAGCCGCACGCAACACCCTGCGTGAGTTAGTCAGCGACGAGCGCCTAAAAGACTTCGACGCCTATACACTCGCACAAGACAAACTCACCAAGCTGGACACTATCGTGCAGGCGCAAACCGAGCTCGCTATTCAAGCAGCCTATATTGCAAGAGAGGCGCAACCATGAGGTTTCTATTCATCTCGAAATCGTGGCGTCGTTGCTTGCAACGGCTTCCCCGTATTCGCTCAGGCCATAACGAGGGCCGTTGCAAGCAACGACGCCACAAGAGAATTCCTCGGTTCATTTCAATAGCATTTTTACTGCCTACGATTGCCACCGCCGCCATTCCGCCCAACGAACTTGCGCTAATCGATGCCGAACTACATCAACCGATTGCGGTGCATCTAAGCAATGGCCGGACGATCCCAGGACACTCGATCGATGTATCTGGAAATCAAATACAGGTAGCCACCTCTGAAGGCGCTGGCGAAATCATCCACACCTTTAATGTGAATGAAATTCTCAATTTTACAATACCGGGCGAAAGCTACAAAACGCTGGCAGTCGAATGGATCAATGCCGGCGAATCCGACAATGCCATGGAGTTGCTACAACTGCTTTATCTGCAACGCGTAAAAATCATGCCCCTCCTGCCCGCCACCGAGTCGCACTTCTTCATCTACTACGTCGATCTCATCCTAGAATCCGACAATCCCGCCCGAGCGATTGCAGTGACTGGTATTCTAAAGCCGCAGATTAGTCATCCAGCCGCGCTACGTGCGCTTGAAGACGCCGTGCTCGACAGCTACAACAGCCTACAACTCTACGACGAAGCACGCCCGCTGACGCAAGCATGGCTGGCCGCGCGTGATCCGTACGGCGACTCCGCCCTTGGCTATTACACGCGCAGCGCTGATCAACTGCGCAGCGAAGACTTCGCTGGCGCACTCGACACCGCGCTTCAACCAATCGTTTTTTCGACGCCGAACCCGCCCGATAAACTATCTCACTGCTACGCCGCAGCGATCAGCTCCGCCCTGGGCTTGCGAGATCAAGATTATGCGCTAATATTGTATGCAGAGATGCTAGCACGGTCACTGACTTGGCCCGATACAGACCCAACCTTCGAATCCTACTTTAAACAATTGAACGAGCACTTGGAAAAGCGAAACCTCAACGCCGAAAATTAACACAGGCAGATGGACACTCCTGTCCATCTGCGAACTAGAAAAGACGGACAAGAGTATCCGTCCTCCGAAAGACTCATTCAAATATAAAACCAAACGATCTATTTTAAACACTCCAACAAGCAGCTCATAAAATGGAGGGCAATGCTCCGTCATTGCCACACGCATTGAGCGTACCCCGATCAGCGGCAACGACGGAGCGTTGCCCTCCACTAAATTACACTTCCCTCAAAACTAGTCCCCCACTCACTATGAAACGACTCACCACCCTATCCAGCAGTTTCCTACTATCGGCCTTAGTGCTGTTCGCACAAGACGCCGCACCCGAGGCAAGCGCTGCCGCCGAAGACACCCTTAATCTATGGGGCTTGATCCAGCAAGGCGGTTGGGCGATGTATCCACTCGGCACCTGTTCGTTAATTATGTTCTTCCTGATCTTTTATTCATGGAAAGAAACCACACCGAATAAATTCTTCACTGCTGAGCAATTGAGGACGACCAGCGACGCACTGGAGAGCGGTAACATCGAGCAAGGGCACCAGCACCTACAAGATGGCAGCAACCTCCTAGCGCGCGCGCTCTCCCCCGCGCTCAAAAAGATCCATAAAGGCCGAGAGAAGACGGAAAACCTCTTCATCGAGAACTTAGAAGCCGAAGAGAACAGCGTCTCGCAATGGGTCACCTACTTAAATGTGGTTGCCTCGGTCGCACCGATGATCGGCCTCCTTGGCACAGTCAGCGGGATGATCAGCGCGTTCCAGACAATTGGCCGCGGCGGCATGGGTCGACCTGAACTCTTGGCCGGCGATATTGGCGAAGCCCTGATTACGACAGCGACGGGTCTAGTGATCGGCATCCCCGCAATGATCGCCTATTTTATTCTCCGCAATCGCCTGAACTCAGCGATGATCGCCACAGCCCAAGCCGGCACCGACCTGATCGAAGCTGCGGACGGCGAGTAGGCTACGCGGAGGCCACGCGCCTCGTCCATATTAGTCGACTGGCGGTTGCCATGGTTGTCCGCTTTGGCCAAACTGCGGACTCCGGGCAGCAACTATAAATCGATACGCACAAGCATTGCATCCGCAGTTCTTTGCATTTAGCGATTTAAGCCATGATCCGCTACAGTGCACTCAAAGAACTGAACTTAATACTACATGAAGCCCCTGGCGAAGACGGCGACTGGGGCTGGTTTAGCCGCGAACACGCAGTCATCGTCGATGCGGTGCTACAGATGCTTGGCCATCCGACGGTGGTCATGGATGGCCTACTCATTATGCAAGACGGCACACATTCGCTAGCGACTATCCCGCTCGGCCATGCCTGGAATATGATCTATGAGGACCGTCTACTGGATGCCAGCGTCACCACTCACCACATGACCTCGCACTTTAAAGAGTTCAGCAGAATCGACACGAAACGACCAGCTGACTGCCCCTACCCGATCCACTACTCTGAAAAACTCCCCGACACGATCCGTAAGCCCGATCGCCCAGCGGGGCTCTATTATTATCGCAAAGAGAGTTTCAGCTTCAATGCCGCGCTGCTCCTCGAAGATCCCTATCAATTCATCCACAAGCCTGAGCCTGGCACGCCGGATCTTCTGGAAAGCTACGGCCGCGACATTTTCTTCAAATTAGCCTATCACATTTATCTAGTGCAACAAGGACAGGCAAAACCGCTCCCCAAGGGCAGCGACGACCTGCTCGACGCAGTGGCTACCAGCCGTAGCGGCGCACGTAAGAAGGTGTTAGCCATCCTCGATGGCAGTGCGGGCGTCTAACACGGTTCCGCCAATTTAGTAAAACCTCACATTTCGTGCGAAAAAGTTTTGCTTCTGCCGCACGAGTCGGTTTGATCTGACCCATGCACGAACTATCTGGAACCGTAAAAGTAATTTTCGAGGAACAAACCTTTGCCAGCGGCTTTAATAAGCGCGAATTCGTCGTCACTGACGAAGCTGACAAATACCCACAGGACATTAAGTTCGAGTGTGTTAAAGATAAGGTCGAATTGGTCAACAAGCTCAGCGTTGGCGAAAAAGTCAAAGTCACCTTCGACCTTCGCGGCAACGAATATAATGAAAAATATTATGTCAACCTTGCCGCCTGGAAGATCGAAAGCCTTGCAGCAGCTGGCGCAGCCAGCAGCACGCCGCCAGCCTTCGATCCAGCCGACGAAGTCCTCGACGAAGAGCCACCATTTTAGTCGCTCAATTACCATTTTCAACAAAAGGCCGCTCATTCTTGAGCGGCCTTTTTTGTGTCTATATTGGAGGGCAACATTCCGTCGTGGCCACGATAGCTAAATCAACGAATCTAACGTGAGGCAATGACAGAGCATTGCCCTCCAGCTCGTCAGCAAAATTCCAGCATGCTACTCCACCAACCGCCCGGTCAGCAGACCGGCGAACGCCAACTGCACGGGGTGAAAGCAAATCAACGGGATCAATACCATCGCAGGATCCACCACACCCGGAGCTGCCAGCAAAATCGACGAGGCCAACGGCAGCCCCGAGGCCAACGACTTCTGACTCGCACAAAAGAATGCTGCAATTCGCTGCGCACGCTGCAACCGCAACCAAGACCCACTCCACCAAATCAATACACTCGTCACCACTAAGACCGTCACGATGCTCACGGCCACTCCGAGGCAAAGTGCCAACGACAGCTCATTCAACAGTCCCGAACTCACGCTCTGCGCAAACGCAGCGTGCACAATAAATACAATGATGCCACTACTGACCAGCTCGGTCAGTCCAGCAATGCGTCCGGCAAGCGCCCGTACCAACTGCCGCAGCACCTGACCCAAGATCAACGGCAATACCAACAACCGAGCCAGACTCACAAAAATCCCCGTCAATGAAATCTCAATCGCCGTCTCACTCGCGAGATAAGCCACCGCAATTGTCGGCACCACCAACACCGCCAATAGGTTGGAAAAGATCGTCGAAAAAATGGCATTGCTCGTGTCGCCGCCTGAGAGCGAGGTAAATGCAATCGCCGAGGCCACCGTCGTCGGCAAAATCGCTAACAGCCAAAACCCGACACACAGCTCCGGCGTCAACAGCCCAGATAACGGGATCAGCAGCAAGCCCGTCACCACTGGGAACCACAAGTAATTCCAAGATAAAACGAACACATGCAAGCGTTTCGGTTTATACCCTGCGGCCAACGAACGCGTCGGCAGCGTCAAGCCTTGTAAGAAAAAAATCAGCGCCACGCCGAACTGTGTGGTCCACTGCGCACGCAAAAAACCGCCCTTTGAAGCGGGCTCGGGGAAATAGACCGCGAGCAGCACGGCGGCAACCAGCCACAGCGTGAATGCATGTTTTCGAAGTAGAGTCTTCATTATCGAGATTAAGTTAGCATGCACGAAGCTGAGAAAAGTTGAAGCGAGAAAAATTCGACTAGGGCGGGACGAATTCCGCCTCGTCCGGTGCGGTCCAGACTCCCGACGACAGCGAGGACATCCAAGCCCATCTTTATATTTTGCATTCGCGTAACTTTCCCTTTAATCCCCTCGACACTCATGAAGATTGAAACCGCAACATTCCGCACCAGTGCACTCGACCTCGAAGCCTGCCCGCCATCTTGGCAGCCTGAATTCGCATTTGTCGGTCGCTCCAATGTCGGCAAATCTTCGTTGATCAACATGCTCACCGGCAAGAAAGAGCTCGCGAAAACATCCAGCGTGCCAGGCAAGACGCAACTGATTAATTTCTTCGATATTAATAAGACTTGGAGCCTCGTCGATCTACCTGGTTACGGCTATGCACGACTTTCCAAGGCAAAGCAGAACGACTTCAACATCAATGTCAGCGGCTATCTAACCGGTCGCGAAAACCTCAAGCATGTCTTTGCTCTGGTCGATTCACGAATGGAACCAGTCGAAGGCGATCTCGCCTTTATCGAGTGGCTACAAGCCTGTAAACTGCCCGTATCGATTGTCTTCACCAAGTCAGACAAAAGCTCCGATACCACCGTGGAAAACCACGCAAAGCTATTCCTGCAGAAATTAGACGAATGGGGCATTCAGGCCGTCAAAGCTTTTAGTTGCTCAGCCAAGACGCGTGTCGGCCGCAATGAGATCCTGCAATTCATTGAGACCATGCTGCCTAAAAAAACCAAGGTGAAGAATCAGAAGCCGATCTCCGTGGGCTGGATGAAAAAGAAGCGCTAAGGCGCGCGGCACAGATCCAGCCGTATGGCCGACTCGGCCATTAGTGACAGAAGACCCCGAGCACCGTGTGGCCCTCCATTTTTTAATGGCGGCGGCCTAAGCCACAGCACCCAGAGCCTGACGGCAGCCTGCAACATTCTGTTGCGCCTGCCGTCACGCCCGCTGCGACAATCCGACTCGGTCTGCCGCACTAACCCAAGCCATTAGCTGAACAACACTTTATTCTTTATTTTTCCGTTACGTAGCTATATATTTTTAAATCGAATTGTAAATCACACACTAGTATGTCACTCTCGCCACCCACAACTGCCGCCGAAGTCACCTTCAATATCAATGAGGCAAGCGATTTCCAACCCCGCTTACAGCAATGGCAAAAGGAGTTGCAACAGATATCCTCTGCGCGCGAGCTGCGACAACGAATCCAAGATGCTCCGCCACTGCTACGGTCACGCCTCAAGGATCACGGTTACTGTGATGCCTACCTCGCCGCGTATGTAGACTGGATTTGCCAGCTCAGCAAAACCACGGCACCCAACTGGGTGACGCAATCAAATCGGATTGCCGATAGCGCCTGCATCGACGAAGCCATTGACCTCAGTCAAACACCGGAGCCATTCCGAGCACGCAACCTCTTCACGATCCCAGAGAACGTGATCCAACTACGTCGCGGTCGGCCGAAAAAAAGCGCCGCCCATAAATTAAAAAATAACGCCGCACGCCAACACCGCTACCGGCAGCGGGTCAAAGCAAAGCTGGCACGCCTCGAGCAGCTCGAACGCGAACTGCCCCAGTAGCCCTCAAGTCTCCGGCCTCACTCCTCAAGCCTCCGCCCCCTCCTCAGGTCTCTTTCCCCTCTCTATGGCATCGCATAAAGTTCTCTCTAACTGGTATCGACAGCTCGCGGAACATCTGAATTCCGGCACACGGCTCGCAGAAGCGTTCACCGTCTGCGCAGGCCCACCGAGTCGAGATCGATTGCGCATGGCGGCATTGATCGAAAGCGGCACTGGGATTGAAGCAGTCATGGCTACCGCACCTGCATGGTTGCCGAAAGCAGATCGCGTTTTCATCAGCACGGCGATGGAGACCGGCCGCCTCCCGCAGACCTTACGCAATCTTTCCGATCGGCACGAGCGCATTGGTGCCACTCAGCTCAAAGTCATACTCGGACTGCTTTATCCGCTAGGCGTCTTTCACATCGCGGCTTTGATTTTGCCGATTGTTCGCATGATCGACTACGAGCATGGGTTCGAATGGGACGCCCCACTACACTTTTTACAAAGCTCGCTACTGATCGGGCCAGTGTGGGCACTCGGCGCACTGACCCTATTTCTAGTCAAAACTGACAACCCGCTACTCACTCGCATTCTACGCTGCATTCCACTACTGCGGGGCTACAGCCAAGCACAGGCACTCGCCGACTTTTCCTATGCACTCGGCACCTTCATCGATGCCGGCGTTCCAATGCACACTGCTTGGCAAGGCTCCGCACACATCGCGCACGACTCAAAGATCAGCCGCGCCTACCGTGCAATGGAGCCGACCTTCGCCGCTGGCGAAGATCCCGCCACGCAACTCAAAGCGCACAAAGTATTTCCGCCCGATTTTGTGGCATTCTACGCCGCTGGCACCCAAAGCGGCAAGCTCGACGAGATGATGCTCAAGACTGGCCAGCAATACCAAACGCAGGCGAACCACGCCATGACCTATGCCTCCATTGTTTACCCGACACTACTGTTTGCATTGGTCGCTGCGTTCATCGTTTTCACCATCTTCCAAGTCTATGGGGGCTACTTGAATTTGCTCAACGACTTGGCGCAGTAGCATTAGATCCATCGCACTCGACCCTATCAGCAACCGCATTCGGCAAAAAAACGTCTGATGACATGAACCAATAACCTAAAATAAAGATCAGAATTAAATTATGAAAATAATGACCTGCAAACAACTCGGTGGCGCATGCGACGAAGCTTTCCATGCCAATACATTTGAAGAGCTCACGGAATTGAGCAAACAGCACGGCATGGAAATGTTCCAGCAACAGGACGCCGCCCACCTTGAAAGTATGGCAAAAATCATGCAGCTGATGCAATCTCCGCAAGCAATGAACGCTTGGATGGACGAGCGCAAACTGGAGTTCGAGGCTCTACCTGAGAATCCGTGAGCTCAGAACGCGCGATCATCGAGCGCTAACAGCAGGACGTGCGAATACTCTAAGTTGATCAAGTTGTGGTGCTAATGCCTGCAGCACTATTCGACCATTGAGAAATTCAACCCGAGTTCTTTTTCTAACTGGGTAATTTTACGACGTTCCTTTGGCTCAATCAATGTAATCGACACGCCCTTCTTACCGGCACGTGCGGTACGGCCACTGCGATGAGTGTAATACTGCATCGCATCCGGCAACTGGTGCTGAATGACAAAAGATAGGCCTTCGACATCGATCCCGCGGGCGGCGACATCAGTCGCGAGCAAAAACTGTGTGCGCTCTTTTTTGAAGGAACGCATCACTTTATCGCGATCCTTCTGGCTGAGGTCGCCCTGTAAGACGCCGACTGCGAGCCCGAGTTTGGTCAAATCGGCTCCCAGCGAGACGGCACCCGCGCGTGTACGGCAAAAGATCAAGCCGCGCTCTTCGCCATGCGCTTTCAAATACTTATAAATAAAATCGGTCTTATCCTCACGCGAGCAGATTGCGAACTGGTGATCAATATTCTGATTCACCACGTGCTTTTTATCGACCTTGATCATGTGCGCCTTGGCAGACATGTGCTGCTCGACCATACTCTTGATACGATCTTGGAAGGTCGCGGAAAACAGCCAAGTGCTCTTTCGGTCTTTGGTCTGCTTAAAGATTTCCTCTAGCTCAGATTGAAAGCCCATGCTCAGCATCTCGTCCGCTTCGTCCAACACCAGGTGACGGACCGACTGTAAACGAATCGCCTTCAGCTTGAGCAAATCCATGAAGCGACCAGGCGTGGCCACGACAATATGCGTGGGCCGCAGTAGCTTTTTAACCTGCAGGTCGATTTTGTCACCACCCGCGAGCACTTCGACAAATATTTTAGCGGAAAATTTGGTGTAGCGGAACAGCTGCTTGCCGATCTGCTGCGCGAGCTCACGGGTCGGCGCGATGATTACCGCTTGGATCTCCTTAAAGCTCGGGTCGATCTTGGTCAGCAGCGGCAGGCCAAAGGCCGCAGTCTTACCAGTGCCAGTCTGTGCTTGGGCGATGAGATCGCCGCCATCTTCCATCAGAAAGGGAATCGCTTGCGCCTGAATCGGAGTCGGCTCAAGGATGCCGAGTGCTTCGATCCCTTGATTGAGGTCTTCAGGAATGCCGAGTTGTGTAAATGCTGTGCTCATCGTTTTGTCTGCTGTCGGCCCGCGAAATTATCTCTGCGGAACCATTGGATAGCGGCACTCTGCCGACTCCACAGCAAATGACGAGCCATGAATCGTGGAAAAATGTTGGGGGCGGGGAGTTAAGGTCGTGCAGGTGCGTCCGCTGCACTCAACCGAAAGGCGTGTGGGCGACTCGCCCACCTTGAACCACTGCAAATAAAACCGAGGGCGGGTCGCCCTCACTCCTTTCAATATGCCAGATCAAAACTTACAGTACCCTCACTGCGCCCGACCGATTACTATTCGAGCGGCAAGTGAGATCCACCGCACCTTCAGCTCGATCGGTGAGGTGCCATTAAAATGCTGCCTGAAGCGATCATAGAAATAATCACATACAGGATGGGATCTTGCCAAAGGGCAGTGATTGGCATTGCGTGACCGACAGTATATGAAAGTCGAACGACCAGAGATCATTGCACGCAGCCTGACCGGACGTTGCCCCAACTGCGGCGCCTTCGGCATGTTCAAGCATTGGTTCCGGCTCAACAAACACTGCACCGGTTGTGAAATGCCGCTAGAGAAAGAAGATTCGGGCTTCTACTTTGGTACCACCTCAATCGGCTACGTGCTGGCGATCATCGTCGTCATCATTCCCATCTGTATCTTAGTGGTCAAACAGATGCTCGGTATGTGGACCGGTGTGATCATCGGCATCGTCGGCTCGGTGCTACTCACCACCCTGCTTTACCCGTTAATGCTCAGCTGGGTGATCATGACTTACTACAGCATGTTCCCGCACGAACTACCGGCCAACAGCGATGCCCGCGACGAAGGCCACTAAGCAATGGCCACACTCGATCAGACGCCTTTGCCCTATGCCACCTGGCAGGCGAGCGCCCGTGCTCATTTTAACAAAGCGCAGCAGTGGACCATGCCCTACCGCTCGCGCCGCGCCGCTGGCAAGATGCACCCGAGCCACGACTTCGTGTTCATTTACTTCCGATTTGCTCCTGCCCTGCTGGAAGGTTGGCACCCAGGGCTCGGCGTTGCCTTTGAAGCAGCCGAAGGCATTCAGGGCTACAACGAAAAATACTACGCGCGCGAGGGCCACACACTTTACTTAGACCCGAGTAAGATCGACGTAAAAGCCCGCAAGCGCCTGCAATATAGCCTCGATTTGTGCCGTTCGGTTCAAGATAAGCCCGCGCAGTTTAGCTGCTTCGGCATGCACGAATGGGCGATGGTTTATCAAGGTGGGCCCGAAGGCCGTGCCCGCCACGAAGGCAAACTGCCGATGCGCCTCTCGCAAGCGGAGATCGATGCCGTCGTCGATGCGCGCCCCACCTGCTGCAGTCACTTCGATGCATTTCGCTTCTTCACCGACAACGCCAAGCCGTTCAATAAGCTCCACCCGACGCAGGACGGGCGCATGGCCAACGAACAGCCCGGTTGCTTACATACCAATATGGATTTGTATAAGTGGGCTGCGAAAGCAATGCCATGGGTCGGCTCAGAGCTACTGTGGGACACTTTCGAATACGCGATCCGTTGTCGCGAGATCGACATGCGCGCCAGCCCTTACGACTGCAGCTCACTCGGCCTCGAACCGATCCGAATCGAGACCGAGGCCGGCCGCGCGGCATATGAGGAGGAGCAACGCGCCCTCACCGCCGCGGGCAAACCATTGCGCACACGTTTGATTGCTGCTCTGAAAGCACTACTCGAACAGCCTCTTGCGTAAACTCCGCCGGCGGTGCACCGATCCATCTAGTTTGAGATAAAAAAACAGCTGGACGCACACTTTTCCTTCCCCTCGAAAGGAGCGACGCTAGGGTGTGCGCTTTGACTTTTCCACTCCCCAAAACGGAACCCTTTACTCACGACCCATGCAGACCCAATTCATTGATCAAATCGCCGAAGAGCTAAACCTCAATACGGCACAAGTGACCGCCACTGCCGCTCTCATTGCCGACGGCGGCACCGTGCCTTTTATCGCCCGCTATCGCAAAGAGCAAACTGGCGAGCTCGACGAAGTGCAGATCATGAACATCCGCGATCGGCTCCAGCAGCTCGCCGATCTCGCCGCCCGCCGTGAGTCGATCAAGTCCTCTCTCAAAGAGCGCAACCTTCTATCCGACGAGCTCGACGGCAAGATCGACGCCGCGGCCACACTCGCTAAGCTCGAAGACATCTACCTGCCGTTTCGCCCCAAGCGCCGCACCAAGGCGATGATCGCCCGCGAGCGCGGCCTCGAGCCACTCGCCACGCATCTGTTCGAAAACCAAGACGCCAGCGACACCGCCGAACAAGCACTCACCTACGTCGATGCCGAACATGAAGTGGTCGACGCCGACGGAGCGCTCGAAGGTGCGCGCCACATCATCGCTGAATGGATCAGTGACGACGCCGATGCACGCGAGTCCCTGCGTAAACTTTTCTGGGAACACGGCACGCTCGTTTCCGAAGGCTTCCCAGGCAAAGAAACCGAAGGCGCCAAGTTCAGCGACTACTTCGAGTGGCAAGAGCCGATCAAAAACGCCCCCTCCCACCGCGTGCTCGCCATTCGCCGTGGCGAGAAAGAAGGCTTCCTGTTCCACCGCATCACCCCGGAAGAAGAATCCGCAATCCTCATTCTTGAGCGACAATTTCTCAACGGCCGTGGCTCAGCCGCAGGCGAAGTCAAAAAATCCATCGGCGACTGCTACAAACGCCTGCTCGCTCCCTCCATGGAAACCGAAGTGCGTCTGCGCGCGAAGAAACAGGCCGATGTGGCCGCGATTCAAGTCTTTGCCGACAACGCCCGCGAACTCCTACTTGCCTCCCCACTCGGTCAAAAGCGCATGATGGCAGTCGACCCCGGCTTCCGCACTGGTTGCAAAACGGTGATCCTCGACGCCCAGGGGCAGCTACTGTTCAACCACGTGCTGTTCTGCACCGGCGGCGCTGGCCAAATCGACCGCGCCAAAGTCGAAGCCAAAGCACTCATCGAGCGCTACGACATCGAAGCCATCGCCGTCGGCAACGGCACCGCAGGCCGCGAGACCGAAACCTTCTTCCGCGAGCTCGGACTCTCGAAAAGCATCGTCATCGTTAGCGTCAACGAATCCGGCGCGTCGATCTACTCCGCCTCCGAAGTGGCGCGCGAAGAATTCCCTACCGAAGACATCACCGTGCGCGGTGCCGTCTCGATTGGCCGCCGCCTAATGGACCCACTCGCAGAGCTGGTTAAACTCGATCCAAAATCAATTGGCGTCGGCCAGTATCAACACGACGTCGATCAATACGCACTCAAGCGCACACTCGACGACACCGTGATCTCCAGCGTGAACCAGGTCGGCGTCGAAGTGAACACCGCCAGCAAGCAACTGCTGTCCTACGTCTCAGGGCTCAACGAAACCATCGCTGGCAACATCGTCGCGCACCGCCAAGAGAATGGCCCCTTCAAGTCGCGCAAAGAATTCTCCGAAGTCAGCCGCCTCGGCCCCAAAGCCTTTGAGCAATGCGCCGGCTTCCTGCGCATTCGCGATGCCGCACACCCGCTCGACCAGAGCGGCGTGCACCCAGAACGCTACCAACTCGTCGAGCAAATGGCCACCGCCGTGGGTTGCCAACTCGCCGACCTCACCCACGACAGCAGCGCACGCGCCAAGATTAAGCTCGAGAACTTCGTGTCCGACGAAGTAGGCCTCCCCACCCTACGCGACATCATGCAAGAGCTCGCCAAGCCGGGCCGCGATCCACGTAAGCAATTTGAAGTCTTCCAATTCGCCGACGGCGTCGAAAAGCCTACCGATCTCACACTCGGCATAAAGCTGCCTGGCATCGTGACCAACGTCACCGCGTTTGGCGCGTTCGTCGATATCGGCGTGCACCAAGACGGCCTCGTTCACATTAGCCAACTGGCCGACAAGTTCGTCGATGATCCTAACAAAGTAGTCAAAGTCGGTGACAAGGTGCAAGTGACCGTCACCGAAGTCGACATGCAGCGCAACCGCATCGCACTCTCGATGAAACAGCAGCCCGAAATCGGCGGCAAAAAAGAGCGCTCCGGTGCTCCGGGCGGAAAGCAAGGCGGCCGCGGCAGCAATCAAGCACGCGGCAACAAC
>Ga0206129_10004351_pt1 | contig 15669 bp, 21 predicted proteins | sample Helgoland_Spring_8_FD_148616 | JGI IMG/M metagenome (GOLD analysis project Ga0206129, IMG submission 148616) | Pelagic subsurface seawater microbial communities from Kabeltonne, Helgoland, North Sea - Helgoland_Spring_Bloom_20160502_2 | ecosystem: Environmental > Aquatic > Marine > Epipelagic ...
CTGTGCTAGTAGCACAAGGCTATGACATAACACTAAATGACACTCGCGATTATCAGTGCGAGTTTGTGTTAGAGCCTGTAGATGAAAATACATTTGCAGATACAGTATGGCCCAAGGGGCATCCAATGGCAGGGCAACCTATTGTGTTGCGTGACTATCAAATTGAAACAATCAATAACTTTTTAACTAATCCACAAAGTCTACAAGAAATTGCAACGGGTGCAGGCAAAACACTGATGACTGCGGCACTGAGCAAGAGTGTTGAGAACTATGGACGTAGTGTAGTCATTGTTCCTAACAAAAGCCTAGTAACACAAACAGAAGAAGACTATGTTAACATGGGATTGGATGTTGGCGTGTACTATGGTGACCGTAAAGAGTTTGGCAGGACACACACTATCTGTACATGGCAAAGTCTAAACATACTACTAAAGAACACAAAGAATGCAGTAGCACCTATAAGCATTGGTGAGTTTTTAGAGGATGTAGTGTGTATCATGGTGGATGAGGTGCATATGGCTAAAGCAGACGCACTAACGGCCCTGCTAACGGGCGTAATGAGCCATATACCTATACGCTGGGGACTAACTGGAACAGTACCCAAAGAGAAGTTTGAGAGCGTGGGCATTGTGTGCAGCATTGGTCCTGTTATCAATCAGATCAGTGCAAAGGAACTGCAGGACAAAGGTGTGCTTGCACAGTGTCATGTGAATGTTGTGCAAATGATTGACACAGTAGTACACACAAACTATCAAAGCGAGCTTAAATACTTGTTAGAGGACAAGCATAGACTGGACTATATTGCAGGCTTGTGTGACAGTATTAAAGACACAGGCAATACACTTATACTAGTTGACCGCATTGCAGCAGGCAATGAACTAGCAAGTCGCATACCAGACAGTGTATTTGTATCAGGGAGTACAAAAGGTGCAGACAGAAAAGCAGAATATGACGAGGTATCAACTGCTACAGGAAAGGTTATCATCGCGACCTACGGGGTTGCGGCTGTGGGCATCAATATTCCTCGCATTTTTAATCTTGTGCTTGTTGAGCCCGGTAAAAGTTTTGTTCGCGTTATCCAAAGTATTGGGCGTGGAATTCGTAAAGCGGAAGATAAAGACTTTGTTCAAATCTGGGACATAACTAGTACAGCGAAATACGCTAAAAGACATTTAACAAAAAGAAAAGCATTTTATAAAGATGCAAACTATCCATTTACAGTAGAGAAAGCGGATTGGAATTAACATGAGTGAACAACCTAACGGCTTGCCCAAACTAGGCGAAACAATGTATAACACAGGAGTTGCTTATTTTTATGAGCAGTTCAACAATAAAAGCACAGCACCGTTTGTGACTTGGATTATTGAACAGAATATGCTACCAGCCAGTCAGCGTCCTAAAGAACTTACACTTATTATTAATAGCCCAGGTGGTAGTGTGCATGCTGCATTTGCACTTATTGATACTATGAAGGGCAGTAAGATTCCTATTCGTACTGTTGGACTAGGACTTATTGCAAGTTGTGGCATCCTTACATTTATGGCTGGCACAAAAGGTCGCCGTGTTGTTACACCTAATACAAGTATCTTATCACACCAATACAGTTGGGGATCACGTGGTAAAGAACATGAACTGTTTGCTACAATGCGTGAGTTTGAACTTAGCAGTGAGCGTATGCTGGAACACTATAAAAAATGCACAGGCTTGACTGAAAAGAAGATTCGCGAAGTATTGCTTCCTGCAGAGGATGTTTGGCTAAGTGCAGAGGAAGCAAAGAAATACGGCATTGCCGATAAAATTGTAGAGGTATACTAATGCGAATTCTAACACTGGAAAACACTGCGTATGAAATGAATGATATACCAGATGAAGTAGATGATCTTCGTTTTGCAATACTGGACAACAGTAATCCTGCTGATCCAGATTACTTTTTCATACCGCTTATCTTTCTAGAAAGTTTTAACAGTCCAGCAGTGGTGCTCGATGTTGGCGGTAATATGATTCGCATGCCAGTGGATTGGAAAATCCTTATTGGTGACAGAGACATTGGCGACCTAGAGATGATTAACTTTAGTAGTCTAAATGATCGTGGGTTTGATGCATTTGTGTTTAATCCCTTGGGAGACTTTAGACACGATTACTTGCCAGTGAATATTGTAGACATTTACAGCGATGTTAAATGGTTCTTCCCTAAACTAAAACAGGGACAAATACTTGCTATTCCAATTGAAACAGGTGTAGAGAATCCTCGTTGTGTATTCTGTGCCAAAGAAATCAACAAACAAAACGAGATTGTTAGCATTGACAAAGCGTGGTGACATGCCTTGGCGTCCTGGTATGGTTACTCCAGGTAGGATAACACGCACAGACTATAGACGCTTTGAGTTTAGTCATTTGTTAGACTTTCACACTGCAGTAAAGCATGGAACAATGGCTAAGAATTTAATAGATCGTGTTAAGCGTTACTTAGAACACCGTACAGACACAGAGCATAAAATAGAAAGTATGGATGATATTATAGTGCTGGAGTTTGAAACACTTGACGATGCCCGCATGTTTGTGTTATCATTTAGTGATGTAATAGATACACATGGAGTTAGATTTGACTGACAAGTTACCACTAAACACAGTACTTGCTGCAATAGATCGCAAAGACTATGCGTTCTATGATGGTCTTACACCAGAGCATCAAAAGCAAGTAGCACCATTCTTGCTAAACCGTTATGTAAGTTTGGTTAAAGGTAGCAGTGAACTACAAGCATACTATTTGATGGCTGGTAATCAGCGTGTTAATAAGACATACTTTGAATTAGCAAAACATCCTAAACTTGTGTGGCAGTTGCTATGTACAGTAAGTCCAGGTATGGGCACACAGTTTCATCAGTGGGTTGGACACAAAAAGAAAGACAAGAACAATAGCAGCAAGCGCCGTAAAGATGTAGAGCGACTACATCCACATGCAAAAAGTGACGAACTGGATATGCTGTGTGAAATGTACACAGACAAGGACCTAAAAGCAATAGCAAAGTTATATGGTGATGCATGAAATTATACTGTGATGGAGATAGTTGGAGTGTATCTACCAATGATATTGGAGAGCCAATGGGCTATCATCTTGCAAAACTTATGGGTTGTGAAATGGAAAACTATGGACATTCAGGAAAAAGTATAGATAAAATTATACGTTCTGCACAAAGACACGTTTTATCAAACAAAAATACTTGTTATATGATTGGTATAGGACATACACAAAGATTTGATACATCAACTGGCGAAGTTGTTGACTTTAAATATCCATATCTAAGTATGCAAAGTGAAAAAGAAGTTGAAACTGTTCGCATTAATAATTTTGTTGACACAGATAAAAATTTTGCAAAACAATTTATAAAATGGTTTGAATATCCTTTTTTAGAATACCAAACTCTTAGTAAACTTGTTATGCTACATGACTTTTTATTATTTCATAATGTAGATTTTATAATTCATAATTTAGCATTCGATTATAATTATGATTTAGACTATGAGTTTGGTAAACAATGGATACACGAAGTGGAAAAGCGACCACGGATTATTAATTTTTTCAGTGATAGTTTTCATAGTTTAATGGAACAAGAAAACTACATTCCTTTTAACTTTGAAAAACATGGATGGATGGGACATCAAACAGGACCAGGCCATGAATTTTATGCAAAATATCTCTATCATAAATGGCAGTCTATAAATGAATGACTTTACAAGCGTCATAAAAGATGCTATAATTAATTATAGTATGGAAACCAAAGACTACACATGCCAATACTGTGGCAAAGGTTATCGCAAGGAAAGTACTCTTGTGGCGCATTTGTGCGAGCCAAAGCGCAGAGCACAGCAAGAGAACGAAGCGGGTGTCAAATTGGGTATGACTGCTTATTTGCGTTTCTATGAACTTACACAAGGCAGTGCAAAGTTTAAGACATACAAAGACTTCAGTGACAGTGCATACTATAATGCATTTGTAAAGTTTGGCAGACACATGGTTGCTATTCGTGCAATCAACACTGCAAAGTTTATTGACTGGGTTATCAAGAGCAATAAGAAACTGGACTACTGGTGTAAAGATGCTGTGTATCAGGAATACTTGTTTGATCACTTGCGCAAAGAAGCAACGCAGGATGCACTGGAGCGCAGTATTAAAACCATGGAAACTTGGGCAGAAGAAAAGGACAGTGTATTCAACCATTACTTTAACTATGTGAATACTAATGTTCTTGTACAACATATCACAACAGGACGCATCAGTGCTTGGATTATTTTTAACTGTGCTAGTGGACAAGCAGCACTGGACAAACTAAGCACAGAGCAGATTGAAATGATCTTTCCATATATTGATCCAGACTATTGGAAGCGTAGGTTCGTGGATTACTTTGCAGACACAGAATGGGTAAAACATATACTAAAGGAAGCAGGACTATAATGTTTGATATGCCAGATGTAGACATTGACTTTGCTGACCGCACACAGTTGTTAAAATATGTGCAAGGTGTTGGTGCTAGACTTGAAAATGGAAACAAGCACAATACAGGTGTTTACTTTAACCGTATTCCACAAGCACATGATGGACTTGCGACACTGGGCCACAAGCGAGCAGAAGAACTTGGATACTTTAAACTAGACTTGCTAAATGTTGGTGTGTACTCGCATGTGCGCAATGAACTGCATCTAGTAGAACTTATGCGTGAGCCCAACTGGAGTAAACTGCATGACAAAGCGTTCTTTGAACAACTTATACATGTAGGCAAACACTATGAAACAATGGCAAAGATGCCTGAGGACATTACAAGCATACCTCGTATGGCAATGTTTCTTGCTGTTATTCGTCCTGGTAAAAGACACTTGATAGGCAAAACTTGGGCAGAGGTTGCACAAACTGTTTGGGATAAAGCAGGCTTGGACAGTTATAGTTTTAAGAAAAGTCACAGTGTAGCATACGCACAACTAGTAGCAGTGCATATGAATATATTGGAGGAAATAAATGGCTAACGACACACAACGCATGCAAGATATACAAAATGCACTAGTAGCACACATACAAACACAGTTAACCACAGACGAAGATTTTATGTATGTGGCTACTATGCTGCTAAAGCACAGCCTAGTATTGTATAAAACATTTTTAGAAGATGAACAGATCAAGCAAATGCTTGCACATGTAGCCAACACACTTGCTGATGATTTAGATGTTAATGATTATGCTATTTCAAACAATGACGGCGGCACTACACGCCACTAGCGCATAATAAGTTAGCACATGCAAGCACTGGTCTAGCACATTGGTCCACCACCATGTAACACTTCTAGCCTCACATTTAAGATATCTATTTAAATGATGCTTGCCCCAGTCAATGTGCCAGTGTATAACATAGTCAAGTATACCCAAAACTACTGCAATCTCTGGTGCAAACCACAGTGCAACAAACATTGTTGTTATTCCATGATGTAGGTAATGTGTGTGTCCATCACCTAGCCATTCGTGCTTGGCTCTAGGTCCTAGATATTGTTGCATGCCTAGATCAACTATAAAGTGTTTGATCATAAGCACTGTAAAGAATTCCATCATTTTACTTTCTTTACCAATTGAATATTGCGTCTTTTACTACGCTTTTTTGCTAGTTCAGCAATACTTACACTAGGACCTTTGACAACTTCTGTATCTCGAATGTTAAATGTAATTAATATACTGGCAAACTGTGCAAAATCTTTTTTGAGAAATAGATTGATAGGAATCATTCTATTTGATTCCCACCACCATACATCACCTAGTTCTAAAAAACTTGCTTTGAGATTGTCCGGAATCTTGCTATAGTCATACATGCTTAATACAGTGTCGTCTTGATTCTGTACTATTCCTACATACTCAGCACCACCATAAGTTACTAGACTCAAAAACGGATATTTTTCAAATATTTCTTCTGCTAGAGGCGGCATTAAACACTTTCGATAAATACTGTATGACTGTTACTACTGGATATTTATACGCCCAAAAACACACTGCAGTTATTACTGATACAGGAGTTAGCAACCTCATGAGTATGTTTTATACACCAAATGTAAAAGTATATAGAGGCATTGACAACTATGTACGAATAGAATTTAAAAATCGTGATCAAAAACGAGTTAACATGACAGACCATAGTGCAAGTATTGTTATACTTGACAAAGAAAATGGTGTTGCATATGTTGAACGTGCGCTTGTAGCAATTGATCCGCGCAAAGGTTTATTTGAAGCAAGTATTACTGAAAGTGATTTGCTTAACCTAGACAGTAAGTTTTACAGTTATGGACTAAAGGTTACCAATCCAGAAGGCAGAACTGCACCAGCATATGCAGACGACAACTACAGCGCAAACGGTGTATTAGAAATTGATGAAGGTGTTTATCCTCCATTCACAGCAAGCACAACAGAAGATTTTGGCAGCGGTGACACAGGTAGTACTATTAGTATTGCACCTTATGTAAATCGCAACACAGCACAACACACTGCACAGGTTTATTTTAGCAGTGCGTTCACAGGCACCCTGGAGATACAGGGCTCAATTAATCCAAGTAATAGTATTCAAAACGCTGATTTTACAACTATCTCAACAACAAACTATACTGCACAAACTGATAACGCTTACATTAACTTTACTGGCGTATACAGTGCAGTGCGTTTTAAGCGTACCACTACATCAGGAACATTGAGTCAAGTATTATATAGACCGTGAAGTTAGTTGGCTTTGGCTGTAGTTTTACCTATGGTGCTGAACTAGTAGATCCAGCACTAGATGGCCTTTACAATGCCACTAGTGAATCCTATAATAGGGATATACACTACAGAAATATTCCGTGGAGAAAATCTCATTGTTGGCTAGGTTTATTAGCAGAATATTTCAACTGCGAATATGATAATCGATCGGAACCAGGTAATAGTAATTATGCAATGCAATACCAGTTTGCTGACTGGTTTAATAATTATAGAAATCCTGACGAGCGTGTAGTAGTGTGTGTTGCTTGGACTGCTTTACCAAGATTTAGTTGGTTAGACGAAACTTGGACACATAACAGCACAGTAAGAAATGATGAAAAGTTTTTACACAGTCGCAAGGATTGGATTATCAGCAATGTTGATCACAAATACTGGACCGATGCAGCAAAATTATTTGTGAACAGTGTATGTAATCTACACAACATACCTATACTACAGTTCAATGCGCTAGGTGCGCACACTCCTGCAAAATACAACAACTATTTCCTAGACGGACTAACAATGGAGTCAATGCTTAAAGATGCGCAGCAGAGCGATGATAGATTGGATTTGTTTGCAAGTGGAGGACATCCCAACGAACTAGGGCATGAATATTTCACAATTAGGTTGCATAATTTTGCAAAAGAACGTATAATATAAAAGTTATGAATAGTATCCAGCAAGCAGTAATTGATGCCTTACCAGGCAAGCAAAAGCGTACCACTAACGGGTGGATTTCGTTTAATGCTGTGTGCTGTCATCACAACGGCGAGAGCATGGACAAGCGTAGCAGAGGCGGCGTTATTGCAAATGGTGAAGCAATAAGTTATCATTGCTTTAACTGCAACTTTAAAACAGGATGGCAACCAGGCAGACACATTAGTTTTAAGATGCGCAAACTATTAACGTGGTTAAACGTGGATGAAAACACTCGCAGCATGCTTAACATTGAAGCACTGCGTATCAAAGACACAGTAGTTGTTGACAGTGTTGATGAAGAAAAGTTTGAAATAAAATTTAAACCTAGATCTTTGCCTGATAACGCAGTAACATTAGCAGATGCTCCGCAAAACATACAGGACTATGTAGCACTAAGAGGACTAGACAGCACAAGACTGTTATACAGTAACACTAAGCCTGCAGGTATGTGGAAGCGTTTTATTATTCCTTGCACATATAAAAATAAACTAATTGGGTACACTGCAAGAACAACTGATGAAAACAGCAAACCAAAATATCACAACAGTTACGATACTGGATATGTGTATGGAATGGACGATCAATTACCCAACGCAAAGTTTGTAATTGTAACAGAAGGCATACTAGATGCAATGTGTATTGGCGGCGTTGGCATACTAAGTAACAACGCTAGTGAAACACAAGCAGAAATTATTGACACACTTGCTAGAGAAGTTATACTAGTACCAGATAGAGACAGTGCAGGACAAAAACTAATTGACGATGCACTTGAATATGGATGGAGTGTTAGTTTTCCTGAATGGGAAACTGATGTAAAAGACATTAATGATGCAGTTGTGCGATATGGTAAACTGTTTACATTAAAAAGTATCATTGATGCGAAACAAACAATGAGTTTAAAAATTAATCTAATGAGGAAACGTCTTGTCTAAAGAATATACAGTAGACTTACAAAAGTTATTTTTGGAAATGATGCTGCATGATGCACAGAACTTTGTGCGTGTGCAAAACATCTATAACGTGGATAACTTTGATCGCAGTTTACATGATACTGCAGTGTTCGTTAAACAGCACAGCGATGATCATGGCGCACTTCCCACACATGAACAGATTAGGGCAGTAACAGGTGTTGAACTAAAGCCTGTTCCAGAGATTACAGAAAGTCACAATGATTGGTTCCTCGCAGAGTTTGAAGGATTCACCAAGCGGCAGGAACTAGAAAGAGCTATTCTCAAGAGTGCAGACTTACTTGAGAAGGGCGAATATGAGCCAGTTGAAAAGATCATCAAAGATGCAGTGCAGATCAGTCTTACAAAAGACATGGGCACAAACTACTTTGAAGATCCTAGAGCAAGACTTATGGCTCTCAAGGATAATAACGGACAGATCAGCACAGGCTGGCCCGCTATGGATCGTAAACTGTTTGGCGGCATGAACAAAGGTGAACTCAATATTTTTGCAGGTGGATCAGGATCAGGTAAGAGTTTGTTTATGCAGAACCTAGCAGTCAACTGGGTAACACAAGGACTAAACGGCGTATACTTGAGTTTGGAACTTAGTGAAGGACTTAGTGCTATGCGTATTGACAGTATGCTTACAAACGTAAGTACTAAGGAAGTTTTCAAAGACTTGGACACTGTTGAGATGAAAGTTAAGATGGTGGGCAAGAAAGCAGGCAACTTGCAGATCAAATATATGCCAGCACAAAGCAATGTAAATGATGTTAGAGCATACTTGAAAGAACTGCAGATTAAAAATGGCTGGCGTGTAGACTTCCTACTTATTGACTATTTGGATTTGCTTATGCCAGTTAGTGCTAAAGTTAGTCCAAGTGATTTGTTTGTTAAAGACAAGTATGTGAGTGAAGAACTGCGTAACTTGGCTAAAGAACTTAACTGTGTGTTTGTAACAGCAAGTCAGTTGAACAGAGGTGCAGTTGATGAAATAGAGTTTGATCACAGTCATATCTCAGGTGGACTTAGTAAAATTAACACAGCGGATAATGTGTTTGGCATCTTTACTAGCCGTGCAATGCGTGAGCGTGGACGCTATCAGATACAGTTGATGAAAACTAGAAGTAGTAGCGGTGTTGGTCAAAAGATTGATCTTGGCTTTAACTTGGAAAGCCTGCGTATTACAGACTTGGGCGAGGACGAAGATGCTCCGCAACAAACCACAGGCAGTAACATTATGAACCGTATTAAAAGCAATGGAGTTGTAGAAGCAAGTGACAATGTTGCCACTCCAACTGCAAGTGTACAGAGTAGCAAACTTAAAGATATGTTAGCAGGATTGAAAAGTGAGTGATACATTTTGTGTTATGCCATGGCTAGGTAAAGATCTATTTAATACTGGTGAAAACAAAATATGCTGTTGGTTAGAGCAATCATATGACATAGATCAAATTAGATATGATTTACTAAATGATGTTAAAAGTTCTGCTTGCAGTAAGTGCTGGCGTGCAGAAGCACAAGGTCAACAAAGTCGTAGACAACAACAAAATACACTTGCAGATGTATTGTATGATATGACTATTGAAAATCTGCAACTAATGTGCGACACTACCAAAGGTATTCGCGAACAGCTAATGTCCGGGCCTACCAACTATAATCCTACAATGTATCAGATTAACAGTAGTAACGTTTGTAACGGAGCATGCATTATGTGCGGTCCGGAAGCAAGTAGTAAATGGCAAAGTCTGTTAAAAGACCACAATAAACGTGTAGTGCATGACATAGACATAGATTTTGCAACAGCAAAGTATGTTGAGTTTGTTGGCGGTGAACCTTTGCTTGAACAAAAATATGTAGACATATTAGAAAAACTTAACCGTGACTGTGTGGTTAGTATTGTTACTAATGGCAGTGTGGATATAAAACCTCAACTATTAAACTTGTTAAAAGAGTTTAAGAACTTGGTTATCTGTATGAGTATTGACGGAGTTGGACCTATATTTGAATATCAACGTTGGCCCTTAAAGTGGAATAAACTTCAAGAGAACTTAGCCAATTTTAAGCAATTAGACTGTAATTTAAGTGTAAGTTATACACTAACAAACATTAACTTGCCCTATAAACAACAAACAATAGACTGGTTTGATAGTCAAGGATTGCCTTATATCATTAACGAATGTATATTTCCTAAACACTTTGCCGCATCAGCGCCGATAAGCGAAAAGACGATCCAGGAACTAGATCGTCAAGACGCACTTAAAGGTATAGATAGACGAGACTATGGATTTAATTTTTAGCAATCTTTGCTTCGTATAAATCCATGCTGTGATCTCTTGCACCATCAAAGAACTCACGCTTACTCCAAGCACGAAAACGACCACGCCATCCATCTTTAAAGACCTGCCATGGTGTCATCTTGCGAATGTAACCATAGTAGTTGATGTAGTGCAGTTCGCCTCTGTGACGGAATCCTATGACGGCAAATGGAACACGAGGAACAATGTCATTGTTGTTTACATATCTATGGTGTTCAAACGTGCATTTAGCAGCCCATACACGCCCGCCTACACGAGGTTGACCATATGTATAACAAGCAACAACACGATCCTGTAAACGACTTGCTGCTAGTGCTGCCATTGCACCACCTAAACTGTGTCCACAAATGTAAAGTGCTTTTTTCTTGCGAGCAGGTGTACTAATGTATGCCTCTACCTGTTCCCAAATACGATTTAGGTATTCATAAAATCCTGCATGCACCATGCCCCAGGTTTTACTCTTGCGCTTCCACGCTTTTAAGTCTGCTTTGATATCACTAAACTCAGTTGGCTCTGTACCTCTAAATGCAAGAACAACACGCTCACTGTTTTCCACAATCAAACACTCTGCACCTTTGTGATCTACAAGTACACTTTTAGTATAACCAAGTGTGTGTATTGCGGGCTTGCTGTCTGCTTGTGTTAAATAGGCTACTTTAGCCAGAGTTGCAAAGTGCAACCCAGGGTTTTCTATACTTGACATTGTTCCTCCTCCAAGTTACAATAATGTAATGTTGTATTTAACCGATAAATACTAAAAACGATAGGATAAAAACCATGCGTAAACAGACCCGTAGTATACTACACGAACTAAACAGCATGATTGTTGATAAAGATAGACAACATGTAATGGAAAGTCGAGCAACTAACGTAATAGAGAGCGCAATCAATCTTATTAATGAAATGCACAAGCATTATGACGCTGAGACTGCAGGGGATTTAGAACGCCGCTTGCTAAACAGTATTCGTCATCAGGACAGTCGTAAGTTTGTGCGAGGTATTCGGAAAGTCAACGAAAGCAAATGCGCTTCAGAGAAATAGTAGCCGAAGCTGCTGAAGGTAAAAATACTCACCTAGAGCATATTGAAGATCTAGTATTTCTTCAAGGCAAGCCTGGTGCGCAGAGTGCGCTACAATATATTAACAGTGTGCGTGACATGCTGGAGAATGGCGGCGACAGTGGTAACTTAACTGTAAAGTGGGACGGTGCTCCTGCAATCATTGCAGGCATTGATCCTGCAGACGGCAAGTTCTTTGTTGGCACTAAGGGTGTATTTAATACAACACCAAAGTTTGTAAAAGGCACAGCAGATTTAGCACAATATGAAGGCAACCTAAAAGACAAATTAGCACTAGCATTTAATGAATTAGGCAAGTTAGGTATAAAAAATGTCGTACAAGGCGACATGATGTATACTGCAGATGACCTGCAAACAGCAACAATAGATGGTGAAGAGAGTTGGACATTTGGCCCTAACACTGTTACATATGCTGTGCCTAAAAACAGTGATCTAGGTAAACGTATCGGTGCTAGTAAGTTAGGCATTATATTCCATACAACCTACACAGGTGATAGTATACCAGAAATGCAGGCAAGTTTTGGTGCAGACGTAAGCGGTCTAAACAAAACCAGCGCAGTATGGGTTGATGATGCAACCTACAAAGACCTAAGTGGACAAGCAAGTCTTACACAGCAAGAAAACAAACAAATACTACAAGGACTAAACGTTGCAGCAGGTGCACTTAAAACTGCAGACTTTGCAGCAGTCAGCAATGAAGATTATAAAAAATTGTTCATGCAGTATGTAAATGCAAGAATTAAACGTGGCGATATGCAGATAGATGATGCACAAAGTTTTGCTACAGACTTTACACAATGGTACAATGATTACATACAAAAAGAAATTGCAAAACTAAAGAATCAAGATCCTGCGGCACCTGCAGTAAAGAATCGTACAGATAAGATTGCTGCACAGAACAAATTTATCACTGACAACATGACAGGCATTGCTGGCGCACTAGCAGTGTACAAAGACATCATTGCAATGAAAAATATGCTTATAAATAAATTGAATAAAGTGGATAGTATTAAGACACTTATCCGCACAGATACAGGTTATACTGTAACAAACCCAGAAGGCTTTGTTGCAATTGGTACAGACAGTGGTGCAGTTAAACTAGTTGACCGCATGGAGTTTAGTAAAAACAACTTCAATGCTGTTAAGAACTGGAGCAAGTAATGAGATTTAGAGAGTTTAGACTGTTCGAAGAAGCGGCTAGAAATCTTGAGATTCCAGATAGTACCGGAAAAATCCATACAGTCAAAGGCATTAAGATTACAACAGGCAAGAATGCAAGACTGCAACAAGTATTAAGAGATAATCCAGGATTAAGTGAAAATACAAAGTCTCAGATTGTTAAACAAATTGCACTTAATCAAAACACTCCTATACCTAAAGGAAACGTCTTAAAGAGAGTATTTAACCAGTTAGGTAAGTTCTTTAAAAGCATAAATCCACTTGCACGTTTGCCAGGTGCTAATATAATGTCTGGTAGTACTGCGCTTAACCAAGGTGAGGATGCTTGGGTAGAAGCCAGTAAAGAGCTATGGGAACTAGATAAGAAAAACGGAACACAAAATTGGTATGATTTCACAGGAGATGCAAAACCAGAGCCTAAGGCAGACGGAAGAACTGACGTTGCAGAACCTAATTATTCATCTGGCAATAGTTACAGTTTTGATGATGAATTTGATTTCGCGAACAATGGTAGAAATCTTCCACCAGGTTCGAAAGTCAACGTGCCTGGCGCAGATGGCACAATAAATCAATTTGTAACAACTGACGATGGGAAACTTACTCTTGCAGTACCACAACCTAAACCTGAGCCTCAAGTTGAACCTGACGATAACCCAGTCAATGATCCAGGAAAACCCAATGAACCAAACGTAGTACCATTTACGCCAAAACCTAAACCAGTTATTACTCCATCAGATCCTCAACCTGGCAAAGACAAACCTTTTGATCCAAATGAAAAGCCAGCTAATGATCCAGAGCCGATTGAAAAGCCAGAGCCTCCTAAGGAAAAGCCAAAGCCTGAGAAACCTAAGGAAAAGCCAAAGCCTGAGAAACCTAAGGAAAAGCCAAATCCAGACGGTAGACCAAGTTGGTGGCCCGATTGGCTTCCTTGGAAAGATTCTCCAAAGCCTGAAAAGCCCGGCAAGCCTGACAAAACAGATCCAGATGCGCCTGTTAGTCCAGACTGGAGCAAGCCTGGTCCTAATACTAGACCAAGTAAAAAGCCTGAGCCAAATACAAAGCCAAATACAAAGCCTGAGCCAAATACAAAGCCAAATACAAAGCCTGAGCCAAATACAAAGCCAAATACAAAGCCTGAGCCAAATACAAAGCCAAATACAAAGCCTGAGCCAAGTGTAAAGCCCCAGCCTAAACCTCAGCCTCAGCAGAAGCCTCAGACTCCGCCTGTTCGTCCTCAACGACCACCGGTGCGTCCAGTGACTCCACCACCAGTTGTAGTACCACCTATGCAAACAGAACCTTATAAGGCAGGAGATGATATTATCTACACTGGCAGAAAACCGCCTAAAGACGTATACAAATTTAAAGCTGCTACCACAGACTGGGATGCGTTATATAAGAAACTTACGAAAGATCAATAAAATGGCATTTGAATTTATAAGAGAAGAAATTACTGAAGCACGTTACATTCGCAGCCCTGCTGATACAATTGGCAGAGATATGACAGATATAGGCGAAAGTTTCTTTGAACAACTGATTATGTTACAGCAAATGCGTTTTGAAAATCCAGCATTTGCAAAAAAGTATGCTAAGGATACACTAAAGTTTATGAACTTTTCAAGTGTAAAGCCGGGCGGTACTGACTTGCACAACCTTGCAAGTATTATTGCTAACCCAGGCAAATACAAAGGTGTTACCAGCGGTGGCACAGTTAGTTTTGACGAGCTAGGTTTTAAACGCTACTTGCGTGACATTGCAGCAGGAAGAACAAATCAAGCAATGGACAGAACATTCTTAATGAAGCAACAACGAAATTTAGGTATTAGTAGTAGTTTCTTAAAGCAAGCAAGACGTGCAAGTGCAGACTATGGACGCACTAGTGCCGGTGAACGTACTGGACTAAGTGCTAGAATGGTGAACAGTCAGCGTCAGGATGGCAAGTTTCGTAGTGATATTAGTAAACAGTATATGGGTACTGTTGCTGATAAAAAACTTGTTCCTGCAGAAAAAAAACTTCCATTATGGGCAAAAGCAGCAGGTGGATTTGCTGCTGGTGTAGCATTAGGCAAACTTATAGACTAAAAAATATCTATTTTCTTATAAATATATGCAAGCAAGAATAGACTTGCACAAATAGGAGATAAGAAAATGGCAGACGTAACTCGTGTAAACGGTAACGCAAAAGCACATGGTTCACCAGCAGGCGTAATTTCTGCAGACGAACTAGTGATTCTAAACGGTCCAGACATGGACTTTTTCAAAATTATTGTAACTAACGGTTCAGCAGAAGTTGTTGATATCCGTAACGAACTAGACGCAGCAGAGTCAGTTGTAGCAATCATGCAAGCAATTGAAACAAAAGGCAATGTAGAAATGTATCAGGTAGAAGGTGATGCAACTGGTCAAATCAGTGTAGCAGTTTACCCAGCTGGTGCATGGACAACATCAACACTACAAACAGCTATCCGCGCACTAGGCGGCACAGTTGGTGCAAACAGTGTAGACGTCAGTGGTACAGCAGTTACTACTAGCGGCTTAGAATTCGTCTAAGATACATAAATACTTACAATAGAGGTGTAGAGATACATCATTTAAGGAGATAAGAAAATGGCTAGAATTACAACTTCAGCAACAGTAACAGCTGGTAGTGGTCTAGGACCAACAACATATGTCTATGCAAT
>Ga0206129_10004352_pt1 | contig 15668 bp, 18 predicted proteins | sample Helgoland_Spring_8_FD_148616 | JGI IMG/M metagenome (GOLD analysis project Ga0206129, IMG submission 148616) | Pelagic subsurface seawater microbial communities from Kabeltonne, Helgoland, North Sea - Helgoland_Spring_Bloom_20160502_2 | ecosystem: Environmental > Aquatic > Marine > Epipelagic ...
GGCTTTACGACTGGCTTTACGACTGGCTTTACGACTGGCTTTACGACTGGCTTTACGACTGGCTTTACGACTGGCTTTACGACTGGCTTTACGACTGGCTTTATCACCAATGCGTACGTAAATAACAGATGAATTTTTTTGTTGTAGGTATTTATTACCGTTATACATAAAGCTTTTCTTATTACCTTTTCTGGCTTTCTCCTTTGCTACCATATAGGAATTTAACGCTCGTTTACTACCAGATTTTCTACTTTTCTTCCTACTGGCTTTACTACCAGATTTTCTACTTTTCTTCCTACTGGCTTTACTACCAACACGTGTGTAAAAGATCATGGCTCCATTACTATTAGGAGATTTTTCATATTTATTACCGTTATACATAAAGCTTTTCTTATTACCTTTTCTGGCTTTCTCCTTTGCTACCATATAGGAATTTAACGCTCGTTTACTACTAGATTTTCTACTCTTCTTACGACCGGCTTTACGACTGGCTTTACGACTGGCTTTACGACTTTTTACTGACTTTTTCATAGCCATCATTAATTTCATTCTGAAATTTGCTTGATCTGACATTTTCTTTAGCGAAAGAAAATTTATATTTTTTTTTAAGTTTTGGAAAACAAGAAATGAAAGAAAATCTATCTCAATTAAAAAAAGTTGGTTACAAAATATAAAATTAAGGGGTTCGAAACTTAATAAACAGCGGTTGATGAATTTTCTAGAACTCAACTAGTTATCTGAAATACCCGTAATGATAATGGTGGTTGTACCAACCAGTTAAACATCCGATATCAAGGGTATCATATAGATGGAAATTCGCCACGTTTATATTATATCTAATACGGTTCTCCAACCATCACATTATTGATAAAGATCCAAATTTGGTAGGAAATTGCACCGTTCAATCAAAGACTGATCATTTCTGTAAATAATTTAACCAGAAAATAATTTATTATTTTCTGGTTAAATAAAAATGTCATATTCTACTGTTGATCAATGTATCAACCAAAAACCGTGCGATAAATACACTCTAGGTGGTTTCGGGAACTACGAGGCGATGCGTGCTAAATACTTACCGGAAAAGAAAATTCAATATATTTACGGTCCTACCTGTTGTAAAATAGACCGTTATCACAGCCATATCGGGAAACAATGTGATACGCATGCTTCTGGGATGGCCGGTCAAATGAGTTTAGAACAAGATAATGCACGCAAGAAAAATAACTTGAATGAATGAATGAATTTTATAAAACTTATTTTATAAAATAATAAAATGATTAACGACACTCTAATATACGGTATTGTAGTCTCAGTTTCAATAATAACAGCCTATATCTGTTGGAGGTGCACACCTATACAGTCAGTAACAGTTGATGACGAATGAATTATCGAAATTTAACAAATACTATAATGCTAAACAGTAGCAATAAAATACCACCAACAATCAACCCGGTAAATAACCCATTTTTCGAGGGTGATGGTCCAGGGGATGACGCGTGCGGTGATGGTGTGCGGTGCTGGTGATGTGGAGTAGGAGTAGGAGTAGGAGTAGGAGTAGGAGTAGGAGTAGGAGTAGGAGTAGGAGTAGGAGTAGGAGTAGGAGTAGGAGTAGGAGTAGGAGTAGGAGTAGGAGTAGGAGTAGGAGTATTCGGCTGAGATAACTTAGGACAATTTGCCTGTGTTGTTCCACAGTCTTGTAAATCAACTATAGTATTCTTATTAAAGCTATCTATACATCCAGATGTGTATTTGTTTACAGTACCTGTCGCTGGTACGAAAAATGCTTTCCAACCGGTATAACTAAATTCTCCAGGATCGTTATATAGAAACATAGATGAATAATCCGAGTTTTCATATAATGAATTTGTCCATCCAAAATACCAACCACCTTTTTTTACAATACCATTAAGGACAAACCCATCACCCGTTTTCGGTGTAAAATTAGAAAATAACGTTACACTGATAGTCCTTGTTGACTCTGTAATATCAGCTGACCAGGATATACTTGGTTCATTTGTTTTCTCTTTTAAAAATGGACCTACACCACTAAAAGCACCATTTATTCCCGTCTGACCTTTAATAGTTATACCATACGGGTTAGGACTGGCAAATGCTCTGAAAAACATGTCTGCAGGGTTGTTTACATTTTTCCACTCGTCCGACCATCTACCATCTTTGATATTTGGTGGGCAAAAGACCTCGCGTGGTAGTCCCCAACTGTTTTTTTCTGCATTGAAAGTTTGATTGCAACAGATGTTCTCATTGAAGGTTTCATCAAAGGATATACTTTTCAATTGAATAAAGCCTTCATTGTATGGGAAACCGGTTTTTGAAGCAGAGTTTTCATCGTCTGTTCTTACTACATACTTTCCAATTTTTTTTGTCATTTTATATAACAAAAAAATAATTATCGAAATTTAATAAATATCAATCTCATTGTCAACACTAGAATAAGCATAAAAATAGCAGTATAGATGGCTAACTTAATACCGTCCAATACTCTTACATTTGTTTCAGTATTCTCAGTAGTCACGAAGACCGGCTTCGTGTAAAATAACAACAAGAAGCAAGAGATTGAAAGGATCAGAAAGATAAGGATATATGCGATATTTCGTTTTCCACAGCCCCGCCTCGAGCGTGCGGCTTTTCCTATCCCAATACCTTTTGATAAACACATCGAATTATTCCCCATTACGTCGTAGCCAGGTGGTAGATTGGGTTGGTCGCCGCAGTAAAAGCGTCTCCCATCGATTGGATTGTAAGGGCCTCTATAGGATTTGGTACATGGTAGGTGTAAACCTTTACCAATACCCACTCTTAAACAGCGGGATTTGGTCCCGATAGGTTTACCATTTCTAGCCGATGAGTTGTTTCCGCAGTAAATTCCCATTTATTATCATAATTTAAATTAAATTAAATTATGATAACGGTAAAGTCTTAAATTTATCATGAACGCAAATACCCGAACCATGACAATCTTTACATTGTCTCCCATGCTCGCACCTAAGACGTTTCCCACCCCAAATTCGTACACACCCTTTATACATATATTTCTTCCCCTTTACTCGGTTTAGTTTTATAATAGAAATGAATATCCACCGGCAAATTTTAACGTCAACCATTTATTGAAAACGATTTTTTTCAATAAAGTATCTCTAGAAAAAATAATAAAATAATATGAACTACACAGAAAATCTTTTTTGCTGGTCCATGGCCATGAGTGGTAAACAGAATATATACGAGGATGGAGACAAGATAATTCTACCCTCCAGCGTACTCGGAAAAGTAGTGCTTCCCGATGATGGAATCCCTCTATATTTTAAGTTGGTAAATCCTACACTTGGATTGTCGACACATGCTGGGGTATTGGAATTCTCAGCGACAGAGGGAAACTGTAATGTACCACATTGGATAATGGCTCAGTTAGTCCTTAGGGAAGGGGAAATTGTCAATGTGGAGATAGTAGATGCTTTACCACCTGCTGAATTTATAAAACTAAGACCCCAGTCCAGAGATATCTTAGAGTCAATGTGCGACCCACAGGCAATACTGGCTGTAAAATTACGTAAATATACATGTTTAACCAAGGGACAGTGGATTTGCGTGCAATATATGGGCGATAATGTATATTTTGATGTGGTGGAAACGAGACCATTAGGAGCTGTCAGCCTAATCGATATTGAGGCGGTTCTAGAGTTTGAGATACCTAAAGAGGCAGCACCGAAGAAGCCTGACCCATTACCCAAAATGGATACTCAGAAGGGTTCTGATAAAAGCGGTGTCTCTCGTAATAAACCTTCGCGGGTCTCTCGGTTTAAGAAGCAAGGAGCCCTTGACAAATTCCCAGGTTCAGGTCGGAAACTATAAAACTCTAGTAAAACTCTAGTAAGAGTCAACCGCTGGTACTCAAAACGTTAACAAAAGAATTAGAATGAATGAAACTATAAAGTGTTATTTAATAGATATATTATTCTGATATACCTATTACTCCACAAGCCAAACGCGGCCCAGAATTTCCTGTTTTTGATGATTCTTTATTATTTCCTCTCCCTAAGTCATCTGACTCCGCATGAACAATAATCATTCTACCAATTATACTTTGTTTTTTAGTTGGGATTGTTGTTATACCTGAAACATGGAATTCTCCTCTAGATTTATTATTTTTACTAATAATATTACCTAAATCTCCAGCATGTCTTATAATACTGTTTCTACCACCATGTGATACATTCTCGGGATTGAAATGTTCACATCCCGATATACACCCTTTAGTCATATCTCCGCATTTATGTATATGAAACCCATGTTTTCCATCTTTTAATCCATTAATACTGTAAGTCACCACGCACTTTCCATTTTTCATGTGAAAATAAATAACCCCATTAACAGCACCAAAAAGAACAGCAACGCACTTGTGTGAGATATTATCACCTTTTACACACCTCTTCCTACACCTCTTCGCGTGCTTTTTATTACATTTAGCAGAGACGGGATTCCCATCATATTTACATACCCGTCGTTTAGACTTTTTAAGAGAGACTTTCATACTCTTTTTATGAGGGTCTTTTGAGATGGAAGAAATGTGAGTAGTAAGAGCATATAGTAAACCCTGCTTATCAAGTTTCGAGCGACCAGATATTTTAAATATTGTCGCCAACTTTTTTAATTCTGTTAGTTTACTATATACCACATTTCTGTAATTTAGTATCTGTGTGTTTCTTGACATTTTTCTTTAACAAGATAATTTTCTTATAATAAATATGAAACCAGCATCTATCGTTCTTTACATAGGAACTAGCATAGCCGGATTAATCACCTTAATCTGTATTATAGGATTACCACGTCTTTCCAGAACTGCTACAATTATCCTCTGGTGTGTAGCATTTGCCACATTAATAACTGGGTCCTTGATGGATAAGTTTATGAAAGAGGAATTTTGCTGTGGTAAAACTGGTGATTACGTAAAAATCTTCGAGACACCGATGAACGCAACTCGAGACCCAAATAATGTAAATCCATTACAACTACCACTCAAACGCGATAAGACGGATGACTACACCCGCAACCAGTACGCGCGACACGGGGTTCGCAGCAATAAAATTTCTCAACAGTATCGCTACGCCTACTAGAAAAATGCCCTTAATATTAAAATTGAATATAATGGCTTAACAACTTGAAGGAAAGTAATTTAAAATGACAGACTTTGCTATGTTAGATCAAGTCCTTGATGACTTCAATGAAACTACAGAACAACCCATAAAACTCAAACCTCCTGAAAAAATAAAAACGAATAAAGCTCAGATATGTACACATGAAAATAAGGTAAAAGATAAGGTAAATTATATCTGCACAGATTGCGGTCAGGAAGTAGAGCCTGAAGTAAATAAATCTTTCGACAAATTTATACCCAATCGGAATAAACTCGATCCAAATCGATGTCAAATCCGGAAACTAGACGAGAAAACCATCTACAGGGACGTGGAAAAGATGAATTTTAGCGACTCCATTATTAAAGAGGCGAATCTTATCTTTCTCGAGACGACGAAAGGTGCTATCTACCGTGGAAACTCACGTAAAGCCATTATATTTGCATGCGTATTTCACGCTTACAAAATCGCGGGCTCTCCTCAAAGTTGTGAAAGCCTGATTGAAGTCTTTCAACTGGAGCGTAAGGTCGGGTTGAAAGGGTTGAAACATGTTGGATTGAACGCTCCAAAGAATTCACGTATTCGTACCACTCATATCACACCTCAAGACCTTATCCGTGAGATTATGAAAAAGTTCGAAGCTAGAGGTACACAGGTGACAGACGTGATCGAACTGTACTCACAGATTCACAATAAATCGTCCATTCTCAATCGGTCAAGGCCACAGTCCGTCGCAGCGGGGCTAACCTACTACTACATTCTATTGAAACAGAAAGATATCTCGCTGAAAGACTTTACTAAAAAGGTTAAACTGTCGGACCTGACAGTTGTGAAGATTACTAAGGAAATCGCACGGGTGTTAGACACGCCGGGATTAATTTGAGGTGTAGGAATAATATAATTTATATCTATATGATATAAATTTAGTAGTTCATGTTGAACATCATGAGTTGTGGATGTTTTTCCCGCAATTTTATCTTGGGATGCGCGCGCAATCCTGCCTTGTTAAAGTCTCCATATAATTGATTCCAGATATCCATTGAGTTGTTACACTCAGCCATCTGGTGAGTATTCACTATTTGACTAGTAATAGTTTGAATGACTATCTCATTGATACGCTTGAATGGGGTTCGTTCGATATCAAAGGTGGCCTGGGTGTAAATTCCAGATGTTTGACCCCCTTTTTCAGCATTCCACACACTTGTAATTATCTCGCGAATCTCTTGGTCTGGGATAACGATTGCCTTGTTTTTCAATGACCATAGGTATGTGGTTATTGCTTTGGAGAGATTATTTACGTTCTGCTGAGAGAAGAGTAACGTATAGGGGTTTGTTACACCCAACTCTTGCCAACCAACGTGTTTTACATTGTTGTAGTCGAAAGGTCCATCTGTTAATGAAACTCCGTATTCTGACATTTTTATTGTATATAATTCTTTTAAAATTAAAATAAATATAAGAAAAAATGAGTTGTTTATTCGATTCAATGTATTCTCTATTATCGCAGCATGGTATCTATTTTGAGAGTAGCCATGCACTCCGTACCAAAATTACAGACTTTATGCGTGAAAATCCAAAGTACTCTCTTGAGTCTGGAACAGTGGAGGAGTGGGTCAAGCTCACGGCGGAAGACATGAATACCAATTCTACCTCCTATATACGTGGTATGACATGCGCATCTACATGGGGTGGTGCGATGGAAATGGCGGTAATGTCTAAAATTTTCAATATTCAGATTGATGTGATAGGGAGGGGCAATGAGAAACCTCTCGCCCAATTTAACTGCACCGGTGATAGGGCAGAGGCAAAATTCACGATTCACTGGTCCGGTTCTCATTACACACCTATAAGTAAAGTCGACATGTGAAAAATGATTTTTTAGAAACACTTTTCATTAAAGTCAGTATGCTACCGATAAGATGTTTCAGTTGCAATAAAGTATTAGCCAATAAAGGTACCACCTTTTCCTCACTCCGGAATGAAAAAGTACCAATGAATGTCATATGGGAAAAGTTAGGATTAACCAGAATGTGTTGCCGTTCTATTATGATAAGTTATGTCGATGTCAGTGATGAGCTTCTGGCCTACTGTGATTACAATCCTGGTAAATATATCGAGATTAGAAAACACCCACCGATGGAGAGCACGCCAACAATAACAGTGCTTGACCCAGATGAATTGAGGATGGATGAATTGAGTCTGGAGGAGGATTCTTCCTCTTCCTCTTCCTCAACCATTATTTCAACACCTGTGTTGAAAAGAGGAGTACGGGTGTACAGAGCGGTGTAGAACGACGAATAATATACAACCAGTACCCTACGAATAAAAGCCAACCTGACAATACAATTTCTTATACATCTATTCTGTATAAGAAATAAGTTAAACATTAAAATGTCTTCCACAAGCGCTATCTATAAATATTTTAAACTTTAATCATGTTAAATTTGAAAATAATCTCAATATTCTGTTTCTCGCATCTCTTTACCACGATCTTTAGTAACATTTGATTCTTTCTTCGATGGGGCTACTATTTCTTTACCTTTTAAGAATACACCAACAATACCAACAATAGAAATAATTTTAATTATAGTTAAGAACAATGATAAAGTATGATTTGCCGGTATCACATTACCCTCGATATTTTTAGAATTAACAAGGGTGTAGTCGGTAGTCATAGATTCTATAACAGGATTAGAACTTATATTGAAACTTGCGATAAAAATAATAAAAATTGTACCTGATACGTAAAGTATAGCGTATAAATCTTTAACATCGTATACATCTCGTTCATCTGTTATGCCTCTGATACCTTTTACTCCACCGATAAAAGATATTATTAATATTATAGTTAACCATGTGTAAAGACCCTGTACTGAATTTACAATATTTGATTTTTTATCAACCGAAGAATTATCACATGCTTTTTGGTTCAGATTATCCATTATGGTAGGATTTATATTCATCCAAATCACTATAGAAGCAACCCCTAGAATCGTATAAATTATTGTCATAAAAATTGTTGATAACATTTTCTTTTTATTAATCAATGCATAAAAAAAATATATATTTTATTAAAGAAAAAGATGGAATTATTATGTGAAAAATTACTACAGCCAACGACCTACGAAGAGATGACTCATCTTATTGTTACCCCTGAAATTATAACACACGCGTATGAATTTATACCCAGTAATACAATATCAGCACGCTTTTTGTTATCCGCATGGTTGATATCAAGATTTCCAGAGGAAGCAGCTGTGGATATGGTATTAAAAACATCCGCTGATTCAGTCGTAACCTGCTGTACTCATGGCTACAACATTATGCCAGTGCTTCAACTGTTTAAAAGTCGTCTGGTCTGTTGGAAAGAACAGGATCTGAAAAAATTTAAGCCCGAGTTAATGGGTTTATATGTAAATCTCTACAACCAACAGTTAGAAACTCCCTCTAGCGCGTCTATATTGGAAAAGACAAAAGGCGACTTATTAGCAACGGCATTTTCAATAGGAGGGGAGGAATTTGTTGCGGAAATATTAGCAGCTGTAAATAAACAACTTTGAAAAATGTTTATTCAGATAAATATGTCAAACATAGAAAATATAATTATACAACATGGAAATGAACAATCACCTGTTGAAAATATGTATAAGCAGTCAGTGGAAAATACAGAAACTAAACCGATAATTGTGTTAGATTTAGATCTTACATTGATCCATGCCGTTTCCTCTTCAGATATCGAGAAGAAATATCCAGACAAACGTGTCATGGCCGCCAAACTAAGTTCTCTCAAACTTCATGATATGAAAGAGGGGAATAAAAGCTACTATCTCGTATTTGAACGACCAGGTCTCCAAGAGTTCCTGGACTACCTGTTTAAAAACTTTCGAGTCATAGTGTGGACAGCAGCCACAAAATCATACGCATCCTTTATTATCGAAAAAATAATATTACAGAAGCAGGAGAGGGACTTGGAATACGCCTTTGTACACTACCATTGTAAACGTAGCAAGAAACGGTACGGTGCAGACAATCCTAAAAACTTGATTATGCTTATGGATAAATATAAAATTAAGGGTATGAACAAGAAGAATACTCTTATTATCGACGACCATCCAGACGTAAAGACCAAAAATCATAGTAGGTGTATAGTGGCGCCAGAATTTCTAGCATTAGATGAAGAAACATTGAATCCCATACTAAACGCACCAAATGACAATTTTCTACCAAAATTAATGACTAAACTTAAAGAATATATTGAAGTTTACAAAAAAAATGGAGGGGTTGATGATGTGAATACATTTATCGACACAATAACCAGTAAATAATTATAAAATATAATTCAGAATTATATTTTTGCTTTCAACCCTAATGTTCCGTATGACTACTGTTCTTTGCTTTTCATTCCCAACTTGGTAATTTCAACTAAATCCTCGTCTGTTAACTCTTCAATGGTAGGTGGGTCGTTTCCTTCACCCTCTTTGATTTTACCAATAACCCCCTCTTTTTTTTCTTTGATAAGAAATCCTGTGGGTTTATGTACAAACATGTCCGTAAAGTAAGGATGGTGTCGCAATACCAACCGCTTCTTTGTGGGGCTTTTCTTCGGGGACTCTTTCTTCGGGGACTCTTTCTCCATTTTACCATTTCTTTTATTAGCGGCCTTACCATGTGTTTTGCATAATCCATTCCCGGATGACTTTTTTCCGCATTCTTCCCCAATGGATTTTCCACGTATCATGATATGTACACAGGTGGAACTTGCACCTACTATTTCAGGCACTTCTTCCTCCTCAACGACTGTAATATCTTCCATCTCCTTCAATCGTAGGGTCTCCATGACTGCAAGTATGTCTTCACGTGGAATAGAATAGGTGTCTGACAGTATGGTTGCCAGTTTATGGTCGCGTAGTTTCTGATATTCTTGACTCATATACTCGTATTGTCGTATGGCCTTGTTATATTGTTCCATTGACATTTTAATTCTTTCAGATATTCATTTAAATTTTCATTTTATATAATAAAATGAGTATAGTTAAATCAAATGTTAATATCATCCGAGACCAAATAGAAGCAAAGGTTGGAAGGCAGCCTTTTTTTGCTTCTCAAAATGCTGCTAGTTTAACAGTTACAGACATGGATACATTCCCATATCCACGGTTCTACCGTGGTATCTACCAGTTGGAAGAACCAGTTGTTCTGGAGAGAGAGGCTGGTTGGAGACCACGATACGACGCTTGCTACACTCCTACCAGAGTTGTCAAAGAAGAAAGCCCAATATACTGCTGGCAAGCGCCGTGCTCCACTGTATTCCCATGCCGAGCACCCAAAGGAAGTGCTGCCAAGGAAGTGACCCAACAGTACAACTGTATAAATATTAGTACCTAATCTATTTTAGAAATTTCAAAATTATTTATTATATTATAAGTCTATGAAAAAATTATAATATAATAAATGGAAATAACAGCAATTAATATTCAAGGTACAGTTAGAAGAATTTCTTCTTCGACGATGACAATGTCTACCTATAACAGCGTTATTCCGTATCTACTATGGGAGAGAGTCCCAGAAAACTCATGGATTGTTTGTCCAAGATACGGCAAAAAACCTTACGATATACAACTAGCCATTACCGGTACCTGCTGGTACAATGAACTCTCAGAGAAAGCACTGACAAGAGAAATTCAAGAAGAGTCGGGACTGGTACTTACCAGTGCTCCAGATTTACTCTATCAAAATACCAATGGTCCTAAAAATTGGCTGTGGGGTATTTGTAATGCCGGAAACTGTCGAGCATCGCGGGGTGCCCAAAATTTCACACCGGGTGGAAGAGACGATAGAATGAGAAAAGTAGGTGCAATTGTGTATTCCACAAGACATGGGGATTTAGTGAACATGATTCGCAATGCCGCCGCCAATGGTGGCCTGTCACTGCTACCGCAGGATAACATTATCGAGTTATTACTTATTCCGCGAGATATAGCGGTCGTGTTGGCCCTCCCGACCAGAAAACCAAAAGTTACGGTTGTCGACGAGGTCACTAAAAATATGAATCTTCTGACCAGCATCGTTCCTAAAACCAAAGACGACGAGGCGTGGCCGAGGCGTATGAAGACACCTATTAATCAATTATTGTATTTGACGCGAGGGGTGGTACCGAAGAAAAAGAAGTCTGGGGGGAAGGTACCGAGAAAGCCCCGGAAGTTGCTATAATGAAATTACGGGTGGAGAGTACAACAACATTGGAATTTATTAACAAAAAAGTTAATAAATACGAATATCTTATTATCTTACAAATTTATAAAATAAATCCACCAGGTCATTCTGTGTTGCTTTTCTAAATTCACTTAAACTTTTCCCAGCAGATTTTTTATTGATGCCAGCCTCACTGCATAATTTCTTCAAATCTGTCAGAGTCATAGCCTTTAGTTGCGTTTTTCTATACATTAGAAACGAGGTCTTTTTCTTTTTTACCGCATTGCTTACTGTAATTTTGGTGGGTTTCACTAGTTTTACAGACGCGTGCTTCAAGATGGTTCCCACCTGTTCTTGAACCTTATGTTTCTTCGCTATAATATTGTACAGCATCTGGTCTCCAGTGACACCTGGAGTTCCAGTAGGAAATGTAAGTACCATTTTGTAGACATTCACGTGTCTATTTTTCTTTGTCAGACCCATGTGGGATTTGTAGCGCACTGCTCTACCAATAATCTGCTGCGTGCCCGCATCGTGCCAGACAGGGTCCAGAATGATGATGTTTCGCACCTTTTTCAGGTCCAACCCTTCACCCCCAGCTCGGGTAATAACCAGGACTGGAAACTTACCAGCATTAAAGTCGTCGGTGATAGTAGTCTTTACACTGGCTGATAATCCACCCTTGTAGACACGAAAGTCAATCTTCTGATGTGTTAGAAATTTACCAATTGCTTCAACTCCGAACGACAACCAGTTAGTAAAGATAACGGTCTTTTGCACCTTCTTTTTCTTGTCCCGAACCAGCGAGATAGCTTTCGTCAGTTTCGCACTGTAGTACTTGTCCGTTCCTGCCTTGTTCACGACTTTACGGTAGCCATGGAGAAATGTTTTTGGATTTGGCATCTTAATACCATCCACATCTTCACCATCCATCGCCTTTGTATAGGCCGCTTCGTATTTATCGGTCATCGGTACTCTCACGAATTTTTCAGACACGTCGGGAAAATCCTTGTCGTCTCGACAGGAGGGGACATAGTCAACTCTTCCTCTTAATAATTCCACCAGTGTTCTCTCCGTCTTTTGCGTGAAGGTTTTACCGATACTAAAGTCATTACCGATGATTGGTTTCCCGTGGAGCATATCAATAATATTGATAAAGTCCCGTGGACTGTTTATAAACGGTGTCGCGGTAAGAAGCAAACGTTTGTGTGCGGTATGGGCGCATTTAATCGCGCTTAGAGCCTTTTTAGACTTAATAGTGCGAAGATTGTGTGCCTCATCGACAATGAGGAAGGAGTTTTTACAATTCACCCGAGACCCCTTCTTTTCTAGGTTGTAAAACTTTTCAAATGAGAAAAAGGAGTACATGTCCATGTTTTTCACACCGTAGTGTTTCAATTCATTCTTGAAATTATTGACCAGACCAGCAGGTCCAATAAACACGACATTGTGTCCTGGATACATGTCGAGGTAGCACTGAGATGCGATGACAGCCGCCAGAGTTTTACCACACCCAGTACCGTGAACTACCAGCAATGCTTCATACAATTTACTCTTTTTGGTAATGTAGTTGATGACTCTTTTTTGTATAACACGGGGTTTGCGAGGACTACGAGAGATACAATTACTTTGTTTATGAGAAACCCTTTTACGAGAAGTCTTTATTTTTCGTTTTCTCGATGTTTTTCTATTCATTTATCTTTAAACATATTTTTGAATAGAAAAATATAAACTGGTCTACTCGTCTAGTGGTATGTAGCCATTGCATTTACACTGTCGCGCCTTATCGTAATCCGCGAGGGTGTAGAGTCCGAATATTCACTAGCGCTACGAGGGAACAATGCATCCCTCTGTTCAAAGTAGGACACCATTAAAAATATAACGCATATATCACAACGCTATATGATTATCATAACAAGTACTTGTACTTCAAAAAGAATATTTCAAATCAGACATAATTTTTTATGAGAAAATATTTTTTTATAGTGTATAATATAAAAAATGATATCTTGGACACAAATAGGACAAGACATTGACGGCGATGCCGCTATGGATAATTCTGGGCATAGTGTAAGTTTAAGCGGTGATGGCACAACTATGGCAGTTGGAGCGATATATAATGATGGTGTTGACGGGTCAAAGATAAACTCTGGTCATGTACGAGTTTATAGGAGGGATGCAAACAATGCCAATGGTTGGGTACAAGTAGGAGGAGACATTGACGGTGAGGCCGCTGGGGATGGTTCCGGGTTCAGTGTAAGTTTAAGCGCTGATGGCACAATTGTGGCAATTGGAGCGGACTGGAACCATGGTGTTAACGGGACAAACTCTGGTCATGTACGAGTTTATAAGTTTGTTGCCGAGACAGAAACTACCGTTGAGAGGTGGGATCAATTAGGAGAAGACATTGATGGTGAGGCCGCTGATGATAGTTCCGGGTACAGTGTAAGTTTAAGCGCTGATGGCACAATTGTGGCAATTGGAGCACCATTTAATGATGTTAACGGGGCAAACTCTGGTCATGTACGAGTTTATGGTCTTGTTGCCGCGACAGAAACTACCGCTGCGAAGTGGGATCAATTAGGAACAGACATTGATGGTGATGCAGGAAATCATAGTGGCTTGTCCGGTGATAGATCTGGGCGGAGTGTAAGTTTAAACAGTAATGGTACTATTGTGGCAATTGGAGCGACGCATGGAGATGGTGTTAACGGGTTAAACTCTGGCCATGTACGAGTTTATGAGAGGGATGCAAACAATGCCAATGGTTGGGTACAAGTAGGAGGAGACATTGATGGTGAGGCCGCTTATGATAATTCCGGGAGAGCTGTAAGTTTAAGCGATGATGGCAAAATTGTGGCAATTGGTGCGTACAATAACAATGGTGTTAACGGGGCATACTCTGGTCATGTACGAGTTTATGGTCTTGTTGATGGTGGTTGGAGAAAATTAGGAGGAGACATTGATGGTGATGACGAACTGGATGGTTCCGGGTTCAGTGTAAGTTTAAGCGCTGATGGCACAATTGTGGCAATTGGAGCGGACTGGAACCATGGTGTTAACGGGGCATATTCTGGGCATGTACGAGTTTATAAGTTTGTTGCCGAGACAGAAACTACCGCTGAGAGGTGGGATCAATTAGGAGAAGACATTGATGGTGAGGCCGGTGATGATTTTTCTGGGTATAGTGTAAGTTTAAGCGATGATGGCAAAATTGTGACAATTGGTGCGTACAATAACAATGGTGTTAACGGGGCATACTCTGGTCATGTACGAGTTTATCGTTTTGAAGATAAAGGTGCACCAGTAATAACATTAAATGGTACTAATCCAACTGATCTTGAATTAGGAGCAGAATACGTCGACTTAGTTACTGCAAGTGATAACTTTGATGGAAATTTAACAGATAGTATTGAAATTACAGGTATAGTTGATGTATGGAACGCAGGTATATATACACTTACTTACAACGTAACAGATGCTGCTGGTAACGCTGCTACTGCAGTTATTAGAACTGTTAATGTTTTTCCAATATCTACACGTATAGACATTCCATACACATACACACCAATTTTTAACGGCTTTGATGATGATAGCATCTTAACATACAGTGCTACATTGCCTGAGTGGTTGTTTTTAGATAGTTCAACTGGTATATTATCAGGAACACCTTTGAACGATCATGTTGGTATTAATTCTGTTTCATTGACAGCGACTGATTCTAACGATGTCAATGAAACACTGACTTTTAATATAACCGTAACTATCAACTCACTGGTAGGCGTTGATTATTCGTTGAGAAGTGAGTTGATGGAATTATACGAAACTAACACTGTTTTACAGTCTGATGTCGGAACGTTGACCACCGCTAACACTGATTTACAGTCTGATTTCTTGAAGTTGTCCAATGATATCAGTGATTTAAAGTCATCCAACTCGTCTCTGTCTAGTAACATTACTAAAATTATTCAGTCGATGAAAAAGTGATAAAAAAATATATTTTTATTATTAACTGTGATTGTTGTATTTTTCCCGAGAAAATATTTTTTTATATTATATAATATAAAAATGGTATCTTGGACACAACAAATAGGACAAGACATTGACACCGCTAACACCGCTAACACCACTAACACTGATTTACAGTCTGAAGTCGGAACGTTGACCACCGATAACACTGTTTTACAGTCTGAAGTCGGAACGTTGACCACCACTAACACTGATTTACAGTCTGAAGTCGGAACGTTGACCACCGCTAACACTGATTTACAGTCTGAAGTCGGAACGTTGACCACCGCTAACACTGATTTACAGTCTGAAGTCGGAACG
>Ga0206129_10004359_pt1 | contig 15652 bp, 15 predicted proteins | sample Helgoland_Spring_8_FD_148616 | JGI IMG/M metagenome (GOLD analysis project Ga0206129, IMG submission 148616) | Pelagic subsurface seawater microbial communities from Kabeltonne, Helgoland, North Sea - Helgoland_Spring_Bloom_20160502_2 | ecosystem: Environmental > Aquatic > Marine > Epipelagic ...
TAGTGTGATTGGCATGGATAAAGGCGCGGCAACCGACCGCTTTCTTGGGCGCGGCAATAGCCGTCTTTCGGTCGCACTTGGGCCGGTAACGCTAAGCGGTGTGATTGTTGAAACAGCCGAAACCGGCCTTGCAACCGCAATTTATCCGCTTCGCCGTGGCGGGGTTTTGTCGCCAGCCTAGCTGATGCGGCATCTTTGCCAAACATGATGCCAACCATAATGCCAGCGATAATGGTCGTGACGAAAAATGAGTGGCAAGGCTGGTTCCCCAAGCTTTGATCTGCTATACCTTTGCGCATCGGGTCTTGCCGTTGGCTTGAGCCGAAAAAAGCAAACCCGACAAACAAGCAGATAAGCAATAAGAGATCATGGCAGGCCATTCCAAATTTAAAAATATCATGCATCGCAAAGGTGCGCAGGACAAAAAGCGCGCCAAGGTTTTTGGTCGTCTTATTAAAGAGCTGACCGTTGCCGCCCGCAGCAGCACTGATCCTGATTCAAACCCACGCTTGCGCTCGGCCCTATCGGCGGCGCGCGCTGCCAATATGCCCAAGGATAATATCGAGCGCGTGCTTAAACGCGCCGAGGGTGGTGAGGGTGAAAATTATGATGAAATCCGCTATGAGGGCTATGGCCCGGGTGGCACCGCGCTAATCGTTGATGCGATGACCGATAACCGGAACCGCACCGCATCAGAAGTGCGCGCCGCCTTTAACAAATTCGGCGGGTCACTTGGCGAAACCGGATCGGTTAGCTTTATGTTTGATCGGGTTGGCCAAATCATCTATCCGGCTGATGTGACCGATGCCGATACAATGTTCGAAGCGGTTCTTGAAGCCGGTGCCGAAAATGTGGAATCAGATGAAAACGGGCATGAAGTGACTTGCGCGCCAGATGATTTCAACACCATTCGTGAAGCATTGGAAACTGTATTTGGTGCGCCCGAAGAATCGGGTCTGACATGGAAACCGCAAAATTTGATTGCCGTTGATGAGGGGCAGGCCGCAACCTTGTTAAAGCTTCTTGATGCGCTTGATGATAATGACGATGTGCAGAATGTGTCGTCGAATTTTGACATTTCGGATGACGTCATTGCCAAGCTTGCCTAAGTGGGGACGATGATGCGGATTCTTGGCATCGATCCCGGATTGCGATGCACTGGCTGGGGCGTTATTGCCCTCGATGGTGGGCGGTTGCAGCATATTGCCAATGGTGCCATTCAGCCCAAACCCACGCTTGACGATGCCGCGCGGCTGCAAATCATTTTTGATGGGCTTTGCGAGGTGATTAATCTTCACCAACCCGATCAGGCGGCGATTGAACAGATCTTTGTGGCAAAATCAGCCGGATCGGCGCTTCGGCTTGGCATGGCGCGCGGCGTTGGTATTCTTGCTTGCGGCGTCAATCGGCTTGGCGTTGGCGAAATTTCGGCGCGTGCGGTCAAAAAGGCTGTTGCTGGCACTGGCACTGCCGATAAAAAACAAATCCAAGATATGGTCACGCGCCTGTTGGCAGTCACGGCACAAAATGCCGATGCTGCCGATGCGCTGGCAATTGCAATCGCCGCCAGCAATGAGGCTGGTACAGCGGCGTCAGTCGGGGTAGAGTTGAGCCAAGGACAAATGAGCCAAGGACAAATGGGCAAAGGTCTGTCGGCAGCCATCGCCGCGGCGCTTGCCCGAGATGATGCCAGCAATGGGGGCAAGACATGATTGCGCAATTGCGTGGCACCATAGTGCGAACCGATGATCAGCAGACCATTTTTGATGTTCAGGGGGTTGGCTATGCGGTCAATATTTCTGGCCGCACGCAAGGCCAGCTTGGCACCATGGCAGGCGAGGTTACGCTTTTAACCGAAATGCAGGTTCGCGAGGACAGCATGACGCTGTTTGGTTTTCTTGATTTAGCTGAACGCGATGCGTTTCGGCTTTTGATCACGGTTCAGGGCGTTGGTGCCAAGGCGGCGATGGCGATTTTATCGGTGTTGTCACCAAGCGATTTAACCAATGCCATTATCGCAGGTGATAAGGCAATGGTGGCGCGTGCCGATGGTGTTGGTCCCAAAATTGCCCAGCGTGTGGTCAATGAACTTGGCGAGAAAATTGGCAAAATCACCAGCCTTGGCGGCGCCTTGGCGATTGGTGATTCGGGTGCTGGCACGGCTGGCGGTGCGGCGGGCGGGCTTGATGGTGCCGCCGCTGGATTGTTTGGTGATGCGGTTTCGGCGCTGGTCAATCTTGGCTATGGACGCGCCGAGGCACATAGCGCGGTAATGCGGGTTCAGGCAAAAGCTGGCGGCGACAATCTTTCAGATGTGATTGCGGCGGCCTTGCGGGAGATGGGAACATGACCCAAGCAGACGATGCCAGCCGCCTGATTGGCGCTGATAGCCAAGAGAGAAGTGATAATGCTTTGCGACCAACCTCGCTTGCCGAATTTATTGGGCAGGGCAATGGACGGCGTAATCTTGAAACATTCATTCATGCCGCGCGTGATCGTGGCGATGCGATGGATCACAGCCTGCTTCACGGGCCGCCGGGTCTTGGTAAAACAACCTTGGCGCAGATTATCGCTGCTGAATTGGGTGTTGGCTTTCGGGCAACATCGGGGCCGGTGATTGCGCGGGCGGGTGATTTGGCAGCGCTGCTTACCAATTTACGGCCACGCGATGTGTTGTTTATTGATGAAATTCATCGTCTTGCGCCTGCGGTTGAAGAAGTTCTGTATCCGGCGATGGAAGATTTTCAGCTTGATCTGATCATCGGCGAGGGGCCGTCGGCGCGTTCAGTACGCATTGATTTGCCGCCATTTACGCTTGTTGGTGCCACCACAAGATCGGGGCTATTAACAACCCCGCTTCGTGATCGGTTTGGCATTCAAATGCGGATGCAGTTTTACACCCCTGATGAATTGTCACTCATTCTGACTAAACAGGCGATCAAGCTTGGGCTTGATCTTGGCGCTGATGGGGCGGCCGAAATTGCTGGGCGTGCGCGCGGAACGCCGCGTGTGGCGGGTCGGCTATTGCGGCGGGTTCGTGATATTGCGGCGGTTGAAGCCGCGGGAACCGTAACTGCAGCGGTTGCCGATGCCGCTTTGCACCGGCTTGAAGTTGATGCCAATGGCCTTGATCAGATGGATCGGCGTTATCTTGCCTGTTTGGCTGAATCCTATGCTGGTGGGCCGGTTGGTGTGGAAACGCTGGCGGCGGTATTGTCTGAACAGCGTGATGTTTTGGAAGAAGTGATTGAACCTTATTTGATGCAGACCGGATTATTGATGCGAACCCCGCGCGGGCGCTGCTTGTCGGTTGGTGGCTGGGCCTATCTTGGCATGACGCCGTCTGCATCGGCTGCCAAACAGCTTGATCTTCTGACGCAAATCGGTGGTGATGAGGCAGATATCGAATAGGGTATGATGGTGGGTGATCGGCAAAAAAATCGGGAAAGAACCCTCGATCATGCTAATCTGGCAGCCGGTGCCGATGCCATGCTTGATGGCTGGTTTGACGCTGGCAATCATTTTTACCCGCTTCGTGTTCAATATGAAGATACCGATGCTGGCGGCATTGTTTATCATGCGCAATATCTGGCCTTTGCCGAACGCGCCCGATCGGCATGGCTTCGATGTCTTGGCATTGACCAGCCAGCAATGCTTGCCGATGACGGATTAGCCTTTGTGGTGCGCCGGATCGAGGTTGATTTTCATCTTCCTGCCAGTCTTGGTGATGTTCTTGATGTTGAAAGCGCCTTACTTCGGCTTGGCGGCGCATCGCTGAAATTAGAACAAAAAATCATAAATCGCGAAAATCGCCATATTCTTGCCCGACTTGTCGTAGACATAGGGCTTGTCGCGCTGGCCGATGGGGCGCGGCCAAAAATATGTCGGCTGCCGGCGGCGGTCAAAGCCAAATTTTCTGATCTGGCTTTATCAGATGGATAACCAGCACCGGCGAAAGGTGCGAACGCAAATGCTATTTGGACGAAAACAGAGGGTGAATAAATGAATTCTGTGGAGTTAACGGTAACCCATTCGAGTGCAGATCTTAGCATCATGGGGTTGTTCTGGGCGGCGGATCCTTTCGTCAAGCTGGTCATGTTGCTTTTGATTTTGGCATCGGTCTGGTGCTGGGCGATTGTGGTGGAAAAAATCACCATCATTCGGCGTGAGCGGCGTTTGGCGCAGGCCTTTGAAGATGCCTTCTGGTCAGGTGGGTCGCTTGACAAGCTTTATGATGATACGGGTGCTAATCCGCGTGATGCAATGTCGATTGTGTTTGTTGCGGCGATGCGTGAATGGCGACGGGCAACGTCACGCGGGCTTGCCGATGCTGGCCGTGCCGATTTGCGCGCGTCATTGGTTAGCCGGATTGACCGGTCGATGAATTTTACCATCACGCGTGAAATGGAACGCATGGAACGCGGGATGAATCTTCTGGCGTCAATTGGTTCAGTATCGCCTTTTGTTGGTTTGCTTGGCACTGTCTGGGGGATCATGAGTTCGTTTCAGTCGATTGCCGAGTCAAAAAATACCAGCCTTGCGGTTGTCGCGCCCGGAATTGCCGAGGCGCTTTTTGCCACCGCGCTTGGGCTAGCCGCGGCCATTCCGGCGGTTATTGCCTATAATAAATTTGCTGGTGATCTTGAACGATTTGGCGCGCGGCTTGAAACATTTGCGCAGGAGTTCAGCACGCTATTGGCGCGCCAGCTTGATGAAGGCGGCAAATAATGGGAGCGGGAGTCAAACGACCAACCGGTGGGCGGCGGCATCGTCCAATGGGCGAGATTAACGTCACCCCCTTTGTTGATGTTATGCTGGTGCTGCTGATTGTGTTTATGGTGACAGCACCGCTTTTGACCGTTGGGGTTGAGGTTGATTTACCAAAAACCAAGGCTGGGGCAATCAATGCCGATGCAGCGCCTTTGGTGGTTTCGATCAAAGCTGATGGCAGCCTTTATTTGCAAGAAGCTGCGGTTGAGGCCGAGGTTTTGATCCCGCGCCTGAAGGCCATTTCCAATGCCAATCCTGATGTTCGTATTTTTGTGCGTGGTGATCGGGCAGTGACCTATGGTGATGTGCTTGGTGTTATGGGTCGCATTCAGGCAGCCGGATTTGAAAAGGTTGCATTAGTGGCTCAGCTTCCTGAAGCGAAATAATGGCCGCATGATGGAAATTTGCGTGGAACGCTAGAGATGGATCGTCGTTCGCTGATTATTTCGGTTGGATTGCACGTCAGTGTTGCAACACTGGCGTGGATTGGCTTGCCGTCAATCAAGCGCGATCTTCCCGACGAACAACCCATCGTGGTGATGGAAATGGTGCAATCAGTGCCAACGACAAATTTGACGCAAGGCGATAAGCCGAATACGGCAAAAAAGGAACAAAAGGCAGCAAAATCAAAAAAGCCGCCACCGCCGTCACCGCCAGCCCCACCGCGTGCAAAACCGCCCGCGCCAAAGCCTGTTGCCAAGCCAGCTCCAAAGGCACCTGATCCAAAAGCAGAAATTCTGCCACAAAAAATCACGCCCAAGCCCAAGCCAAAGCCGGCAATTGCCCAGCCACCGGCACCGCCAAAGTCAAAGCCAAAAACCACCGCGACGCTGAAAGCGCCAAAACGCCTGCCGCAATCACCGCCAAAACGCATCAACAAGCTGGCACGCCAAAAAGCATTGGAAAAACAGCGCGAAGACGCGTTGAGCGGGGTGATGCAAAATCTTGCCAAGGCCAAGGCGGTATCCGAAGATGCCGAAAAGAAACGGCGCGAAAAGGAACGCAAAGAAGCGGCTGAATCTTTGACCAGTAATTTGACAACAGCGGCCGGTAATGCCATTCGCGCGCCCGAAAAACCGGTTGTTGGCCCGCTTGGTCTTTCCGACATTGATCGTATTCGCCAGCACGTGTCATCATGCTGGTCGCCGCCAATTGGCACGGCAGGTGCAAACACGCTAATTGTTGACATAATTGTCACGTTAGATAGAGACGGAAAGGTTTTGACAGCCGAGGTTGACAATAAAATGCGACTTGCCACCGACCGAACATTCCGGGTTGCCGCCGATGAGGCCATTCGCACAATGTTTAAATGTTCGCCTTTGCCAGTGCCTTTGGATAAATATGAACAATGGAAAAGCTTTATCTTCGGGTTTGATCCAAAATTTTTAACACGATAATGATGTGACATGGTTTGCGCCGCACAGCGCATATTTGCAGGTAAAAAGATAGGAATAGATTAGCGATGATGATGTTTTTGCGATTGGTAACTGTGGTTGCGGCTTGTTTTGGTCTGTTTGGTAATATCGCCAATGCCCAGCTTCGCATCGATATAACCGAAGGTCAGGTCGCGCCAACACCGATCGCGATCGCCAATTTTACCGGCCCTGATGGTGCCGTGTCCGAGGTTGGCAAACAAATCGCGCAGATTATTTCCGAAGATCTGGAAAGTTCGGGCCTGTTTGCGCCCGTTGATAGCGCGGCCTTTATCGAGCCGCCAAAAGCGCCCTCAATCCGGCCAAATTTCACCAATTGGAGCCCGTTGGGGGTCAAGGGGCTGCTTGTTGGGTCGGCCTATATTGATTCGGCGGGCATGTTGCAGGTGGAATTTGTGCTGTGGGATGTGGTGATCCAGCGCAATATCACTGGCGGTGGCGGCAATGCCGATCAAAATGCCGTTCGCCGGATTTCGCATCAGATTGCCGATTTCGTCTATGAGGAATTCACTGGTGACAGGGGGTATTTTGATACGCGCGTTGTCTATGTTGCTGAATCAGGGTCGCAAAGCCGCCGTTTAAAGCGGTTGGCCATTATGGATCAGGATGGACATAATCATCAATTTTTAACGTCAGGTGCTGATCTGGTTCTGACCCCGCGTTTTTCACCAACAGCCAATGAAATTGCCTATCTGAACTATTTCAACGATGAACCAAATGTCTATCTGTTCGAAATTGCGACAGGCCGCACCGAACGGCTTGGCTCGTTCCCGGGCATGACCTTTGCGCCTCGCTTTGCGCCATCAGGTGATAAATTAATCATGAGCCTTGCACAAAATGGCATGACCGACATTTATGAAATGGATATGCGAACTCAAGCGATTAACCGCCTGACGCAATCGGCGTCGATTGACACATCACCATCCTATTCACCCGATGGTTCAAAAATCGTGTTCAATTCGGATCGTGGTGGCAGCCAACAGCTTTATGTTATGGATGCTGATGGTGCCAATGTCCGGCGCATTAGCTTTAACCAAGGCCGCTATGCAACGCCGGTTTGGTCGCCCCGCGGCGATATTATTGCCTTTACCAAAATGGCGAATGGCCAATTTTACATTGGCGTGATGAATGTTGACGGGTCTGGTGAGCGGCTTCTTGCAAGTGGGTTTCTTGTTGAAGGGCCGACATGGGCGCCAAATGGCCGCGTCTTGATGTATTTCAAACAACAGCCCTTTGAAACCGATGGCAGTGGTGGCGATACGCATGTTTACCGGATCGATATTACCGGATTTAATGAAAAGCGTATCATTACCCCATCGGATGCATCTGACCCAGCATGGTCGCCGATATTGCGCTAACCAAACGAATTTGGCGAGGTAACAAAATTTTACAATCTCTGTTTACAGGCATTGCGAAAAAGGCTTTGCTTTGTCTGGCGAAGTTTGGACAAGGCAATCATCATCATATTAATTGCCAAAAAGAAAGATGCTCTTTCCGAAAAATTGCGGCTTTATAGGTGATGGGTCAATTTTTTGGTTTCAATTACAATGAATTTGCGTTATTGAAGATTCACGATTTGGGCTAGCGAAGACTAGCCTTGTGGGTGCGTCCGTTAGATAATTACCGTGACATTTAGATGACGAGTTGTTTATGTGGTCACCTAATAACGCGAAAGAGAAACCATCCGGTGTGCCGGACAAACAATTTGGGAGCATACAGATGTTTCAACGACTTCTCGCTATGTGCGCAGTAGCTTTCCTTTTCACCGCTTGTGAGACCGCGTCAAACGTTGCTGGTGACAGTGCCTCTGGCAGTTCGTCAAGCAGTGCAACAGCCGCTGGATCAACAAGCAGTTCAGCAAGCAGTTCAGCAAGCAGCTCGACAACAGCAACTCAGATGAGCGATGCTGAAAAGCTGGCACAGGTTGGCAACACCGTTTATTTCGGATTTGACAGCTCTGAGCTAGCCGGAGAGGCACAAGCCACTCTGGACCGTCAGGCCGCTTTTCTAAATGTGAACCCAACCATGGTTGTCATCATCGAGGGGCATGCCGATGAGCGTGGCACCCGCGAATATAACCTTGCGCTTGGCGATCGCCGCGCCGTGGCTGTTCGTGATTATCTTCTTGCCAAAGGCCTGAATGCCGCCCGCGTCCGCACCGTATCATACGGCAAAGAGCGTCCAGCGGTTTCTGGTTCAAACGAAGAAGCATGGGCAAAGAACCGCCGTGCTGCGACTGTTCTGAACTAGACAGTTTGATCTGATTTAAAAAGGGGGGCGATCGCTCCTCTTTTTTTTGCCTAATTTCTGCCTAAAACCGCCTCTAGTATGTTTGCAACAGATGATTGCAGTCATCAATTTTTCTTTGTCGTTGGGAATTGACGTAATGAATAAACGGATAGTCTTTTTGGTGTTGGCCAGTTTGCTGCTGCCAGCAAATGCGATGGCGCAAAGCGCGGCAAGCGATAATGCGATATCGTCAAATGCCAGCGCGCTGTTAACACGCCAACAGCAACGCATGGATATTCTGGAGCAGGGTCTGAAAGAAATCCGCGGGGTTATTGAACAAGATCTTCGCGAAATCAAGCTTAAGGTTGAACAGCTTGGGTCAAGCTCGGCACAGGCTGGCACCGCGCAGATGGCTGATCTGAATGCGCTTCGCAATGAGATGGAAAAGCTGAATGATACATTGGCGATGACTAGCCGCCGGATGGAACGCACGCTTGAAATCACATCTGATACCGAATTTCGTTTGCTGCGGCTGGAAAAGCGGGTGCAAACGCTGATCTCGCTTGGCGGCAGTGATCTTGCCAATGCGGCAGCACAGCAGGAAACAACCGCCGCCGATGCGCCAGCCAATGTACAAATGACCCGCGAAAGCAATAGCGGTGTCACCAAATGGTCGGTTGAAGAAGGTGCGCTTAACCGCGAGCTAAAGACATTGGATACGGCCAACGCAACCGATGCCGCCGCCGCCAAAGATGGTGTTGAGAAGGCCAGTGACAGCGCATCAAATGCTGATAATCCGGCTTCTGGCGATGCAGGCACCCTGAACGCTGATATTGCGGCAAATGATGCGCCTGTTGTTCCTGCGCAACCTGCCGAACCTGAGGTTTTGCCTGCGGTTAGCCCCGAAGAGCAATATCGCTTTGCGTTAGGGCGCGCCTTGCAGAATGATTTGGAAACAGCCGAATTGGCCTTTGCCGAATTTCGGGTATTCAACAAAGACCATGAACGTCAGGCCGATGCCACTTTCTGGCTGGGGCGGGTGCAGTTCATGCGCGGTGAATATGAAAAAGCCGCCATGACATTTTCCGAATTCAACAGCACCTATCCGAATGATGCACGGCTTGTTGACACGACCATGTGGATTGCCGAGTCAGTTTCGCATTTCGCACCGGCAGAACAAGCTTGCGAAATCTATGCATCCTTGCCAAAGCTTCTTGATACGCCACCTGAAACTTTCATGACCCAGCTTGCCGCCCTTAGTGATGCTGCCAAGTGTAAAAGCTAGCCTGATTGCTGATTTTGACGCCCGTTTCGCTGCCGTCATGGCGGGGCTGGGGCTTGATCAATGCACGGGCTATGTCACGGCATTATCGGGTGGGCCCGATAGTACCGCGCTGGCTTTGTTGACGCAGCGTTATGTCGATGCAACTGGCAAGCATCATCACGCGGTGATTGTCGATCATGGTTTGCGCGATGGCTCGGGTGATGAGGCGAAAAGGGTGCAAACCCGTTTGCGCCGCTTTGGCGTTTCCAGCGATATTATCCCGATTACCGAACCGCGCCCAACAGCCGGATTGCAGGAATGGGCGCGGATCAACCGGCACCAAGCGCTATTATCAACGGCACGGCAAAAAAAGGCCGCTTTGCTTTTTGCGCATCATGCCGGCGATCAGGCCGAAACCGTTGCAATGCGCTTGCTGAAATCATCGGGTTTAAACGGTCTTGGCGGGATTGCTTGCCACCGATTGCAGCATGATGTTGTCGTTGCCCGGCCGGTTTTGGGCTGGATGCCCGATCAGTTAAAGGCGATTTGCCATCATCTTGATTGCGATTTTGAAACTGATCCAAGCAATCAGAATCACCGGTTTGAGCGCGTTCGTATCCGTCAATTTCTGGCTGATCTTGATCGCCAAGATGCGGCAACAGGTGATACCGCGCTATCTTCGGGGCAGTTGCGCCGTCTTGGCGCCGGCGCAGCGCGGCTAGGCGCGGTGGCTGACAAGGCTTGTGATAACATTATTGAGCAAGCGGTTGACTGGCATCCGTCGGGTTATGCCAGTGTGACCATGGCCGCCTTTGCTGATCTGCCGCAATCATTTTGGGCGCTTATCATGCGCCGGCTCATTATGGCAGTTGGCGGCGGGCAATATGGGGCGGCAAAGATGGCGCTGGATCAGCTTCGCCAGCGTTGTGATGATGGTGTTTCGGCAACGATTGGCGGCTGTCATTTCAGCCCGATTACCGCGTCATCACCGCGCCGCGCATCGGCGGCCAATTATTACCTGTTTCGCGAAACGGGCCGCAAGCGGATTATCATGCCGATTGCCGCTGGCCAAGAATTGGTCTTTGCCGGTTGTTGGTTGGTCAAAAGCGCGCAGGCGGGAATGCTGCATGGATTTGGTGATATGCCCAAAATACAGGGTGATTCCGGCGCTGCTTTGCCTGCCAATTCCATGCCGGATGGGTGGCATCTGCTGCCGCATCGCGCCAGACAGGCAATTCCTGTGTTAACAACCCTTGACGGCGGGTCGATTTATCCCCAATTAAAAGGGTATGAAGATACACAATCGCCAGCCACTATGGCGGCGCGGTTCTTAGGGGTGGCAAGACGTCCGACGTTTCTTGCAGATACATTGATAGGATAAATCTGGTGAATAATCTGGCTCGCAATATCATCATCTGGCTCATTTTTGGCGCAGCGCTTATGGGGCTGTTCAATATGTTCCAAACCCCGTCAACCGGAACACCGGCCGATCAAGTAGCCTATTCCGATTTTATGGGGAAAGTCAAAACCAACCAGATCGAAGAAGTATTGATCGATGGTCGGAATTTGCGCGGTAAATCCAGCGCCGGACGGGTAATCACAACCGTGATGCCGCCATCAACCGATGTTGTGAAAATTCTGGATGAAAATGATGTTCGCATCGTTGCAACCCCAGAAGATAGCGGCATGCCCAGCTTCTTCTCGATTTTACTGTCATGGTTCCCAATGTTGCTGTTTATCGGCATCTGGATTTTCTTTATGCGGCAAATGCAGGGTGGGTCGCGCGGCGCGATGGGCTTTGGCAAATCGCGGGCGAAATTGCTGACCGAACATCAAGGCCGCGTCACCTTTGAAGATGTGGCGGGTATTGATGAAGCCAAAACCGAATTGGAAGAAGTTGTCGAGTTCCTGAAGGATCCAGGCAAGTTTCAGCGGCTTGGCGGTAAAATTCCAAAAGGCGTTTTGCTTGTTGGCCCTCCAGGTACCGGTAAAACCTTGCTTGCCAAGGCGATTGCTGGCGAAGCCAATGTGCCTTTCTTTACGATCTCAGGGTCGGATTTTGTTGAGATGTTTGTTGGTGTTGGTGCCAGCCGTGTTCGCGATATGTTTGAACAGGGCAAGAAAAACGCGCCTTGTATCATCTTCATTGACGAAATTGACGCGGTTGGACGGCATCGTGGTGCCGGTCTTGGCGGCGGCAATGACGAACGCGAACAGACGTTGAACCAGATGCTAGTTGAAATGGATGGTTTTGAGGCGAATGAAGGGGTGATCCTGATCGCTGCAACCAACCGCCCTGACGTGCTTGATCCGGCGTTGCTTCGCCCGGGTCGTTTTGACCGGCAGGTTGTTGTGCCAAATCCAGATGTGATTGGCCGCGAAAAAATTCTGAAAGTTCACATGCGCAAAACGCCACTTTCCGAGGGTGTTGAGCCGCGCGTAATCGCCCGTGGCACCCCCGGTTTTTCAGGTGCTGACCTTGCCAATCTGGTGAATGAGGCGGCATTGCTGGCAGCGCGTAAAGGCCGCCGCACGGTCTCAATGGCCGAATTTGAAGAGGCCAAGGATAAGGTCATGCTTGGTGCCGAACGCCGGTCAATGGTGATGACTGACGAGGAAAAGCGCCTGACAGCCTATCACGAGGCTGGACATGCTGTTGTGGCATTGCATTGCTCTGCATCTGATCCAATCCATAAAGCCACCATCATTCCGCGCGGACGTGCGCTTGGCATGGTGATGCGGCTTCCAGAAGGCGATCGTATTTCACTGGCGCGTGACAAAATTCACGCCGATTTGCGGGTGGCCTGTGGTGGCCGAATTGCCGAAGATCTGATCTTTGGTCATGACAAGATTACCACTGGTGCGTCATCTGATATCCGTATGGTTACCGATATGGCACGCCGGATGGTGACTGAATGGGGCATGTCTGACAAGCTGGGCTTTTTGGCCTATAGCGCAGATGAGCAGGAAGTTTTCCTTGGCCGGTCAGTGTCGCAGCAAAAGAATGTTGCTGATGCGACCGCGTCGATCATTGATGATGAAGTGCGCCGGATTGTTGATGAGGCCTATAAAGACGCTACCAAAATCCTCAAAAAGAACGATGTTGAGCTGGAACGCTTGGCGCAGGGCTTGCTCGAATATGAAACGCTTGATGGCAATGAAATCAAGATTATCGTTGAAGGTGGCACGCTTGTTCGCAAAGATGCCGAGGACACGCCAATCAATCAAAAGCCAAAGCGCAAATCGCGGACCGGCCTTCCTGGTACTGGTCGGCCGAAAAAGCCGGGCAGCGAACCTGCCTAAGCCTGTATTTTGATGAATACAGACGCGACATCCAAACTAGCCTATGAGGCGGTGCCAAAAGTGCCGCCTTTTTGCCAACCAACATGGCTTCGCCCTATCGTCACATCCGGCGGCCAGCATAAATTGGCTGGCGGACATGCCAGCTTTTGCCAGCTTGATGTTGTCATGGCTGATGGTGATGATGGGTATGTGGCCAGCCGGATGGATTGCGAACAGCTTTTTGCCCTTGCCGATGATCGGAATATGGCAAGCAAGGCCATTGATGATTTGACCATTGCGCGGCCGCATTTTGCTGGTCTTGATATGGGTCGGTCGCATTTAATGGCGGTGCTGAATGTAACTCCTGACAGCTTTTCAGATGGCGGGGTTAATCTTGGCCCAGCCAAGGCAATTGCCGCTGGCAAGGCGATGGCAGCGGCAGGTGCGTCAATCATTGATATTGGTGGCGAATCCACCCGTCCGGGCGCCGAGCTGGTGAGCCGTAATCAGGAATTGGCTCGTATTCTGCCTCCGATTACCGCATTGGCGCGGGCTGATATGCTGATTTCGGTTGATACCCGCCATGCCGCGGTGATGACACGGGCAACCGGGGCGGGGGCAGCGATCATAAATGATGTTGAGGCATTGCAGGGCGAAGATGCGATGAAGGCCGCCGCGGCAAGCGGTGCGCCAGTGGTCATGATGCATATGAAGGGGACGCCCGAAACCATGCAACAGGATCCGGTCTATGATTTTGCACCGGTAGAAATTTACGAATTTTTGAAACAGCGCGTTGCGGCGGCGATTGCCGCTGGCATTCCGGCAACATCAATTGCCATTGATCCCGGCTTTGGCTTTGGCAAGACAGTGACTCATAATCTGCAATTGGTGAATTGGTTGTCACTATTTCATGGGCTTGGTGTTGTTGTTCTGTTTGGGGCCAGCCGCAAATCGTCAATTGCGAAAATATCGGCTGGCGAACCGGCCGAAGCGCGGCTTGCCGGATCATTGGCATTGGCTGCAGCGGCATGGCGGCAGGGCGCGCAGATTATTCGCGTTCACGATGTTGCCGAAACGGCGCAAGCGCTGGCGGTCGAGGCGGCATTGCGCGCCACCGACAGCTGATTTTGGATTGTTTTGAGTGCTTGTGAAATAGGGGCAAGCTATTCTATCCTAAACCCAAGCAGCCATTTGGCTGCAAATACGATTGCCAAAATGTGATCGACAAAGTGACAAAGGAAACATCATGGCAGGATTATTCGGTACCGACGGCGTACGCGCGCGCATCAATACAGGGCCGATGACTGCCGAAGCCGTTGTAAGACTGGCATTGGCTGCGGGGCGTTGGTTTGCCGATCATAATGACCGGTCTAGCCATGCACGCCCGATTGTTGTCATTGGCAAGGATACGCGTCTTTCAGGCTATATGTTGGAATCGGCATTGGTTGCAGGCTTTACCTCAATCGGACTTGATTGCCGTTTGCTTGGCCCGATCCCAACGCCAGCGGTGGCGCATTTAACGCGCTCGCTTCGGGCGGAATTGGGCGTGATGATCTCGGCTAGCCATAACCCGCATCATGATAATGGCATCAAGCTGTTTGGCCCTGATGGGTTTAAGCTTGATGACAAAATCGAAGCTGAAATTTCGGCATTGGCTGCCGGTTCAATTGCGCTTGCTGACGCGCCTGATCTTGGCCGTGCGCGCCGCATGCTTGATTCAGTTGGTCGCTATGTTGAATTTGCCAAATCCACCTTGCCCGGGCGCACGCGTCTTGATGGGCTAAAGCTGGTTGTTGATTGTGCGAATGGCGCTGCCTATCGCGCCGCGCCGGATACGCTTTATGAACTTGGTGCCGAAATTGTGCCATTGGCGGTATCGCCTGACGGTCTCAATATTAATGAAAATTGCGGTGCGGTTCATCCGCAGGTGATGGCAGCAGCAGTGGTGGCGCATGGTGCCGATGCGGGGATTTGCCTTGATGGTGATGCCGACCGGCTGATCATGGCTGATGAAACGGGCAAAATTATTGATGGTGACCAGATTCTGGGCTGCCTTGCGCTTGCCATGCAGGAACGCGGAACGCTTGCCAACAACGCGGTTGTTGGCACGGTGATGACCAATCGCGGCCTTGAGGCCAGACTTGGCAAGGCAGGGATTGATTTGCATCGCGTTGCTGTTGGTGATCGCTATATTCTTGAAAAGATGCGGCAAGATGGGCTGAATCTTGGTGGCGAACCGTCAGGCCATATGCTGATGACCGATTTTGCAAGGTCGGGTGACGGCTTGCTGACGGCATTGCAGATGCTAACCCTGCTCAAGACAAGCGGCAAAAAAGCCAGCACGCTGTTCAACAGCTTTTCGCCAAACCCCCAAAGGCTGGAAAATCTGCGCGGAATTGATCCGGCGATTCTTCAGGATAAAAAGCTGCAATCCGACCTTGCCACTATTGAGGCTAATCTAAACGGCAAGGGGCGTGTTCTGGTACGCTCATCTGGAACCGAAGCTTTGGTTCGGGTGATGGTCGAAGCCGAAACTGACGCGCTTTTAACCGAGGCAATGGATGCGTTAATTTTGCGCATTACCGCCAAGGCTTAATAAAATCGTTCAAAAACATATGCTTGTCGGTTAGGAATTTATTTTCCTCTACCGGTCAGGCAGCATGTTGACTTGCGA
>Ga0206129_10004362_pt1 | contig 15641 bp, 15 predicted proteins | sample Helgoland_Spring_8_FD_148616 | JGI IMG/M metagenome (GOLD analysis project Ga0206129, IMG submission 148616) | Pelagic subsurface seawater microbial communities from Kabeltonne, Helgoland, North Sea - Helgoland_Spring_Bloom_20160502_2 | ecosystem: Environmental > Aquatic > Marine > Epipelagic ...
CCATTACTCCGATTATGGCACAGCTTTCGCCAAAGAATGGCATCAGGTATTCTTTCACGACCCCGAAGGTAACGTGATCGAAGTCCATCAATCCGTTGGCTAATTCAGGGCAGACTGTCTTCCACGTACACGTACACTTGATCCCAAGGCGTGATGGTGATGTCGTTGACCCCAGAGGGGGGGTACGTGGGGTTATCCTAAGTAAGCAGAGGTATTGACCATGGATCGAGCTTAATGGCTATCTGAGCAAAACTCATAAATATTGTTCATGCCTTGTGACGTTTCTACCAGAAGGTTGCCGTTCATGTAAGCGCTTAGCTTTGCACTAACATCGTATTCTTCGCCTTCACTACTGCATAACAGAGCTAGGCTGGACTCCATTCCGTCTCGGGTCTCGAACGCAATTTTACAATATGACTCGTGAAATATCAAAGCCCCTGGTGTAACAACTAGGCTCTGATCTGTTGGGTTATCGCAACCGCTGGCACTGTACGTTCCATATGCATCGTCCGTAATGCTGCCTTCTGCTAACGCTTGGCTAGAGATAAGCATTAACAGGCAAGAAAGTGGTAATTTTAAGTTAAGGGGTCTCATTATTTAAAATCCTCTGAATATTGCGTCTCAGGGTCGGCGCTAGTCGCATCTAGAGACGAACGTCCGTCATCTTATTCAATCAGGCAATCAAGCTGCCATATTAAAATTTGATTCAGGCTAACACCGCATGACGTAACTTCAATATAAAACCTAACCTTTTCGAAGGTGGTTGATAGACACAGCGAAGCACCTGAGAGCCGCTGTATTGACCTGTGAGAGCCAACTCTGCCTGAACTCGTACAACTCGGAAAATAGACCCATAACGGGACCAGGCAGACCATTGAGCGAGGGTATGCACGTTTGTGAAAACCTGTGAGCTAGGTGACAAGATTTGACAATAACTCGATGGTGAAGGGTGGGACGGAGAGGCAGGTAAGTTCATGGGCGATTAGAAGTCATATTTGGTACTAGATATTTCTCATATATGGTACATAAGCTAAAATAAGAATTTGCAATTTTTATATTACTTACAAGACTTTAGAGTCTTTAATCTGTAGATTGCGAGTCCGTTTGGAGGAACCATTAAATCAATGACTTAGTATTTTTCGATTGGGTCTTCGTGTTTTTCAGCGAGACAAAGTGTCGTAGTGTTACGTTACTCAGCGCTATGGGCTACTTGTTTTTCACAATCAATTTATGCCACGCGCGCCTGCGCATGCGCGGCGGCGTGCTGTTGGCCTGCGCCCTCGAAGTAGTCTGCTTGATGAATTCGAAGCCTTTGTCGACCACTACAGCCACGAACGATACCACGAGAGTTTAAGCAACGTAACACCTGCCGACGTCTACTTCGGCCGGGACAAAGCCATTCTAAGAGAAAGGGAAAAGATCAAGAAACAGACAATCCGACAACGCCAAAGCTGCAGCGACGGCCATTCAAACCGGCAACGTGCCTGAGCACGGCGATGTGCAGCTGGCTAACCAAAGGATATGACGTTGAGGGGCGCGGTTTGTGCCTCTTAGTGGTCCACTAGAATTGATGCAGGAGTTCACCGCCCCGCGTGACGAGCATTTTCACATTAGCTACCTCGGCATAAGTATACCCAAATTCCGCATCGAATTGGCCAAGGTCATTTCCGTAAAAATCGGTGATGACAAAGGGGCATGTCGCTTGGCCACATGTGCCGATTTGCATCACAAACGCCTCCGCATTCGGAACAAATCCAATCAAGGCATTTTGCGGCTCAGCCGCAATGCCATTGCGCGCTACATAATCTTGATAGAGGGCCGTCGCTTTGGGGTCCGCTTGATATTCGTCTAGTCCAGTGTATTGCGAGGCTCGCTTAGCATCGACATAGCGAAATGACATTTGATATGCGCCGTTTTCGTATGGCATCACATCAACGGTGTTGATAAACGCAGAGCGATCACGCTCGCCCTGTTCGTTGATAAAAGAACACACATCATAGCTGACCACCGCAACGAAATCTCCCTGCATCATAACGTATTGTGCATCTGGATCGATCTGTTCGCGCACCGCCTTGCCATACCAGGCCCGTGCCTCTTTGGTGGTGGTAATAGAGTCGCGCATGTCCATGGCATCTAAGCGCCCTTTGGCATGCACCCAATAGCGATCTTGCTGTAAAAATGCGGCAGGATCAGACAAAGGCGCACCACGGCTATTTAATTGATCCTCCGCGGTCACATGCTGACGCAGGTAGGACGTCTCACAGGCTGAAGCCGCGGTCGCTATCCCCAAGGTAATTGTCATAGCTGATAAAATGGTCGAAAGTTTCATGAACTAAGCCCTATGGTTACGTTTGTAATATGACGAGTCATAGACCCGTTCATGCAAAAGTAAACGTTTTGGGCAAAACATCCCCTGGAGGGCTTGAAGACGTTGTCTTTGCTTGCGCCTTTGCGTTCTACGATGGCTTTGTTGTACAAATCCTGCTGGGGATTAAGCTCGTGAGTCTAGCACGATAGCTGGGAGGTATGAACAGTTGGGCCCCTACGAAATACAAGACCACGAACTGGTCGACATACAATAACGCACTGAAGCGACGCGGATCGCTTGCGATCTGGTTTGATCCGGACACCGCGCTCGGAGCGGCAAACGCGGTCGTCAGCAGCGATGCCGCGATCCAGACCTGTCTGACCATGAAAGTCCTGTTCGGCATGCCCCTGAGGCAGATGACTGGGTTCGTTGAAAATCTGCTGTAGTCGGTTGGTCTGTCCGTCTGGATGGGGCGCTGACATGGGTCGGACGTGTCCGTTGGATGTCTTGTCTGTCCGTTCAAACTCCATTGCTTTCGAAGAGGCAGCTCTACGTCAATCGATGTGGGTCTATCTGTTCCCTTGTTCGTATCGCTGGATGGGTGCGGAGTGATCAGCTATCGGGTGGGGGTAGGGTGACGCATGTGACGCATATTCTTACTGCGCTCTCTATTCAAAAAACATGTTTTCTGATGAGAATATTTTTTCACCATAGACCCTGCATTAGGAAAATGCGTCATATGCGTCATATGCGTCATCCAAAAGCTTTTTGCACCTGTCCGCGGTGGCCCTCCCTACAGCGGACTAAGTCCCGCCTGCGCTGAGGTGCGCTTCATGCATGACGATCAGTATGGTGGAGACTATTATTCTGGAGCGGACATTCATATGTGAAGCAGCGAATGGCCGTTGAGAGCCCATTCTGCAAAAAACTCTGCATTGCAGCGAATGTCAGGTTTGACAGCACCTTAAGGTTGCTCCTCCCAAACCTCCCGCAGCGCATCTGCGTCAATGCGCACCACATGGCCCGCTTTGGGAAACACGCCTGATTTGGCGTCCGCGATAAATTCCTTATACGCCGCGACACGCTCACGTTGGAGCCGTTCACGCTCGGCTGCGAAGTTGCGATATGTTTTGGCATGGCGCGGGATGTGGTCTGTATTTTCGCCAAGCAAGTCCGCTGAAAACAGATATTGCGCATCACAGCCCCCGCCTGACCCCAACGAGATCGTTAGCATTGACGTGCGTTTAGTGATCTCGGTCGCAAGGTTTTCTGCGACGACTTCCATCTCAACTGCGAACGCGCCTGCAGTTTCAAAATCCTGCACTTGTTGCCAGACCATCTTCGCCTGCGACAGCGTGCGACCAACTGCGCGAAACCCGCCCGTCCATGTTGCCTTTGGTGGAACCAAACCGACGTGACTGATCACAGGCACGCCTTCGCGCGCAAGGACCTCCACGATATGTGGGCTCATGCCACAATATACCGATTGTGCACCTGCCTGCATCGCGGCCATGGCGTCGCGCAACACCTCGGTGGTGTCGGCATGTTTGCCCCATGGCATACCAAACTGGAAATGCGAGTTCGGGACGGCTTTGGCGAAATGCGCACGTTCTTTGACGAAGGCGGTGCCAATCATGTCCATGCCTGCCTCGGACGCCGCAATCGCCTCTTCTTTGCGGGCAACTTGGACATAGGCAAGCTGGCGTTTGCCTTTGGCATCCAGCAGGTCTTTGACGGTCAATGCAGTCATGATTTACGTTCCCATCATCTTTTTGCGGCGCTCTTTGATCTTCACGTCTGCGGTGGTTGTGCCATCGTGAAACGAACCAAAGAACTTGTCCCAAGGAATTTCGAGCGACCCATAGTTACATTCAAAATAGCGGTGATGCATTTGGTGGTGGAACGTGCCCAACGCTAGCCGGTTTTCGTCCTTGACCACCAGACCTTCAAAGCCGGTGTGGGTCGTGGCAGCGGTCAGCGTGTAATATTGCAGGTGAAACAGGATGTGGATGGGGTGTGCGGCAACAAGCCAGTGGACCAGCACCGAGCCGAGGAAAATTACCTGTTCCACAGGGTGCATCGACAGACCTGACCATGGCCCGACATTGATGTTGCGGTGATGTAGGGCATGGATGTGTTTATAGAAAAACGGGATATGCAGAAACCGGTGAATCCAATAGAAGTAAAAGCTCTCCCAAATCGGGATCAGGAGGAACATAGCGACAAACCAAACCGGATTTGCAGCCCACGTCAACATCGGGGCATAGCCATTGGCCAACGCCCAAAACATCATTACCTCATAGGCTGTCCAAATCGTGACACCGCCGGCCAATGTCCAGAACATATTGTCTTTGATTTGCCCACCCAAAGTAAACTGGCGGCCATTTTTCATCAATGGACGGAGATCATAGCGCAGCTCTTTGCCTTGCTTGGTGAAAGTATAAAAATACAAATGCAGTCCACCCGCGACCGCAATCATCAAGATCAGGTTGCGTACATACATCTCGGCCACCCAGCCAAATGCAAGCGTTCTTGTTTCTTCTAGCGGGGGTTGGAACCAATAGAACGAGACAAAAGCAATGCCGACAATGATCAGCTTTTCTGTGATCAGAAACCAAGAGTTCCAAACCCAAGAAAGCATTTTTCTCGGGCACAATGGCCAGCAAAAAAACGGTGATACTTGAAGCGGTACGTTGGGCGTGTGGTTCCAGCCCTTGAGAGGTTCATGATCCATCTTGGGTGCCTTTTTATCAGTCTACACCAAGTTGTTTGACACAGATAAAGATGCGTGAAAAATAGATTAAATAAATGAATTACATCTGATTTTTAGAGGTAGTATGGCAATTTCTCTTAAAGCGATGGAATATTTCACAACCGCCTTGCGGCACGGAAGCATTTCCCAGGCGGCAGTAGAGTTGAATATCGCGGCTTCTGCAATTGGGGCAGCGATTGATCAGGTTGAGGCCTCGTTCGATCTGACCCTCACCATCCGGCAACGGTCACGCGGGATTACGGCCAATGCAAGCGGGCGGCAGGTAGCCCAAAAATTCGAACGGTTGCTCGAGGATTATGCGGCGGTCTTGACCGAAGGGGCCGACCTGAAACAAGCCCTAAGCGGGACGTTGCGTGTTGGATATTACGCGCCCATTGCTCCAGCGTTCCTGCCACCAATCCTAACGTCATTTATCCCTGACGGTCACGATATCACTTTGCATCTTGATGAATGTGACAACAACAGCGCCCAAGACGGATTGCTGAACGGCACCTACGATGTGGTGTTGTTCGTGAGCGAAGATGTGCGCCCTGCTGTCGATTTTGACGTCCTGATCGCCGCACCCGCCTATTGCCTTGTGCCCGGCGGTCACGCGTTCGCCGAACACGCCAGCGTGACAGTGGCACAGATTGCCACGCAACAGTTGATCGTTCTGAACCGCCCCGTCGCCGCAGCCTATTACCAAAACCTATTCGACGCCAATGACATCACCGTTGCCGCTTACGCCAATTCGACGGAAATGGTCCGCAGTTTAGTAGGCGCGGGGCATGGCTGCGCCGTTTTGAACATGCAGCCGTTGACCTTGCAAAGCTATTGTGGGGCAACGCTGGTCGGCGTACCGATATCCGACCCTTTGCCGCCGCTCACGCTCTCAATCGGATACGACAAAACGCGGCCCCGCCGCTTAGTCCAAGATTTCGTCGATGCATGCCGCGCGCATTTCACACACGCGGGGCCGCAACGGTGCCTAGTTGAGCAATAGAAATATGGGAAAACGGACGTTGAAGGTTATGGTCTCAACGGTAGCTAAGGTCAGGACTCATGCCTAGAATTTGACGGTTGCTGCGAGAGCGATTGCGGAGAGGAATACAGTTGGTGATCTGTCGTAGTGGGTTGCGATGCACCGGCAACAACATAGTGTTTACGCACGTATTTTTCGACATGCCAAACCGGTTGTAACCCGTTGTCCATCACGAATGCATCGCCTGCTTTCACGACACGGCTTTCACCATCAGCGGTTTCTATCCGCGCTTCGCCTTCAAGAATGTGGCAAAACTCGATCTGGTCGTTCATCGGTCCACAAAAAACACCTGCCGTGCTGTCCCACATACCGGATTTGAACGCGCCATCAGAGCTAACGAAATGGCTCCAGACCTTTTGCTTAGGCGTCCCTTCGATGATGTCATCTTTGACCTCTTTGTCGAAAGGCGTGATGTCTTGCTCTGCAAAGTTGATAAACTGCATGGCGTATCCTGAATTTGATATTACTGGGAAAGTGCTTCAAACATTAAAGCGACGGCTTGCGCGCCTGGATCGCGATGGCCCTCAAGCTGGGCTGCCCCGACATAGCTTGCGCGCCCTGCTTTTGCCTGCAAAATCGCAGCGGTGGAGTCAGCGCCGGTTCTTGCCGCTTGTGCCGCTGCGCTTAGTCCATTGTTGAGTGCCGCGAGTGAAGGCTCCAAAGCGTCGATCATTGTGCGATCGCCAATCGCTGCGCCACCCACGGACTTCATGCGCTCCAATCCAGCTTGCAGCGCGCCTTGAAGGGATGCTCCCGTAGCCGCAGCTTCACCCGCAGTGGTGAAGAAAATCGCGAGCAGGATACCAGAAGAGCCCCCCATGATCTGCCCTAACTCTTGACCGATGGCCCCAAAAAGATCTTCTGTGTTGGCCATCGGGAGGCGATCTTGCGCAGAGGTAAGTCCGCGCGCCGCACCCGCAAGGGTCGAGCCAGTGTCGCCATCGCCTGACTTGGCATCAAGCGTGTTGAGCTCAGCCTCGGACGCGATGAAGGTCTTACAGATAAGATCAAGAATTTGTGCATTCTTCTCATCAGTAGAGGCTTTGAAGGTACGAAGCGCCAAGCCCTCCGGCATTGGCTGTGTCTGTGGTGCACCAAACGACTTGCAGCCCGGCCATACAGCAGGGGCGCAGGGGGCATCAAGATGTGCAATATCAGCGGCACTTGCAGGGACTACAGTCAGAGAAAAGCCGTGCATGTCCAAGGAGGTCATGAGTGAAGCGGGTCCCACAATGTCGCTGACTTTATCCGCAATGCTTGAATGAGCCAGAGCGTTTGCAAGCACAGACATTTCCAAGACAGACGCGCCACCAAGGTTGTTAAGCAGCGCCACATGTGGCGTGTCACCCATAAGAGGAGCCATTTTATGACTCACAGCTTTCATAGCGGCATCTGCGGTTGAATAGTCGATTTGCTCCACGCCGGGTTCATTATGAATTCCCAACCCCAGCTCTGCCATATTTTCAGAAATTCGCGCCTCTTTAGGCGTGCCAGGAATAGTGCAGGTGTCGAGCGACATACCGATGGTAAGCGCACTCTCACTAACCTTTTGGGCAGCAGCCGTGACCTCATCCAAAGAAGCACCGCTTTCTGCCAAAGCTCCCGCCACCTTGTTAACCAAAAGTGTTCCTGCCAAACCGCGTGGCTGTGCGAGATCGGGCAATGCAATGTCATCGCCCACGATCAACATATTCACCTTGTGACCCATCGCGCGGGCGCGTTCCGCGGCAAGACCAAAGTTTAAACGATCCCCGGTGTAGTTCTTCAAAACAAGCAAGCAGCCTGAGGAGCCTATAACAGCAAGAATACCTGCAAGCACCGCGTCGACAGAAGGCGAGGCAAATATGTCGCCACAAACTGCGGCAGTCAGCATGCCTTGACCTACAAAACCAGCATGCGAAGGTTCATGACCCGATCCACCACCACATACGATTGCGACTTTCGATTTGTCCCAATCGTTGCGTACTACCACTTTGATATGCGGAAAGCCATCGAGTTTCGCCAAAGCGCCGCCTGACGCCTGGATCAGCCCATCTATCGCTTCTGTTACAGCGTTTTCGCGTGAATTGATGAATTGGGTCACAGGGGGTCTCCTTCTAGGGGCAGTTAGCCGCTCAATTTATATTGAGGCTCATGCGCCGTTAGTGAGCGAGTCGAACTTGTCTTTGAGTGTCATAGCTGGGGCTGCCAATGGAATAAGTCGGTTGGTCAAACCATGCATCGGGATAGGGCTGATATCTTGTACTGGAAACGGAAGCGCGTCGTTAGTTGCGCCAAGTAATTTGCCTGATAAAGCCCGCCCCATAACAGATGTCATCGCAATGCCACGGCCGCTAAACCCAACGCCAGCAAGCACGCCAGGAGAAGGTTCGTGCATATGTGGCATCATTTCAGGGGTTACCGCGATGCGGCCCGCCCATTTCCGTTCAATCTCGATATTCGCAATTTGGGGGAATACGGTTCTAAGCCCGCCGCGCAAACGTCCGAAGCTGAGCACATCAGCATGATCTGTGCTTCCGACGCAGCCAAAGATCAAACGGCCATCGCGATCATAGCGAGAATAATAAATCGCAAGCCGCGAATCCGAAATGGTTACAGAGCCCGGCAGAACCGTCTTTTGTTCGTCAGTGGTAAGTGGGCGGGTCGCAAGCGACACGCTGACGAGAGGGTGAAACGTCTGCTTCAATCCCGGCCATATGTCGTTGGAATAAGCGTTGGTCGATATCACGACGTTCTCTGCCGTTACTTCGCCATTTGGTGTCTTCGCCCGCCATTTGCGATCCACGCGTTGTAACGATGTAACGGGCGTTTCTTTAAACATTTGAGCCCCGCGATCGATTGCGGCTTTGGCATATCCAAGCGTCAAAGAAAGAGGATGCACATGACCACCCGCGCTATGCTTCAAAGCCCAGCTATACGCGGGAGAACCACTAGCTTTCTCAACTGCATCGCCTTCGATCTCGGAGATATCGGCACCTGCATCGGCCCAGGCTTTGCCGAGACGTTGCATGTCTTTGATCGCCTTGCGTGTATGTGCTGCTTGAACCCAGCCTGCCTGTACTGCATCACAATCGATCTGGTAGGTTTTTATGTCATGGAAAAGATCCTCTGCCGAGGAAAGCGTCGTGCGGATCAGGTTTTCACCTTGTTTGACACCGAACATTTCTTTGATGTCTTCCGGAGTTTTGCGCCAAATCGGATTGCATTGCCCGCCACTGCGACCAGATGCACCCCACCCGACATTTTTAGCATCAACTACCGCGGTCGAAACACCGGCATCAACCAATCCTAGAACGGTTCGACACCCAGTCAGACCTGCGCCAATGACGAGGACGTCTACGTTCAATGAGTCGCTGAGGCGCGCAAGTTTAGGTGCTGAGGTCGACGTTGTTGTCCAGTGTATTTCTTCTTGAACGGGCATAGACCTGAGTGCTCCAGTAGGTTCCGTAATGTAAAACTAAAATATTGCTAAAGAAAACTATGCGGCAATCTACCGACGGTCAACTGAGCTGAAGAAATTTATTGAAAAAAGAGCCTCACTTACGTGGCGGATGCTCACCTAAAAATCAAAAAAATTATCAGAGACAGTTGATAAAAGTCTTGGCAGTGAGATGTCGCTCAAGTGGCGTGGTTTAGTAGATGAATTAGCGAACTGGAAGATGCAGTTGGACCGCCGATTTTGAACACTATGGCGGATCTAATGTCGAAACAGCTTACATCCGTCATGGTTTCCATCTGCCTAGAGCTTCAATCTGCGGTCCTCATTGGAGGATGAAACTGGCCATTCTCGCGAACGCACCGTCACTTTTCCTATCTCGTTTACATAAACCCTGCGAGCGCGATATCGGCAAAGCGAGCCTAATCTGAGGCGGATAAAAGCGTCTTCGCCAAGTTTTCTACAGCGGTCGGAAGCATGAGCCTCATTGTGAGGGACCAATTCCATGGCCCCATTTTTGTCGAATTTCTCAAGTCTTGCTATGATCGGCCCAAATTTTCTGTCCTGAAGTTCTATTAAATCGCCTTTTTGAAATCGTTGAAGCAACTTCGCGGCTGGATGTGGTTTGGCTTCTCTTTGCTGATTGGCGACATATACCGACACAACATGCACAACCATTGAACCGTCAGGTAAAGTCCACACTTCAAAAGATTGGTTGGCATCACTAGCTAGGCCCTTGTAAAATTTGCCATTTGAGCCACTCATGAAAACAACACTTTTCCGTTCAATCATGCGCAACCTTAGAATTTCATAGTAAGGATTGGCCATGCCAGACGTCAAAACCCTTGATTTAGAAAATCTGACAAGGGACTTTTGAAAGTCCTTTTTGCTTCGCCTATTTGTCTCCACAGTCAAAACTGGCGGTCGATTTGCTTACAGGCACTTGATTGCAACAAATCTAAGCGCTGGCTACGGCCAGCGCTTTTTGTCTTCAAGGCAAGATTGTTGGTTTCATATTACTATATTTCAGTTCCATGTAGTCGAATTTAGTGTTCTTCTAAGAAATGAGCCTTTCGAAAGAGAGGAACGACAATTTCGTTTGGATTCAAAATGCAAAGCTCTATCGTACACAAACTTTTGGCTCTACTTACGGCTGTTAGTCAGGCTCAAAAACCTCTGACATTCTCGGAGATTGTAGCGAAGACTAAGCTCAACAAAAGCACGATCCACAGATTGCTCGCTATCGGCGTTGAAGAGGGGATGCTGCGATTTGAGCCACAAAAGAAGGTCTATTTGCTCGGAGTGCGATTGTTCGATCTAGTTCGTAGTGCATATAGCGGTCTGGACATACAAGAACTGGCATTGGATGAAATGATCCGGTTGCAAGGACTTTTTGACGCTCATGTCACTCTCGGTGTGCCTGCGGGGCTTGAAGTCGTCTACTTGCGTGTGTTGGAACCTTCTAGGTCAATGGGTGGAGTTCAGCGTCCCGGAATGCGTGAACCAGTGCATTGTTCTGCTTCCGGCAAAGCCTTGCTTGCATTTTTGCCACCGCTTATTCTTGATGCCAAGTTGAATGATTATGATTTTGAGCGGTTCACTGAACGCACTATTACAAAAAGAGCAGACTTTGAAGCAGAGCTTCAACAGGTTCGTGAGAAGGGCTTTGGCTGCAACGACCGCGAAGAATACGATCACTTTCTTGGTATTTCAGCGCCGATTTTTGATTATCTGGGTGAGCCAATCGCGGTTCTGAACCTTTGGTCAACGCATCCAAGACACAAGATTCAAGACCTAATTGACTGGAGCGTTGAGTTGAAAGCCTCGGCAAATCGGGTGACAGACTTGATTGGTGGCATTTCCCCAAAAAACCTTCAACCAAGCTGAGAACGGAACTACGGTGCGACTGGAAACACCAATCTTTTCGATGCGAGAGAAGGGCCAGTGGGAAACTGGACTGACATCAACGCACAAACTGGCCCGATGCTTTGAGAACAATTTCATTGTAGCCTTACGATCGTAGGAAACAGCGGGACATAGAATCGGCTTGTACTCTGTTTTTTTAGAGTGTTGACTTTGAGGCACGTTGTTGGTCGAAGAAAACATTGACGGGTCCTAAGGCTAATCCTTAGTCTTATTTTACGAAAAACTGGTTTTGCAATGTGAAACTGGAGGTGTTCTTAGAATACCAACTAATCAACTGGGAGAACAAAATGAAAAAAACAATTCTAGGCGCAGTACTTGGCGCGACAGCAATGCTGTCCGGTACGACTGCTATGGCGGATGGCCACGGTGAAATCACTGTTGCGTACTTCCTAGAGTGGCCAATGCCGATGATGACTGCAAAAGCCGCGGGTACCTATGACGAAGCGCTTGGCACAAAAGTGAACTGGGTATCCTTCGAGACGGGCACGGCAATGTCTGCAGCTATGGCGTCTGGCGACGTTCAGATCGCTTTGTCCCAAGGTCTGCCGCCATTCGTGGTTGCGGTTTCCGGTGGTCAGGACCTTCAGTTGGTTGACGTTGCTGTGAGCTACGCCGAGAACCAAGGCTGTGCGGTTCACGCTGATCTCGAGATCGACAAAAACAACGCAAGCGAGCTGGCTGGCAAGAAAGTTGCGGTTCCACTCGGTACAGCGGCGCATTACAGCTTCATCCGTCACATGGACCACTTCGGTGTGCCACTCGATAGCTTGTCCATCGTTGACATGCCTCCGCCCGAGGGCGCGAACGCTCTTGGCCAAAAAGCTGTTGATTTCGCATGTGGCTACGGTGGTGGCTGGGCGAAAATGCAGGAATTCGGTGACAAGCTTCTCACAGGTGCAGAAAAGCAAGACATCGGTATCCTCGTATTTGACGTAACTTCTGTTCCTGCAGCCTTCGCGGCTGAGAATGGTGACATGCTCGCGAAGTTCCTCAAAGTGACAGCTGATGCAAACGCACAGTGGGCAGCTGACCCATCCGACGAGATGCTGGCAGTGATTGCTGAGCAATCTGGTATGGACCTGGAAGCAGCGCGCGGCGCGATTTCCACGATGTCCTTCCCAACAATCGAAGACCAGCTTTCTGAAGCATGGCTCAACGGTACAGCGGCTGGCTTCATGAAAGGCGTGGCAGACGTCTTCGTAAACGCGAAGTCCATCGATTCCGCTCTGGACAGCTATGAGGGTGCATTGAATACAGCGCCACTCGAAACTGCAAAAGGCATGTAAGCCCAACTGGCTTTCAACTTCGAACCCGGCGCTTTATTGCGCCGGGTTCACACCTTTCAAGCAGCACACATAAGCTGTGGTGAACAACAATAACCGGCTTGCAAGGGAATCAACTAATGTCCGGCCTTTCCATACAAAACTTATCCATGCGTTTCGAGCTGCCAAACGGCGGCGCGGTTCAAGCGCTTGAAGATGTCTCACTCGACCTCAAAGCTGGCGAGTTGATGAGCGTGCTCGGTCCATCGGGCTGTGGCAAAACCACTCTTTTGAATATCGCCGCGGGCTTCTTGGCTCCGACCAGCGGTAAGTTGATTCTGAATGATCACGAAATTCACGGCCCCGACGCGGAGCGCGGCATGGTCTTCCAGAAGGGCGCTTTGTTCGAATGGATGTCCGTGCGTGAAAACGTCGGCTTTGGTCCGTCTATGAAGGGCATGCCAAACGCCGAAAAGCGCGAGACTGTTGATCATTTGCTCGATGTTGTCGGCCTTCAGGACTTCAAAGAAAAGGCTGTCTACGAACTGTCTGGCGGTATGCAGCAACGTGTGGCTTTGGCCCGTTGCTTGGCCAATGATCCTGATGTGATCTTGATGGACGAACCGCTTGGTGCTTTGGACGCTTTGACCCGTGAAAAGATGCAGAGCCTTGTGCTTAAGCTTTGGAAAGAGACGGGCAAGACGATTATTCTGATAACCCACTCTGTCGAAGAAGCGCTTCTTCTGGGCGAGCGTCTCATCGTTATGGCACCGCGTCCGGGTCGTATTCACAAAGAATACAATCTGCCATTCGCAGAAATGGGCGTTGATGCAGATCTTCGCGAAGTGAAGAAACATCCTGATTTCGCAATGAAACGCGATGAAATCCTGTCGATGATTTGGGACATGGAAGAAGAAATTATGGGACGCACGGAGAAAGCATCATGACTGGTCTTTTCGTACTCGCCATTTACGTGGGCATCTTTGTTGCCTCTTTCTTCATTATTACCAAAGTCGTCGCACGTGCCACGACCAAGGATTACACATCGCTCAAGACCGTTACTTTCGGTGACGAAAGCGCTGTGCGCCCGAACCGCGCGGCAGGGGTGATCTCGATCCTTACGCTGTTCCTGATCTGGGGTATGTTCACGGGCTCTACCTTGTTGCCAAAGTTCCTACACGCGCCCGGTCCTTTCGCAGGGGACATTGAATTTACATACACAGCTGAAGCCGAAGACGGTGCGCGCGATGATGCAACTGTTTCGGTTGTCGTTTTCCTACGTGATGCAAAAGTCGATGCGCCAGAGATTGAAGCAGGCGACGGGTTTGCCAAGAACGACTCTGCGGCCATTCAGCAATGGCGCACGGGTCTGGTGCGCGTTGATAAGAACGATGAGATCACCAAGAAAGACGGTGCTAAAGTCGTTGCGATCAACGGAACACCAATCGCGCCCGGCAAAAAAGTGAAAATCGAAGGCGGCACAGTGACCTTGTCTGACAAAGGCACGCCAAACGTGGCTCCGACCCGTGGTTGGCAAATGGAGCCGCTTTATCTTCCAGCGCCGGAAACCGTGTGGAAGCGTACTTTCAAAGTGCTTGACGAAGGCTTTCGTGGTTTCACGCTTGTACAGCACCTTGGGTATTCGCTGTTCCGCGTTGTCGTTGGCTTCTTCTTTGGTGCTTTGATCGGTATTCCGCTGGGTTATGCGATGGGTCTTAGCAACTGGTTCCGTGGATGGTTTGATCCAATCGTCGAATTCATGCGCCCTGTGCCGCCACTCGCGTTGATTCCACTTGTTATCATTTGGTTCGGCATTGGTGAGACAGGTAAAATTATCCTGCTCTTCCTTGCTGCCTTATGGATCATGGCCATCGCTGCGCGCTCTGGCGTATCTGGGGTGAACATCTCCAAAGTGCATGCAGCCTATTCGTTGGGTGCAAGCAAATGGCAAATCATGCGCTACGTCATTATTCCCAACTCGCTGCCGGAGATCTTCACCGGTGCGCGTGTTGCGATGGGTGTTTGCTGGGGCACGGTTGTTGCGGCGGAACTTGTCGCGGCTGAGCAAGGTGCAGGCATGATGATCATGGTTGCTTCGCGTTTCCAAAACACCGACATCGTGATTTTGGGCATTATTCTGATTGGCGTCATCGGCTTTGGCATCGACATGTTGATGCGCATGGCAGAGCGTTATCTGGTGCCTTGGAAAGGCAAAGCTTAACGACCATGAAAGGCGATTTGAAAAGGGCCCCTTCAAGGGGCCTTTTTTGTGCGCGGCGAGGACTTGACCTGAAAAACCTTACGCCAATAAGATAAAACATTAGTTTTGTTTTGTGAAATTTTTGGAGTAGGGGCATGACACACGTTGACAAAGTGGAGGATATCGAGATCCCAGCCGGATCTTCGAGCGTTTGGAACTACCATCCAAAACTTCCAATCGATATGTCACCGGTTTTCGACCTTCCGCCAAAACCAAAGGCAGCGCTGATTTGGTTGTTGCGTACTTGGACCAAGCCGTCGCCGCCTGTCAGTCACATGATCTTCGCGATCATCGCTTTCTTGTTCCTCTGGCCAAGCATGGCGGAAATGAGCACATTGGCCCCAAACTGGGTGCTGAGCATCTACAGCATCAATCTATGCGCGGCGTTGATCCTTGGAACAGCGCTGCATCTCTATCTCTATACATTCTCCGGCCAGCAGATGCGGTTGAAATTTGACTTGCGCCCTATGGAGAAGAGCGCCCGCTTCACCTTTGGCGATCAAGTCTGGGACAATCTTTTTTGGTCGTTGATCTGGGGCATACCGATTTGGTCTGCTTGGATGGTTCTTTACTTTTACGCTGCTGCAAACGGCTGGATTTTAGCGCTCGATAGTTTTGGATCCGCTCCGATTTGGTTTATTGCATTCTTCTTCGT
>Ga0206129_10004364_pt1 | contig 15640 bp, 18 predicted proteins | sample Helgoland_Spring_8_FD_148616 | JGI IMG/M metagenome (GOLD analysis project Ga0206129, IMG submission 148616) | Pelagic subsurface seawater microbial communities from Kabeltonne, Helgoland, North Sea - Helgoland_Spring_Bloom_20160502_2 | ecosystem: Environmental > Aquatic > Marine > Epipelagic ...
TTAGAGATTTGTTTTCTTTTACCATCTTTATATAATAGAGATAAAACTTTTTACAAACTTTTTACAAACTTTTTACAAACTTTTTACAAACTTTTTACAAACTTTTTACAAACTTTTTACAAACTTTTTACAAACTTTTTACAAACTTATAGTCTGTTACCCTAGATCAACCTATCGGAACAACAAAGTGTTACACAGATTCCCGTTCTGCTTCTTCCCGTTCTGCTTCTTCCCGTTCTGCTTCTTCCCGTTCTGCAATACAATTAACACAATAACAATTAGGTAGACATACAGTAGAATCTTCGTCTTCGCTCTCCTCATCACTGATGTATTCTAATATCAGACCGCTGAGTTCGCCATCTTCTGATTCGGACTTCTTTTCATCGCTTTGGAATATGATTTTTTGCTCTTCATCCTTGGTGAATACCGAAACGGAGCTGGGGATCTTCAGATCTAAATCATTTACCGTAACACTAGAAGCACTAGAAGCACTAGAAGCACTAGAAGCACTAGAAGCACTAGAAGCACTAGAAGCACTAGAAGCACTAGAAGCACAGGTTGTAACAGGACTCAAGTCTCCCTCATCTACTTCTGAACCAATACTAGGAATCAAGTCTCCCTCATCTACTTCTGAACCAATACTAGGAATCAAGTCTCCCTCATCTACTTCTGAACCAATACTAGGACTCAAGTCTTCGAGATTGTCGTTCGTGCTGATATTTGGGCATGGGGGCGTTATCTTGAGTGTGTCTCTAAAACTCTCGATTTCATCACCGTCATCCACGAGATACACCAGGCTGTCAGGTGTAACGCTATCTTTGACTTTTTTATTGGTTGACCGCCAGTTCTCCAAAAAGATCGTAGGAAGATCTTCTTCCTCAATGACGGCTGCTATCTTGGGTTGCATACTCTCATCCCATTCAACAATATAACCCATCTGCTGAAATACATCGGCTAAAATATAACCAACCTTATCTCGGATCTTTTTAGTCCTTCCCTCAAAATACCAATAAATTGTTGAACTACCTTCACCATCGATATCTTCCATTATCTGCTCTATGGATTTATCTTTAGCGTAAACATATCCAATATGCTTAGACGACCTACGGAAAGCGTTCTTAACCATATATGTATCGTCAGAAAAACAATAACTATCATCTAGAGAGTTCATGATTCCCCGTGAGTTACATTCAACAAAAACTTCACGTAAATTTTCTCGTGTGTTCATTTTTCTTTAGCACTAGGTATCTTTTAAATTGTCTCAACCTACAAGTTGAGACAATAGCATCGTAGAGCTTCGATTTGTAGAGCTTCGATTTGTAGAGCTTCGATTTGTAGAGCTTCGATTTGTAGATGAAACAAACAACAAAGCCGCTCCACAGAAGAGAATATCAGCTACACCAACATAAAAAAGCTGTCCTTGTGTCAGTTTAGACTGACATACTCTCTAGTTTTGACCACAACACTTCTTGTATTTCTTGCTACTGTCACACGGACAGGGATTGTTGCGACCGATCTTGGTTCCCTTTCGTACGACTGGTCTTTGATCGCCTCGTACACCGATTCCCAAAATATTCAGAATCTGATGTGTAATCTCAGGTGTAATCTTACTTGGATCGGATATATGTTCCGATAGACTCATAAGCTCGTTCAGCTTATCTGGGCCCAATTGATTTGGTGCTACACCAAATGACTGTAAAACAGGTAAAATCTTATTCATATCATAATCCGTGGGAATAGACATTTTGTATAGTAGTTACTTACTCTTAAGTAATTAATCAAATACTACTTACGGATCCAAATCTAAATTCTTTTTATTCTAGATTTAGATTCAACCGGGTGAAATCCCAATGTTCTTACCACACACACATGCCGGCTTAAGAAAACAAAAACAAGGCCAAACAAGAAATGAAGCAACATGTTATTGTGCTGATGGACATCAGCTATAGTATGCAAATACGTGTTAAGAATATGATCGACGGGTTGAACAAGTTTGTCCATACACTAAGAGCGCGTTCTGATCACGCCAATATATTATTTTCAGTGATGTTGTTTTCTGACAAACGTTCATACCTATGCCGCGAAGTACCTGTAGATGATTTGTCACCTTTTACAGTCTATAACCTACCGGAGTTCGGACTAACACATCTTTACGACGCTATCGGCACACTGTTCCATGAATGGACAAACGAAACGAGAGCACAACACCATCTGTTTATTATTACTGATGGAGATGATAATGGTAGTACACAGGTGACAAAGCAACAGGCAACTCAATTGTGTGACAAAATGGTACTGGAGCGCAATTGGACAGTGAGTCACTGTGACGTGGATATCAGTAAGTTGGAGTCTTTTAATGTACAAAAGGTTGTTTACGACGTCGACAATCTTGAAGAATTGCTTGGAAATCTTAGCATCTAGAATAAAATGAGATGGATATCACCCCGTGGAAATACACAAGGAAAAAATATTCTATTTTGTTCCGGTTGAATTCCCGGGTAATAGTTTTTCTTTTTTACACGACTTCATATGGTTTTTGAACCAGCTGGGGTATCGAAAGGTTTTGCCGCAGGGGCAAACGAACTTGTTAGGATCGCATGTGTTACTTGGGCAGCCGAAGAGTGCCGATATAAGCTTGGTTTTCTTGTCGTGACAATTACAGATAGCCATTTTTAGATTGTTCGGAGAAGTTTCTTTTATTATTTTTATCTTAAAATGGAGATTATGGCTAATCTGGATAAGTCCGGACAAGATGAATAATCTAATACCAATCCAATGTATTAGATTTACTTAGAGACTGATTAACGGCAATAATCTCTCAACTGCTGATAGGGACCACAGTTGAGAGACTTTCCGCGGTGTGGCTTCAATCCGCTAGAAGAGAAGGGGTGTGGCTTCATCATATTGAACATAGAAGGTTGAACGGTAACAGGGGTCGGAGGAATTATTGACTTCCATTTTCCGTGTGCACCGTATGCATACAGATTGGAATAGCAAGGACGGGCTTTTGTTGCCGAAGAACTATACTCTTGATACACATTTGACATCTTTATTAAGAAGCAAGATTATTTTATGTGGTGTATTTGTAGGACCACCGCTACATCCCGTATTTGTAGGACCACCGCTAAGTGAGTCAACCTATCTGAACAACACGTCGGTTTATTGAAGATTATCTTTAACCGTTCCGGTGCGTCTGGAAGAGAACGTGTTACCGAGTTGGAGATACACAGCTATACTTTCCAAACGATTACGTTTGGAAAGGTTCAAGTAAAGATTATATGCAAATCGGTAACGCTGTACCATATCAGCTATGTCGAGGATACTTTATTCGTACCCGTCAAAAATTAGGAAGTGTTTAGTCTCTGTAGTTACATTACTTGTCAACGACTTGCAGGATTTCTTATGAAATTAATTTTGAAATAATCTAAACCCTTCTAGATACAAAGTAAAACATCAACATGAACAATTTTAGAGAAGTTGTATATTTAGGCTCCCGCGACGCTAACTTCAAGCGCCTGATTACCGGATTACTGAATCGTGGTAGTCTCAAGCCCAAATATATAGAAGCTCTGACCGATGAAAGCGGTATGGCAGCTTACGGTCAGGCATTCACAGCATACTCAGTCAATGAGATTGACAACTATGAGCGATATGAGCAAATCGGGGATGTCACCGCTAATAAGTTTATTGTCTGGTATGCATATCGCCGTTTTCCTCAGTTGGACTGTACTGAAGGTGTCAAGGTGGTGGCTCGATTGCGAATCAACTACGGTGCCAAGGAGTCCTTTGCTCCACTGGCGGAAAAGTTGGGATTCTGGGATTTCATTTCTGCCGCTGAGGATGGTACACGCCGCAGTACAGCTGTCAAGTATCGCAACCGTCATAAGAAGGATCTACTGGAAGATACCTTTGAGGCCTTTGTCGGTTGCACCGAATATCTACTGGATAAGAAGTACAGACCTGGTGTCGGTTATGGTATAGTCTACGATATCTTAGCCGATATATTCGATGAGATTCCGATATCTCTTCGTTTTGTTGAGTTGTTTGATTCCAAGACACGTTTGAAGGAGACATTTGATGCTTTTCCCGAACTGGGTCAGTGGACTTACATTGACCTTCGTGAAGAAATGGGTAATGAAGGATACACCATGGCCATTTCTACTATATACCAAGTACCACCTGGTATTAATAAAAAGCCATATTACAGACCTGGTAAGAGCGTTGACCCTCTACCTCAACATGAATGGGTCGAGTTAGGTAAAGGTACCTCTTCCAGCAAAAAAGATGCACAGCAAAAAGCTGCAGAAAATGGTATACAAACCCTCAAGCGCATGGGCTTTTACCGTGAACCCCCAGAGGAGTATTTGCATTTCTGTTCCTAGAATTTCTGTTCCTAGAATCAGTAGCAGGATCAAATATGAATATTTGAATTATATAACATCAACTAGGTTATATATTTCTACTTAGTATTTTTGAACTGTTTTTTCTTACTTTCGACATTTCTTGGCTCTCGTATCTAATTAGATACGGGAGGTCAAACCGTCACGGCAATATCTCTGTCTGGAATTACTGGTGATGGCATGGAACCTCGTGGTTTTATTATAGATACTGAAACTGGCATCGATTGATCTTCAATTAAACCTAATCTTGAATTTATTTCTGCCAGTAGTATATCCAAATCTTCACTGTTTAAATTATTACGACGAATACGTGCGGAAATATCTCTATGTATATCAGTGTACTGTAAATAACTTGTATTATGACTATTGATTTTATGTTCTAATTCAAAAGAATTTAATACAGCACTATAAACACCCGATACTGATGTAGCGGCTAAAGCCACAAACATAACGCTATTGCTAACAGGTGTAAATGTCAATATAATACTACAGACACTAATAGCATTACAAGCGTTAATACAGCCCTTACTAAGAGTATTTATCTTTCTATATTTAGAATACCTCTGGAAGTGTTTTTGTCTTCTATTTTCTACATCTTTTAATATATCTTTAACCATATATATCTTAATGGTATAATTATCTTTTTTTAAAGAAATATTCATATTTACTATACAGTAGGAAAAATTTATCATCTTGTGATTTTTAACTGCTGTCTCTCACTTTCCCTTCGTAAATCCAATTCTTACCATTGTACTTATATCCTAAACAAAATACCGGCTTTTCTATTCCAGATCTGGTCAAAATATAGTTAACTGGTTGTACATCCCCAGCTGCCATTATTGGGTAATTTGGTAGAAACAGTACATTTCCACGACTCCAACGATGACATTCCGTTTTGGGGTCAGAGAATACCCCATCCATTTCTTGAGAACGCAGAATGTAGTTTATAGGCATCTCTACAAAATCCTTGCGATTCCAGTAATCCTTCCAGAACTTGGTGATTGATTCAGTTACTTCATTACGATCGAACGGTTGTTGAATGTTCTTGATAAATTCATGTGCTATCGGTATAAATACTTCTTCCGTTACAATCATTTGTGGGTCATTATTGACTTCATTTCTAAGTGTTTCCAGATTATCGGACAGCATAATACTAGCTCGTACATACCTGTTGCATTCTTCTTGATCCCTAATTAAGTACGGAGTTTGCCATTTGAATACATACTCTTCGGCATTTTCATCACGATTTGCCGGAAATTTATCAAGAAACTCTTCTGAGAGACCGTAGATCCCCGAACCCATTTGGTGAGAGGTGATATCGATTCTTCCTGTCTTGGGAACAATGAACTCCGAAGCATTACCACCAAAGTACGGGGAGAAGTGATGATGCAGATTAGAAGTACCGTTCTCCGTATATTCCTCCGATTCTTCGTTGCTTGCCATTTTAATTGAGAGGCGCTTGGGCTTTTGATTTGGATTTGGATTTAAATTAATGTGTAACTTTGTTGTTTTAAACAATTTTAGCAGCTATTTTAAACCCTGACCAACAGAAGTTCCCAAGCATAGGGTTGTATTTTAACACAGCAAGCAGGTCTCTAGAATTTCAGTCCAAGACGGCCGCGTGACGGCCGTCCAGCTCGAGGACGCCTAAATATCGCTCCTAAATGAAAAATATTCAGAATATATTGTATATAGTAAAATGACAGAAGAAGAAAAAATACATCACCGTTGTTCTACTGTTGATTCTAATGTTGGACATAGATCATATGGGTCTGCTATTTCTTCTAGTATCCTCGTTGGGATCGAACCACGACGTGATTCACCCAGTAACAATGAGAGTAGATTGAGCACGGATACTGTACGATTTGAATTACCCTGGGAATCCAGAGAAGAGCTAAAGATAAACGAGTGGAAAGACCAAAGTATTGAACGTAAAGAAAAACATGCACGAAGAAGTAAATATTTCAAAAAGTTACATTATGCATTTGGTATGTTAGCTATCGGACTACCGTTTGCTGGGACTCTAGCATCCACTGTTATAGTGACCTATTCAAAAGAAATCAGTACCGTTATTTTAGCTACAACTACGTTATGCTCTGGTGTAAATGCATTTTTCAATTTTGGGAGAAAATGTGAGCGTCATTCTGAATATGAAAATCGCTATGACGAGTTCGCGAACACTATTGATAAAGAGCTATCAAAGCCACGCAGATTTAGGATTCCTTGCGACGTTTGTCTGGAATACACTAGTACTACGCTTGCTAGATTGACTGCGGCGGCTCCTGATTTGTAATAAATGAAATTAAATATTGTGTATGCTTACGTAGAACTGATTAGTATATTTCGCGAACCAGTCACAACCCTGTGAATCCCTGTGAATCCCTGTGAATCTCTAAACCACAAGAAAAACAACTAAATAGTTATTTTTCCTTTAGTGTTCGAATAGTACCACCCACCGCATCGAACCGCAAGATGTATAACTCTCTTCTACTATGATCGGTTTCTTACCATAAACACCACATCTAACTAATGCCTTCCCAGAGTTTGTTTGCACAGCGTGTAGCATTCTTCTCATTAAAGTGTCCGTAATTTATTCCGGTTTCTTGGCATAACCAGCACCATTTGACCGTGCACATCTGACAAATCATCTTGTTACATGCAACGAAGTTACCCTGATCATTACGCACTTTCTCTGTAGGAGTTCGACATCGCGGGCAATACTTCATGTCCTCTTTCTCGATCTTTTCTTGAATGTATTTTCCGTTCTCGGTTTGGCATTCGTTAGCCTCGTACTCAAGACAGCTCATTTCTTCATGATAAGGTGCGCGTTGGCATCCACGACACCACACATAGCGGCATTTTTGACACTCAGTGTGAAGAATCGGATCATCTGGGTGAGTCTCTACAATAGAAGAACACTCTTTGTTTGGGCATAAGAACCGAATAGAGCTAGCGAGAGTATAACGAATACGAAAAAGATCGTCAAACATTTTCGATGATATCATTTCAATTGTTGTGGGAAGAACAATTTTGAGTAGATCTATAGTTTTACTACATTGATTGCGTAGTTCACCGTGATATATTCCAGTACAGCGAACAATAGTTATCTTATCTCGAATATTCTGACGAAGATTTTCCAACGCTTTCTGTACCAGAGGAATCAAATATGCTGTTCCACATACAACACAAAGCCTATGCGTTTGTCGTCTCGTCTTATGCAAAATAATGCCTCCATCTTCGATATAGTCACAGCATACAGGGCATATACTACCAGTTTTTTCGTGAATTCTAGACATTTTCTTTTCGAGTCGCCGATGGGTCCTGTATTTCATTTCCATTTTATTTAAACCGATGACAACTATAATTATTAAAAAGTACTAGAATAAATGAAGAAGTGTATTATAATAATAGTTGTTGCGATTCTTATTCTAGCGTATCTGTACTTTTCGGCTCCGTGGAGAAGAGTTGGTAGAATAGCTAGGAGTGCACTACCGGAACTAAATAGCTACGCTGCGAGAGAGTCGTATGAACCAAATATACCGAAAATTATTCACCAAATTGGTCCTAAAGATAAAAGTAAGTGGCATTCTAACTGGAAAAAATGCCATCCTAGCTGGAAGAAACATTTTCCAGAAGGAGAGTATGTACATATGTTTTGGTCCGATGTTGACGACCTTCGTAATTTTATTAAAAACAAGTTTCCCTGGTTTCTTCCTGTTTTCGATAATTATCCATTTCATATCAATCGTATCGATGCAGTAAGACCTTTTATTCTCTACGAATATGGCGGAATTTACGCTGATCTTGATTTTGAGTGCAACCAGAACTTCTACGATCAACTATCACAGGATAAACCTTCTATAGTAGAGAGTCCTTACAAACATCACGAGAATCTTCAGAATAGTTTGATGGCTTCTCCAAAAGGTCATCCTTTCTGGATCGCGGTATGGGAGCAGTTGTTAAAGAACGCTGGTAACTACAACATTCTGAAGCAGACAGGACCTGTCATTATCGATTACACTCATAAAAACTACAGAGATATTAACGTTCTACCAGTGCAAAGTTACAACCCCGAGCTTGGAAGTAGGGTTTTTAACAGCAAATCTATATATAGTAGACATTACCAGACTGTTGCATGGTTGAGCTCATTGCGTAACATAATCTAAAATTGAGAATTTATGTAAATAACTTTACAGAAAACAAAGATGGATAAGAAAATCTCCGAAATAGCCAAGTACTCTGATAAGGAGATTCAATCTTACTTTGATACAGAAGATCTGTACATTCTTCACGAGATGAAAATATACGCAGACGATATATACTACAATACAGGAAAATCTTCTGGATTGGACGACTGGCAATACGATATGTTGAATGATACACTTAAACATCGCGACCCAGATTTCGTTGTACCGATCGGTGCCAAAATACGAAAACATGAGAATCGGGTGGAGTTACCATTCTGGCTTGGTTCTATGGACAAGTTCAAACCAGATGATGTACGCGAAATAGCTACATGGTTAGTTGCTAACAAAGCAACTGAATATATCATTGAGGATAAACTTGACGGAGTTTCTTGTCTGATGGTAATGACAAACGGCAAGATTAAACTCTATACACGCGGGAATGGTATTGTTGGAGCAGATATCTCTTATCTTGCTCAGTACTTTAACACTATTCCAAAGAACTTGACCGAAACAATCAATGTACGCGGAGAACTAATTATGGAAGAGAAAGTATTCGAAAAGAAATACGCCAAAGATTACGCTAATCCACGTAATATGGTTGCTGGTCGTATTGGAGCCAAAACTATTCGAGCGGGATTACGTGACATTAAGTTCGTCGGCTATGAGATCGTCGGTGACGGTATGATGGATAGTTCTAGTGAACAATTGGATCGTCTGGACGACTTGGGATTCACTACTGTACGTAGAGAAATCGTCAAGAGCTTTACCGTAGACTCATTAATGGAGACTCTAGTGCGTTTCAAGGAAACATCTCCCTTCGAAATTGATGGTATTATCGTACAACCCAATGCTCCGTATGAAAGAAACGTTGCCGCCAATCCGGAATACGCCTTTGCCTTCAAGATGCGCCTGAGCGGTAATCTAGTGGAGTCAGAAGTAGTGGGTGTAGACTGGAACGTGAGTAAATGGGGTCAGCTTAAACCACGCGTAGAGATAAAGCCTGTACAACTCGGAGGTGTTACGATTACTTGGGCTACCGGATTCAATGCCAAGTTTATTGTAGAAGAGTCAATCGGTCCTGGAGCCGTCATTGAAGTAACACGTAGCGGTGATGTGATTCCTTATATCGTAAAGGTAGTTAAGAAAGTTTCTGAACCGGAGATGCCGGAGATTCCGTACAAGTGGAACGAAACTGGAGTGGATATCTATACAGAGGAGTTCGGTGACGAAATGTGTATCAAACTTATCGCTTCCTTTTTCTCTAAACTGGGTATCCTACATGTAGGAGAAAAGAATGTAGGTAAGATTTACAAAGCTGGATACGATACATTGCTGAAGATCATTGCTGCGTCCAAGCAAGATCTCATGGAAGTTTCTGGTTTTGGTTCTCTTATGGCCGAGCGTACGTACAATAACATTCGTGGCGGGCTCCGGGACCTGTTATTACCGACTGTATTGGGAGCGTCGGGTGTGTTCGGTTTCGGACTGGGACGTAAAAAGATCACTACATTGTTGGATGAATTTCCTGACATTTTGGATGTACATAAGACGCTGACAAGTCAACAACTACTTCAGCGTGTTCTACAGATTGAAGGATTTTCCGCCAAGTCAGCGCAGAAGATTGTAGATAACGTAGAATGGGCTGATAAGTTTATTCGTGCAATGAAGCACTTTGCTACCTTCAAGGAAAAGGTTATTGCCGGGGCTAATATGAAGGGAATGAAAGTAGTGTTCACTGGTTTCAGAGATAAGAAACTGGAAGAAGATGTCGTTGCACGTGGTGGAAAAATCACGACATCCGTTTCTCGCAACACATCCGTGCTTGTAGTGACCACCAGAGCGGGAAAGCCTTCCGGTAAGATGAAGAAGGCATTGGAGCTTGGTGTTGAGGTTCTCGAAAAACAAGAATTTAACGAAAAATACATCACCTAAATATTATAAATTATTCTCCGGAGTTAATAAATGAGCCGAGATGACGATTACTTAGGAATTTTCTCTATGAAAACGGGCATGTTCGCGACCTGTTCAGGTGTTTGGGATGAAAGTACCAAAAAATATAGGTCATCCGATTCTACAGAAGTTGTACAATGTTGTAATAAAAAATGTGTAGAGCCGTTGAAGTTCTGTCACGACTACTGTAACAAAGAGATTGCCAAGTTGGGTCCCAAGAAGCTATCCTCATGTCTACTGACATGTAATGATCAGAGAAATATATGTTTGGATACATGTAGTCTAAGTTCACCGTATATGGGTGTTAATAATAACTATAATCTATGCGCTAAAGCTCAGGGGTGTGAAGTGTCCAATGAACTACAAAATCTACAAAATATTGACTGTGTTCGTAAACACAAGGATGTCATATTCGATTGCTGCAGACGCACATGTTTACCGCAAAAAGACTTAGATTGCCAGAAGCATTGTGAGTTTTTACAGAAGGTTACCTTAGATCCATCCAAGATTGGTGTACCCAAAGTATCACAACAGAAATTAAAGGCTTTATCTCAGTCATACAAGACTTACCATGAAAACACATCTATTTATATATTGGTTGGGGTTGTCATCAGTATAATCGTTATTGCGATTTGGTTATTTTGGCAGAAACGAAAGCGAATTTGAATTTTTAACTGTACTTTATAGTTAAAAATTGAGAAATGTATGTCACTATTCAAAGACGTGTATACTTGGAACCCAAGTATTTGGATAAGAATATAATGGACCATCTTCTGACTAAACTCACCCAAAGTACTCTGGGTGAGTGTACAAAGGAGTATGGTCATATTCTCTCTGTAGAGAGACTGGTGGATATAGTGGATAATGAAGACTGTATCTTCACAGTACTTTTCGAGGCCAAGACGCTCAAGCCAGAAGCAGGTAAGAAACTCACTGGTACCGTGTGTATGGTCTACAAGGATGGTATCTTTATAAACGTGGACGAGAAGCAGAAGATGCTCATCCCGGTGGTGACACTAAACGGGTACAAGTTCGATCAGATCTCCAGAACCTATATGAAGGATAATAAGCAGATCAAAGAAGGAATTGAAGTTGATGCTGTCGTGACAGCCGCCAAATATAGTAATAAGAATTTCAGTTGTTTTGGTTCTCTTGCTTAAAGATTAACTGTCTTCAAAGAAATGTCGGAAATTGAAGTTCTTTCAGAGTTTAAAACACAACTTTTAGCATTCTTCGATGAGTTGATTGGACAGTTCCCACGTGAAGGAGATCTAGTTGTTGCACGTCTTTTCCTAGCTAACCAGATACAAACCAAAGATGCCATGGAGATCTTTATTCACAAGATGAATACAAACGAACAAGAATTGAAGAAGATGGTAAAAACCCGCAACGAGTTATTATTTCTTGAGCATTCTTTGTTTGATAACTTGGGTAAAGATAAAGTAACCCACTTCAAAAAATTGTGGAGATCTGGACAGTTGGATGATGAAGACAAACAAGTAATATGGAATTGGATAGATGCTTTTGTATATCTCAGTGATAAGTACATCAAAGCTGTTCAAGACAAGTAAATTCTATTACAAACTTGTAATAGAATATTCGTACAATATACTTTGTAATAGAGAAACTTAAAAAGAATCTAACAATCATAATAAAATGGCTGAACTGAAACGTCCGGATAGCATTTCTGGGTATAACCACCCAGGTGAAATGAATTACTCTCGTCAAAGTATCTACAAGACCTTTACCGAAGGCAAGAAAGCCCGTAAGAAGGAGAAATTCGGTAATACTACTGTTGGAAAACAGTACTCAACATATGGAGAATTCGAAGAAGAGCTTTGTCCCACATGCAATGCCCACCCGGTACAGATCTGTTCTTGTGGTTATAGCGATAAGAGATGTGGTAGTGGACACGTCTGGTATACTGATCGCTATGGAGCATTAAAGACCGGAAATCCACACGTTAGATCTTGATAACACAATCAAGATCTTAAGAACTATTTTTACTACTGAACCCACACAAAACATTATTTGGCTACACATCGCGAAGCTTATCCAGGTGGACGGTACTTTGATAGGAGGAGAATGGAACCGTGTAGCTGTAGAATAAATCTGTAGAATTTTTTAAAAATAAAATATACACCAGAGTATTTTATTTTAGATTCTCCAAAAGTACCGGACTCAAAAAATGGAGGAGATTGTTACGGATACTAAAAAGTACCGTAGCAGGATGTTCTAGAACAAAATCATGCTGTTAAGATGAAGGTATTGAAATCCTTGACCTTTGTTATTATATTACTAATAATTGTAGTAGTAATGGTTTCTGTATTCCTATTGCATACCAGATTCAAGAAGCACGGTGGTTTTTATCTTTGTGAGTCTTACAGAACTTGCGTTCCTACAGATTATCGCTAAACGGTATGTGTCATCCGATACAAATAAGGTGAAGAGCTCATTGGGGAAAGCTATACAGAAATGGATTCGTGATAACCACCCAAGTGAAGTAAATCTTATACTTTATTCGGTATAAGATTAGAATCATGACCACAGATATTCTTACTTTTTACTTTTTACTTTTTACTTTTTACTTTTTACTTTTTACTTTTTACTTTTTACTTTTTAACTACTCGTTTGACGACACGGCGTGTCACTTCCTTAGGAGCGGGCTTCTTGATTACAGTCGAACTGGTGGGTGCTTTGTCCTCGACGTCAGAACCTACGAGGCTACCGGTGTCGTCATCGGAAGGAACTACATCATCGTCATCCTCGTCCATCACGGCACCAGCGGTTTTGTTTCCAACTTTAGCTGCAAGAACCTTGGACTTTGCTTTGGGACGAGCAAGCAGACGCTTCATTCCACTACTGGATGGCTCAACAACGGCTTCGTACAACTTAATCTGAAGCGAGATCTTAACAGTACCGGAGATGAAGATAGATTCAATCTTGACGGCGGCATTAGTGTAACAATACTTGCCCATTAAGTCAAGAGCGTTCAATGGCTCATCGTTAATATCAAAGAACTGAGTCAGGAACTTATCGTTCTTCTTAGAGAATATAAGTTTGGAGTACAACGCAGGACCCTGACCTGGAACTACGCGAAGTACGGTTTTACCTGTCTTTTCATCCTTGTACTTCTCTTTTTTCCAGTACAGTGGGTTCAAACCTCCCTTGGACTTGGTAAGATCAGCACGATTGAGTTCAAACATCTCGATCTCCTCCTTGTTATCGATAATGTAATCAATACACCTATCTACAACTGCATTGAAAGTATCGGTCCAAGCCTTCTCTTCGCGCGTAGCACCATCACGGTTCCACAGACAAAGAGGGAAAGTGTAACCAGTCACCTTTCCAGTCTCCTGACTGACATTCTCAGATACACCGAAGGAAAACAGACGTTCGGTCGGGAAGATCAACTCTCCCTGTGTACCGTCTTCGTTACGAGTAGAAATATTGATTCGCTTGAATTCGATCTTCGGCTTGCTGTCTGGGACGGATCCAGCAATAGGTTCGGAGAATATCATTTGTTCTTTGGGATCATAACCCGCAGCGGGTGTTAACTGTGTGTTTTCAGAGTTTGACATTTTGTTTTATTGTATTCTAACATTTCCTTAGATTGAATTAAAATTTTTCAATTTCATTTTTCGAATAACGGAACTATAAAAACTACTACAAGGCTATAGTTGTTAAAACATAACTACCGACACCGTTTCTCTCCAGCTCTGACAACCGTGCGTCAAGGCTTTCATGAAGCACTCACTTCCTGTTGCTGGACCAGCCTGAGTCAGAGTCTCTAGTATTTCGCTTAGATACTTATTTCGCTTAGATACTTATTTCGCTTAGATAATAGACAGGATAGGAACACTTACGTGCGTATTTTTCCCATATATGATCGGGAACGTCTCTTTTAGAGATCGTGGTACGTGATATATTCTTACGCTTTAGCGTATAGCAATCACTGGAGAGATTGTTGATGTCCTGACTATCCATCACTCGTTTGGCTAAGCGTTTGTACTTTTCGATACGTTTCTCTATCTCTCTCATTTCGGTTTTAGCCTGTGACCAACGTTCGAGAAGAGCCCATATATCTGCTTCTTTCACACGTGACATTTTAAATATTTAACTGTTTACTCTTAAATAAATGAGTATACAAAAAGTGTAAAATGCGAAAGCACACCTTGAATCTACCGTCTTTGGTGTCCGTAAAACAGCAACAAAGTCTGTTTTCACAATATAACTAGTATCCCGGCTACCGGACAATTGATTCATACCGGTAAATACACGGATAATTTTAAAATTGAAAAAAACAAGATGTTATTAAAGCTATTCACAGTTATGTATGCTTCTACCCAAACAAAGAATATTTCTGCTAACGGCGGAATTCTGAATGCTCTGCATTTTATTGAAGAAGCAAAAGAAGAGCAGAGTTCGAGAAGAGAACTTAACATTAAATACTGTAAAGATATGGATGAGCGTTACGAAGAAGATATTTACGACTCTTTTTATGATAGAATTGATATTCTTGCTGATAAATACATAAAAAATTACGATTCTCAACTTAAATACACAACCCATATAGACATGGGTGATTTTCATCGAGGAAAATCTTCCAATGCGAAGAAAAAGAGCAAACGATCAGTATCTTGTGCCCATATTCCAGATTCCCATGATAGACAAGAAGAACAAAATGCTTATTATGATATAATGTTTTCTGGAGATTGCATAATTTATTATTAGACAGTATCAACGGCATTCACACACATGGGCAGACTTGGATGTAACCGTAATCAAGACAGGTTGAAGAATATTTTGCATTAATTTAAATTTTACGGAATTTAAATTTTTATCATTTCTAATTGCTTGATCATCCGTCGGTTCTCGAACCACCTGCCGAGTGTGCAACGCTTCAGTACGGTCACCTGGTCCACATAGGATTAATCCCACCCTGCTAAGATATAGCTCTTCCCTTTGGATTTGATAGGATTTGATAGGATTTGATAGGATTTGATAGGATTTGATAGGATTTGATAGGATTTGATAGGATTTTTATTTTCTATTAAAAACAAGATTTTACTATTCCATTGAAATCATCAATAGATATCCATA
>Ga0206129_10004372_pt1 | contig 15617 bp, 11 predicted proteins | sample Helgoland_Spring_8_FD_148616 | JGI IMG/M metagenome (GOLD analysis project Ga0206129, IMG submission 148616) | Pelagic subsurface seawater microbial communities from Kabeltonne, Helgoland, North Sea - Helgoland_Spring_Bloom_20160502_2 | ecosystem: Environmental > Aquatic > Marine > Epipelagic ...
GCCGCTTAATCGGGAGAATTTCAATTTGAGCTCGCCGGAATTTTCCCAGGAGCTTGTGGATTACCTCGAAAATCAGTTAGATGTTTATGGTAATTTTACAATGCAGGGGGATTTGGGCCTCGCGGCGGGCCCATTGGAGAATGAAATTGGAATCAATGACTTAGAGATGTTTCATTTAATAACCTTTGGCGAGTTAGATTTATCTATTCATGAATCCATGTTTGGTTCTATTTATTACAATAATCCTGAACTCCTCTCCCTCTTTGAAGACTCAGGATTCTCCACAACCGATACTTATATATTTGGAGCTGACTTGGCTAGACTCGAGGATGCGACTTCGAGTATCACCTCTGGTTCTCTCGCGGCGACTGATGTCGATCAAAATTCGGTTCTGACATTCACCCTCGATACGCCTGTCGCTGGACTGACTCTGGCGACAAATGGGACTTACACCTTCGATGGGGACAACCAGGCGTATGCCGACCTTTGGCAAGGTGATTCCCGGGTAGTTGTTGCCAATTGGACTGTCACCGATCAGCACGGGGCCACTGACTCTCGTGAACTGACTATCACCGTAAATGGAATCGGGGTGAATCCAGCGCCAGTAATCACGGTAACAAGTGGCACGGATACAGTGGAAGAGGGTGCTACTTGGACGGATGCTGAGGCAACCGCTGATGGTGGTGAAACAGTTACCGCTTCAGGAACAGTTGATACGTCTACTGCAGGAACTTACACGATTACGTACACTGCGACAGACGCAGCGGGAAATGTTGGAACAGCGACAAGAACGGTTACTGTCGTAACGGTTACTGTAAAAGTGACACAAATCTTATATATGAGAAAAGGTTGGAATTTAGTATCGTTCTATGTAACGCCTGGAACGGCCAGTGATGTTTTTGCAGGACACGGCGATTTTAAAGAAATAAGAGATGGCAATGATAATATTATTGATGCGACCGACCCTTTAAATGTGACGGATGGTTATTATATAGAGGTGGCCGAATCCTTTACCTTGAGTGTGACAGGTATATTACCTGTATCTGTGCCGACAAAGAGTTTGGTCGCTGGGTGGAACTTGATAGGGTGTCCGGTAGAGGAAATTGCGGTGTCATATTTTCTAGGTAAAAATTCGACTATAGTTCATATTCAGGACCTTGTGAATTCGCATAGTATTGGTGCTCCGCCTATTACGAATAGGTTGAAGTTGAAACGCGGTTCGGGTTACTGGGTGAAGTCGAATGTTGCTGCTACTCTTAATTGGTCTTAAATTTGATCAGACCTCATGCGATTGGTGTAAAAATAGTATGGGGGAGTTAAAATCAAAGTGACAAATGAAAGCACATCAACGAATGTTAGTGTAACGATCGATCCAAACGAGCACGGAGATTACGAGTGGTGGAACAGGATTAATGGAAAATGTGGATCAAAATCACAATATGAGAAAATGAAGTTTGGAATGACCAACCTTCAGCCAAAGAGAGATATTACAATTTAAGAAGTAGGTGATATTTAAAAACGGGTAAATAAATTTAGCCTAGAAAAAATTGAAAAAACATAATATAATTTTATAAAATTTTATAAAATTTTATAAAAGAATTGGGAAGCTCAATCCGGGGATCGAACCCGAAATTCAGGTTTCAAAGACCTACGTGATAACCATTTCACTAATCGAGCATTATTAAATAATTCTCACAAAAGCATTACTGCTAGATTATTTTTCACATAATCATAAATATAACTTTACCATTTAAGGTAAGTGTTCCTCATACGGGATTCGAACCCGTGTCTCTTGGGTGAAAACCAAGTATCCTAACCACCTAGACTAATGAGGATGTCGGACAAAAAAAAAAATTTTTTATTTGCCCGACGTGGGGATCGAACCCACGACCACAAGATTAAAAGTCTTGCGCTCTACCGACTGAGCTAGCCGGGCTAGTTAAATATAACTTCAATTTTTTTTGAACCCATAACCATTGTTACTTACATAATAGTAACCTAGGATTTTCTTAAGTTATTTTAGTTTATGTATTTTTGCTGGCTGGGTTGGTATGGGTGTCTCCCTCGTGGTGTTGGTATGTGTGTTTCCCCCGTGGTGTGGGTATGCGTGTTTCTCCCCGTGGTATGTGCGTTTTCCCCGTGGTGGGGGTACGGGGGTTTCCCCCGTGGTATGTGTGTTTTCCCCGTGGTGGGGGTACGGGGGTTTCCCCCGTGGTATGTGCGTTTTCCCCGTGGTGGGGGTACGGGGGTTTCCCCCGTCCAATAAAATTGAAGTACAAAAGAAAAGAATAGTGTAAGTATAAAAAAACAAAAAGAATAAAAAAAAGAAAAAAAGAATGAATCAAATTTCGTTAGTATTGAGTGCTTCATTGGAGCGAAGTTATGTGTCGTCGCACGTGGATTATGTAGTATCGTGTTTGACTGAATTGTCATCGAAGTCGATGTTGAATGTTCCTTTGCGTGAAGCGTTGGAGCATTTAGATCTAGAGAATGTAAGTTTAACGTCAAAACGAAGAGCGGCTGGTCGGTCGAAGTCGAAGGTGGAAGTAGGATCGAAATTGTGTAAGTGTAAGCCTTCGATGGTGCTACCGTTTTGCGGAGAAGTAGAGGCAAGTTGGTGTCAAGCTGTTCGTAAGAATCATGGTCTCTACACGCAGTGTACGAAATCGAAGAAAGATGGTAGTGATTATTGCTCGACGTGTTTAAAACAGGCGGAGAATAGTTCAACGGATAAACCGCCTTATGGTGATATTCGTGATAGAGCGAGTGTAGGTTTGGAGTACCGTGATCCGAAAGGAAATCGAACCGTTCCTTATGCGAATGTAGCAAAGAAGCTAAATTTGGATCTAGAAAAGGCGAAAGAGGTTGCTAGTAGTATGGGTTGGTCGATACCGGAGGAGCAATTCGTGGAGAGAAAGGTTCGACGCGGAAGGCCAAAATCGGCGGCGGTGTCTGATTCAGAGTCAGAAGGAGAGCCAAAGAAGGCAAAGAAACGCGGTCGGCCAAAGAAAGCGAAGATCGAGAAAAAACCAAGTCAGGATGATTTGATAGCGAAACTAGTAGCAGAGGCAAGCGAAGAACTGTTAAGTGGAAATGAGAGCGACAGCACAAGTGCTTCGACAAAAAGTAAAGCCGAACTGAAGGCCGAAAAGAAGGCAGCCAAGCAGGCCGAAAAGGAAGCCGCAAAGGCAGCCAAACAGGCCGAAAAGGAAGCCGCGAAGGCAGCCAAACTCGCTGAAAAGGAAGCCGCAAAAGCAGCCAAACTCGCTGAAAAGGAAGCCGCAAAGGCAGCCAAACTCGCTGAAAAGGAAGCCGCAAAGGCAGCCAAACTCGCTGAAAAGGAAGCCGCGAAGGCAGCCAAACAGGCGGAGAAGGAAGCCAAACTCGCTGAAAAGGAAGCCGCGAAGGCCGAGAAGGAATCGGCGAAGGCTGAGAAGGAAGCCGTTAATGAAACAGAACCGGATGACGAACTGGAAACCGTTTCAATCGAAAGCGAGGCAGATTCTTCTGATGATGAAAATGGAGAACTCGAGCTGCCAACGAAAGTAATCGACGGAGAAACTTACTTCTTTGATGAAACAGGAAAAACCTACGGTGTCGAAAATCTAATATTGAGTATGGAAGGAACCCCAGTTGGAACCTACGATAAAGACGAAGATAAACTCCTGGAAGTAGAAGTAGAATTTGAAGAAGATGATGACGAGTAAATAATTAAATAATAAAAAAAAAAAGTGAGTCATGACTTTTTTTTATTTATTTTTCCGCGAGTTTCTAAGCAGTATTATGTAATAATAATAATAAACGAAATCAATAATAGGATAAAAATAAAAATAGCACATAAAAAAATAATTTTTTGATGTCGATTATTCAGAACAGATATAATATTTAAATCTTGTATATTATTTGTATGGGTAAAATTCTCTCTATAATTAAAATGAAAATTTTCCGGTACAATAACAGTGATATATCTGTTTAAATTTTTTCTACAGATAGGACATTTATTTTTACTATTTGTAGTATTTTTCCATTTATCTAAGCATGTTTTGCAGAACTTGTGGTTACAAATAGTGGTAATAATGTTATTATGGTGAATAGTTTCAAAACAAATTGGACAATTCATGGTTAAATATAAAAAGAAAAAAAATTTTAATATATTTTAAATAAGTATTAGGAGAGAAATAAAAAAAACCCCCAATTAAATAGTAATAACAAAGTGTCATTATTAAATCTTTATATATATTATATGGCAAGTATAAATTTATTTGATAGCGATGATGATTTAAATGATCCCGTATCAAAAGCTTATCATGAAGGTAAAGAGAAAGTAGAAATAATCTTATCTGGATTGGACGAGTATGTAGAAAAAATAAATACGATGCTTGAAAGTTGTATTTCTATTTATAGACTGGGTTATTATAAAAAGGTAAATAATTTTTATTATCATATAGACGGGATGGATGCAAGGTGTGGTGGAGGTCGAAGCAATAGTTTAGATTTTAAAGTTCCGTTAGGTGTATTTTTTATTTATAATATAAATGAAATATCAGAAGAAAGGTATAATCTCTCTGTAAATGAAAATTCGTTTGTTGGGAATTTAGATTGGATGAAAAGCGCAACAGATATTTGGTATAATTACAAGATAAATATGATAGATTTTATGTATGGATGTACAAGAAATCTTTGTCGTCGGCGTGATTTTTCAACCCTTACAAGATTGCCAATAACGTGGTTTTTAATAGAAAAGAACACAGAATTGGGTTTAAATATAAATGGTTTGGCGAATCACGCGTTTCCCTTTAGTGGCGAAACAGTATTAATAAACAGCATTCAACTGTTTGAATCTCAAATAGTTTTGTGTAAAAAATTAAATTTTTTTGTCGGATATCGCGAGAACCCGCCGCGATTTAACGAGGGATATAATAAATTAACGAACCCTTATTTAGACAGTGAAATAGATGGTGAAATAATAGAAATTCAGAAAAATTTATACGATGCTTTTCTAAGCACGGAAGGTGGAAAGTATTATTATAAAAACTATACAAAAAATTCAGTGGGGTACAATACTTTTTTAATGTTGGGAGAGAATGTGAGTTTAGATACTTTGCCACTTCTAAAAAGAACGATAGAATCTATAGAACAATGTTTAAAGAAAGAAATGCTGGTATCACCTGATTGTTCTCCATATGAAAAAAAAGAGACGACGGAAGGTGAAACAAAAGAAGGTTTTGCCGTGTCTCCACCAACACTGCCATTATCCTCGAACACAGTAGGTTTTGGAACATACACACCGACCTTTGGTGGTAAACGAAAGAAGAAAACGAAAATAAAGCGGCGCGGAAAAAATAAATACCGGCGAAAAACGCGGAGAAACAAGAAAAAATGAAAATGTAAGCTATTTATTAATATGTTACCTATTTCCGAGTTAGAGAATACCTAGATACTACTATATTTCGGTAAAATACAGTATTTTACCGAAATATAGTATAATAAAAGCAAGATGAAACAGTTCATAAAAAGAAGGATTAATTTTCCAATCTCTCTAATAATACAAAAAAATTTGTTAAAAATTAAATATCTTTATAATATCCGATGCCCATATCATCGTTTTTAAAGACGTATCCTTTTTTTTCACCGGAGAATTCTGTAGAAGGTATGAATGGTTCAATGGTAATTTTTTGAGGGATGATATTTTTATTATATTTTTTAAGGTAAAAAAAATAGATAAGAGAGATTGAAAATGAAGCAGCTATAAAAAGAATAAAATTATTTTTAAAAAAATCCAACATTATATAGTTATTCACAAAAAAATATTTAAGCTGAAACCTTTTCAGAAATAAAAATCTAAATATATCATATATGGCTTCATTGGCAAGTAATTCTGGTAGTGTAGAACATACAAAGAAAGTGTATTTTTATGATGACGATACAGCAAATAATTGGAGTATTAAAGGTAGATACAATTGCTGGTCCTTTTTTAAGCCAAGAAAAAAAAAACGAGGCGGAGAAAAAAGTAAAATTTATAGCGGTTCCTGTAGGCGAGAGTGGTCCCGTGGACAAAAAGTATTTATCTGGAGGGAGTGATGAATTAGATAAAATAGCGTATCTACGACAAAAATCATCATTGGAGCGTGGTTGGTACTATCCAGAGTCAGGAGTAAAAACGGGTCATATGCGCCAATTACATTATGATATATACGAGAATAAGGTATTGGCAATAGTATTTGATTTTGATAAAACCTTACAATTATTTGAAGGCGCGTTGACTGGTCCTTCTAAAAGTTTAAACGACTGTTTGAAGACGTTAAAAAATCTCAATCTTGCTCCGGAGAATTGGGATAGTGACGATCTTGCGACTTTTATTTTACATGATGCGACAGACCCAAGTAGGATAGACAATTTGATGGATGTATTACAACACGCAGAATATAAAAAGATACCAATTTTTATAATAACGAACAACGCCCTTCCGAAAAATAACCAACAAGAGTATTTTACGGATTTATTTAAGTTTTTAGGAGTAACAGTAGAAAAAGATTTTATATTGGGTGGAGGTACAGCATATCCAAAAACAAAATACCAGGTAATTTTAGATAAAGTGATACCTTTTGCGGAAGGAGCAGAAGAAGAGAGAAAGCGAGCAACTACAGGAAGTTCTAAAGCAGATTCGGGTGAAACGAAGAGTGATGAACAAAGTAAAAAAACGAGTTCAAAATCCGAAAATGTTTCGAAGAAACCACCATCGTCTTCTTTTGGCGGCAGTAAAAAGACAAAGAAACGCAAATTTCGTAAGAAAAAACGAAAACCCAAACGAAAAAAAAGTATTTTAAAAACTCGTAAGAAGAAGAAGAAGAAGAAGAATAAATTTACAAAAAGAAAGTAATAATATACACATGTGAAAAAAAAAAGTTTTAAATTCTATAAAATTTGTAGTAAGTGATAAAGTAATCTAATATTTTATCAATTAGGTATCCAATATGGTACCGCGCTGTTTGGATATATAATGTTAGTTTCATTAGTTAAATTTTCAGTATTATTGTTAATGTAGTATTGGTTTTGATTATAATCGTCATTTTCACTAATAAGTTCTGGCATTGAATCATAATCGTCTTCGGATTCAGAATCAGATTCGTCTTCAGAATCAGATTCGTCTTCAGAATCAGATTCGTTATTTGAATCATCGTGATATAGGTCGGTATCACAGTTTTCCAATTCGATAGTGTTTTGTTGACAAATACTTTCCATCATATTCTCAATATATTCCATTCTTAATCGAAGAAGTTGGTTTTCTTCTCGAAGAATATCAATTTGCTCTTCTAGTGTCAATTGAGTGTTTGAATTTTGGTCATCTACAACAACTACTTCGTGTGTAATAATGGTGTTATGTTCTGTTGCAACATTGTTGTTTTGTGATGAATAAGATGGGGACATTGTGGCGTTGAATAACTGAAATAAGTATTTAAAAAAAAAAGTTCAATTTATTAGGGAACTGTTTTTTTTAGTTTTTTTTTGTATATCTAAGCAAAGTATTTATTATTTGTTGAATCTAAATGAATGTTTATTATATGTAATGCTGAAGTTAGGGTCGGATTTAAGCTCGGAGGCATGTAAATATTTATCATAAATAGCTCTTTTTTTTTCTTGTACTTCCAAACAATACTGATCCAAACTTTTAGAATTTTCTCCAAAGTTTTCAAGAACAAACCTGAAAACATCAACCTTTTGGTTTTGTCCTATTCTGTGAGAGCGCGCGACAGCCTGGTCTTCGAGGGCTGGGTTCCACCATGGACTGGAAAAGTAAATTTCTTGGAAATGCTGTAGATTGAGACCTTCTGAACTACTTTTAATTTGACACAAGCATACGTCTGGTGCCATAAATTGTGATATATTTTCGTAGACCGACTTGGGTATTTGCGACCATTTTTTACAGACAGAGGCGAATTGGTTACCGTCAATGACCTTTTTTGTTATAAATTTCTTTTGTTTTGTGTTTTGTCTTCCGTCAATAATGGCTGTAGAAATGCCGTTTTTTTTGAGATGCGCTTGGATAAGATCAATCTCTCCATGATAATGACAAAAGACGAGTTTTCGACGATTGTTATTTTTTCTCTCTAATAATTTATCTACTATAGCTGTAATTTTACTGGTTGTTTTCAAATTCATTAAATCTTCGTGCTCGCCAATAACTCCTTCGTTGATGAGTTTTCGGATATTAGTTTGTAGCATGTGGGGAAGAATACAAACTTGTCGCGCTCTGGTGAGCCATGGAAGAACGAAGCCATTTCCCAGAAAAGACATAACGTTTGAAATATTGGCTTTTGTAACGTTTGGAAAATTAAGTTGCGCGTGAACATCGGCGGCGAAATTTTTTTCTTTTTTTGACAACCATTTTACATCAATATGGTGATACTCCACAGGAGGCAGTTTGATACCGATTTTATGTTTAGTTCTTCTTAAGGTGTGGTGTAAAATGATTTCTTTTGTCATGAGAGGTGTTTTTTCCATAGCTTTATGTAGCCCAATAACCTTACATAAACTAAGCAAATCAAGAGCCTTGTTTTGTATGGGTGTGCCGGTGGAAACCCATTTAATGGCGGATTTTATATGTTTGATCTTTAAAAATATCTTACTTTTTCTATTTCTCATATGATGTGCCTCGTCGCAGATCATACGAAACCATTTTTTTTCGAAAATAACATCTTTTTCTTTGCGTGACATGATTATACCGTATGTAGTCAAAACAACGGGCATTTGTTCGCCATCAAGAAGTCTTTGTTTAACGTTTTTTAAATATTTGCCGTGGTATATTTCAGGCGTGTGGCCAAAAAGTCTTTCGATTTCTGTAGCCCATTGGTCCAGAAGTGCTGGTGGGACAACAATAATCGTCCCGCCTTTTTTAAAGTTTGAAACGATAAGACCGAGCATTAAAATGGTTTTCCCCAGTCCCATCTCATCGGCAACAATTCCTCCACGAATGCCGTTTTTAATCGCAATCTCTCTTTCGATACACCATTTAAAGCCTTTTATTTGATGCGGTTTTTCGGATAAACCGGCAACAGAAATCCAATTTTTAAATTCTTGGAGGTAGTTTTGTGACATAGTTTGTATTTTTTTTTGTTGAAAGTTTTTGTCTTCTTATCACAAAAAATATATTAGTACTTCAATTTTAAATAAAAAATAAATCCATTTTTTTATTTAACAACATCGTGTTATAAAATATATTTTAATATATATATGGGATTAAATTTTATAGATCAATATTCGTATCTTCATTTGGCATCAGGTATAATAGCTTATTTTTTTGATATTTCTTTATTATATTGGTTAATAATTCATACGGTGTTTGAAATAATGGAGAACACTGAAAATGGTATATTTATAATTAACAAATATCTAACATTTTGGCCTGGTGGGAAACCGTATAAAGATTCATTTATTAATAGTGTAGGTGATACATTATTCTCAATACTAGGTTGGTATTCGGCATATAAATTAGATATATTGGGATCAAAATATAAATTTTATGAACAACATATTTATTAATTTGGGGCATATAATTATGATGAAATTTAGAAAAACAATTAAAACATCTAGAGAGAACATGACGCATCAAAAAAAAAAGATTTGATACAATGTCAAAACTAAATAAATTATTTGGCAATATTTTAATAGGTAAACAAATTTAAAAATTATTATAAATATAATTAAAGGTGTATTTTATATCAACAAACCATAGTTGTTAATATGAAAAATGGATTTATTAAATAAAAAAATTGAAGTACAAAATAACTCTTGTGTGAAAGATACACAAAAAACAACCAACAATTAAAAAAAAACAAATTCAAAACCTAAAACAAAAAATGTCCGCCATGACTATCCGCCCAAGCAACAATGTTGAGTGCCGTTACTGTCACGCCCACGATCACGTCAAAGGTCGCTTCGACAAGAACAGACAGCAGTATCTTACCCTTTGCCCTAAGCTACTCGCCAAGGCAAGACGCGAATCAAACAGCGTCTCGTTTCGCCGTCAAGCAGCGGAAAACGTTCATCAAAAGCGTAAATCTGCTTTCGAGAGTGGTGCGTGGATCGATGTCAACAGCGCACCTGGTCCCATCAGAAAGAAAGCCAGAAGCCCTGGACCTCGTCTTTCTAGTCGCAAGACCATGAACCGTTTTGCCGCGATTGAGAGTGACGAAGCGTTTACCGTCATCGAAACAAGGCAATCAAAGAAGGTCACATTACCTCCTCTTCTTTTGGGAAAATGGAGAAACAAGCTTCGGGTGGAAAACAACAAGAAACCTGTCCCAAAGCCGGTTTCTTCGGTGAATTACGACCTGTCGCTTCAACCGGACGAAGAGCTTCGTTCAACGGTAACTCCGACAGACGAAGAGCTCAAAAACAAGAAGCGTCTTCACCGTGTTACCCAGTTGAAGGCTGAGATTGAGACCGCCAGAGCCGATCTTGAAAAAGAAGCGAAAAACGCAACAAGCTGGGCGGACGAAGGCGACGTTGAGGATGCCAGACTGAGACTGGAGTGTCTGGAAGAAAAGTTGGCGCGAATTCAATAAATTGAAGTTGGGTTATGGAATAAAATAAAACAAATAAAAAGGCGAAAGCCACCTCTCGTTTAGCTCAGTCGGTAGAGCATCGGTCTTATGAGCCGAAGGTCTTGGGTTCGAACCCCAAATCGAGAACATCCCAATTAGTCTAAATGGTTAGGATACCCCGCTTTCACCGGGGAGAACCGGGTTCGATACCCGGATTGGGAAGACTGGATCGTGTAACCAGCCTAAATAACCACGGATTATTAACTACCGATCGAAAGGAGGTAATAATAGCAAACTAACATCGAACGTACTAACGTATTGGCGATATGGTAAAGGCGTAATAGACTGGGACCCCCTCATACGGGGACCTGGGTTATAGCGTAGATAAATCGGAGGGGGGGTGGGTTTGCAACTAAATCCTGGACGAAGCAAGTATAGGGATGGGCTTTGACAACTATGAGCGTATGGAGGGGCTTATGTAGGGCGCAGGGGGACACGAAAGTGCCTGAAAGTGATGGGGTGGCCTGCGACTGGTAATTGCGTTTGATGATCGACGGAGCAATTAAATCCTGGACCAAGTAAAATAATGGAGACTTGGACAATTATAAGCGTGTTAGGAGAATAGAACCCGGATTGATAAACCGGAAGTGAGCGGTGCTTGTAATAGATACAGATACTAGGAATATTTGTATCTGGGAAATTAATTTCTAGGGGAGCCTTAACTCAAAAATATCGGATGCAAGGGGAGATATTATTAATGGGGAGCACGGAAATCTATTTTATTAATAACCGGCAATTATGAGGAAGTAGATGATTGAATTTGATATCGTAGATTTGGGGAGCGCGGTACGGTGATATATCCAAGAGGTCAAAGGGAGGGGGCCAAAAGCCCTCAGCACTAGTTTACAGTATTGCAAAGCTTCGCTGGTTCGAACCCAGCTGTCACCACGGGGTGCACGGTAGGTGTCATATCCAAGTGGTCAAAGGGAGGGGCCAAAAGCCTCATGCACACAGTTTGCAGTAAGTATTGTAAAAGCTTCGCTGGTTCGAACCCAGCTGTCACCACGGGGAGCACGGACAAAGCCTATATGCTCGAGAGGTCTAAGAGTATCCTTATTCATACTAGTTAAACGGGATACCTCAACCGCATTTGTGGTTGGGGCGTTGGTTCGAATCCTTCTATAGGCATTAGGGAGCACGGTTTCAGGCAGTATATCTCCAAGAGGTCAACGGAGGGGCGGGCGACTGCCCGCTATGCTAGACATAGCTTCGCTGGTTCAAACCCGGCTACTGCCACAGTATCAAGTCTGTATAAAACTTGACTAGTGGCCACTAGTGGGGAGCACGGAAACATTAGATATGCCCCGAGAGGACTAAGGGAACAGCACGAAGATGTTGTTGGTATTTACCGGTCGTAGAGTTCGAATCCTACTATCTAAGCGGTGGAGCACGGTGTGTAAAGTAATGTATTATATAGCGCTAAGGGTAGCACCCATTTTTGAAAGCTGTTCTTATAGTGAAATGGTATCACGCCAGTCTTTGAAACTGGTATTCGGGGTTCGATCCCCCGTAAGAACATTTGTGAGTTCGACATCATCTCGGTTAGCTCAGTTGGCAGAGCATCGGTCTTATGAGCCGAAGGTCTTGGGTTCGATCCCCAAATCGAGAATTTATTTTTTTTTTAAATCTTACTATTTAATTTTTTATTTATTTTAATTGATTTTATTATCTGTAATTTTCCACATGTTCTATCTGGTGCTATTTCTTCACCTATTAATATATCTTTTAAAGTTAAATTGTCAATTAATTCTTTCATTTTTTTTTTAGAATATAATTCAAACCCAGTTTTACTTTCATATTTTTTTGTTTTCCATTTTTCAATGATATCTTCAAGTTCTTTACAGTATATTGGCATATATAAATAAATAAAACATAATCTTTAAATATTTTATTTAATCGGTTTCTAGTTATATTACCTATTTATGATTTAACAAAAAACTAGATTTTACTCTTTTATAGGAGAGAATTTACATTTTTAAATTGCGTATTAAATAATTCTAGTATATTACCTTATTGAAAAAATTGAAGTACATTTTTAATTGGGTATTAAAGAAACAAAAACAAACAACTATAAAATGTCTCTAACAACGCACCAAGAATTTAACAAAACAGTAACGGATTATGCCACTTCAGACACAGCCGTCCATTACGAAAATCTGATGTGTAAAAAGCCTTCTGGGTGCAACGTCGGGAAATCAACACCACAGGAAGACGTATACGCGTCCGGAGTCGAAGGTTTCACCAAGCGCGAACTTCAAAAAAAGCTGTGCGTTCTACCAATTGGACATGTCGGCCGCTGTTCATGCAATTTAAAAAAATTTTTCAAAAAAGACAGTGTGCACGATAAAGCCACTGGCAAGATCGATACATCCGTTTTCTCCACTACAGGTAACGACGAATACGCGTATAAAAATAGAGCATCGAGGTGTCACCAGAACACATTTACGGCGGGAGAAGAGCGGAGCATACGAGACAAAACAATCAAGAAAAAATGCGGCATCCCATTGAAGGAGTATTCGACACCCAACGCAATGGCAGACTGTTATTTGGACTGGATTGTATACTTGTGGTGTACGAGAGGGGTCGAAGTAAACACGGAATGTCCTAACTACAAGGCGATTGTATTGATGTTAACTCTTCACAAGCAATTTATTATAAACCATTTTGCTTCGCTGAACCGCTCTGTATTCGACTCTGAGGGTAATACCGTATGCTGTGTTACCAGAAAACAGATGACCATTCAAGATTTTGTTGTGGACAGAATCAATATTAGCGATTCCGACGTCCAGTTTGGTCATATTCGGTCTAGTTCGGATAACTGTCTGACAATCAAGGGGATGAACACGGTGGTAATGTCTCGCAGGGGCAATCTCATCATAGGCGAACGTCTCTTCACTGAAGACGTCTGGATAAATGAGCTGAGAGACATATTGATTCCGTATGAAATGAAATAAATCAATTCAAATCTCGAAATAAAAAAACACCTTAACAAGGTATTTTTTTATTGTGTGGTGATAGAAGAATCAGATTGGTGAAAGGTATTTACATAAATATTTGTGGGATGAGTTTTTAAACCTTTGAACATATAAAATGCCGATTATTTTATATTAATTATTACTATCTGGACTACAATCCCAACATTTTTTATTATCATCGGAATAATCAGTAATTTTATCACAATCAGAACATTTAAAATGACGTATAACACCAATAGAATCATATGTGTCATTTGACTCTTCATCAAAGAATTCCATCAATATTTTCAATATAAATGTATTTAACCCGTCTCTACCCAAAGAATCAAATATATTTTCCCATAATCCCATATCAACGAGTGTCCTAATTGTATTTTTAATTGTCAAATTTATAATTTGTGCGTAATTACTTATCCATTCATCTTGTGTATATTTTTATTCTAATATATATATATATAAATGAAGTTTAGCAAAAACGATATTGAATCATTTAATTTTCTTGGTACAATTGTTGAAAAAGCAAATTGGATGTCAAAAAAAGAAAAAAGAAAACTTATTGCTCTCCATAAAGTAGCTACCAATGACATTAAACGGATTCAAAAAGGTGGTAAAAAACGCAGAAGATCAAAAAGCGGTGGTGGAAAAAAAAACGGCGAAACATGCGAAAAAAATCCAGATTGCGATAGTGGAATCTGTGATGAAGATATAAATGGTATAAAAAGATGTCAGTCATCAAGTGGTGCAAGTAAAAGTGGTGAGGATGGAGTATCTCCACAAAATGTAATACAACAATTAGCGGGAGCAGCTGTGAGTGTCGTCGGAACCATAACACCACAAGTAACGCCGGCGGAACTACGGAGACACGGTGTTCCACAACCCACGCAAGAAAATGCGGATACTACTAATAATACAGCAACAAATGTTCGGAATATGGTAGTCATGCTACATCAAAATTCCGACCAACATGCTGCACCACCGTCTTCGCAACAAACAGCGACTACAGAGCGCGAAAGAATGTTGAGAATGATGGTGACGAGTCGCGATAATCAGCTCGCACTGGAACACGAGAAATACATGAGAAATCACGAGCTCAAAATGGCACAACTTAAAGTAGCAGCAAAATTTGGACATGACCAAATAGCTGCCAATGAACGAATGAGGTTGGCCGAAATTGAGTCAATCCGTGCTACAAATCAAGGAATAATCACGGCAGGGGAGCATAAAGTAGATGTGGAAAATATTGATAGAATGTCAGCAGCAAACTTTAGGTTTGGTACAAACGTTGTTATTGGATCATTAACAGTATTGCTTGCTTGGTTAACATATGGAAGTACCGATTCCGTGCTGGGAATATTTAACCAATTACACGGCGTCGTAAGCATGGCGTTGCCACAAATACCTACCTTAGAAATTGAAGACCTTAGTGGGATTTGGTGGGCTATTGGCGGACTATTTAACGTTTTACCAACAATTGGAAACTGGACAACAGCTATGTTACAATTTTTTCTGACATTTTTCACATCTATTCTAGCGGCACTGGCATCATTAGGAACTTGGGGACCCGTTGTTGCAATTGTGTTGGCTGGGTTAATATTAACGATGACCGCACAAATTCTTCTAAGAGTTGGGAATTTTAGTCTAATGATTCCAGGGGTTTATTTGAGACTCGGTATGGGAGATCAGGCACCGCATGCCGCAAGTGGGGCCCAACGCCCGATGCTGCAATTATCAAATGCCCCTCTTCCAACTCTTCGCGATGGAATGGAAAATATTCGCAATGGAATAGAAGAAGGGCGACCAATTCAACCGGATCTTGACAATGCCGATAGGACATTCCGAGCATTGTTGGACATAGCTTCAGGCAACGCGCCTCAAGCAAACACTCAACAACCATTACTTATGGGGAATGGACCACAACCTCCAGCAAACACTCAACAACCATTACTTATGGGGAATGGTCAACAACCTCCTCCAGTTGTCGTTCCTACTCCGGCTGTCGTTCCTACTCCAGCTGTCGTTCCTACTCCAGCTGTCGTTC
>Ga0206129_10004377_pt1 | contig 15596 bp, 10 predicted proteins | sample Helgoland_Spring_8_FD_148616 | JGI IMG/M metagenome (GOLD analysis project Ga0206129, IMG submission 148616) | Pelagic subsurface seawater microbial communities from Kabeltonne, Helgoland, North Sea - Helgoland_Spring_Bloom_20160502_2 | ecosystem: Environmental > Aquatic > Marine > Epipelagic ...
GAGTCTCTAGAAAGCGAACGTGCGGCTTGTTCTCGTGTTTGAGGAAATCATAGCACATCGTTGCAACCCGATGCTTGTTATCTCGGATGAAATGGATGTCAACGTTCGTGCCAAACTCTTGTCGATGTATGATGTCTTTTAGTGGTAAAGAGACGTTTAGCTGCTTGTACCACGATTCTCCAAAATTGTCAATTAAATAATCTGTCTTTTCGATGGTTAATTTCGTAATGTAATCATACTTGCGGATATCCAGTTTTTCAAATACACCGCGTTTCACAACGTCCCTGACAATGACGCCATTTGCACCATAGTGTTTCACCGCGCTGGCAGTGGAGTTGTTAAACCGGACGCCTAGTCGCATGAGGTGAAGAACGCGTGGCGGGGTCACCTTCAATAGGTCAGACTTGTCTATTTTGACATCGCTGGCAAAGCTTCCAAACCCTTGTTTTCTCATTTCAATAACTTTTTCTGGCTTGTCTTCGTGGATGTGTTCCATCACTTGTTTGAATATGGAATAGCTACCTTCCTTGTTCGCCACATGTTTATGAAACCAGTCCGATATGGATACACGCGTAATGCGTTCACCGACCTTTTTAAAGCCGCCCAGGTTGTATTTTTCCCATGTGTTCATAACCTTTAGATCGTCAATTTCTATGCCATCTGCCTTCAGCTTGGTGGAGAACACTTTTGCTAGTTGATTGCGTACCATATTTTGTTTAATCAAATTGGAGATAAACTTTTCGTTGGCGTCATTGGTCGCTAGCGAGTCGAGTACATTGCGGATTCGATTGGATGGTATGATAATGTTGGTCTCCGTTGCGTTGGTCATTTTCATACTGTTTATTCCAATGACTTGACCGGCTTCGTTCACGCATGCTCCACCACTGTTTCCAGGCTCAATCGTAGCCGTCGTCACAATGTATTCTTGTTCGTTCACGTGTTTGATGCCACTTACGCGTCCGTCGGTGAACTGTTGGTATTCTGTACCATGTGGATAGCCTCTAGCGATGACTCTGGGGACCCCTAGTTTGGTAAAGTTAGAGGGGTGCACACTGTCTGAGTCTGCCATGACCAATGTGGGGATTTTGACATCCTCTACCTTTACATCTTTGAATTCATCGTACTTGCTTTTCAGAATCTCTTTGACCTTACGCTCTCCATCGGCGTCCAGTTTGCATATAGCAAGGTCCAGATCAGAGCTTATTCCTACCGGGAACGCACGTATGTTTACGTTGTGATCCGCGGGCAGCCGTATGAAGACTGCCTTTGTACCGTTGACGACGTGGGCATTGGTCATGATGACGAGGTTCCCATCGTGTTCTGTAAACCATCCGCTGCCAGCAGCCATCCCGTCGTACCCTCGTCCAGATTGCATTTTTACGATAAATTGAATTACAGCGTTTAAATCAGCCATTTTATTCTACATTAAGAATGAATTTATAGTAAAAATTATATAATTACAACATCCTCCCACTCCTCCTTGGTAAGTTCTCTCGGCGGGATGAAGAGAGTACCATCTTTGTGTGCTGCTACCACCTTTCCGTGATTGTAGTAAAACTGAGGCTTCGCTGTGGACACGACGACAAAGTTCTCACCAGTAAAGTCATGAAAATAGTAGTAATCATTTCCTACTTTGCATGCTTTGATGTCATCGATGTGAACGCAATCGTCCAGCCGTTTGTATGCTGATACTACGTATACGTACAAAAGTAATAAAAGAAATCTCATTTATATTGTTTAGTGTCTTAATTTATACTTCTACGCTTTACATGTGAGTTCATATATGGCTCGATTATGTGTGGGATTAACATTTTTCTCGAAGATGTAATAGTGATTGTCGCTTGGGGCTGATGGATCATTTGGTGAAACACTGGTAACCTCATACCATAAATTCGTTGGCTCGTTGTTGTCAAATTTTAGCCGGTCAAATTGCTGCGCCACAAACATACATGAATTGGATTTACAACAGGCGGTTTCAGCTTCCCATTGATTCCCGTGTACTGTCCCTGATACCATTCCATACCATTGTTCATTCGCAGCATCGCAAAGGTTGTTGGCAGCATCACCAGTCGTACATGGCTTTGGACTTAAAATGTTACACGTTGCTACAGTTTGTGCACTATGCAAAAAGCATACACTCTTATATGTGAGAGTGGGAAATACTAATCTACTAAAAGCCCAACAGTTTGCATTGTTTTCACATTCTATAAAACATTGTGCTGGTACACTGGTGTCTGGCGTGCCAAATGTGGAAACTGTTTGTGTTTGTAGCGTTATGACGGCAATGGTGTCATAGGCATAATCACGATATATGTTATTTCGTTCTACCGGATAATGAATACTGTCCCACAGTGTTGCACCTCCAGTGTATTCATCTGTGTTTTCACAACCTGCGACAAAACAATCTGTGCTACCTGCTGGATATGAATATTGACCTGCCGGACAAGTTTTACACGTCGGTTGTCCCGTTTCATCTTGATATTTTCCAGGAGCGCATGCTTCACACGTCGTCAAGTCTGTATTTCCTTTGGACCCCACTGGACACGGTTTTACATGATTTGGCGTCGTGACCCAGTTGGTCATGGTAAACATGGTAAGATAACCAGGTTTGTACACGTAGCCCTGAGGGATTGGTTCAATGCTTATGCCTCCATCAAAGGTCGCGTAATAGCCTTGCGTTGTAGAGCAACCAATACCGTGAGTCATAGCCGTGTAAGATGGATTGATATCGTACCGTAATCGATAAACTTCGTGCACTTTTGTACAGGTCTCTATCGGTAACGTAGAGCACCAACATTCGGTAGTCGATTTTTTGAAATCAAATCCTAAAAAGCTACTACATTCGTTGTAACATGTTTCTACGGTATATCCCGAGCCCTTTGAGACCTCTCCTTCCGAACAGTAACCAATGTACACATTCCAGTATTTGGGATAATACTCATACGGTTTTGGATAGAAAAGTTCCGCAAGGCAGTCGCCATGATCGTAGCATCCATAGTTCTGTGAAAGGTCGATAAGTGGTAAAGTGGATTCTCTCGTGCATCGACAACTAGGACCTTCACCAGAATCGCATGCACAGGTTGGCTCAAACTCTTTGGTAGTTGTAATCTCAAATACACCTGTAGCACTCGCTCCATCCGTAAGGTCTTGCTCTCGCAAGTACCCGGGTCCATAATTGCTACAAAAACATCCAAAAGCTCCAAACCCTTCACTATACGATATATACCGATATTTACATTGCTCCATGCATTCTTGAAGGTTAATAGCAAGATAATTGGTGTATGAAACACTCATGTACATGCCAGGTGGTGCTACTTGTGTAATGGTCTTTTTTGTGATAGAAACACGTGAGCATGTACCTTGATTTGCACATGCTGGATTATTGTTCGGAAATGCAAGCCAATCGGAACTCAATACGCCCGGACAAGCTTTGCACCAGTAGGAGGCATCCAATAGATTGGTAGTACCGACTTGGTAGACATTGTTGATCTTCATGTCATTATATACTATAGGAGCAGCATTTAGTTCATCCACTCCCGGGATAATAAAACCGACAGGACAACAATTCTGAGACCATAATTTCTCACTACCACACTTTTCACAAGAGGATGAACCCTGTACCTCGCTTACAATACAGAAGCCACCATTCAAACAAACCCAACATTGTTTGTCGCATTTCGATCCCGTGTATCCACTGGCGCAGATCGAGCAATCGTCTGTAGCAAAGTGAGAACACACATCCGTATTCGCAGAGGGATCGCATGTTAGTTCTTTCTGAACGAATGCACGTTGGAGAGAATCCAAAGTCTGAATAAAGTATTGTGTTGATTTATTGTCCTTTATCTTGCTCTGTGAATTACATAGACACGTAGCAGGCTGAAATACATTACCTGTACTACCATAGAGACATTTTCCTCTACCGTTGCACATATTCATTACACCTCCTAGACATTCATTTGTGCATTGACCACCTCCAAATCCCTTTTGACATGATCCACACTTTCGATCGCCCCAATGTCCTGAGAAATCATCTTTGAAACATTCGCACACACCGCAAACCACTTTGTTGCCGGAACCAATGCGGCATCGGGCAGTTACCTCCTGCTCGTAATGCGTATCACGATCGAAGTAAAATTTAGTCTCTATCAACGCCTTTTCCTGACATGCTCCTGTTATTACGTCTACGTGACCACCGGAACACTCTGTCTCCTTTAAGGACTTAAGCACGGGTCCTCTAATGTTTTCATCGGACTCTAGGCTCTTTTCATTCATACACAATTTGGAAACCCCTGTTGTTGGAAAGGACCAATTGTGACCATCCTTGCATATGCCTTCGACAGGGACTTCATATAACCCGATCGAGTTGGGATGGTCGCTATTGACTCTCGCTGCACATACAATTGGGAAATCAGAGGGTTCTGAGTTAGTCAACTGACCATCCGTTATCCATTGGACCGAACTACCATCATCAAAGTCCAGGATACCGTTAAAGTTGTAAGAAGGGTTGGTCACTGGAAATTTATTTACGATCCGTCCGACACACTTCATGGTTCCACCCAATGAACGATCATACTCACGACTATATGATTTTTGACCGTACAACTGTACTTCTCGATATTCGTACGTAAAGTTGAGACCATTCTCATCCGCGTAACTCATACAGTCTAATTTAGATGCCTCGTACTCACATGTCGTGTTTAACCCTTCGTATACATCCTCTATGATATCGTACCCTACCAATTCGCATGTACCATGACCGGAACATACATTCTCGTTCACTGGACATGGGAATTCACATTCTTCTCCAATGTAACCCATTGCGCATGCGCATTCACCATCCGCATTACAGGTTCCGTGACCACTACACACATTTGACATGTCGCCATCAAAGCCAGGGCAGGTGATGGAACAGTCGTCGCCTCGATACCCTGTGCGCTCCAGCGTCGTTGGCTCTGATATAACTTCGGCTTCACCATTTATCAGCTGAATGCTACTAGACAATCGTGCCGGGTCGCATATACACTGACCCGATATTCCACAGGCACCATGACCAGAACATGAGAGGTGGTTCGATGTACCAGGACATACGCTGTTGCAATCGAAATTAAAGCGACTTGAACTATGCTCTAAACTATGCAACAATGTCACAGTGTGCCTATCAAAACCGTAACGCTCCGGAAACTCTACAAATTCTGTATACACCGACGCGCTATAAAACACGGATTCGTTGATATTCAGGAAGGACTCTCTACCTTGCATCATTTTGATTCGTGTGAGGTTCTCTCCGGTATACCCCCCGGTATTGTACTCCCTCGTAAGTATCGTCACATTCTTACCACGCCAGTCCGTTTTCACGTATTCGCTTATCTCGGTGAACGGGGGAAGGCAGTCGCACAAGCCACGACTCGTATCGCATATGCCGATTTGACCGCCAGGATACATGCCATTGTTGCAACCCTGGCATTCCACATCGCATGATCCATCGCCCTCCGCATGAAAACATTTGCAAACGCCATCCAACGCAAACACCTCTGTAAACGTACCATTGTTCTCTATGATTTGCTTCTGAGCGTCGGTGTAATCGCAAACACCCATGTTGGAGCCCTCCGCGCACGCGGTTCCATCCATGGACATGGGACACTGAAGTTCACACGCTTCTCCACTAATTCCAGCGAATGCATCACGGGAACAGGAACATTCCACGGCGGAACAGGTTCCCGGTAGCGCACCCTTCGCATCGTTCAGACAGTACGTATACCAATCGTGAGAGCACGTATCGATCACATTCGTGTTGTCCGAAAACAATTCCTTGCGATCCTCGCATCCATCGTACGTTTTCAGATGGTTGTAGCACGTGTTTGGACAGGCGGATTTTATTGTATCGGGGATCGTCGCCTCCGCAAGCTCTTCGCATCCCTGTGTCCAGTTGTAATCCAACGCATTCAATATACATGTCTTGGAGCCGTCCAAAGGGTCAATGAACTGTTCGCACTTAGGGTAATTCTCCAGGTCCAGGTAGCTTGCACTAGTGTCACCCAAACTATTGTAAAAGGTACAGTAGGTGTCCCAGTCCAAGGCACGGACGTCCCTAGTCTCGTTGTACGTAGCACTGATCACAATGTCGGCTTCGTGGAGGTTGGAACACGTGTCCAGAATGTCGTGCTTTGGTTCCAGCATAGGGTATTCAACATTGCGGATGATATCGGAACATATCCTACGGTAACTAACGTTCAGGTCACAGGTTTCGTATGTACAGGTGTGAGGGGACGGTATGTCGTTTTCAACCGTAATGTCCGTAAAGACAGCAGAACCAGACACCGTTACATAGTCCATCGGATTGGTAAGGGCATCCCGGACAATCTCACTGTTGCCACGACGCATAATGACCTTACTATTCTTGAATTCCAGCTCGATGTCGTACTCCTTGTTCTTTTCGTACCCCCATGTGTTATGACAGTCGAGGTTGGTAACCGGGCACGCTTGAATGTTTTCAAACCCGTTTAGTTGAATCTGACCCTGACGAACAAACACCCGTGCCGGTCCTACATCGATGTAGCTGGAACCAATAATGTTCGGCGCCTTAAACGTGAAGCGTACGAACGAACCACTCAGTATGGGTGCGCTAGAGTTCACGTGAGACACGATCGGGTTGTTGTCTTTGCAAAATTTAGCATAATTCGTATTGAACGTCACGTCCCGTGGACAGGACAAGTCCCCGTAGCTAATGTTACAGCTGTAGGAACTGAAGGACAAGCGGGTAGACGTTCCCTTGAGACAAGTGCTGTTCAGTACACCGGTGGTAGAACATATCGCCAGGTTACCGGAATTCGTGCATGTATCGGTACATGGATTGAAATCACATGGAAGCGGGTGCTTGCACGACGGGAAACTATCGCGAATGTTCTTGCATGTGCTGTCGATTAAGCTTTGTCCACCCTGTACATAAGTATATATATATATATCGCGAACGTTCGTTTCCGTGACTTTGCACCCGTACGTTCGAGCTTCGATGGCTTCTTCGTAGGTTTCGTAGGACACCCCACATACGGTGAATGGCTTGTAAAACCCATTTTCATTGTCGGCAAGGGTTCCGTTGCACGCCTTGTCGTTGCTCAATTCGCCGTTGCACACGTACATCTTGTTTTCGCGCATAGACGTGATTGTGGGGTAACGGTTGACATAATTTGGACAGAATGTTGGAGACAGCGTGATCGGAACGGACAGACCACGAAAGGCTTCCTCTGCCGCGTCATGTTCTGCCGCACTCTCGTTGGAACGGTACTCTGAGATTGTATGGGGGTAACGTTTCTTGTCCTGTTCGTACATTAGGTTGACTTTGTACGATACGTCCTTCCCATCTGTCAGTTCAACATACGTTTTGCATAAAGCGAGGATCGGACGAGATGGACAGAAGGATTCCACCGATTTACAATTCTGGAACAACGTCGGCTGTTTCTTTGCAAGCTTGTCCGTGCAATACTGGTGCCAATCCTCGTTCTCTATGGCAGCGTAGCAGGTAGAATTCGAGACACATGGTTCCGAACGCATGGCTTTTGGTCGCTGCTTTAGCAGAATTTCGTAGCAATCGTCCGCGCTCTTGTCGCACCCCGCGATTTCGTCTTTCCTGTGGCAAAACGGTCCCTTGTTGGAGGTCCACAATGGGTCGGCAGAGATCAGCTGCTGTACCTGGAGATTGTTGGCACAGTCGGTATCGGTCTGGCATGGTATGACATTGTTATTCTTGATCATCTCCTTTACGGTACAATTGCCCTTTCCGTTGCATTCGATGGAATTGTCCCATGGCGGCAAACTACAGAAATAGGTACATGTGTCACCGTAGTAATCCGGATCCGGGGGTGGATCAAGGGTTCCGTTGACCAGCCCTTCGGCTTTCCGCTCGTCCCAGTCCAACCTAGCTCCAGCATCGATCGGGTCTTGGGGATCGCATGTACAGCCGAACAGAGGGTCACCCGTCTCCTTGAATTCAAATTCCATCAAGGTCTGGACATCGTTCATTTCGCACGTCCCGTGACCTCCGCACCCGTTGCATAGGATTTGGCACTGTTTTCCAGTGTAGTCGCCTTCACAAATACAATCTCCTTCCTCTGAACAGGTTCCGTGTCCATTGCATTGTACGCAATCGGTGTTTCCATCGCATTCCAGTGTGCCTGAAGCGATACAGTATCTGTTGCAATTTTCCGTATACCAATGTTCTTCACACTCGAGACAGAAGGATTCGTCCGAAATGTGCCCGGGACAATCGCACAGGTGTTCCCCCGGCGCCCCAAAGTTAGTATTGCATATACCAAAGTTACATGTCGTCGGTTCGCATGTTTCCTGACATGGGACTTCGAATCCAGCTGGTAAACCATGCTCGTCCACAGCCGCCTGCTTTGGAAAATAATTCGATACGCACTCTCCACAGTTGAGTTCCGGGCTGTAGTACGATACAAAATCACGCAACAGACCGTCTTTGAATATGCGTTTCGTCGTGTCCAGGTTACAGACACACTTTCCGTCGTAGCAGGTTCCGTGACCGTTGCATGTGGTGTAGGGGTTACAGAAAGTATCACAATTGTCCCCGTGCCAGTTTTCTTTACATGTTAGACAGTGGTCGCCTCCGAAATTCCCGAAACATTCGCACGTCTCGTTAACGCACGTTCCTCTGGCGTTACATGTTAATTCATCGGCACATTTGCACGACGGTTGGGACCACTGTACATTGGTCTGACATTCGCATACGCCCTCGGTGCATGTCCCGTGTCCATTGCACGCTACGACGTCTCCAGGGCACTCGATGGAGCAATCCTCCCCTTGAAATCTCTCTTCGCATAGGCACGTTGTGGTTCCGTCGAAGGAGCAGGTGCCATGACCGCTACACGCGTCTTGTCCGATCAGTCCTGGGCATGGAATGTCACAGCTCGTCCCGTGCCAGCCCTTTTCACATACACATGACGGTGAGCCACCGTACAACTCACATGCTCCGTGCGCGCATGGTGGACAGGTGATGTTACACTGGTACAGTCCGTTGTTGAACCAGTCCTTGTCGCACTCACAGTTTCCGTTATCGCACGTTCCATGTCCATGACACATGTTGCAAGTCCCTATACATGGAGTATACGTACCATTCGCGTCACAAGTGGTATCACACTTTGGTCCGTAGTAGCCAGGAAGACAATCGCCTTTACAAGCATCGTCTACGGTATTGCACTGGTCGCACAGAAACCCATAATACTTTGTATTGGAAGGACATCGACATCCGTACTCTCCCGCGGGAGACATGGAACAGGACCCATGTTCGCACATGCAATTGGAACAGTAGGTCCCATTGAACGGTGTCCCGTCGCATCTACACATACCCTGGTAAAAGCTGGTACCATGCTGACAAGGAACGAGTAAATTGTCGATTTCCTTTATGCCGTTATCTATCCCAAATCCTATAAGAAATAGAAATACACACCCGGCGAATGTAAAAATACTGTACTGTATCAACTGTGTGTACATTTACTGATGTTAGATTCCAATATATAGTACATTTTTAATTACTATATAAGTTCCGGTTTAATTTATATATATTTACTAGCCACAGTGTAACCATGTTTAAAACACCTTACAAGACGCTGTATCGTATACAGACCATAGACGAAGCGCTGGAGTTCGATATACACCAGGACCATACGGACATGTACTTGTATATGATCGACATGTATGATGTTCTTCTAAGTGCGGCGTTGGGGGAAACCGATCATATTCCACAGGAGAAAATTATCCGTCAGCGTACCAAAGTTCACAAGTACCTTATGGAACACTTCCACCGCCTCTACATTCCCATACCAGGTCGCCTGTACGGCTGGTCGCACAACATGTTGATTTACGTGGTGTTGCTTACCATCGTAGAGATGCAATACCGTTCCGAATATCCTGTGATTACCGACGAAGTGCACGACTACTGTGTGAAACATCGAGTACGCATGTACCGGGACAGAGACACCAAGACCTGGAAGCTGGACACGTGGTTGGACATGTTGGACGTACTCTCGTTGCGCTGGCGCAATCTGTTGCCATGCGAGCCGCTTAATAAACTGTTGGAAGTCATGTGGAGGATATCGGCAAAGATGTTGATATTCATGCATGGTACGGAAACGTTGAACATGGAAGATTACGTGGAGCCCATCGTCATGAAGAACGAGGTCAGCGACTACCGACGTGCCAATGCCGTGTGCATCATGGCGGGATTGAGTCGGTACTATTGGTTCCACCAAACGATTCACCAGTACACTCGATGGGAAACCGCGGAGATGGACATACAGGAGGTGACCAACTGGGAACAGTTTATCGAGGGGGAAAAGAAACATTTGGTCACTAGAAGGTTTCGCGACGCCATGTCAGACTTTCTATGGAACATTGTCATCAACTACGGGGACCATGCCATCGGGGCGCACGATCAGTTGGGAGACCAGGTGAGCAACTACGCCTGCCTCTACATGCGATTCCCGGCTGGACTTCCTACCGGACTCTCCAGGATATGTACATACAAGCCATACGAAGAAATGATAGCCTCGGAGACCATACGGGAAGTTCTATTCGCAAAGATGATCCACGCACACTTTCGGTCCAATTACGACGTCGATTTCATGTCTGTGTTTACAGTATGGGAGCCATACATGCACAAGCACATCAAAGGCATAGAACAGTCTCCGGTGCCGCTCATTCTAAACCGCTACTACCGTTTTCATGTCTTTTACCGCGGAAAAATATACAAGCATCCGAAGGGGGAGACGATAAAGCACGCGTTCATTGTGTGGCTAACCATTTTACGTAAATTTTGCAAGGGGATGTGTTTCACCAGTATGGATTTTAATCCTACCATAGAAGCCATGTTGGACGAGAAAAAGGTGGTCAACAACACCAGAGAGATGGGGGGATGGTTCGATTTGGAAGATGATTAATATATAACTCATATATAAGCTCTAGACGGTTTTATAAAGTTATGGGAATGTTCGATACATTATCCGAAACACGGGACACCGAAATGGACGACGAAGAAGACGAACCATGCGATATGCTTACTCTACAAGACGACCATGAATGTCCACTGTGTCAGTACAACCAGTCCGATGCCTCCGTTATCGATAGAATGAATCAGATGGAGCAGAACATGACTGGTACAACGTCATCCGAAGAAATCTATAGAACCCTCGCAAGCCTGTATGACCTACAGGTTCGACAGCCCCTCCTCAACCAAGGACTGGCGGCTCCGGAAATCACGGTTCGTCAAATCCGATCCCATTATACATTGCACAAGTTAAACTTGCGGGACATCGTGTCCAAAGAAATTTTGGCAGTGAACAACATGCAGATTCATTTCAGGAAGCACCAGGTTGCTACATTGAACAAGAATACCGGGAAGAAGAAGTTGGATCCGAAGGCGGTAGGAGAGTGGGTCAAATTATCAAAGCATAAATTAGAGCTGATCAAATACTACAACGGACCGTTGGCAAAAATGAAAAAGAAACAAGCAGGGACGATTAAACCATACGAATTTACTTAACTAAGAATATTAAAATCGGACTATATATATCATATAGTAATACTATAAATGATTTCACTTACCGGAAGACCTGACAACGGAATATCAAATGCCGCCACTACAGGTTCTCTTAGAGACCCGGGTGGTCCCAAAGCTGGTAGTACAGCACCACCATCTTTTGCCGAATTGCGGAATCCATCCCTCTCCAACTCCACAGTCACGTTCGACACGAATACCACAGCCTCGCTACCACTGCTGATTCGTCCATGGGCGAACGGGTACGAAAAGGGGATCCGACAAGGGTCTATTATCTTCGCAAGCAGGGAGGACTGTAACGCATCCCTGTGCACCGCCGCGGACATACCCACGTTGAATTACGTGTTAGAAAATTCCATTGACACGGACCAAGGAAGACAATTGCCAGCCACCCTTCGTGCAACAAGCCAAAGAGACTTTGAAGATACCTGGAACTTGTTCGGAATCATGCGAAACGATATGATGGCAGACTCACAGCTACAGAAACTTTACAATTGTGACGTCTTTGGTCGGAGCATGGTAGCCAACATGTTCACCCCTAAATTAAGTCGTGGAGACCATGTAGGGCTAGCACTAATAGAATTAGACGATATTCACGCAAGTTTTAGCACCGGATACAAATACCCGGACAGTACGGTATTGCCAGCAGTATTAACCTCCGGAAAATGTCTACAAGTAGTCGGAACATGCAATGGTGAAATAGACCCGAAGGTCGTCGCAAAAAGCATGCAAGTCACCAACGCCACAGGCACAACAACAACAAAACCCAACTACAACGTTCTGTTGAAGATACCACTGGGCGTAGTGTCGCACGCGGTGGCAAAACGTCCGAGTCCGAACCTTATTCGAAGGGCGCTCCGGGAATCGGATCAATACATTCTCTTGCCACGGGTAGAAATTTTAATGATATAATATATTAATCAGTACCGAATAAAAAAATATACCTATTTAAATGTAACCTTCTATTTAGTAATATTTAACACAATGAGTTTCAATCGCAGACCTAACAGAATCGCCGGACCCGGATTTAACATAAATGTACGTTACGACGACCAACACATGTATAAGGCACGATCAAGTGCAAATGGAGCAAACTCAAAAGTCAACAGTGCCAACTCGGTAGAAAACTTTGACGTAAAAGAAGCCGAACTTCTCGTTGCTATGAACAAGGGCACCATGTATCACGACGGCATGACTCACTGCTTCAGCACTGCCAATGGCTTTCCTGCATCGGAGGGGTACCAAGGCGGCGATTCGGAAGACGCTGTTGTAAGGGACATCCTCTCGCAAGTACGATTCATCGGTGTCGCACTCACAGAGTACCAACCATCCAAAGCCTACTCCGAACAGGGATTTGTTGCCCAAGTTGGAGGTGTTGTAACCCTTATCAATGAGGGTACGGACATCATCAAACCAGGAGATAAGGTCGAGTTGGGGCTTAACCTGTCCAAGCGACGCAAACAAACGCGTGAAAAGGGTATCCCCAGAAGCAAGATTCGTTTCTGTATCCAGAAGGCAGTCTCTACGGATGAAAAGATCAAAAACGCGATTGATGCGCATGAGACATCCAACGCCAACGCTGGAGTTAGCACAGTCGACAAGCAAGCCGCCACTAACGCTGTTCAAGCAGCCGAAGCCGCTTTTGTAGCACAGAAACAGGTTTTCGATACCGCGGAAGCCGCCGCTGCCGTCTCCACTCTGACCACCGCACAAAAGAAAGCGGCTGACAAAAAGGTTAAAGAAGAAAAGAAGAAGCTTGTCCCACTCGAAAAAGCCCTGAAGAAGGCAGAAAAGGCACTCGCCGATTGTTCGGCATGTAAGTTTAAAACGGATGATCTACGAGAGTTTCTGAAAATCTACGAGAAGTCACAATCGCACGTGATCGGCAAAGCGTACTCTTACGCAAGACCAGGGGATCGCCTCGAAGTTGGGCTCCAGCCACGTCACCCCTATTAATATATTTTACTATAAATGTTATTTTTCATATAAGAAATGTCATGTACTCTATGTAACGACGAGATTCTCACCTCTGGTAATCTTCGTCCAAACGTGGCTACATTCCATTGCGGACACGAGTTCCATTTATCATGTATCTTAGAGTTCGCTCAAAAAAATATCACCACTCAATGTCCCAACTGTAACGAAGTTGATTTGTCCAGAATGAACCTGGGGAACGATAGAATGCTGGCATTGCAATCTCTCATTGATGCCCGGAGGAAGCAAACCGCAAAGATGGAGAAGAAGGGAAAGAGCATGTTCAGCTGGTTCACCGAAAAATCGCTGTTCAGCATGGTGAAGTCAGGAACATCGTTAGAGACCCTCAAAATTAAAGGCATCCGACCAGAAGATATGATCGAAGAGCAAATTTCATGGAACACGTTAGCAAATATATACACCACACAGAGCCTGCTGGACTTTGGATTTGAATTTCATCATATGTTGACCATGGGATTTCAACCGGATAATTTCAAATTAATGTCCTGGGTCGAGCTTACCGATAAGTTGAATGTCAGGGCAAAGGACATGCTCAAGACCAGCATCACGATAAAGCAACTAGCAGATCTTAAACTCGAACCCGCGAAACTACACGAGTTAGGATGGCGATGGAAACAACTTCAGCAGATAGGAGCAAACGAAGAGACGATAAAACTCATCACGGAAAGCATGGACGAGATCGATACCTACTTTCGTCCGGGCAAATCATTTGCAAATGTGGAGGGGTTCACTAGCAACAGGCGTGTCAGGCTGATAAAGGCAAAGAACGGATTCGTCTTTTAGAGTATATATGCTATGACATAGTACATAAAATGTTGAAGGAATACCGTGAGTGGCAGGCATGTATGAAGAAGAATAAATTTTCGATGTGTCGCCCGCAATATCACAAGTATATGAAAAAAGTTAGGGAATTAGCAGAGATAAACCAGTATAACGTATAAATACTTTACTACATAATATAAGATGCTCTACGGATTAATTACGTTTCTATTCGGTATCCTCGTCTTCTCGTTTCCACAGAAAGACACAGAGGTCCTCCAATTCGTGTCAGGCGCAATGTTTATGATGATTGCCATCATGATCTTAGGCTTCTAATCAGTTGTACAAAGGAGAACAGTACCAGTGCAAACAATATATAATCGTACATATCTGCCGTCGGTTCAGGTACAATTTCGTCCATTTCTTGAAATTCTATGTGGGACATGTTTTTATACATACCAATAAATCATTTATAGGTTAATTTTAGAACGATTATGTGCAAAGGCAGTAAAACCAGCAGCCAATGAACCCTCAATGCATGAATCACAGTCATGATACTATATATCAACACTATCAACTTGAACAAATTTAACCATCGCTTCCGCAACCGTTTGTCACAACACCGTTGTAAATGTTTACAATGTACCCACTTTCCCGGGACGCACATGGCGCAAATATTGCAATGCCGCAACCCTAAACCAGTCACGCGCTGACACTGTGGACAGTAAGCTCCGGTATTGAAATTCATGGGTGTCGTCTCTAAACAAACACAAATGTGGAACCAACAAAAAAGAATGTAGAATACCCCGATAGCTATCTTAGAGAATGGATCTACGAACATGCCTAGCAAGAGTCCTGCCATCATGGCGTACGCGTGAAACCATAAATAATGCATTCTTATTAGATTTATATTTATATTTATATGTAAGTTCTTACAACGCTGGATGGTTTAATCTCTTCCACCGTTCTTCCAATCCCCTTTTAATTGTATTCCACTCTAGAATGGTGCCCGCTCCACGAATCCATGGTTTATGACAACTTCCACAAAGATTGATCTTCTTCTCCTCTCCGTTCTCTATAACTTTTATGGGTGTCCACGAATCATTACCTTTTTCCGCTTTACACCAGTCACAGGATACTGCCGCAAATAGTTTGCCGTCGCTTAAACACGCACCACAGTAGAAACCATCCTTAGTAAAGTGCTCGCCCGTGACTTTCTGAAAATTACCGCAACAACTGCACACCGTGTAAATGTTTCCATAGAATTGGAGTGCCA
>Ga0206129_10004393_pt1 | contig 15559 bp, 21 predicted proteins | sample Helgoland_Spring_8_FD_148616 | JGI IMG/M metagenome (GOLD analysis project Ga0206129, IMG submission 148616) | Pelagic subsurface seawater microbial communities from Kabeltonne, Helgoland, North Sea - Helgoland_Spring_Bloom_20160502_2 | ecosystem: Environmental > Aquatic > Marine > Epipelagic ...
TCTGGCAGTACATTTAAAGCTTTTGCAAGCATCAATGCTCTTGTGGGATTTGTATAATGCATGTCAGCCAAAAATGTTCGTTTTTCAAAAACAGGCATTTCTGTGATGTCACTAATGGATTCAACTTTCTGAAATTCAACCTTACCAGGTTTATTCCCCCAATCGACTGCATCTACCATGATCAGTATATCGTATCCGGAATGTAATTCCTGAACTAAGTGAATTCCGCCAATACCGACTTCCATGATTTTTACCCACTCAGGAATATTCTCATTTGCATATTGCTTGACAAACTCCATCCCAAATGCATCGTCCTGTCTTAGTTCGTTACCAATACCAGCTATGAGAACGGTAGGTTTTTTCATAAGTCTTTGATATTATAACTCCTCATAAAAACTGTCAAAAAATAAAAAGTTTATAGATGGTTTTTGAAAACATCTATGAAAAGATCAGGCGAATTCAACTCTTTTTTGGATTGATGATGGTAGGAAAATAACCCACATCCTCAACTGGAATAAAGTTGTTTGGAACAGCTGCCGAACTTTTTATAATATCACCTTCTATCAAGTCGTACAATCTGAACATAGTTTTTATTGTATAATCTGTTTCTAACTTTGACCTCAAATCGGGATAATCGTTTTCGATCATTTTCATCATACGAGATAGTGGCTCTCTGTGCACTAAGTCAAAATGTTTCAAAATGGATTTGGTCAAATCTTTCGACTGCTGAAACGGAGACTTTTCTGCCTCTTCGATCATGTCGTCTATATCCTGTAATATTTCGATGAATTCTTTATTGCTATAGTAGACTGGTTCCATACTAGTGATGATCGCAATTGTGGACGCAGTTATCCAATTTCACTCCGTCAGTTCCATAGCAGAATTCACAATCTGGTCCACATTCTCCATGTCCCGCCTTCTGCAAACCTTGAAAAGCCTCTGAAAAACGCCCACCTGCTTCTTTCTTACCCATTTTCGAAAGACATATCAAGGAAGTTTCTTCCAATGGTTCCCCCTCAAATTCTAAATACCCTTCTGCTGTTAATTTTGTCAGATGATAAAGTAAGTTGTGAGAATTGGTGTTTAACAAAGTAAGTATTTGCTTTGCAGGAATCCAGTTGCCAAAATTTTCACCATCCATCCAATACATCACTTGCAGGATTTCATCTCGCCAGAACATGGTACGTAAAGGTGATTTCTCTATATCACTTGCCTTCATGCGTTGAGTTCTTCATTAAACAATTCATTTCCTCTCAATATATCTACTAGGTCAGTATCATCAGTCCCTTCAACGGCAAGATGTTGCACCAATTTCAAAATATCCGGAACATTCTCCGCTACTTCAGTTGTAAGATTTTCCCCCGCCACCTCAGGACCTGGCTCTACGTCCACTAAAAATACTTCTTTTGGCCATATTTTAAAATATTCTCCAATAACTAATAAATTTTCAACGGAGATTACACCAGTTGCGGCATCTCCAATACAAGCTTGTATTTGTTTTTCATCAGGTAGCTCACCCTTCCATTGGAAAATATTTATTTCGCCGATTTTCCTATGAGATCTTTCTATTGCTACAAGCAATACTACTCTATCATAGGCAATTTCTAAGGCCTCAAATTGTTGAACTACGGCAATAGGCCCCCAGTTAAGCTCATCAACTGAAACACCCTTCGGCCAATCCATTTTCTTCAAATGAGGTAGCAGAATTGGGCCAATGGAGTGATTGCTGAGTATAGCATACCCGACCGTACCCACGAAAATATTTCTATTCGATTCCGCAGGCACAAGTAGTAACTTCTCTTTTCACAATATGGTCACTATCATTGTCCATGATGTGTGTGGTACACGGCATGCATGGGTCAAAACTTCTAATAGCTCTCAATATATCAATCCCTTGAAATTTATCTGGATTATCGAATTTTTCCAAAATGGGCGTATTCAGCACGGCTTCTTCATATGGCCCCATTGCTCCCCATGGAGTTCTTGGAGCTGCATTTAGTGTAGAAGGTGTAACAATTTGGTAGTTGTCGATAACCCCGTCTTTAACAATCAGGTGATGCGTCAGAAAACCACGTCCAGCTCCCCAAGCACCAAAACCAATCTGCGTTCCTTTTTTTGGTATTTCGTATGGCGTACTCACTTCGGTGTGTCCATCTCGAATCAGTTGTTGTGCTAATAACCAGTTGTCCATAGCTACGGCAGCAGAGTAGGGGATGCAATACGCTCGGGCACGATTTCTTTCAAAAGCATTCCAATGTTCGGGAATATTCCATTCTAATGTTTTACCCGGCAACTGATGCTTGGGGACTTTTATTTTCATACTATGACCTGTATTTTCCAGAAACTGGCTATCTGGTGCTTTTTTAGCCTTAGCGGTCATGTACATACGTGTATAGGCGCCTGCCTCCATTGGCATCCTGTCCCAAGTAGGACAGGTATCCCAGCTGTATCGATCTCTCCAACTTTGTTTGCCAGGTTTAGGAATAGTTTCCTTATTCCATGGATGATTAGGGCTTAGCGGCATTCCCGAGGGATCTTTTTTGTATTCATGGCCTTTCCATTTTTCATAGTATGAATGATCCACAAATTCTTCTAACCCAGCGTTAACTTCTTTTAGGTTTGTAGTGACTACTTCACCATCGACCAATACGCCAGGAGTAGACCACCTATCATTACCCCATTTGTCACAATTTTCAAAAGTAGCATCATACGAATCCGGTCTGTCCCAAACACCTGTATCAATCATTGTTGCTGGCCGAATTCCGCATTTAGCATATTCCGGATTGCTCTCAAGGAAAAAATCAAACACATCATCCCAAATCCCAGTTGTTTTTTGACCATAGTCAAAGAATTTAACCAAACGACTGTACACTTCATTCAAAGTAGTAATGCTCACAGTCACGGAAATTCCACCTGGCACTACCGATTGTGGGTGAGGGTATTTACCACCAATAACGACATAAGCTTCTCTAGCCACCCGGGTCATGCTTAATGCCTCAAGATATAATTTGCCTTTAAGCGGATTGAGGTCTTTCATAATGTCCAAAACTGTCTTATACCCATGAACATCTTCGTTTTTGCAAGGCGTATTGGCGGCTTTATCAATTAGTTCAGGGTTGGTTTCTTTGACCAATTCCTCGGAATAATCCGGTCCTGCAAGAAGAAACAAATGGAGTGGGTGGTCATATAGATATTCTATCGCCAGCAATAAATTTCTCATTACTACTCCCAAAGGTGGGGGCTTGATGCCCAGTGCCATTTCGATAGCTAATGCAGAACAGGTAGCATGCACGCCACCGCACACACCACACGCTCGACTACTAATATATGCAGCATCTCGTGGATCACGACCCTTTAATATTATTTCATACCCTCTAAATAGTGTTGCCATTGAATTTGTAGATAACACTTTTTTCTCTTTCAAATCAACCACACTATGGAAAGCCAATGCTCCTGCTACTCTGGTCACAGGGTCATAGTCTACGTTCTTGATAAATCCATTTTTCGCCAACAAGTCTTTCAACTTATCCTGCTCTACTCCGAAATCGACCACTTTATGTTCGTATGGATTTTCGATACCTTCTTTCAAAAAAGCGTTACCGTTTTCATCAAAATCAATGGGTAAGTTTTTAAAACACATATTTAATAATCTAGGTTCCTAAAAAATTTATTTATACTACTACACCAGTTTCAGTACTTTGGCTATTCCTATTAAATGTTTATCTACTGAGGATAAACCTCCATGTAATTGTGTTAATGCACCATTAATAGTCCCAAGATGTTCGGCCAAGGGCTCGCTATCGTTAGCTATTTTTTGTAGCCCTCCGGCAAGTTGTTCCAGATTGGTCCCAGCTTTTCTTAGTGCTATAATGGTTAGAAAAAGGTAAATAACCAAGACGACCACTACCAAAAAAACAATAATCACGGTAGCGAAAAATAGTATCGATTTGTCCATTAAAAATTCTTCCATGTCTTTCTGCTATTTAGATTTTTCAGCAAGTGTAACTTCTATGGTATCCGCATGTTTGTCTATATCTCCAGCTACTTCGAGCATTCCAGAAGCTACCGAAATGGTATCATTCAATGCACTTACATGATCCACATTTCCAGCAATACCCAACCCTGCTTCCAACATTTCAGCAAAATAGCGCTGAATACTCCTCGCAGCTCTCCATGTGGTATGAAGAAGATAAATAATATAAGGTAGCAACAAAACCGTCACCACCAAAAGTATAGTCCAAAGAAAATCGACAACTGACATAATTATTTTTTTTGTTTTAAAACTGCGTCAATGGTACCTACCAAATAATCATCTACTACTTTCAAACCTTCTCCTGTTTTGGTTAGTGCTTCATTTAATTTAGTGACTTCTACTGGTAGGTGTCCCGTTTCTGTTTCAATTGCTCTCAACCCCAACCTCAACTTAGCGAGATAGCTTTGTCCGTCACCACCTGTGCTGGTCAGTAGATTAATGATGGCCCGCAAGTACTTCACCAAAACAAAAACCAGCAGTAGTACTGCTATTATAGTCGCGAGCATTAATAATATATTCATATCAATCTATTAATGGTGTTGTAAAATACAATTTGGACAACCAGGACATCCTTCCGCATGTTGCTGAATCGCCTTGGCTCCACCAACAATATTTACAGCTGAGTCATAAATCTTTGCAACCACCCGATTCGTTGTAGACAGAAATAAAGGAATCTGAATCGTATTGTTCGCTGTTAGTTTCCCCTGTGTCCAGATTTCGCCTGCCGCTACATCTATTTTTGCGGCAGTGTTTTTAATTAAACCTAGCAAAATGGCAACCACTCCGATCACCACCAATCCGATGATCAACGAAACTCCCCAAACAATTGTAATTGCGTCCATAATTATTCTCTATTTATTCTCTGTTTCGTGTAAAGCTTCCGCTACCATACCTGCATGAGTTTCAATCGCATTCGCTCCTTCCAGAATATCTCCAGCCACTTTGTTGGTTGTCTGCAAACCCCAAACGCTCTTTGTATTGTTTTTTATTTGAACAACCAATCCCAAAGCAGTAGTTGCTAGTCGCAATATTCTACGTGCAGCGGTCCAAACCAAAATCAGCAAGACTGCTGCAGCAATAATGATCACGGTAACAATGCCAAGACCGATATACCATTCCGTAAATAGGCTTGTTTCATCCATAATTATTTGACTTTTGATCCTGGTTTAGGGCTATTCTTAAATTGCAATTTCTCGTAGGCAAAATGGGCAACCTTTTCCAAAACATTAGGCTCGGCTACATGTCCCCATCCTGAAGGTACATTTCCATCTTTGTTCCACTTACTTGTCCGATTTTGAGAAGCTTGTGTCATCTTACGGAGATTACCTACTAATGAACCTGTGACCCTCGAAATATTAGATGAGACAACAGTACCAGGAGGTGTTTGGTAAAATGGGGCAAAACTATCTGGAAAACCAGGCATTGTACATCCAATACATGGTGCTCCGACATTCATACAACCACCCATACCGTTTATAGCACCTCGTTGGTTAATATTACATTGGACTACTGGACCCCAGCAGCCAACTTCAACCAAACATTCCTTATCACCATGTTGTTTTGCAAATTCACCTTCCTCGTAATATCCGGCTCTTGTACATCCCCTATGGACCGTTTCTCCAAATAACCAAGCAGGTCGTCCTAATTCATCAAATTCAGGCAAGGGACCTATACCATGTAAGAATAGTAAAACGGCAATAATCGTTTCTGTAATGTTGTCACCCTGCGGGGCACATCCGGGAATGTTGACGACAGGTAATCCCAATGAACTTCGATAGTCTTCTCCCAATAAGTCCATTACACTTGCAGAATTGGTGGGGTTGCCTGCGGCAGCCGGTATTCCGCCCCAAGTAGCACAAGTGCCAACAGCAATTACTGCGGCCGCGTGTTCGGCCATTCTGGTTACCCAACTTGAAGAAGGAATAGGTTGTGGATCTCCGTTTTCATCTTCATCCGAACCCAGTCCAGACCAATATCCTCCTGTTTCAGCTGCCAATCCTTCATCCATAATTGAACCTTCACAAAGGACAACAAATGGAGCACCCAATTCACCCTTGGCCGCTAATCGAAAAGGTTCCATAAATGATTCACCTGCATTTACGGCTAAAACAGGATGGTGTAAAATTACTTTTGGAGCCCCAGGAATTGTTCCATTTGTTAAATCTTCTACAGAGGGACTAGTTGCTCCAACGGCGGCTATTGAGCAACCATCACAACTACCTCCAGCTATCCAAAAAGCATGGACTTCTTCTATATTGTCTGGTAATAAGGCACTCGTCTGCGCCAGCATAGCAACATTCAATTTTGCCATAGCCTACTTTTTAGTTTAATTTTGTGAGAATCTATTTTTTACTCTCCTTCAAGTTACTAAAAGATTTATATAAGGTTTAAGTGTTGTAGAATAGTAATTAGAAAATATTTTCTAATTGGTATTTAACAGATTCTGGGTAGCTGTTCTCCGACAGGCAGGTTGATCACACGTCTACCTCCAATTGGACTTACCAATACCGTTTTATTGGGGTGATCTTCAACTATCTCACCAATAATGGCAGCATTCTCGCCATAGGCAAGTTTCTGAAGAAATTCCGTAGCATCCTCTGCTACTTGCCCATCGATTATGCAAATGAAAATCCCTTCATTGGCCACATATATTGGATCTAGACCAAGTAACTCACATGCACTAAAGACCAATGGATCAATTGGGATACTGTCATGTAATACATCAATTCCTACATTGGTGTCTTTTGAGATTTCTGCAAGTATCGTCCCGAGTCCTCCTCGTGTTGGGTCACGTAAAAATTTAATGGCAGATCCATACTGTTTAATTAATGCAGCAGTGAGATGGTTCAATTCTTGAGTATCACTCTCTATCGTTGATTCAAATTCCAAACCCTCTCTCACGGACATTATGGCCATACCATGAGTGGCTACATTACCACTGCAGATAATCTTGTCACCCACTTTGATCCTGTTTATATCTATTTTGGCATTCGAATGAACTTCTCCTATTCCTGTTGTATTTATAAAAATTTTGTCTGCCTTCCCTCTGTCTACAACCTTGGTATCTCCTGTTACAATTTTGACATTGGCTTTGTCTGCTGCCCATTTGATCCCTACTAACACTTCCCAAAACTCCTTAAAAAGTAGCCCTTCCTCAATAATAAAACTTAGCGTCAGGTACTTCGGATCAGCACCACACATCGCCAGATCATTGACCGTTCCAAACACGGAGAGTTCTCCAATATTACCTCCTGGAAAGAAAATGGGTGAGATAACAAAGCTATCTGTTGTTATGGCTATTTCATGCTTTAGGGTAAGGAATGCTCCATCATCTTGTTTATCAAGGTGCTCATTAGAAAGTAGATCAAATACGCCTGACTCAAGCAATTTGTGCGTAAGTAGACCGCCACTTCCATGACCTAAGGTGATATATTCAAAATCTAGCTTAGGAAGAGGGCATTGTAACTGCATCTTGATTTTAGAAGTGTCTTTCATAGGCTGATCAAGTAGTTATTGCATCCTGATTACTGTAATGGTAGTAGGCAGCACATGCTCCTTCAGAAGACACCATCGGTGCGCCAAGAGGAGTTTCGGGTTTACATGTTTTTCCAAAAGCCTCACATTGATGAGGTTTCTTTTTACCTTTTAAAATATCGCCTGCAATGCATATTTCATGCTCGCGCACTTTGGGTAGGTCAATGTTAAATTTTTTATTTGCATCAAAAGCTTGAAAGTCCTTCCTCAACTCGTATCCACTTGCTGGGATAGTGCCAATTCCTCTCCATTCACGATCCAGTATTTCGAATGCATCATTAATTACTTTTTTTGCATTCACATTTCCTTCGTCTTTAACAATCCTGCTGTATTGATTTTCCAATTTATATTCTCCTCGCTCTAGCTGACGAACAGTCATTAGAATGCCATGTAGTAAGTCAACCGGCTCAAATCCAGTAACAACAATGGGCACTTTGAATTTTTCCACAATAGGATAATATTCATCAATTCCCATTATGGAACACACATGACCCGCTGCAAGAAATCCATCAATTTTTGTTTCAGGATCGTCTAGTACGGCTTCCATGGCTGGTGGAACCAAGACGTGTGAGGTCAGAATGGAGAAATTGGTTAATCCAAGTTTTGCAGCTTGAAGCACGGACATGGCGTTGGCAGGAGCAGTAGTCTCAAAACCAACAGCAAAAAAAACAATCTCCCTATCAGGATAATTCTCCGCTAGTCTGACCGCTTCTAGCGGTGAGTAGAGAATCCGAATATCAGCTCCTTCTGCTTTGGCCTCCAACAGGCTTTTTTCAGAACCCGGAACTCGAAGCATATCTCCGAACGAGCATAGGATTACATTTTTATCTAGTGCTAGATGTACGGCTTTATCAATAAGATGGAGAGGTGTAACGCATACCGGACATCCTGGTCCGTGAATCATATTAATGTAATCGGGTATCAGCCTCAATATTCCGTATTTCACCAGACTGTGAGTTTGGCCACCACATACCTCCATAATCGACCAGGGGCGAGTGACTGTACACTTGATTTCCGCCAAATATTCTTTCAGCAGCGTAGAGTCTCTGAATTCATCTAGGTACTTCATGTTCTTTCGATTTCAAGTAATCTATTAATTTTTAACTAAATTTTAATCATGATGAATGACTATTGATGTAGAGTGCCAATTGACCAAAGGCAATATTTTCATCATTGGGACTCAATTCTTGATGAAAATATAGACTAAAATCATTCTCAAGTTTATGGAATAATAAATCAACCAATAAGCCATTTTGAAATACGCCCCCACTAAAAGCCAAATGATTTACCTTATGTTCTCCAGCTATTCTTCTGATAATTTCAACCAATGTAATATGAAATTTAAATGCTATTTCTTCAGAAATTATTTCTGGTTTTTGTTGGGCGATCTGTCGAAGCATGCTTTTTATGTCAACCACCCCATCTTCTATTGTAAAAGAAAATGGTTCAGCATCTAATGATCCATGTTTCACAAATCGCAGTGCTGCTTGCTCAAGAAGAATTGCAGCCTGCCCCTCGTATTCGTTAACATCGCAAAGGCCAATGAGAGATGCAACGGCATCAAACAATCGCCCCATACTAGATGTCAATAAATTAGATTTTTTACTCAGTAAAAGGTAGTTTTCCCATTCTTGTTTTGTAAATTTTTCTTTAAGTAGTTCGCTAACTTCTGAGATTTCTTCAGAAAAAGACAAAGCTGATAATCTAGGTTCTTTGGCCATTTTGTCACCAGCGATATAAGACGAATACTTCAAGTGTCCAACTCTACTAATCTGTGAATTCTCTTTAATGAAAAATTCACCACCCCAAATATTCGAATCATCCCCAAGCCCGGTTCCGTCCCAAATAATTCCCAATATTAGAAATTCATTATTCCAAAGATCATGTTCGCTTAAAATTGCTCCGAAATGTGTTCGATGATGCTGGAAATGGCAAACTGGAATCTCATTGGATACTGAATAATCTTGACCAAGCCTAGTAGAAAAGTAATCGGGATGTTTATCGACTAGAACTATATCCGGCTTGGTCTTGAAAAGCCCAATAAATCTTTCGATCATAATTTCCGTCCTTTGCTGTACATCGAAGTGGCTCAAGTCTCCGAGGTATTGACTGAGATACACTTGGGTATTGGTGCAATAGGCAAAGGCACCTTTCATGTCCGCTCCAAATGCGAGGATAGTTTTGTCAGTTGGAAAACTAAATGACTGTTGAAAAGAAGGTGCCAACCCCCTCGATCTTCGCAGTGTGATTTGTTTCTTTTTGAAAGGAGAAAAAGCGATAAGGCTATCGTCTTGTGGGAAGCTGATTTCACGGTCATAGGTAAGAATAAAATCAACTTCTGACAATCTAATCAATGCCTCCTTATCTTCATAAATAATCGGATCATGTGTCATGTTTGCACTCGTTGCAATTATTGGTTTGGAATACTTGTTGAGTAACAAATGAAAAAGTGGCGTGTAAGGTAACATAACACCAATTTTATCCAATCCAGGGGCTATTTGGCCTAGGAATGTTGAGGCGTTTTTTGGCTGAAGAAGTACAATTGGCGCAACAGAACTCTTTAGGAAAACCTCTTCTTTCGAATCGATATGAAAGTTATCGTGGACATACTTTATATCTGGGCACATTACAGCAAATGGCTTACTTTCCCGGTGTTTGATTTTTCGGATGTGTTTGACTGATTCCTGATTCGATGCGGCAGTGGTAAGTAAGTAGCCTCCTAAGCCCTTTGTTGCAACTACCATTCCTTTATTCCAAGCTTCTATAACTTTCTCACAAATCCTCTCAGGGTTCGTCTCATCCAGTTGATTTTGAAAATACAACCGCATAGGAATTGAGCAATCTGGACAACTATTGGTCTGGCCATGAAACCTTCGATCTGAGGAGTTTTGATATTCACTTTCACATCTTAGACACATGTCATAGCATGCCATGGTAGTTGTATGTCTGTCGAAGGGAAGTTGTTCTATAATTGAATAGCGAGGACCGCATTGTGTGCACGTAGTAAATGCATAGTTAAGTCTTGAATTCGAGTGGTTGAGAATTTCTTCAACACAAATATCACAAACACCAAAGTCGGGCGTCAGTTCTATTTGATTTTCAGTTCCCTCTTTGCTAGGTAGTATCTCAAAGTTCAAAAAAGTAATTAACTGAATATCCTCAACTTCAATACTTCTTATAACTGAATGTTGTGGTGCATTTGTTTGAATTAATCCGATGAAATTTTGATGATTTTTATCTAATCCAGTAACATGAATTTCTACTCCGTTGTTTGTGTTTTTAATCCAACCGTCCAATGAATTTTGATGAGCCAGATTATAAATAAATGGTCGGAATCCCACGCCCTGAACTCTGCCATGGATAATTATTTTCTGGCTTTTCAATACACTATTGGTAGATTTTTTTTGGTCGTTAATTGACATAAGTATACCAAAATAGGTTATATTTATCAAATATGAGCGGTCAAACTACCAGGAATAAGATAACAGAGGCCGCACTGATGCTTTTTAATGGTCAGGGTCTACAAAATGTCACTTTGCAACAGATTGCCAATGAAGCTAGTATCAGTGTGGGTAATCTAGCTTACCATTTTCATGACAAAGAACAAATTTTAAAGAAAATTGGGAATCTCATTTCGGCTGACATGGATAAGATATTACGCCTATGGAAAAATCTACCAGGACTCCTTGACTTTGATAATCAGTTGACCAGGTTTTACCATTTGCTGGATACATATTCATTTTACTTTCTCGATATTCTTGAAATCAAAAGGCTCTATCCATATATACACGCTATTCAGCAAGAGCACATTGCCAATTTCATTTTGCAATTGCAGCAGTGGTTTGAGAGCAACATGAAAAGGGATCTGATCCTTGAGTTAAAATCTGAACAAACAAGAAAAGTTGCCGAAATGATTTGGTTTATCAGTTCATTTTGGATGACAAAAAAGAAAATTCTGGAGAAAGAAGAATTTTTCGAAGGAGCATTTAAAGATATGATTTGGCAGCAGATCAGGCCATTTATGACCGATCAAGGAATTAATGAATTTGAGATAATTGTTTATCCGGGGTTGATAAGAGAATGATAAATTATAAATTAGAAAGAATTATAAAATTATGTGTTTAGCTGTACCTGGTAAAATCGAGCACTTCGTTGCAGATGATCCTGAAGCTATGAAAATGGCGAAAGTGGACTTTGGCGGGATTAAAAAAGTCATCAATTTAGATTTGGTTCCTGAAGCTGATGTGGGAGATTTTGTACTCGTTCACGTAGGAATTGCTATAAGCAAGGTGGATGAGGAAGAGGCTCAACGGACGTTGAATTTTTTGGAAGGAATGGGTGAATTGGATGACTTGAAAATAGATGAAATTTTGTTGAAAGAAAGAAAGTCCGGAGGTTTATAAAGGAATGGCTTCTTAAATAATGTTAAAAAACTTTCAACATATCACAAGTCAGAAGTTTATACACAAATTGATAGTTCCTAGTTCTTTGACCAAAGCTTATTGTCGAACTAAATATTGAAATTCCTTAGATGCCCTTATTTAAAATCAAGGGATCATCTCCTCACCTCAACACCTCATGAAATACCCCCCGCTCTAACACCTCAAAACAAGCCTCAAACTCCTCCAGCATCACCTCTTTAGAAAAACAATTACAGTACCATTAATCTCCTTTAAAACTACTGTTTGCATCCCAGATTTAAATACTCCAACCCTGTAGTAATCCTTAGCCTTATCACTTACTTTCTGCTTTCCATGCGCTCGCTTTTGGTGTGTTCCTTTGACTAATATAAAGTTATAATCTCCTAGTACGATAAAGCCTGAATCTTCTATTTCGTTCATAGCGAGAATAATTATACTTCCAAAGGGATTAAGACCCAATCTGCGCTCCAGTCCAATGCCATTAGCGATGTCCGATTCATCTGCTTGAAGAAAGCCAGCAGTACTGCAATGTGCTTCTAGGAAACAGTAGATTAACTTGGCTTCTTTGGATAGCTGTTTGAAGGTGTGGTCATTCCATTTAAGGGTGTCTAATCTCATGTAATTTCTTTCTTGCAAAATTAGAGAGGAGGCAGGGGAAGGGTTGTTTTTTTAAGTATTTGATAGTAGTATAGTTTGCAGCTATCCTTATTTCCACTCCTCTATATATCAAAAGAGAAAGCAAACAATTATGTGCAATTAACACATACTTTTTATAACTTATATTCCATATCATCACCACCTTAACATGTCCAAAATCACCTTTTCATTTTTTTACTCTTGTTTTAACAAGTTGTGCGACTTCAAAATTTGATTTTGCTACAGCTTATAAATTTCAGACTTTAAAAAGATATCCCTCTTCAGCCGAAGGGAACACAAAGGTTTTATCCGCTCAAAACCAAGTCTTAACAAATTATCTACATGAATTTGACAGTATGGATTTAAAGTACTATTTACCAAAGAAGACCTCTATAATCCATGAAACTGTTTCTTTAAGAAATCTGAAGCCCTTTTCAGAAGAACTGATTCAATCAAAGTTGAATACATACAAAGAGGTAGATAATATGTCTAAAAAGGAGATAAAAAGAAACAGCAAACCCAATAAAATAATAGATCGACTAGGTGATATTAAATTCGATACAATCATAACAGAAAGTGGTCTTGTTGTTCCCTTACTATAAAAAGAAGATACTCAATAAGCACCTAAAATTAGTTACCGGACCATGGCTAGTGCATTGGCACTTCTTTCACTTGTTGGTGCATTATTATCTCCAATATTGGCTTTTGTTGGGTACAAGCGAGGGGAACGTGGAGCAGGATTATTATTAAAGATAAATGCATATGCTTGGGGTATTTTTACCTTTCTTACTTTAATTTCCCTTTTATTCGTCAATAACTGTGTCCCAGGACCGGCCTGATCATTGGCAGTCATCGTTACATAATGGATGAGTGGATGAATCATGCTAATCTCGTCTGCTCCAATTGTTACATTCTTCATTAATAGTCTAGAATGAAATTAAAAGTGAGACAGTTTTAGCATCCAAAATCTGTAGCGTTAAGACTATGGGATTATTTGGTGTTTGACGGCTCGGCTCAAAGTGCGGATTGCTTTGTGAGGTGATAGCAAGGGATTAAAACCTATTTTAATCTTGTATTTATTACCTATCCCCTAGTATATAGCGGGTTTCCCATTACTCATACTTGCTGATAACTCAATATAACCCCGAGGTTGTGAATAGATAACTTTTATGGATATTAACAACAACCTAGTAGATACTCTGAAGCTCCTTGCTGAGAATGATGTTTAAATATTATCTTAGTATCATGAAAGTAGTTATACTATCTGCCATACTAATCTTATCGATAAGTTCTTGCCAACCTTTTTTCTACCATCAGCCTTTATACCCTTTTAAGCCTTATTACCCTGTATACTCTGCACCATATATTGGTATGCCTTTGTCTGAATTTCTAGCTAATTCAGAAACTGCGGTTTTATCTAAGAGTTGGGTTGGAATCCAAGACCGTAAAGGCAAATTTGAAATTTACGAAGTTTGGTATCGTAAACCTTATTCATTGAAATCTTTCTTTTTTTTTAATCTTAGGTTGTATAAAGTGGAGGGAGAATCTCCACAGGGCAATTTATAACTTTTGCAATTATAATGTAAAAGGTGATTAGAAAGGGGATTACTATAATCTATCCGTATTTATTTGGTGGTGGCAGCAGCCTTTCACCAATGGTGTCCAGTACGGCACTCACAGCAATAAGAAATAGTTATTCTATTAGTCTAATATGATTGTAAAGACTAAAGCAGTACAATACGATTGCACCCCACATTAAATAGATAAAATATGATGAAGGAATTCAAATATAGGCTAAAACCAAATTTGAAACTAACAAAATCCCAAGCACGGTTAAAAATTGTTTTCTAACAAAATATATTTCTAAAAATTTGTTGGGTGTAAACGAAAGGAGTAAAATCCTATTCCCAGAACATAAAGCCCCAAAAAGCGATATATCTGAGTCAGATATGCACTTAATGTTGAGTTACCATCAATTATAAAAAGATCATCAAAAGTCATTTGTAATCTTTCTTCATTAGCAACTTGATCTAATATCCAAGGTTCTGAACTCATCAGCCACCTTATTCCAGAAATACAAAATGTAATACTTATTAATATTAAGGGATATTGAATGTAAGTAATTGATTTATTTTTTATAACCTCAATTTATTATTTTTCCAATATTAAACAGTTCCGACTTTCGGTACCGCTTGTAGTAAAGCTTGCAGCTAAGCCTATGTGTACTCATCTATATAAGGGAAGAGACATTAATCTACTTTCAATTCTTTTTTAGCTTTTATACTAATTTGAACTTCCTCAATTATGATTAAAAAAAGAGACAGACCAAGCCATCTAAATAACTTACCATTTTCCCATAAAGTAAAATTAAAATTTGTTTCAAAAGGGGAGAAATCGATTGCCCTAAAAAGATAAATGGCTCCAATTGTCAAGAGATAGTAGATTATTCTTGTTTTCATATTTTTGGTTAGCATCCAACTAAAGTAATGTTTCTCTTTTTAGAATCAAAATTCTGTAACGTCAAGAGTATGGGGTTATCTGGTGCGTGACGACTCGGCTCAAAGTGCGGATTGCTTTATTAGGTGATAGCGAGGGATTAAAACCTATTTTGATTTTGCATTCGTTACCTACCCCGTAGTATATAGTGGGTTTCCCTTTTACTATTTTTATCTATTTAGAGATATAACTGCGAGGTTTCGTAAATAAGGATTAATAATATTCCTTGACCCTATCCCTTAAGACTCTCAAGATCTCTACCATCGTAGAGGTATCCATCTGTATATCGTCAGCAAAAAGTGAACTAATAAGGGTTAAATTATAAGAGCGTGTTTTAAACAGAGTAAACACTTAAATTTAACTATAATGGGAAAGAAGAGAAATGTAAGTTCATTAATAAGTGAACTATAAATGAAGACACGCAAGGCGTATAATTCAG
>Ga0206129_10004394_pt1 | contig 15558 bp, 15 predicted proteins | sample Helgoland_Spring_8_FD_148616 | JGI IMG/M metagenome (GOLD analysis project Ga0206129, IMG submission 148616) | Pelagic subsurface seawater microbial communities from Kabeltonne, Helgoland, North Sea - Helgoland_Spring_Bloom_20160502_2 | ecosystem: Environmental > Aquatic > Marine > Epipelagic ...
CTGAAGGCCACAATAGCCATTTGGCACCTTATGCAAATATTGCTGATGATAATCCTCGGCATAGTAAAATTGGTTATTAACCGCAATCTCGGTTGTGATCTGGCCGAATCCGGCTTTTGCCAGCGCCTTTTGATATTGTTCCGCACTCGCGGTAACGGTGGCTAAATCATCATCATCCATCACAAAAATCGCCGACCGATATTGCGTGCCGCGATCATTTCCCTGCCTAAACCCTTGGGTGGGGTCATGCGCCTGCCAGAATGTTGTTAAAATACGGTCAAGCGCCAGCTTGGCGGGATCATAAACCAGCAAAACAACTTCAGTATGACCGGTCAGCCCGCTGCAAGTTTCCTCATAAGTAGGGTTTGGCGTTACACCGCCAGCATAGCCAACCGCCGTGACATGAACACCGGGCAGCTTCCAAAACAACCGTTCGGCACCCCAAAAACAGCCAAGACCAAGGACAATCTGCTTCATCCCGTTCGGCACAGAACCGATCAGGGCAGTGCCAAGCACCGCATGATTGCCGCCAGCAAAAACTGCCGTGGCGCGACCGGCCAAAGCCTCATCGGCATTTGGCAAACGCGATTTAAACGGATTATCGAAAAACATGATGCTTGTCCTTTATGTCAATCCAGCCCTGCCCTGTGACCAAATGTCTTGTGACCAAAAGTTTTATAATCACGCTTTTTAGCACTAATGGCTAGTCGATACGCAGCGCCTCAACCCCGGGTAAGCGTTTGCCCTCGAGCCATTCGAGAAACGCGCCGCCTGCGGTCGATACATAGGAAAATTGGTCATTCACCCCGGCATTTGCAAGTGCCGCCATCGTATCACCGCCACCGGCAACACTCATCACGCCATCATTTTTCGTTTTCGCTGCAACAGCGCGCGCCAATGCCTTGGTTGCCGCATCAAAAGGCGGAATCTCAAACGCGCCCATCGGCCCGTTCCAGACAATTGTCGAACAGCGATCAAGAAAGGCCATTGCCGCCGCCACCGATTCGACACCAGCATCCAAAATCATTTCGCCATCGGCAACATCATCACTGCTGACAAGGCGATGCGTGGCACCAAGTTTGAATTCAACCGCTACAACCACATCTTGGGGAAGCAGAATCTGGCAATTATGCGCGGCAGCAACATCCATAATTCGGCGCGCCGTATCCACCATGTCAGATTCGGCAAGCGAGGCGCCGATTGGCTTTCCCTTCGCCAGCAAAAATGTATTGGCCATGCCCCCGCCAAGCACCAGTCCATCAACCTTGGTAACAAGATTTTCCAGCAAGGCCAGCTTTGACGATACTTTTGCACCGCCAACAACCGCCCCAAGTGGGCGCACGGGCGATGATAGCGCCGCATCCAATGCCGCAAGTTCGGCCGCAAAAGACCGTCCAGCCGCCGATGGCATCAAACGCGGCAAGGCATCAACCGATGCATGTGCCCGATGCGCACAGGAAAAAGCATCACCAACATAAAGATTGCCAAGCGCCGCAAGGCTTTTGGCAAAGGCCAGGTCATTGGCTTCTTCTTCAGGATAAAAACGCAGATTTTCCATCATCAGAATGTCACCATCTGCCAAAGCTGCCACGGCCTTTTTACCACCCGGGCCAATGACATCACTTTCCACCGGCACCGGCTGGCCAAGAATTCCGGCCATTGACTGCGCCACAGGGCGGACGGTCAGGGCTGGCACAAAGGCGCCTTTCGGCCGGCCAAAATGCGTCAAAACAACAACTTTTGCACCGCGCTCAAGAAGGGATTGAACCCCCGGCATGACACGCCGGATGCGGGTATCGTCGCTAACCACTCCATCAGCAAGCGGAACATTAACATCGAGCCGTAGAAGCACAGTTTTGCCAGCGACATCCATCTGGTCGGCAAATTGGAAATTAGCTGTCATGATCGCTAGCCTTTGGCAAAATATTCGGATGATCGGTTCGGCCTTAGGAAGTACCCAAAACGGACGCGAATTGCAAGATTGCTAACCACGCATTTACCAGCAATCAAATTTCACACCCATACAACCAAAGGGTCGGCGATTGCTTGCTAATTCCTTACCCTTCGCTATCATGCCGCTGATTGAGACAACCCCTCTTTTATATAGAGACATTTTGCCATGCCGAAAGCCCAAAACAGCCCAAAGGCCAGCCAAAACCTGTCGGCAGGAAGCGAGTTCTGGGCTGGCGTTCGCGAGGAAATGCCCCTTATTTTTGGGGTCGCACCCTTTGGCCTTGTGTTCGGCGTTCTTGGCCTCGAAAGCGGCCTGACCCCATGGCAAACAATTTTGATGTCAAGCATCCTGTTTGGTGGCGCCAGCCAAATTGTGTTTGCCCAGCTATGGGCAGCCGGTGTGCCGGCCTTGATTGTTGGCGGGTCGGTTTGCGTGATCAATACGCGCCATGTTCTCTATAGTGCATCCATCGCCGCCTATTTGCGTCACCTGCCGCTGCGATGGCGTATTTTACTCGGCTATTTGCTAACCGATGAAGCCTATGCCATCTCGATCAGGCGATTTCAGCATGAACCACCTGGCCCTAATCAACATTTTCACCTACTTGGAAGCGGTATGCTGCTTTGGACAAACTGGCAATTTTCGACGATTTTTGGCGTTCTAGTCGGCGGCACAATTCCCGATTTATGGTCATTGTCATTCGCCATCCCGCTTACCTTTATCGCTATTGTTGCGCCAATTCTAAAAACCCGCGCCGACCTTGCCGCGGCAGCCACTGCCGGAACCATTGCCATAATCGGCCAACCACTGCCGTGGAATCTATGGCTTATCACCGCCGCCATTGGCGGCATTCTGGCGGGCTGGCTTGTCAGCCGTCTAAACCATCAAGCCGGAGCCACATCATGATCTGGTTCATCATGATTACGGCAGGCCTATTTACCTTTGCAGCGCGTTTTATCATGCTCAGTAATGTCATTAGCAACCGGCCACCGCCATGGCTTGTTGATGCTTTGGGGTTTGTGCCAATTGCGGTTTTAACAGCGATTATCGTCCCTGCTATATTGCTTGATCCGGGAGATCAGACAATTGCCCTATGGGATAATCCGCGTTTGTTTGCCGCCGCGCTGGCGATCATTGCGGCCTTGGTGACGCGGCAGATGATCACCACGATTGGGGTTGGCATTGTCGCGCTATGGGTTTTGCAATGGGCGATGTGATGGACAGCCGCGCGCCATTGCAAGCCCGATCAGCCTAGGCCTTTAAACCGCTATCAACGGCAAGCTGATCACAAATCTTTGCCATTTCGAGATCAAGCGCGGTAATACCGCCGCATGAATGCGTTGCCCAGCAAATGGTAACCTGACGATATTGATTGTTAAATTCGGGATGGTGATTGGCGCGTTCAGCCATCAGGGCAACCCGTCCCATAAACCCGAAAGCGGCGTTAAAATCCTTAAAGAAATATTTTTTTTCAATAACTTGCAAAGACGCATCTTCGGGCGTCAATTGCCAGCCTTGCCTACCTTCAAGACCGGCGATAATCGCGGCCCGATCGAGGGGTTTATTCATATCAATTTTCCCTTTCCTGCCAAAGCCAACATTGGCTACGGTGCGTCTTGCATAGCAGGCTAAATGCCGTAAATCGAGCCAACAAGTCGGCTGTGATTGCAATATAGCCAAAACAGCCTAAAGTTTCACCCATGTCGAAAACCCTGTTGATCATTGCCCATACGCCATCGCCAAATACCGCCGAACTTGCCAAGGCGGGACTTGATGCCTGCCTTGGTTATGATGGCTATGATCATGGCGCTGTCAAAACGCGCTGCGTTTCGCCCTTTGATTTGACCAGCCCCGATCTATTGGCCGCCGATGCAGTCATCATTGGCACAACCGAAAATATTGGATATATGGCTGGCGCGACCAAGGATATGTTTGATCGTTGTTATAATGACTGGCTGGATCACAGCGATGCCAAGCCGGTTGCGATCTATATCCGCGCTGGATTGGACGGCACCGCAACCAAGCGTGCGCTGAAAAGCATTTGTGGCGGCCTGAAATGGCGGCTGGTGGCCGAACCTTTGATTCTGCATGGCGATTGGAATGACGCATTTTGCGAACAGGTTAGTGATCTATGCCTTGGCGTTGCGGCTGGGTTAGATGCTGGCATCTTCTAGGCTGGTGGCCGTGCGCATGATGGCTTTGCTAATTGCTTTTCGGCATATCCATTGAATGCGCGTCGGGTGAATGCGCGTCGGGTGAATGCGCGTCAGATGAATGCGAGGACGGCATTTTCAAATCTGCGGGGCGTTTGGCAATACCGGTCAGTTTGACCTTTCCCGCCGTTTCAAACACGAGCGTCACTTGGTAATTTTCGTCAGCATTCAATGGCGTTTTCAACCCGATCAGCATCACATGCAACCTACCCGGTGCCAGCTGGATTGTCTTGCCAGCCGGAATAGCAATGCCGCCGTCAATCTGACGCATTTTCATAACGCCATTTATAACGTTCATTGTGTGAAGTTCGGCTTTGCGGGCAAGGCTGCTTTCAACAGCCAGCAACCGGTCAGCCATGGCACCATGATTTGTTATCGACAGATAGGCCGCGCTGCTTGGCATTAATCCGACCGTCGCCCGAAACTGCAGCGCCCCAAACACAAGATCGGACGCCATCGTCGGTGACAGCGCCATCAGACCCATCAAAACAGCGGCAAATATCCGTTGCAGACCCAAAGACAGCATCACATCACCATTCTTGCACTGAAAACAACCGAGCCGCGGCTAGCCATTTCCAAGCCGCTTGACCTCATCAATCGACGACAGGCCAAGCTGCGCCATTACATCGCGAACTTCTTCCAAAAGGATTGACGCCGCATGTTCGCCGCCTTTATTGCCAAGAGCGGCAACGGCATACATGAACCCACGGCCAACAAGTGCAAAATCAGCTCCTGCCGATAATACCCGCACAATATCAAGCCCCGACATAATGCCACTATCGACAATCAGAGGTATATCCTTACCAACCGCAGCGCGAATGGCTGATAGCTGGGCCAAAGGTGGCGGTGCTGCATCTAATTGACGGCCACCATGATTTGAGACAACAATGCCATCAACACCAAGCTTGACCGCCCGCGCCGCATCTTGCCCATGAAGAACCCCTTTGAGATAGATTTCGCCATCCCATTCGGCGCGAATTTCAGCAAGATAGTCCCAATCAAGCGAGCCGTTTAGCTGATCACCAATGAATTTGGTGATGCCCATCGTCCCATTATTCTTGGCATAGGGTTCCATATTGCGAAAGCGCGCCCCGCCATTCAGCAAGGTCCGCACTGCCCATTCCGGACGAAGCATGCTTTGCCAGATAACGCGCGGCGAAAAGGCCGAATTGCCTCGGCTGCCAAGCGGCGCACCCGCAATCCGCATGCGCTCGCGGCGGCTTGGTGATGGTACATCAGCGGTCACAACCAAAGTTGTGTAGCCACAGCCTTTGGCACGCCGCAGCAAATCACGCATCAGATCACGGTCACGCGGGGCATAAAGCTGAAACCAGCCCATTTCACCCGCTGATTCGGCCACCATTTCGATTGATTCACCGGCCACCGTGCTTAGCGTATAAGGAAAGCCGTGTTTTTTGGCGGCGCGGCCAATAATCGACTCCGCCCCGGGCCAGATCAATGATGACAGGCCAATAGGCGCCGCACCAAACGGCGCTTTGAATGTTTTTTTGCCAAGCTTGGTTGTCAGATCGGGATCAACCCGCCCTCGCATGAATTGCGGCGTCAGCTCAATCGAATCAAGAAAGGCTCTGTTTTCGTCTTTGGCGCGATCATGGCCTGTTCCTGAATCAAGATAGGCAAACACAAATTTTGGTATGCGTTTTGACGCAGGTTTTTTCAGATCCGACAAGCGCGGATATTTGTTCATCAAATCCATGATCTATTCGCCGTAACAAGCTCTAAAACAGGGCCATAGCCCGCAACAAACCCAAACTGACGCCCTCTACTGCGAGAGCATCAGACTATTTTGCTGATTTCAAATAGGCAATCACATTGGCAATGTCAGATTCTTTTTTCAGACCAGCAAACGACATTTTGGTGCCTTTCAGATATGCTTTCGGCTTGGCAAGGAAACCGGCCAAAGTTGCCTCATCCCAAACCAGACCTGATCCGGCCATCGCTTTAGAATATTTGAACCCGTCGACCGCACCAGCTGCACGGCCAACGATATTCACCAAATGTGGGCCAGATTTGTTCTTTTCCTGATCAACGTAATGGCAGGCTTTGCATTTCTTGAATACTTTTTCACCCGCAGCTGCATCGCCAGCCTGTGCTGGAGCTGTTAAAAGAAGCCCTGCCGCTGCTGCGGCGATAAAAACATAATTTTTCATAAAATCCTCACTACGTTCCATAAATTAGCAAGACTTGTTTACAGCGTTTGACGGCACTACACAATAACCTGCGCTGTCTTGCCGCGACCCTAAATTTCCAGCAAACTATTGCATTTTTCTACTCTTCTGGTAAGCAGCTTTATCAAATCCCTGATGATACGCATCAACGAGGCATCCATGTCACCCAAAGCCAAGCGGTTATCAATCATCGCGGTGATCGCAGCATTGGTTGGCATTGCGGCCATGCTTGTGCTTGGCGCGCTTCGCGACAATATCGTTTTTTTCTATACGCCAACCGAAATCACCACCTCAGGAACAAAGGCGGGGCAGGCATTGCGGCTTGGCGGGCTGGTCAAAGATGGCAGCGTCACGATCGACGGATTGCAATCTGTTTTCACCGTGACCGATGGCACAAATGAAATCAGCGTCCGCTATGATAATGCGTTGCCGAGCCTGTTTCGCGAAGGCCAAGGCGTCGTTGCCGAAGGATCGCTTGCCAATGGTGAATTTATCGCAACCAATGTTTTGGCCAAGCATGATGAAAATTACATGCCTGCCGAAGTTGCTGAAAAGCTGAAAGATACAGGCGTCTGGAAAGGTGGCAAAACCGACTAGGCGGCGCTGCCATCGCTTTTTATGGGCTTGATCCTTTTGGGCTTAATCTTTTTGCTTTGGCGCTTTCACATCCATATCTTGCGGTGACTCATCGGCAGGTTCTGCAATCGCGGCAGTTGCCGGCATCGGGCTTGACGTAATCACGTCAATGGATTGAACATTTTCGCGATAAAGCGTGTAAAGCCCGCCCGCCAGAATAAGCGTTATCCCAATCATAACCATCTGATCCGGCCATTCATCCCAGATCACGACACCCCAGAAAACACCAAACGGAATCGCGACATATTCAAATGGCGCAATGACCGATGCCTCGACCGAACGGTAAGCATTGGACGATGCGTAGGACAATAGCAAAACCGAAAAGCTGCAAATCACCAGATAGCCAAGGTTGGTCAAAGACATCAGTGATGGCGCGCGAAGCAGAAAATCAACGGTCGGATTGCCTGATTGATCAACTGGCCAGATCATATTCACAAGCATGAACAGCGCGCCAATCGCTAAATAGCAAATATGCTGAACCGCAACCATTCCCGATAGATTGCCAACCGATTTTAGGCGTCTTGTCCATATCTGAAAGGCGGCATAGCTAAAGGCCGACATCACAACAAACAAGGTTTCGACCTGAAACTGAACCCCGCCGGGCCGAATGATAAACAAAACGCCAGCCATGCCAGCCGATACCGCGGCTAAACGATGAAGGCCGATTTTCTCACCAAGAAATGGCACTGATAGAATCGTAATGATCAATGGTGATACAAAAAAAATGGCGATCACATTTGCCAGCGGCAGCGTCCCTAGTGAAACAAAAAACAGCACCATCGCCAGCACTAGACACATGCTACGGGCGAAAAACAGCCAAAAAATCTTTGCTGGCAGCGCAAACATTGCCTGAATACTGCGGCTTAAAATGCCAAGCATGATCAGCGTCATCCCTGCCCGCAAAGCAACCAACTGGCCAAGCGAAACATCACCACTCATCAATTTAATTAATGCGTCATTAAGGGGAATAATTCCCATTGCCAAAGCCAAAACGCCAAGGGCGAAATAGGGCATCGACATTCGATCAGTGATCATTTTCATTCGCTGCCGTCCTTCGCATGACATCGCAAAAATATCAGCGAGCCTTTGCATGATATCCGCATCACCTAAACCCCGCTTATCAGGAAAACACAAGTCATGCAAATGATTGCCAAAAAACAGATATACCCAGATCAAGTAAAGGGGTTGTATTCAAACCCTCTTTCGGCCAGTCTGACCCAAGTTAATCAAGCGAATCCTTGAAGATATTGGCAGCATGAAAGGCGCGAGAAACCATGTCAGAAACCGGACAGAATTTTATTGCAGGCGCGTGGTGCGATGGGTCAAGCACAATTGCCAATATCAACCCATCCGACCTTAGCGATCAGATCGGCCATTATGCGCAGGCAGATAGCGCCCAGCTTGACCACGCCTTAGATGCCGCCCAAACCGCCCAGAAAAAATGGGCTGCCGCCGGTCTTGAGTCGCGTCAAACCATCTTGATGAATATCGGCAATGAATTGATGGAACGCCGCATCGAACTCGGCACTCTTCTTAGCCGCGAAGAAGGCAAGCCATTGGCCGAAGGTGTTGGTGAAATCTACCGAGCCGGCCAGTTCTTTACCTATTATGCTGCCGAAGTGCTTCGCCAGATCGGTGACACGGCCGATAGTGTTCGTGACGGCATTGAAATTGACGTTCGGCGCGAACCGGTTGGGGTTGTTGCCATTATCAGTCCCTGGAATTTCCCAACCGCAACGGCTGTCTGGAAAATTGCGCCAGCGCTGGCTTTTGGCAATGCGGTCATCTGGAAACCGGCAAATCTGGTTCCGGCTTCGGCTGTTGCCTTAAGCAAAATCATTTCGCGGCAAGATATTCCGCATGGGCTGTTTAATCTGGTGATGGGACCGGGCGGCAGCATTGGCCAAAAACTTGTCGAATCTCCGGCGATAAACGCGATCAGCTTCACCGGCTCGTTGGATGTTGGCAAACAGATTGCCATCGCCGCCATTGCCAATCTTACCAAAGTTCAAATGGAAATGGGATCAAAGAACGCGCTTGCCATCATGGATGATGGCGATCTTGATCTTGCCGTGGCAACCGCCCTTGGCGGCGCGTTTGGCGGGACGGGTCAAAAATGCACCGCCTCGTCACGGCTTGTTGTGCATGAAGCCATCCATGACGAATTCGCTGACCGGCTTGTTGCCGCAGCATCGGCGATGAAGGTTGGGCATGCCTTGGCTGATGGAACACAAATCGGTCCTGTGGTTAGCGCCGGACAATTGGCCGAAAACCTGCAATGGATGGAAACAGCCAAACAGGAAGGCAGCGAGGTTCTGTTTGGCGGCGAGACGGTTAGCCGCGATCATGATGGTTATTACATGACGCCTGCAGTTATTGGTGGCACGAAAAATGACTGGCGCATCAATCGCGAAGAAATGTTTGCACCAATCGCCTGTATCATCAAGGTCGGCTCATACGATGAGGCGCTTGATGTCGTGAATGACACCGATTTTGGCCTAACATCGGGAATCATTACCCGTTCGCTGGCGCGGGCAACGCATTTCCGCCGCAATGCGCAAACAGGTGTCGTTACGATTAACCTGCCAACCGCAGGCACTGATTATCATGTGCCATTTGGCGGACGCGGTAAAAGCTCATATGGCCCGCGTGAACAGGGAAGCTATGCCGCCGAATTCTATACAATCGTAAAAACCAGCTATATTGCCGCTGGCAAGCCGGAATAATCTGATGCATCTCATCGACAATCTTCAATATGCAAATTGGTCAGAAAAGATCTTTCAGCAAATGCGCGAAGGCGGCGTTGATGCGGTTCATGTGACGATTGCCTATCACGAAATGTTTCGTGAAACCGTTACCAATATCGAACAATGGAATCGCTGGTTTGAACGCTATCCCGATCTGATTTTTCATGGCACCACTGGCGATGATGTGCGACGTGCCAAACGCGAAGGCCGAACCGCGATCTTTTTTGGATTTCAAAACCCGTCACCAATTGAGGATGATATTGGGCTTGTTGAAATTTGCCACAGCCTTGGTGTTCGCTTTATGCAGCTTACCTATAACAACCAATCGCTTCTTGCCACGGGATGTTATGAAGATGAAGATACCGGTATCACACGCATGGGCCGCCAAGTCATCAAGGAAATGAACCGTGTTGGCATGGTTGTTGACATGAGCCATTCGGCCGAACGATCAACATTGGAAGCCATTGAAATTTCACAACGCCCAATTGCCATTACCCATGCCAACCCCTATTTCTGGCATCCGGCCAAACGCAATAAATCGGATGATGTGCTTCGCGCGCTTAGCCAATCGGGTGGCATGTTGGGTTTCTCGCTTTATCCGCATCATTTAAAGGACAAATCAGATTGCAGTCTGACAAGCTTTTGCCAGATGATTGCCGACACTGCCGATTTGATGGGAATCGACAATATCGGCATCGGATCCGACCTTTGTCAGGATCAACCTGACAGTGTGGTTGAGTGGATGCGCGTTGGCAGATGGACAAAAGAAATTGATTATGGCGAAGGATCAGCTTGTAATGCAGGCTTTCCTCCAATGCCAAGCTGGTTTATAGATAACCGCCATTTCGGGGCGATTGCAGCAGGGTTAAGACAGCAGGGATTTTCCGAAAAAGACACAAATGCCGTTATGGGTGAAAACTGGCTTCGGTTTTATGATGAAAATTTTGGCGCTGAAACGGCCTGACTAGGTTTCTTGGTCCCAGCAAGCAAAGTGGTTTGATTGATGAAAAAACCAAAGATGAAACAAGGTAATCCTGCCGCATCACCGCCGCCAGTGCCATCTGTTGCGCTTCGTCCTGCTAGTCAGGTCATGACCTTGGCACGGATGGGGTCATTTCATCAAAGCCGTCTTAGCTTTATGCGCGTTTTGTTGCGCCGCCTCAAAGCCGAGAATTGGCAGTTTAAACAAAGCCGGTGGTTGATTGATGCCAAGGGTGTTGGCGTTGCCACCTATGAGGCCATTGGCCCCGAGCGAAGCTATACATTGGTTGCCTTTGCGCATGATCTGCCAGCCGAAAAACGCTCAGATCGGGTCATCGCCGAAGCATGGGATGCTACCTTTACCCTTCATGATGGCACCATAAGCGATGCTGATATTGAAAGGCTTAGACAGAATGTTCCGCTGCAAGAGGCTGGCCGTATTTCAGATGATGAATTTGTGTTGTCACGGGCAAACCGGTCGATTCGGCTATTTGATTATGTTCGTGATTGCCTTGCCGCTGGCACCCAGCCCGACCCTGCGACGATCGAGCCAGTTGGTTATTTAATGCGGACAACGGCCGTTTACGGATCAGGAAAATTTGGCGCTGCCGATCGTGATATCTGGGCAAACCGGCCTGAATTTTTGGGCTCGTTCCAGCCTGAATTGCTAGCCGTCTGGTTAATCCGGTCATTTACCATTGATATTGTCGAACATATGGCTGCGGTAAAAGCGCCAGCAAAGGCGGTCAAGCTTGATCCCGATATTCGCCGCCGCATCGGTGTTGGCAATTCAACCGGTCTTGGCATGGCACCATTCTTGATCAACCATCCATCATTGATTCACGCATGGATCAATGCCCGTGAAACCGCGTTGGCACGCGTGCGGGCGCTTGCCACAACGGATCAGCTTGGCCTCGCCGGTTTTTTGACGATGATTGCCAAAGCTGCCAAAAACACTGATGAATGGACAACCGACAGCCCATATCAACAAGGCAAAACCCAGTCATTGCGGCATGATCTTGTCCGACTTGACGCTTTTGTGCGCGGCCTTGACGCTGATATCGACCAACCTTGGGACAGGATCTATCGCTGGGGCGAAGCCAATCTTAGCCTTGAAGGCCAGGAACAGCTTGTATCGCTTCTGCTTGAAGATCATGGAGACCTAATTGACGATTTGGCAATCGGCATGGCGGCTGATGAGGCAGCGCATTTCCGAATTGATGGGTCAATGCCCCTATCACGGCTGCGCCAGATGATGGACACCGCCTATTGCTGGACCAAGGGCATTGATTATTCGCAAAGTGATGCGCTGGCGCGGGTCTGGTATGTGTCTGAAGAAAAGCTTGAGCCGCGGCTTGGTGAACGGTTTGAAGAACCAATCGAGCCTTATGAGCAACCGCTTGCCCCCGGCCGTGATGCCGTTCGGGCGATGAAGGCCATTGATCAATGGATCGAAAACCCTGTTAGATCAGGCGACGATAATGTCGCCGTGTTTTTGCTGAAACATCCAGAACACCGGCATATTGTTCGCCGTATACAAACCGTTTTTACTCTTCCCTATGCCGAAATTCAGGACAATACGATTTCAGCAGAAATGCAGCCAATTGATTTGCTTCGCTGTAAATTGTCTTTTTTCGGCGCGTCAAAATTTGACCCGCGTTCGGATCGGTGGTTGCGAATTACAATGTATCAAGGCGCGCCCTTCCCCGATGAGTTGGCAATGCTAGACCCCGATAGCCTGTTTTATCCACCGCTTCCCAGCATTGGCAGACCGGATCATGAAAGGGCATGAGCTGGTCACTTGGTGAAATTGCTGCCCTAGCCACCAAGGCTGCGCGCGGAAGCGGCATGGATTGGGGACTTGCCGACGAAGCTGGCTACGCCGTGAAATGGCTTCAACGCCGTCAATTGCCCGGTGTTGCCGCGCTATGTCGCTATCTAAGCTGGCGGCAAGCTGGTGAAATCACCATCTGGCCCGATGATACAGCGCGTGATGGTCATTATTGTCCAATTGCCACTGGCGCTGCCTATGGGGATGGTGTGTTTGGGGATGATGTGCAATTTGCCCGCGTCCGAACACCGTTATTGCTGATCCCCTTTATCTCGCTTCGCGCCGCAAACACCCCTGTTTGCCTATCAATGGAAAATGCTGTTTTTGTGCTGACCCAAGACAAACTTGGATTTTCAAAAAATGATACGGCGATTTTAATGGATTCGTCAGCCTGCCAAATTTACGCCGCATCTGATGATGAACTGCCTGCGATGATCACCATCGCCAATGACGCAATTCCCCGCGTTCCGGTAACAGCATCAGCCTGCATCACGGTTTTGAACAGCTTTGCCAAAAACACCTATGCACCAGCAACCGAGGCGTCACGCCTTGCCGGAGCTGGTGCTGGGCTGAATGACAATGATTAGCCCCGTCACTGTTATAACTGACACAGCTGCATTGGTTTGATCTTCCCCGATAGGCGATCCTAGACAATACCACTGATGGTTTTGATTTCGAGAAATTCTTCAATCCCCCAAAACCCACCTTCACGGCCAACACCTGACTGCTTGTAGCCGCCAAACGGGCTTCCTGCGGCACGCGAAGCACCATTCACCTGGATCATACCAGCGCGCAACCTTGCCGCAACCCGCTTGGCGCGCTCTTTATCACCCGTCTGGATATAGGCCGCCAGCCCATAAGGCGTGTCATTGGCAAGAGCAATGGCTTCTTCTTCGCTGTCAAACGGCATCAACGCCAGAACAGGGCCAAAAATTTCTTCGCGGATAATCGTCATATCGGCTGTCGCATCGGCAAACACCGTTGGCTTTACAAACCAGCCGCGATTCATGCCCTCAGGGCGGCCAACGCCACCAGCGACAAGCCTTGCCCCTTCATCAATGCCAGCTTGGATCATGCTTTGCACCTTGTTGAATTGTGCTTCAGATACCAAAGGCCCGATGTGATTTCCCGAATTTGACGGCAGATCAACCTTGGTGGCATTGGCTTTGGCGGCAGCGATTTCAACGGCCTGATCATAGACGCTTCGCTGAACCAGCATGCGTGTTGCCGCATTACAAGATTGGCCTGTATTATTGAAACAGAAAGCCGCGCCCATGCGAACTGCCTTTTCGACATCGCAATCATCAAAAACCAGATTTGGCGATTTGCCGCCAAGTTCGAGCGAGACTGTTTTCACTGTATCTGCAGCCGCCTTGCTGATTAAAATACCAGCGCGTGTTGAGCCGGTAAATGACACAACATCAATATCTGGATGTGATGATAAGATCGTGCCAACACCGGCACCATCGCCATTTACCATGTTAAACACACCTGCCGGAAAACCAGCCTCATCAATCATTTCGGCAAAAAGAATGCTAGACATTGGGGCAATTTCAGACGGTTTCAGCACCATTGTGCAGCCTGCCGCCAGCGCCGCGCCAACCTTCAGAACAACCTGATTCATCGGCCAATTCCACGGGGTAATCAACGCGGCAACACCCGCCGCCTCAAAGGCAATATCTTGGCCTTCGACACCTTGACGCAATGGCCGTTGAAATTCCATTGTGCCAAGCGCCCGGATAAATGCCTTTAAATGGCTGATGCCTGATCCAGCCTGATCACTGACCGCCATATCAATTGGCGCACCCATTTCGGTTGAAATCGTTGCACCCATTTCATCATTGCGCGCGATATAGACATCAAGCAATTTTTGCAAATAGCCAGCACGTTCGGTTGAGCTTGTCGCTGACCAAGCTGGAAAGGCGGCTTTGGCCGCGGCAATCGCCGCCTCGGCATCTTTGGCACCGCCAAGCGTAATTGTGGCAAACGCATCTTCCGTGGCTGGATTCAAAACAGGAAAGCCATGTCCATCTTGTGATGGCACCCAAGATCCATTGATATAAAATTCGGTTTTATCCAGCATAAAGCCTCCAAAATTATGGTCGTGGCCGCAGCAGCGCAGCCATTGCGTTTTTTCGAAACTGATTTTTTATGCCCAAGGTTTCTTGTGCCTAAGCCAGCGCCGCAAGCCAGCGCCTTATGGCCAAATTGCACCTTGCAAACAACTCTTGTCAAGTTATTGATAACTGCATGATATAGACTGATTTGCTTAGGTTTTCACCTTGCCACGCTGAGCCAAGAAAATCCCGCCAAGCACCATAAGCAACGCCACAAGATGATAAAAATACATGGTTTCGGACAAGATCAGCATTGCGAAAAAAGCCGCAAAGATTGGTACCATATTCACATAAAGCCCAGCGCGGTTGGCACCCACCAGCTCGACGCCTCGCATATAGAATGTTTGCGACAGAATTGACGGAAAGATTGCTGAATAAAACAATAACAGGCTGCCCTTGACCCCTGGAAGGACAAGATCGCCATTCGCATATTCGGCAATCAGAAACAGGCTACAGGTCAAAAAAGCACAAAAGGCGAAAAAACATAAAAGCAAAACCGGTGGCATTTCAAGCCGCTTTGCCAATGCAACCGTATAGGCACCATAGCAAAGACATGCGGCAACCATCAACAAATCACCAAAATTGAAACGAAGCGCCAAAATCGTGGCAAGACTGCCAGTACTAACCAGAACCAGAATGCCGGTCAGCGATGAACAAAGGCCAAAAAATTGCAGCCAGCCAATGCGGGTTCGATAAATCAGCCAGCCAAGCAACATAACAACAGCCGGAATCACCCCTTGCATAATGCCAAGATTGACCGCGGTCGTATATTGCGCCGCATAGACAAGAAGCAGGCTAAAACCGGCAAGCCCGCCACCGCCCATGGCAAACACCCAACGCCAGTTCTGTAAAGCCAAAGGCACATAGCGTGTCAAGGTTTTGCGATATAC